>Ga0310914_10000026_pt1 | contig 71723 bp, 72 predicted proteins | sample GREbulkMGAN108_FD_203450 | JGI IMG/M metagenome (GOLD analysis project Ga0310914, IMG submission 203450) | Lab enrichment of tropical soil microbial communities from Luquillo Experimental Forest, Puerto Rico - GRE.bulkMG.AN108 | ecosystem: Environmental > Terrestrial > Soil > Tropical forest >... | reverse complement strand
CTAAAGAAGGGAAAGTCCTTCGCTCAATTTTGTCGGAGAACGAGTTTTTCGGGACCCTTGATGGTTTCGGCCGGATTCCAAACAAAATTCAGCTACATTTTCGGCAACCTGTGTGTTATAACACGCATCTTATAGATGGAATAGGGAGCAAAAGTCTCTCAAACTTCAACAACTCGCCGCACAGCCCGCTCATCGCATAACACAACCACGGTTCGGAAAGGAGAAACCCAATGTTTCGCAAACTGGTTTCCACACCCAACGACTTCACCTACACCATCGTTCGGCTGGCTCTGGGTGTGGTGTTCTTTGCCCACGGAGCCCAGAAGATGCTCGGCTGGTTTGGCGGCTACGGCTTCCACGGCACCATGGGCTTTTTCACCCAGATGATGCACATTCCCGCTCCACTGGCCTTCCTGGCGATTTGCGCGGAGTTCTTTGGCGGCCTCGGATTGATCGTCGGCTTGCTGGGCCGAGTCGCGGCGCTTGGGATACTGTGCAACATGCTGGTGGCGGTCTTCACCGTGCACATTCACTACGGCTTCTTCGCCAATTGGTCGGGGCAGCAAAAGGGTGAAGGCTTCGAGTATCACCTTCTGGCAGGCGCGCTGTTGCTGGTGACCATCATCAAAGGATCGGGAGCGTTTTCGGTTGATCACGCACTGGCGGGCTCATCTGCGGCCGAACAGACCGCAGTACCTTCATCCGCGCGGAGCCGGGCCGCCTAAAACGGGCGCCGGCGGTTCTGGTCGTCGGAAGCATTCACACGCGTTGCGGCAACTCGATCGTCACCATGCAGCCACGTGTATCTTTGCGGTTGGCAAGCTGAATGGTGCCACCGTGTGCTTCCACGATTTGCTGTGAGAGCACGAGACCGATGCCGGAGCCACCTTGCTTAGTGGTGTAGAACGGCACGAACGCGTTGCTGGGGTTGAGCAGTCCGATACCGTTATCCTGGACCATGAGTTGCACGCAGCTGTCGTGCTGCTGCCAGCGCAGCACAACTTCCGGCTCTCCTCCAGTAGCGGACTGCGACTGCTCCAGGGCCGAATCCACCGCGTTTCGAATCAGGTTGATCAGCATCTGTTCGATGAGATCGGGGTCCATCATCATTACGACGTCCGGCCCACGGTCGATGCGCACCGGTAATCGCGTCTCCAGGATCGCTACGCGCTCGGCAAGCTGGCAAAGTTCCACCTGCTGCAGCTTCGGAGACGGCATGGTCGCTAGCCGCCGGTAAGACTGCAGGAAGCGATGCAGCGCCGCGGTGCGCGACTCGATGATGTCCAGGCCGCGCTGAAAATCGGACTTGGTTTGCTCCGGCAGATCGAGTTGAGGGAGCCGCGTCGCCAGGCTTCCCGCAATCGACATGATGGGCGCCAGCGAATTGTTCAGCTCATGACCAAGCACGCGAATCAGCCGCTGCCAGGCGCTGCGCTCTTGTTCACGTAACGCGCGGCTCACGTCAGAGAGCACGATGAGCATATGCGGGACGCCGTTCTGGCGGAACGAGCGCTTGCGCACCATCCAGCGCGCATTGGGCGTGGAGTACGGCAGGCTGACCAGAGTTGCGTTGGCGGCTTCAAAGCAGGCGTCCAGACCGAGTTCGCTCGCCGTTCGCCCCAGTAAACGTGCGGCAGGCTGTTGCAGCAGTCGCTCGCCGGCGGCGTTGACTAATCGTAAAGACTGTTGCGGGTCGAACGTAAACAGGGGAACATCAATTTCGTCGACCACTCTTCGCAGAAGCGCGGTGGCTTCGATGGTCTGGATGCGCTGCTCGGTGAGAATATCGGCCAGCGTGTTGATCTCCAGCGACAGCTCGCCCAGAGCGTCGTTGGGATTTGCCTCACGCGCGCGAAACGAATAGTCCTCCTCGCGGAGCGCGCTGACGACGTTGGCCAACGTCTGTAAAGGTCGAACAATCTGCTCCAGCAAGGCTAGTGTCAGGAGAAACCACAGCAACAGCTCGAAAATTGTGGTTGCAATCTTGACATCGCGCGACCAGAGTTGCACCCACACGAGCACTGTACCGAGGACCACTCCGGGAAGAGCAGCGAGCACGGCGAACAGGGCCATACGCCGTTCGTAGATCAGCCGGTGAGTTTTGAACTGCTCGCCGGTGCTGCGGTCCCGCCTGCGGTAACCGCTGCCGGAGCTAGAGTCCATAGCGTTCCATGCGACGATAAAGCGCGCCGCGGCTCAGCCCGAGGGCTTCGGCGGCCTGGCTCACGTTTCCATGGAAGCGCTGTAGCGCTTTGCGCACCAGGATGCCTTCGACTTCCTCGATGCTGAGCTCTTCCAGATTCTGCCCCTGCGGCCGCTGGAGGTTCAAGCCCAAATCCGAGACCTGCACCTCGTCTCCGCGCGCCATCAGGACCGCGCGCTCCAGCGTGTGCTCCAGCTCGCGGACGTTGCCTGGCCAGGCGTACTGCATCATCGTCTGCATAGCCGCGGGAGCGACCCCCTTTACCTGGACGCGATAACGCTGCGCATAACGGGCCAGGAAGTGAGCCGCGAGGGCTGGGATGTCTTCTCGACGTTCGCGTAGTGCGGGCAGGTGGATTTCGACTGTGTTGAGGCGGAAGAGCAGGTCTTCGCGGAATAGTCCGCCGGCAATGGCCTCACCTAGATTGGTATTGGTTGCCGAGATCACGCGCACATTGACTCTTTTTGTGCGCGAGGAACCTACACGCTCGACTTCACCCGTTTCAATAACCCGCAGCAGTTTCGCCTGCTGGCGCATGGGAACGTTGCCGATTTCGTCGAGGAAGATCGTGCCGTTGTCGGCCAACTCAAAACGGCCTATGCGGTCGGTGCGAGCGTCGGTGAATGCGCCCTTCACATGCCCGAAAAGTTCGCTTTCGAACGTGCCTTCCGGCAGAGCGCCAGTGTTCACGGCCACCAATGGCATATTGGCGCGAGGCGACAATACGTGGAGGGTACGCGCGACCACCTCCTTGCCGGTGCCATGCTCGCCAGTCACGAGAACGTTTGCATCGGAGGGACCGATGCGCGTCATGGTCTGCAAAACTGGCTGCATGGCAGGTGCAGAAGCGATGAACTCAGGCGCACCTTCGGCGCGGAGCAGGCGGGCTTCTGCTTCGAGCTGCTGTGTGCGCTGCAGGGCGCGATGCAGCTCGACCTGGGTGCGAATGATGGCCAGCAGGCGCTCGTTTTCCCACGGTTTTTGAATGAAGTCGCGTGCGCCGCGGCGCATGGCTTCAACAGCCAGTCGGACGTTACCCCACGCGGTCATTACGATGACGGGAAGATTGCTATCGAAGGAAACGATTTCGGAAAGCAGGTCCAGGCCTTCCTGTCCCGAGGTGGTATCACGCGTGTAGTTCAGGTCGATAAGTACTGCATCGTAGAACTCAGAGGCGAGACACTCGCGCACGGCTGCAGGTGACTTCGCCGTGTCAACTACAAAACCCTCGGGCCGCAGCAGCAGTTCGATGGCTTCCAGGATATGGGTCTGGTCGTCAGCTGCGAGAATACGCGCCGCACGCTGCGGTTCGGCCGCTTCCTCGGTTTCGGTGCCTTTACTTTGTGTCTGAACTCGGGCCAACGTGCTCTCCGGGCGATGCAATGCCATCTACCGCATCCTGCACTTGAATTCCATTATCCGCCAGAGTGGTGCCGGTGGCGCGCTGCAACTCCACTCTGGACTTCTGGTAAGCGGTATTTGCCGTCACCAGGTCGAGTTCGGCCACTGCCAGATCGCGTTGCGCGGTAAGTGTCTGGAAGCTCGAGCCCGCTCCCAGATCCTGTTCCTTCTGCATGATGGCGAACGTCTTCTGTGCCAGCTCGCGCGCCTTGCGCGCCGCCTCAACGCGGGCGCGGCTTTGTTCGAACGCATAGAGGGCGTTGCGAACTTCGATGCGAATCTGTTTCTTGAGTTGCTGCTGGCGAAGCTCCGCCTGGCGATATTCCAGCTCGGAGCGGTACTGGTCGGCCTTCGCCACCCGGTTGCGAATCGGAATGTTGAGGTTCATTCCGATGAAATAATCCGGCGACGTGTTGTTGTAGGCGTTCTCAAACGCGCCCCAAAAGTTCGTAGGCAATGCAGATGCGTTTGGACCACCCTGATAGTTTGGATTCAATTCGCCGGCCAGTCCCGTGCCGCCGTAGAACCCAACGGCGGAAAGCGTTGGGAGCAGCGCGTTTTTTGCCGCCTGCCGGCTGATCTGGCGGTTCACCAGGTCAATGTCGGACTCGGCCAATTCCGGGCGTCCCTGTAGAGCTTCTTTGATGAGGTCCTCCACCGGTTGTTCGGTGAAAGCGCCAGTCACCTCTGAGGTATCGGTGGGAACCACAGGCATCGATTCGAGCACCGGATCGTCGAGATTCTTGGTGATCGAATTCTTCATCAGCGATTCCTGCAATTGCAGGTTGGTCTTGGCGATAAGCAGATCTTGATCGCGTCGCGAAACTTCGGCCTCGGCGCGCATCACGTCCATCGCCGGAACGGCTTCGAGCTCCAGCTGTTTCTGCGTGTTCGAAAGGTTCGTCTGCGCGAACCCGTACGACTGTTCAGTCACACGCTCCTGTTCATAAGCACTGACCAGGTCCCAGTAGATGTTGGAGATTTGCGTAATTGTGGCGATGAGCTGGTCTTTAAACGAAATATCAGAGATCTTCTTGTTGTTCTTGGCAATGCGCAGAAAGCGCAGGTTGGGACCTAAACCAAAGCCCGCCAGCAACTGCTGCTGGATCGTAACTCTGTAATACGAGCCGAGCGACGGAACCAGGCTGGTGAAAACGCTGTTCGTCGTCTGTCGGTTGTTGTTCGACTCGAAGCTGACGCTGGTTCCCGTCGGGAATGCCTGCTGATAAGTAATGTTGAATATCCCGGTGTTCTGCTGCAATGACGGAACACCGTAAATCTGGATGTTCGAAAGGGGCGTGGTGAGATGCTCGATCCCCATGTTGCCAAAGATCGACGGGTCATATGATTGCACCGGCGTACCAATGCCGAGCGTTGATTGCACCAGGCCGGCCGCGCCAGCGCCTGCACCACCCGCACCGCCGGTCGTGCCGCCCGCTCCTGCGCCAGGAGCTCCCGTGCCAAATCCACCGACTCCACCTCCGGGCGTGCCTTGCACCACACCGGTGTTAACGCCACGAAACGAGCCGCCCGCCTTGGTACGCAGCAGGTCTGTATCGGCAATCGGCAGGTTGTAACGCGCGATGGCGACGTCCAGGTTGTTTTCGATGGCCAGCGCGATAGCTTCCCTGAGTGAGATATACAGTTTGCCATCGCGAATCAGGGTATTCAAACGCTGTGAGTTGGTGAGGTTCGGCTCAGGAACCGTGCTTGATCGATACGCGCCGAAGGGCTCCCAGGTGTGCGGCATCACAAGCTGCGAAGGCGTCTTGATATTCGCCTGGGCACTAGCTGTGACCTGCGCAGGATTGATCTGGCTTGCCGTCTGAGCCTGTCCGCCCACCAGCAACATGCACAGCGTGACAGCAACCAGGGGAGACCGGGAAAGTCGTTCCATCATGAGCGGACCGCCTCGCCAGGGGCCGCAACACTGGTACTTGTATCGCTCACCAGCCATCCATCACGCAGGTTGATGGTACGACTGCCGTACGAGGCGTTTACGTCCGAATGCGTCACCTGCACGATGGTCGTGCCTTCGCGATTCAGCTCGGTAAAGAGGTCCATGATCTCCTTTGCCTGGCTGGAGTGCAGATTGCCCGTCGGCTCGTCGGCCAACAGCAGCGCAGGTTTGTGAATCACCGCCCGCGCAATGCCGACAAGCTGCTGCTGCCCGCCCGATAGCTGGTTGGGGTAAAGATCTTTCTTCGCCACGATCTGAAAGCGATCGAGCGTGTCAGCCACCATCCCCTGCCGCTCACTTCGGGGAATGTCTTTATACGACAGCGGCAGATCGATGTTCTCGGCTACCGTCAGGTCGTCAAGCAGGTGATAGCTCTGAAACACCATGCCGATGTTGCGCTTGGCCAGTTCCGCACGGTCTTTCCGCTTCAGCTTGTGCACCGCTTCGTCCCGAAACCAGTATTCGCCCAACCACTGATCATCGAGCAGTGCAAGCACATTGAGCAGGGAAGATTTGCCCGCGCCCGACGGGCCCATGATGGTGAGGAACTGTCCCTCGGGAATGGTGAGGTCGATGCGGCGCAAGACCCAAGTCTCGCCGGCGGCCGTTTTGTAACTGCGCTCGAGATTTTTGAGATGGATCATGGTAGCAACTAGCAACCAGCAATTAGCAAACAGCAATTAGCAGCTACAGCTACCCTTCCCGGCCTACGAGGTCGCGTAAAACATCGCACTCGGTGTGCCCGACGCCCCGTTGCTTCCTGGCACGGGCATGAGCAAGAGCTAATTGCTAGTTGCTACTTGCTTACTGGGCCTCCTGCATCAGTCGCTTCAATTCGTCTTCCGCGACAACCTTTCCGTCGAACAAATGCACCTCGCGCTCGGCGTGGGCAGCAAAGCGGGGGTCGTGCGTCACCATGCAGATGGTCGAACCTTCGCGATGCAGCTTCTGCAGCAACTCCATCACCGCTTCACCGTTACGCGAGTCGAGGTTTCCGGTAGGCTCGTCGGCCAGCAGTATGGACGGTGAACCCGCTAGCGCGCGCGCCACAGCGACGCGCTGCTGCTGACCGCCGGAGAGCTGCGACGGATAGTGGCGCAGACGGTGAGCCATGCCGACGCGCTCGAGCGACTCCAGCACGCGTTTCTTCCGCTCGGCGGCGGGCATGCCATCGCGGTACGTCAGCGGCAGCTCGACGTTCTCGTAAACGGTGAGATCGCCGATCAGGTTAAAACTCTGGAAGATGAAACCAATTTCGCGGTTGCGAATGCGGGAGCGATCGCTGAAGTCCAGGTTCTCTACGGTCTGGCCGTTCAGCTTGTATTTCCCGTCCGTGGGCGTGTCGAGCAGCCCGATGATCGAGAGCAGGGTGGATTTGCCGCAACCCGAAGGGCCCGACATGGCCACATACTCACCCTTGTTGATCTTCAGGTGTACGCCGCTTAATGCGTGGGTCTCGACTTCGTCGGTGTAGAAAACTTTTGTCAAGTTTTCGATCTCGATCAACGGTGCTGTTGCTGTGCTCATTTTGTCTGTCCACTCTCTCGTGATTTTTGGCTGGTTGCCGATTCGCCGGCTCTTCGCTTAAACCGCAATCGTCATCGAAGCCAATGGCGTCTTTAATCCAACTTCACCCGGTCCGTGTTGTCCCATCGCGACATATCGGAGAGGATCACCGTATCGCCTTCCTTCAACCCCGACTCGATCTGGATCAGGTTGACCGAAGCACGTCCGGTCTTGACCTGTGTCCGCGAAGCGCCATTGCCTTCCCTGTCTAGAACGAACATGGAAATCGTGCTGTTCTCCTGGCCGAAGGCTGGTCTGCCGACGTACAACACATTTTCCAGCTTTTCCAGGTCGATGGTGCCGTCGACGCTTAAGTCCGGACGGGCGCCTTTGGGCAATTCGCCTGTCAGTGATACGTCAACCGTGACCGTTCCGTTCTGCACCGCAGGATCGACGCGGCTTACCGTGCCGGCGATGATTCCGTTATGGGTGTCAATCGACGCCGGTTCGGCAATCTGAATGTCGCGGGCCTGGGTTTCCGGAATCTTCAGCGTCGCCATCAGGTGGTTCGGCTGAACCACCTTGGCCAATTCCGCGCCCGGAAGCACGTGCTGGCCGACTTGCAAGGGAACTTCCACCAGAACACCGGCAACGCCCGCACGCACTTTCATTTTCGCCAACTGCTCTTGCTTCAGTTGCGCCAGCGCGCGCATCTGGTCGACCTTGGCTTGCGCTGCCGCCAGTTGCGTCGCGATCGCCTCTCTGTTGATCTTCAGCTTCTCGTCTTCGAGCTGATTTCGTGTCACCAGCTCATCCGCGCGCTCCTGAGAGGCTTTGGCGGTTTGTCCGGAAACCACGCCCAATTTGTAAAGTGCCTCGTCAGTTTTGGCTTTGCGCTGGGCCTCGTTGTTGTCGGTCGTGACGGTAGCCGCTCCCGCGCGTTGCGTCATCAGGTCGCTATCCAGCTTGACCTTCAAGCTCGCGTACTCAGCTTGGGCGGCTTTCACCTGCAACTGGGCGTCGAGCGCCTCTTGCTCCAATTCAGGGTTAGTCATCTCCACCAGAATCGTATCCGCTTCCACCTGCGAACCGGGCAGCTTCACAATCCGGATCACCGTCGCCTCCGTCTCCGCAGGAATTTGACGGACATCCTCATGACTTGGCACCAGGGAGCCAAGACCGCGCACCTGGCGCAGCATCGATCCTCTCTTTACAGTGTCGGTCCAGATGGTGGCGCGCTCCACGGTGGGAGCTGCAGGCTTTAGTCGTGCTACACCTAAGAAAAGTGCGAGCAGTACGATTAGTCCGACGGCGCCCCAGATAATCTGGCGGCGGCGCTTCTGCTGTTTAAATTCAGGGCGGGCGATATCCATTCCGTCAGGACAAAAGCACGCGCCTGACCAATTGCCAAATCTGCTACTGACTGAAACCAAAGCAGATGTGGGGGCGGTCGGGTGACGGGTTGAGCACGCACTGTTCTGAGACAAGCAAAAGTGTCCGGATTCGGACAAGAGTAGGGCTGAACTCCCGGTTTTGCAGAGAGTTACCGATGTGTTCCTATTTCGCTACGGGACCTTGGCGGCCTCCTCGACGGCCTTCCGCAACTGCTGAACCAGCTGTACGTCCGGAGCATCGAGCCCCCCGGATACGAAGTTTCTCCAGAGGGCAGGGCCATCCAGACCCTTTTCGGCCTCAAACATCGCGAGCATGTCGCGCGCGTCACCCGCGTTAACCGGAGCAGCCCTGCTCACCTCCCACGGTGTCGTCGAGCTCTTGCCAAGCCGCATCTGAGGTTGGGTTGCCACAATCCTTCCTTTGCGCACGAGCAGGATGAGGTCGGCGTCTTCCGGCTTGTAGGCTAACTCGTATTTTCCCCACTTCTTGATTGCGTTTTGTACCGCGACAACCGCTTCGCGATCGTCCGGCATCACATTGGGACCGGCTAGGTTATAGCCCTGATACGTGGGTGACCAGCACGTATTCAGCTTGTACGACGAGCTTAGGCAATGGTTTGAATCCGTGCTGGGAATAAGCGAGCGACGACAGCGCCATAACGGCCAGCGGCGCAAACCGGGAAAAGCGAGCAGGCATGCTTTCACCTCCGCAACATAAGCTAGCCTGATTTTCTAACCCACCACAAAGCTTATTGCTTGGCCGTTATTAGCCCCTCAAGACCATTGAGGCATTTAGGATAAGGAAATACCACCAACTCTCGCAAGTTTCCATGTCTACCAGCACCCAGGCAACGAACGTAACCATCGAATCAAAGCCGAAATCTTCGGTGCGCCTGTATTCGCTCGACGTCTTTCGCGGCACCACTATCGCCGCAATGATTCTGGTGAACAACCCTGGCAACGATTCGGCGTACGCTCTACTCGATCACGCCAAGTGGAACGGCTGGACCCCAACAGACCTCATCTTTCCCTTCTTCCTTTTTATTGTTGGCGTATCGCTGGTGTTATCGTTTCGTGCGCGTGTGGAGAAAGGGGAATCAAAACGGACGCTGCTGCTTCACACTTTGCGCCGCAGCGTCATCATCTTCTTAATCGGACTCTTCCTGAACGGCTTCCCGCATTTTCACCTGGCAACGTGGCGAGTCGCTGGCGTGCTGCAGCGGATCGCGCTCTGCTATCTGGCGGCGGCGATCATTGCGTTGTATTCCGGAACTCGCGGCATCTGGCTTTACATCGCCGGGCTGCTAATCGGCTACTGGGTTGCGATGCGCTTTATTCCAGTGCCGGGCATCGGGATGCCCACCGTTGACGTGCCGATCAACGATCCCAATGGCAACCTCTCGTGGTATCTCGATAAGCTCTACCTTCCTGGAGCGATGTACGAGAAAGTCCGCGATCCAGAAGGCATTCTCAGCACCTTCCCCGCGATTGCGACCACGTTGATCGGAGTACTGACCGGTCGGTGGCTTCGTACGGATATCGCTGCAACGAGGAAGACTCTCGGCATGCTGGTCTTCGGTGTGGCCGGCATTATCGCAGGTGAGATCTGGAATCTCTGGTTCCCGATCAACAAGAAGCTCTGGACCAGCTCGTTCGTCCTATTTACGGCCGGATGCGCGCTTGTCGCGCTTAGCGCCTGTTACTGGATCTGTGATGTCAAGCTCCGCCGCGGCGGGTGGACCAAGCCGCTCATCGTTTTCGGCACCAATGCTATCGCCGCGTATACTCTGGCCGATCTTGTAGCTAGTTCTTTCTCCAACATCCATATCCACGTCGGACTGCAAGCTCTCACCTTGCAAGATTTTCTCTACCGGAAGCTCTTCGGGGCGATAACCCCCGCCCCGCTCGCGTCGCTGGTGTATTCCCTAGCGTTCGTAATCGTCTGCTGGCTCCCAATTTATGGGATGCACCACAAGCGGATTTTCCTGAAGGTATAAGGGCAGCCTAACCAACCTTTGCTTCCTATCGCGCCACGAGTGCAGTAAGCTACTGACCTGACTACGAACTAATGGCAGCCAACTTGCCTCTCTACTTTGGATGGTTGGGAGGCTGCAGTGCCGAAGTCTGCGCATCGCATTGAAATGACGGAACGTACGTTTAGTCCGGGCGATGAACTTGGCCGTTACCGCCTAATTGAAAAGATAGACAAGGGCGGCCAGGGTGAGGTGTGGCGTGCCAAGGACGAACGCTTTGGACGCCATGTCGCCATCAAGGTTCTGCCGGCAAAAGCCCTGGACGACCCCGGCGCCCGCGACCGCTTCCGGCGCGAAGCACTCGCTGTGGGCAAGCTGAACCACCCCAACATTGCCACTGCCCACGATTTCGACACCAAGCCGGTCGACTACCTGGTCACCGAATACATTTCCGGCAGCGGTTTGGACCGTCGGCTGGCGGGCGGCGCACTCCCCGAAGACACGGTGATCACGCTTGGCATGCAGCTTGCGGCCGGACTCGAGGCGGCGCACCGCGAAGGCATCATCCACCGCGATTTGAAGCCTGGAAATCTGCGCATCAACGAGGAAGGGACCCTCAAAATCCTCGATTTCGGCCTGGCGGAGATGTTCGACCCGACCAAGGACGTTGCCTCGCTGGAAACCATCACCATCAACATGACATTGACTGGCACCCTGCCCTACATGGCGCCAGAGCAGTTTGGTGGGGCTGCCGACCAGCGCACAGATCTGTGGTCTGCCGGAGCCGTCCTGTACGAGATGGCGACAGGCAAGCTGCCGTTTCCGGAGACCCAGATCCAAGAGTTGCGGGACGCGATACAACACAAAGAGCCTGCACCGCCCCGCCAGGTGAACCCGGAGATCTCGGCAGGGATGGAGCAGGTCATCCTGCGCTGTCTCAGGAAGAACCCCCATCAGCGGTACCAGTCGGCGACCGAGCTGCACGAAGACCTGGAGCGCCTTGCCGCTGGGAGAAAGACCAGAGAGCACGAAAAGCAGCGGGCACGCAGGTTTGCGGTTGCCGCACTCGTGGCCGTTCTTGCGGTATCGGCGGTGGCCGTTGCCGATTACTGGCCCGAGATTCGCAAGAAGCTGTGGCCTACGACCGAGAACACCGCAAACCAGTTCCGGCTGATGGCCATCCTGCCACTCGAGACTGCCAGTCAGAATCCGTCGGACGATGCCCTGGTTCGCGGAGTCGCCGAAACCGTCAGCGCGCGCATCGCTCAGGAGACCAACGGCCAGAGGCTGCAGTTAATCCCTCCCAGCGAGCTCATTGCGCGCTCGGCCAAGACTACCGACGCCGCACGCAAGGAGTTCGGCGTCGAACGGGTGCTGGAAGTTGCGGTGCAACGTGCCGGCAACCAAGTCCGCGTGACCTGCAGCCTGATCGACTCAAAGACCCACCAAGTCATTCGCGCTTGCACGGTCACCGGCAATGGCGATGACTGGTTCGCATTGCAGGACAAACTCGTCGGCGATGTCATCGCCATGCTGCCGCCTGCCTTCCGCAACGAACAGGCTGCACCGACCGAAGTTTTGGCAGCCGCACCAGCCGGATACGAGGCTTACCTGAAAGGCAAGGGCTACCTGTTGGACTACCAGAAACCGGAGAACATTGATGCTGCTATAAAGGAATTCCAGCAGGCGCTACAGTTGAATCCGAACTACGCACCGGCATTAGCAGGATTGGGTGAGGCGTATTGGCAGGGCTACAAGAATCATCGCGGGAAGGATTGGCTGGACAAAGCGAAGGTGAACTGCGAAAAGGCTCTGGCTGCCGATCCCAAGTTGGCAGCCGGACATACTTGCCTGGCCAGCGTTCATCTCGCCCATGGTGAATACGACCAGGCTTTGCACGAAGTTCAACAAGCGATTGCTCGTGATCCTTCGGACGTGCACACGATCCTTGTCATGGCTGATACCTATGACAAGCTAAGGGACTACCCGGAGGCAGAGAGGACATTCAGGCGCGCAATTTCGCTTAGCCCAAATTACTGGGCTGTGTACAACTGGACAGGAGCCTTTTACGCTGCGCACGCCAGATACGCGAGCGCGGAAGACATGTTTCGCAAAGCTTCAGATCTGGCACCGGGCAACGAGAGAGCACTCTTCAACCTGGGCGCAATGCTCTTGCTGGAGGGGCGTTACCGGGAAGCGATTGATGCCTTACAACGCTCCATTCAGTTGAATCCGACCATGTTCGCCGCCTACAGCAACCTCGGAACGGCACATTTCTATCTCCGGCAATATCGGGACGCGATCACAGCATACGACAAGGCGCGAGCACTGGATGAACAATACTTCATGAATTGGGGCAATCTGGGCGACGCACTTTACTGGTCTCCGGAGCGTCGTCCGGAGTCGTCAGCCGCATACAGGCGAGCAGTTGAACTCGGGCAGGCACGGCTCCAAGTCAACCCTAAGGACGGTCTCACGCGGGCTTACGTCGCCAGTTACTACGCCATGTTGGGCGATAAGCATGACGCGACAGCGGAACTCGAGAGAGCGCTGAATCTTGCTCCCCAGGACCCCGACGTGTTGTTTCGCGCATCGCTCGTATACAACCAGTTCGGTGACGACCGCCAAGCTCTGGACTGGTTAAAGAAAGCCCTTGCCGGAAACTTTTCGCGAACCACCGCGCGCGACACTCCGGACTTCGATCACCTGAAGTCCAATCCTGCATTTCAAAGTATCATCACGGGCGGATAATCGCGTTCGGCGTTTCTGACAAGAATGCAGTTTCGCTCAGGTTACTGCATCACGATGACTCCCGGATCGGAGAAGCTCGAACAGGGCGTTCCGCCTACAGTGACGGCCGAGTACGCATACTTCTTCCCGATTTTGGCAGAGTCTAGGATGGGACCAGAATCCTGGTCTTCGTCGAAATCGCACTTGCTGAACGGACAATCATTTGATGGAAAAGTGACATGGACCTTTTGGTTGGGCGGGCCATTATCGAGCTCGCCGTGCCAAACGATCGTTTCTTTGCGCTTCTGGGACAGCGGCACAAAATCCTGCTTTGTAAGGTGGCCGAAATCCGGGCCAGCATACTGTTGGCACGATTTGTCAGACGATATCAAGTTTATGGCCGCCTTGGTCTGCCCACCTTGTACCGTTGGCGGTACTGCTCTTTTGCAACTGAACATCGACAACCCTAATACCAGAACCAGCCCCACGGAGAAGGCGCGAATGAGTTTGTTTTTCACGTGGTTCCTTTCTTACGCTCGTAGCGTCAGGGATTTCTTCTGCACGACCACTGGATTCAATGTTCCGTTAGCCGCACAAACTAACACGATTCACAGCAATGTCAAGCAACTATCTAGCCATTAGCTACGACGCTAATCCCGCCAAGTGACTCCCAGACGGAATCTGCTCTCTGCGTAACCATTGCGTTCCCAAAATGAATCGTCTTGTCAGCGTTAATCCGCCAGGCGATTTCTCACACCGCTGCACCGCGTGCTTCGCCGAACCGCCTACTCTAGTCTTCTCGCTAGTTCGAACTATCCGAATGGATAGCCTGCACTCGCCAGTCAGCCGGCCTCTCCTCGACATTGTTTTGGGAAGTCCTCCTGCCTTCAATTGGTTACAAACATTCAGCCAAGACTTGCTGGTTTGGCACGCCCCGTGCTCTTTCTCCCCGCGTAAGCCGCAAGCCAAAAGGCAATCGCAAGAAAGCCACGAAAGCTCACCGGCTCACAGAATTTCAGCTCGGGTCCCTCAAACAGGACCCCCAAGGAGGATGTTATGAAGCGCAACGTATTTGGGGCCCTGATGACGCTCATCGTGGCCGCCACAATCGCAGCTCCCGTGGTTCATGCCCAGAGCCAGATCTCACTCACCGCCAATATCCCCTTCGCCTTCAGTGTCGATGGCAAGGCGCTTCCGGCAGGCGACTATGAGGTCCGTGACGTGGGATTGCGGGCAACCCTTATCGAGACCAAGGACGGCAGCGACCATGCATTGGGCGTCTACGGCTACGCTGGACCGTCGAAGCCGGGTGAGTCCAAGCTGGTGTTCCACAGGGTCGGCGATCGTTATTTCCTCGCCGAGATCTGGTCCAGCAGCCGTGGACAAGGCCTTTCGGTTCCCGAGTCCAAGATGGAGAAGGAAATGACCGCCTCCAACCGCGCCAACGGCGGCGGCGGAGCAGAGACTGTGATCGTCGCGTTGCGCTAACCTGCCTCAGCGATCACACCAGAAACCCGGAGCTCCCACCGGCTCCGGGTTTTCATTTTGGATTCGGACCAACCACCTGCTCTCACCTATTCACTGGAAATTTCTCCCGGCGCGATTAGAATGCACTGTTCGCCAGTTTGAACCTGCGGGCTAGTGCTGGATTTTTCGCCACGGAGGCACGGAGGGTAGGAAGAGAAGCGAAAAGATTACTCCATGTTCTCCGTAGTGAATTTGTGCTCTGCAGCTGATTCATCCTCGCGCTGGAGGGTCCTTCATGCTGGTCGGTGTTCCCCGCGAAATCTTTCCGGGGGAGCGGCGGGTCGCACTTACTCCCGCAGTCATTCCCAACCTGAAAAAAGCCGGAATGGATGTCCTCACTGAAGCGGGCGCGGGTATCGATGCGGGCTACCCAGACGCGGAGTACAGCAGCAAAGGTGCAACCATCGTCCACGATCGCGCCGAGGTCTTTGCCAAAGCCGACATACTACTGCAGGTATTGTGTTACGGCTCCAACGACGTCACCGGGAAACAGGACCTGCCGCTCTTCCACAAAGGCCAGACCCTAATCGGCTTTCTGCGACCGCTGGGGGAGGTTCACACGGTCCAGGAGATTGCCGCGACGGGTGTGACTTCGTTTTCAGTCGAGCTGATGCCTCGCACCACTCGTGCCCAGAGCATGGACGCCCTCTCCTCCATGGGCACCATCTGTGGCTACAAGGCCGTGCTGCTCGCCGCCAATACGCTGCCGCGCATGTTCCCCATGCTGACCACCGCCGCCGGAACCATTACCCCCGGGCGTGTGCTGGTCATGGGTGCAGGTGTCGCCGGATTGCAGGCCATCGCCACGGCGCGTCGCCTCGGAGCGGTTGTCTCCGCCTACGATTTGCGCCCCGCTGTCAAAGAGCAGGTGCACAGCCTTGGCGGACGCTTCGTCGAGCTCGATCTCGAAGTGAAAGATGCACAGGATGCCGGCGGTTACGCCAAGGCCCAGGACGAATCTTTCTACCACCGCCAGCGCGAACTGCTGGGAGCAGTCGTCGCTCAGCAGGATGTCGTCATCACAGCCGCGGTTGTACCGGGGAAGAAATCGCCAGTGCTCGTGACCAAAGAAATGGTGACAGCCATGGCTCCCGGATCGGTGATTGTCGATCTCGCCGCCGAGCGCGGCGGCAACTGCGAACTCACGCGTAGGGGCGAAATCGCTGTCCAGCACGGCGTCACGATTATCGGCACCATCAATTTGGCCAGCACGGTTCCGTATCACGCCAGCCAGATGTACGCGCGCAACCTGACGAACTTTCTACTCAACATGGTGAAAGATGGTCAGCTCAAGCTCAACATGGACGACGAGATCGTGCGCGGCACGCTCGTCACAAAAGGCAACGACATCGTGAACCCGCGCGTGCGCGAATTTTTCTCGCTGCCAGCACTGGTAGCGCAGACGTAATCATGAACCACAGAGGCACAGAGAGAAGAATCAATTAGCAATTAGCTTTTGCTGGTAGCTCTTGACTGCTTGCGAGGTCGGAGGGCGAAAGAAACCCGCGAAGAGCGAAAGGCAAGAACTAATTGCTAGTTGCTTACTGTCTCCGTGCTGAACTTCTCGTAAGGAGGACCATTTGAAGACAGACCTTATAACGAGTGTGTACGTCTTCATGCTCGCCGCGTTCATCGGCTTCGAGGTGATCCGGCGGGTTTCACCGCTGCTGCACACTCCGCTGATGTCGCTCACCAACGCTCTTGACGCCATCGCGGTCGTGGGAGCCATCATTCTCGCGGGTGAAGGCAAGAGCAGGCTGTCCACCATTCTCGGCACCATTGCTATCGTCGCCGCCACCAGCAACATCGTCGGCGGTTTCATCATCACCGACCGCATGCTCAAGATGTTTAAAGCCAGCAAGGCTCCCAAACAATGACCAACCTCGTCGGCGGTGAGATCTTCATCGAAGTCCTCTACATCATTGCGGTCGGGCTCTTCATTCTTTCGCTCAAGTGGCTAAGCTCGCCGGCCACCTCGCGACGCGGCGTCTTCGCCGGCGAGATTGGCATGCTGCTGGCCGTGGTGGGCACGCTCTTCTACAAGGGCATCGTCGATTACAAGTGGATCGCCATCGCGCTGGTGCTGGGCACTATCATCGGAGTGCCGCTCGGCCGCGTCGCCATGACCGCTGTCCCGCAGCGGACTGCCCTCAGCCACGCCTTCGGCGCGCTCTGCGTCACGCTCGTTGGTACCGCTGAGTTCTACCTGCGCACGCCCACCGTCCCGAAGTTCACAATGAGCGTGCTTTCGCTCGAAGTTATCCTCGGTGGGCTCACCTTCACCGGCAGCCTCATGGCAGCAGGCAAACTCCAGGAGATCCTCCCGCAGCGCCCCATCACCTACAAGGGACAGAACATCGTCAATCTCGGCATGCTGCTGGTGGCTATCGTGATCGCCGTGATGCTCGTGCTGGACCCAAGTCGCACTGGGCTTTATCCGCCCATGCTCCTCATCGCGCTGATTTTCGGTGTGATGCTGATCATCCCCATCGGCGGCGCTGATATGCCCACCGTCATCTCGCTGTTGAACTCCTATGCCGGACTCTCCGCCGCGGCCATGGGCTTTGTGCTCGACAGCAAGTTGCTCATCGTGGCCGGCGCGCTCGACGGCGCCTCCGGCTTCATTCTCTCCGTCAACATGTCGAAGGCCATGAACCGCTCGTTCACCAACGTGCTTTTTGGAGCCTTTGGACAGGTGCAGGCTCCCGCCGCAGCCGCGCACGAAACTCGTCCGGTGCGCAGCGCCACCGCCGAGGAAGCCGCCGCCATTCTCGCTGCTGCCAACAAGGTCGTTGTGGTTCCCGGATACGGCATGGCCGTCGCCCAGGCACAGCACAAAGTGCGCGAGCTTTATGATGCGCTTACCAAGCGCGGCGTGGACGTGACCTTCGGCATCCATCCCGTCGCTGGCCGCATGCCTGGACACATGAACGTCCTCCTCGCCGAGGCCGACATCCCCTACGACAAGCTGCTCGACATGGACCAGGTCAACGGCGACATGCCGCAAACCGACGTGGCCCTGGTCATCGGCGCCAACGACGTCACCAACCCCGCTGCGCGCAATGACCAATCCAGCCCCATCTACGGCATGCCCATCATCGACGTGGACAAGGCCCACACCTCGATGGTCATCAAGCGCAGCATGGCCCCCGGTTTCGCCGGCATCGACAACCCGCTCTACTACCTCGACAACAACTTAATGCTCTTCGGCGACGCGAAAGCGTTTGTAGGAAATATTGTGAAGGAGCTGTCGGGAAATAGTGGGGGACACTAGGAGCTCGTGACTCACCGCATCGTCCAGTGGCCTTACGGCGAAGCTCAGTGAGAATCGGAGGGACCTGTGGCGCCACCACAGGGAATCCAACGCACCCGTAAAAGGAAAATGGGACTGGGTCTGGCCCAACGTAGACACGCCGAACGGCGCTCGCTCGCCCATAACTCAAGCTTTTTTGGGCCGCGGTGCTTGTCGTATCTGTAACAACCCTCTTCGCATTGATCGGAGCCTCGGCGTGGATCACGTGAAGTCCATGGGGTTTGACGCTTGGGGCGCTGTGGTGTCGCAGCTATTGCTTTCGGCCTATGGAGGCAGTCTAGGGTGGCAGCTTGGGCTGGTCTTGTCCTCTATTGTACAGAAAGGGTCGAAAGCCACACTAACGTAAGTTGGAAACTGCGAAGCGGGGTGCACCAGGTTCGCGTTCTTCTGTTGGACGATAACCTAGATCAGGCGCGCTCGCTAACGGCATAGAAACGGGCTGCCTTTTCCTGCCACTTCGACTCGTTCAAGCCCACAACAATCAGCCACAGGGTGAGAATCATTTCCGGAACCCCAGCCGAAATAACAAACACCGGGAAGATCAGCCCTGCCAACTTAGGACTCAGGAACAGCGCGAAGCTGTTGGTCAGATAGCTCAGGCCGGAGATGATCACAAGTACACCCAGAAACCTCGGGAAGAAACTCGACCGAAGCATCAGGTACCCGCGACACAGTTCCTCAAATCCAAAAAATACCAGGCTGATCCCGAATCCGTGCTCAAACAATCCGACCGAGAGGAGCGCCAGAGCATGCAGTTGTTGCGTGTCGAACACCTTCAAATAGCTCGCGCTTCCTAGAATGAGTACAGGGGCGAAGTGAAACACAGCGCTCATGGCTTCCACGGCGATCGACATGAGTGCGAAAAACGCTCCCATCAGTGCGATGTTCCGATTCACCACCCTCATGAGGATGTAGAAGATCATCGTGAGTGCCACTGCGCACGCCAGCCAGAGGACCTCCGCGGAAAACGCAACGCGCCACCGCGCCTCATGCGCCATGATGTTGCTGGCTGTCGCGGCCGCGTCGCCAGACACGACGAGCTTGCCTCGCACGAACAACTCGACGAAGATGCCCGCGAGGATTATGTACAGGTACAGCACTCCGCCGATTCGTGCGTAAAGTTTTGGAGAGAACTCCGATGGGCTGGCGCTGATCACATTACCCTCCATCAAAGACCTTGCCCAATGGTTGCCATCTTACGGCGCGAACACCCGCCTCGCGGAACAAGCGCCCAGACCCTGGAGCCGGGGATCGGACCATGCTTTCTATTGAACTTTTCTAGTCGTCTTGCGTACTGTTGCGGAGGAGGAGCCTGGCAATGAGAAAACTTCTGCAAGCGCTTGCGATCGGCGTTCTGGCATCAGCCACCGTGGCCACAGCCCAAGACAACCCTTTCAGCACATTCAACAAGAAGGCCTATGGAAGGGTGAAGCAGATGCTGCTCGCCTCGGCTGAAGAGATGCCCGAAGCGAACTACAGTTTCAAGCCTACCGATTCGGTGCGCAGCTACGGTCAGATCATCGGACATCTGGCCGACGCTCAGTACCTGTTTTGTTCCGTCGCACTCGGCGAAAAGAATCCAGAGCTTAAAATCGAGCAGACCAAAACATCGAAGGCTGACCTAATCGCCGCCCTCAACACTGCCTTCGCCTATTGCGACAAAGCCTATGACGGCATGACCGACGCTGCCGGCGGCCAAATGGTCAAGTTTTTTGGAAACGACATGCCAAAACTCGGTGTGCTGTCGTTTAACAACATGCACAACTTTGAACACTACGGCAATATCGTTACCTACCTGAGGATGAAAAATCTGGTGCCGCCGAGCAGTCAGCAGCAGCCACCGGCGACCCAACCGAAGAAATAGCCACGATCGGTGATCAGGCAGGATCCCGATGCCGCGGAGCCTGCCCGATCCCGCTGTGTGGGACGAAGGGCTCGTGTCCGTCTTGTACCTTTGACGCAACAATCTCCGCTGGGGAATTGGATGAACCGAGGTCTCGATGAATTGAATCCAGTAGAGCGCAGTCTGCGGCGGACGGAAGCGCGTGAGGCGTTCTGCCAGATCGCGCATTCGCGCCGACCAGCGGAAGTGTAGCAGCAGCCACATCACGACGACCGCATAAAGGAAGTCCCACAGGATCAGCCAATAGCCGCCTTCGAAGTACGAATCAGAGCGGGCACGCTCTGTCGGCGGCATCTTGGCCAAATAGGCGTCGACCGGCGCTCTGACATCGAGCGCTGGACCAGCGCCAGGTTGGCCCGCGGCAGGCGCCGAAGTCGGAGCTGCAGGCGGACTCGCCTGCCCCGAAGCAGGGACGCTGAACGCCAGAATCGTCAGAACAACGAATTGCCCTGCTCGAACCATCAACCCCCTCGAAGTTTCCGCACGAGTATACGACGTTGGACGAAGCTGGAGTGCCTCAGGTTCACGCTGTGGGATCGCGGCCGGCCTACGCGGTTATGGTCAACGCCACCCTGAAGCTGGCGGCGTTTTTAAAAAAAGCCCGCAATTCCGGTTTCGCCTGTCGCAGACTGGCTTCAAGGATTAAGGCGCATGGCCCTTCCCTTCACAACCGGAATAAAGAAGTAGAGAAACAGAGCAGCGGCGAGACCAATCGCGAAAGCGGGCACCACCTCATGCATCGTTAGCGGCTGGTCGGGTGGACGATAGCGCACAATGAAATAAAAGTTCATCCAGATCAGGATGCTGCTGACCAAACCCGGCGAGTACTCCCGAAAGTGAATGGCCCACCAGACATGCCAAAAGCCATTAAAAACTCTCTCCATCGACCAGGCTAGCGGCAAGATCACCCATGCGCCGCCCATCCAATCATAGGCGAGCACGCTGGCGATCATAATTACGAAATAACCCGTGTTGAACCAGAAGAATTTTGTCCACGAGTATTGCGGCCACCAATGCTGCTGCACTTTCTCAACGAAGCTGCCACCCAGCACGGACTCATCAATCACATGGATCACATAAGCCGCAATCATGAACCAAAACGAGAAGATCAGCGGTGCATACATTGTGTATTTACGATGTCATGGCAACCGTTCGCGTTGTTTCTTCCCAATCCGTCGAGGGTGGCCACATTTGCCTGAACACTGCCCGGACTTCTGCAACACAGAATATTTGTTCACCACACCCGTCATTCATTAGGGAAACTCTTTCATATCCTGCGGTCGGTCCAATGCCGGCGCCGAACTGGAGCATTTATGTCTCATCGTGTTTGCCCCTGGTGGCTTGGCTACTTCCTGTTGAATCCTTTCCGCAAGCGAAGACAGAACCCGCACGCAATACTTTCTCCGTACGTTCGTGAGGGCATGACCGTACTGGAGCCCGGCCCCGGCATGGGATTCTTCACGGCCGAACTGGCGAAGTTAGTTGGCGCATCTGGCCGCGTCATTTGCGTCGATGTGCAATCGAAGATGATTGACAAGCTGAAGCGTCGACTCGCCAAACTGAAGCTCAATGGCCGGGTCGATGCGAGACTGGCCCTGCCCGATTCCATGGGCCTCGCAGATCTTCGCGATTCCGTGCAATTCACTCTTGCCTTTGCGGTCGTACACGAATTTCCGGATGCCGCCACGTTCTTCGCCGAGGTCGCGCACGCCAGCAAGCCTGGCGCAACCCTGTTGATCGCCGAACCAAAAGGGCACGTGAAGGAAAGCAAGTTTGATGCCGAGCTGCAAGCCGCTGCGAAATCTGGCTTCGCAGTAGTTGAGCGTCCTATTATCCAACGCAGCCATGCCGCGTTACTCAAAAGGGGCTCAGGTGTCCCACAGTAAGTAAGGTGCGGAAGGTTCTTGAGCCGGGGTGGTTCGCATCACAGACTGTGGCGCGACGCAGGGCATGGGCCGCTTTGAATCTAGGGCCGCCGGTCGTGATGGTGGTAGTCACAGAGCTCTTGTTGCGAAGGCGGGAGAGGCGCAGAAAATTTGACTCCGAATTTTCGATTTATCCAGCCAGCGTCAGCCCCTGACAGCGGTAAACTGCAAGCAGGGCAATCTGGCGACAACTTGAAGCAACATAGCAGACGTCACACACTACAAGGTGCAATTCGAGTTACCATCATCGGGAGAGGTTGTTATGAGCGATTACGAATCCTCCGGACGCAATGTTGCTCTGGGGTTTGCTTTTTTGCTAATTGGATTTGCCGCAGGCGCGATTGCGGCGGCGTTGATGACCCCGAAGACCGGCAGGCAAATGCGGCGCGAGCTTCGGCGCAAGCTCGAAAATGCTCGCGAGGTCATGGAAGATTGGAGCGAGCACGCCGACGATCTGCGCGAGCGGGCCTCCGACCTGGCCGAAAAGCTGGCGAGTGGGCCGAAGTAGCGCGTGAAAAGGTCGCACCAATCGCCAAGAAGTTCCAGAGCTAAGAAAGCAATTGCCGGTTGCCAGTTATCAGCGCAGGGCCGAACAGCTCGGTGCGAATCCTTCGGCAAGCTCGGGAAGGCTCTGGGGTACCGACAAGTTCCCGCTCCTTCTTACTTAGACCCGCTCAGGCAGCTCGACATGAAGGTCTTGCGATCGTCGCCTTTCAGGTTCTTGGCATTCGCCTGCGCGTTGCAGTCTTTCATCTTCTGCTGCTGAGAATTGCTGGCCGTTGTTGTGGGCGAGCCGCTAAGACATTCGGACATGAATTTCTTGCGGTCATCGCCCTTCAACTGCTTGTCAGAAGCCTGCTTATTGCAATCCTTCATTTTCTGCTGCTGAGCTTGCTGCGCGGCGCTGGGCTGTTGGGTTGACGTATCTTGTGCAACGGCAGGAAGAGCGAGAGCTGCCAATAACGTCAGCGAAAGAATCAGCGAAATTCTGCGTCGAAACATGGAATTCCTCTCTTCAGAATGAGTTGATCTCGGACGGGAAGCGCACGACTTCAGAAGCGGAAGGAATTGTACACCGCGAGCGTTGTGCGCGGAAATCGGGCAGTCGGTTTTCACAATTGCTCCATTCGAGCGCGGGTGGAGCCCGCATTCAGGGCTGCGGATATACGCCCCGCATTGATTTTTTCCGCAGCCTGTTCGGGCGTGTGTCTAGCGGCCTTGAAGAGAGTGGTTTGAGCCGCTGAGCTGAGATATTTAGAGTACCTACCGCTGCGGCTAAAGCCGAGCGGATAGAGGTACCGAGAATGCACCGCTGAATGAAGCAGTGCTCCACCCATTACAGAGAAACTAAAAATGCTCTAGTACAACCGGAAGTTGACTTCCACGTTGATCATGACGGGAACGGCCTGGCCATTTTTACGGGCGGGATCGAACTTCCACTGCTTTACGGCTTCGATGGCCTTCTCGTCGAGCCCCATGCCCAGAGCGCGCTGTACACGAATCTGCTGCGGACGCCCATTCGCGTCCACCACCAGCCACAGCACAACGGTTCCCTGGTACTTCGCCTTGCGAGCCTCCTCGGAGTACTCTGGATCAGGCGCGTAGAGCGCTTTGGGTGCGCTTACTCCGCCGCCCACGCGATAGGCTCCGCCGCCGTAGCCTCCTCCGTGTCCCGGACCAACGCCTGGCCCTGTGCCAGAACCAACGCCACCGCCATATCCGCTTCCGATTCCGCCACCTGCTCCGGTGCCGTTGGAAGGCGGACCCATCACCTTGGAAAGCGGGTCGCCGAGCTGGCCTTCAGTGGGCAGCTTGATATTGGGAGGAACGACCACGGAAGGATCGACCACGAGCTTGGGGTTCTCGTTGCGAACCACTATAGCCGGAGGAACAATCTGGTCTTTGGAGAGCTTCGGCAGCGCACCTTTGGGAGCTTGCAGCTTGTCGCGATCACCTCCGCCACCACCGCCACCTGCCTTGGTCTTGGAGGCTGGCAACGGCAGATAAGGGCTGATGTCCGTCACTAAGCCGACGACCTGCTGCTTGATTTCCTCTTTGTGCCTGTTCACCCAAAAGCCCGACCAGATAATCAGCCCGGCTGCGATGGTGTGCAAAATGAACGAATAGGCAAAGGTGTCCTTGCGCTGGGGATACAGACCCTCATCATCGCCAAACAAAGTCGGCAGAATATCGTGACGTTCAGGCTGGGCCGGAGGCTTCGGGGGCTCCGTTTTGGTCAAAACCGAGGTAGACATTTCCTGCCTATCAGTATAGCCCTTGACAATAACCCTGGGCGCTACAAAAAATGACTAGTGCGAATGCAGCCTAGTTTAGACGGATTTTTGTACTGATATGTCACAGATTTGTAAGAAGCAGAGCTGAATTTCACGAAACACAGAAAGCGAACAACCCGACGCCAGCCACGGACCGTTGGCGTGCCCTTTTTACGCGAAAAGGCCTGACTACCTAGTAATCAGTGCCGGTGCGGGGCAATCGGCGATCGCTTTTGGCAAAATCAGCGCCACGTTCACCTGCCCAGGAAATGTCATGGGCGCCGGTGCGTTCCAGGATGTCTTTGGCCCTCTTTGGCCAATCGGAGGAATCGCTTTGGACGGAAAGCAGGATTCCACCCTCGCGAAGGCGGCCTTCGTAGCGCTTGGCTTCATACTCAGGAATGCCCATACCAATGAGCGCGCCGGCAACTCCGCCCACCGCTGCTCCTGCGCCTACGCCAGCGAGGGCAGCGACGATCGGTCCGGCTGCAATGAAGGGTCCCAAGCCCGGAATGGCGAGCGCGCCGATTCCCACCAGCCAGCCCAAACCGCCGCCCACGATGGCTCCGGTTCCGGCGCCGGTAGCAGCGCCCTCGGGTGCCTTGGTGTTCTTCTCCTGTGCGAAGTCCTTCGAGCCTTTGTTCTCAGGCATCAAGATGGACATGTCGGTATTGCGGAAGCCCGCTGTCTTCAGTTCGTTGACCGCCGCTTCGATGGAAGAGTACGTGGGATAAATACCGTACAGGGCGGTATTTTTGCCTGCCATGAGTCAGCCTTCTAGGAGTGCTCGTACGTTGGTGCTCACATGAAACTACCGGAATCGGACCCTTACTTCGGGTCAGGATAGCGTTATGTAAAGGGAGAGACGAATCCGGTAATGTCCCTACCGCGGTTGCGATTCTTCTGTATGGAAAGGGGCAGCAAGAAGAGTAATTTGATATTCGCCACTCGCAGTGAAGTCCAAGCCGAGGATCAAAAACAAGGCCTGATGGCCCGACTAAACAGGTTGCAGAAAAAGTCAAGAACGCAGATCCCCGGCGAGTAATATCGCCTCGAGATAACAAGAATAAGTACTTGTACGGCGCATTAATTAAAGCTGCGCTGCCTCCAAAAAGACGCCCGCCTTGACTTTTTCCACCGCCTGTAAAGTCGTGGTGACGCAAAAACTCGGGGAATGAATTTTCCGGCAGTTCGTTAAGCGGGAACGATCACCAGCAGCGCTTCGCGCTTGACACCCAGCTCGACGGGCGTAGGACAGACGTACTCGCCATCGGCGTAGAAGTCCATAACGGGATCGGTCTGGATGCGCACACGCGTGGCTTTCCAGTACTCGACTTCTTTTATGCCGATGTGGGCTCCGCGAAATACCACAGGAAACAATCGCAGCAGTCGCAGCTTGCTGAGTTGGCGGACAAAGCAAGCATCGAGCAGCCCATCAGCCATATCCGCCAGATGAGCCACTCGCATCCCGCTGCCGTACTGGGGGCCATTGCCGGCAGCGACTAGCATGCCCGGTTCGCGCACCGGCGTTCGCCAATCGCCATCGATTTCGAGGGAGACGACAATCTGCGGCGGCTGAAACCGCGGCAGGCTTTGCAGCAATGCCCACACATATCCGCCATGCGAGCGCAACCAGCGTGGCTGCCTCGTGATCTGCCGGCTGATGACCGCGTCGAGCCCGGTTCCGGCAATGCAGGAGAAATAGCGGGTACGCGAAGCTTCGTCAGCAGCTTCAATCCAGCGCCGCGCCTGCGAATGTTCGATACGCGGGCCGAGTTGCGGGAGATCGCGGCGGGGGCCGTCGGGAACGAAGTGCAGGGTTTCAAGCGACTCGCCTTGCCACGGCTCGTCGGCAGGATCGTCTTCCGCGGGAGGAAGCATCTCGGCAGCCTCAAAGGGATGTAGCGGTTGAATTGTGCCGAGATCCACGAGTTTTGTATTGGTTTGCGTGTGGACGAACTGCTGCCATACCGCGAGCGCGTCGGCGACGGAGCGAATTCCGACACTGGTGGCGAAATCATTGGCGCTGCCGATCGGTACGGACAAAGTTGGAATCTTCTTAAGAGCGAGCGTGCCCAGGTGACGGTGCAAAGTGCCGTCGCCGCCAAAGATCAAGGCGGCGTCGGGTGTGTCGGTGGGATCGAGCTCGTTGCCGGTAAAAACGTTGATGCCTGGCACCTCGAAGGGTCGGACGTCTTGCTGCTTCGCAAACAGGGCCAGCATGGCAACAGCGCGCACGGCGAAAGGGTCGCATATCGGGGACGGAATTCAAAATCGGGCATCGGAACGGCTGGTTCTTGAGCTTTTATCTTGCAGCCGCCGGAATTCTTTGTTCGTCTAATGGTACAAAGTTTGCCGGGACATCGCGGGAGGCGGAAATGTATCGCAGAGACTTCATTCGCAGCGCGGCCGCAGGACTTGGTGCCGCATTTCTAGCGCGTCAATCGATCCTGAACTCCCTGGCCGAAACACAGCTATCGCGCAAGTACACGGCCACCGACACCGTCACGCTGGGGAAGACCGGGATCAACACCAGCCGGCTCGCCATGGGAACCGGCACGGTCGGTTACGCGAAACACTCGAACCAGACTGCGCTCGGTGTTGGTGGACTTTCAGCGCTTCTGTTGAACGGCTACGATCACGGACTGCGTTTCTTCGACACCGCCGACGCCTATGGAAGTCACCCGCATGTGGCGGTCGCGCTGAAGCAATTGCCGCGCGACAAGATCACGGTGATGACCAAGAGTTGGTCGCGAACTCCGCAGGAGATGGGGGCCGACCTCGACCGTTATCGCCGCGAACTGGGCACCGACTACCTCGACATCGTGCTAATGCACTGTTTGACTGACGGCAACTGGACCGAGCGCTACAAAGGGGTGATGGAGGTGCTGTCGGAGGCGAAGGAGAAGGGCGTAATCCGCGCACATGGCTGTTCCTGTCACAGCATCGAGGCGCTGCGTGCCGCGGCCAAGTCGCCGTGGGTGGAAGTAGACCTGGTGCGCATTAACCCCATCGGCTCGCATATGGATGCGGATCCCGACACGGTGTTGAGCGTGATCAAACAGATGAAAGCATCGGGCAAGGGAATCGTTGGCATGAAGATTCTCGGACAGGGGGATTTGCGCACTCGTCAGAGCGAGGCCCTGAAGTATGCGCTATCACTGAATCTGCTGGATGCGTTCACCATCGGCGCAGAAAGCAAGGCCGAGCAGGACAACCTGATTGAGCGAGTAGCGACAGCGTAGGTTTTGCGTTCTTACGATGCCGCGAGGGTCTTCGCCGTCCATTAGCTAAACTACGCACGATTCTCTAAGCAAGTCCTGGGGGAATCTAGCACGCTGCTTGGGAAGTATAGCAGCGACGGGAATTCGAACCCCGCATAAGAAGCTACAGCGCCATCACGCCACGCTCCTGGTTGCGGATGCGGATGGCTTCGTCGATCTTGGAAAGAAAGATTTTGCCGTCGCCGATTTTGCCGGTGGACGCGACTTTTAGAATGGTATCAACGGCGCGGTCGACCATTGCGTCGTCGAGCACCATTTCAATCTTGATCTTGGGCAGCAGGTCCACGTTGTATTCGCGGCCACGGTATGACTCGGTGTGGCCTTTCTGGCGGCCATGTCCGCGGACCTCGAAGACGGTCATGCCGTCCACGCCCACTTCTATGAGGGCGTCCTTGAGTGCCTCGAAACGAGACGGTTGAATGATGGCTTCGACTTTGGTCATGGCTTGCTCCCTGTCATGCTTTCCAGAAGGTTATAACCGCGCCGCCGGCTGCGATGAGTGTTCCGCCCACGAGTACCGGGGCCGACGGCGATTGCTGAAAGCGCACTTTCGCCAATACCTGGGACACGAGAAAGAACAGAACCACATAAAGTCCCAGAAGCTTGCCAAAATCCCATGGCGGAGTGTTGACGGTCAGCCCGTAAAGCGCTAGGGCTAGCACGCCAAGAGCGAAGGCTCCGTACCGCGCGATGCCTGAAGCGCGGTGCATTCCCTGCTGAAAGCAGGAGTCTCCGTAGGCTTCAAAAAATGCGGCCAGCAATAACACGCTCAGCATGCCCGGCCTGGTGGCGACCAGTTGGTTAAATAGTTGTCTCATGCCCACAGACTAACTCAGCACAGAGTCTTCATCGTAGCAAGGAACGAGCTTGGTGCCGACGCCATCCTTTTTTTAGCGCTCATCAAAAAAATCGATTGGACGATGGCTGCTGCAGACGATTAGCCTTACACGCTGCGGTAGAAGTGTGCCCCGGGGAGCTACGGCGAGCTTCGCCGCAGGCCGGTTCCTGTAAAGTCTTCTCATGAGGCCCATCGGCTTTCTCTTACTTCTTGCGGGATGGTTTCTTGTACTTGCAGCACTCGAGATGTTGAATGCAGCAACGTCGCGCGCGATTTTTGTCCTGGCCGGGATGGCTATTGAAATTCTCGGACTGATGCTGGTCTTTCGTGCGAACCTCATCCAAACCGAGGTCGAGGACTGATGCAACAATCTCCCGTCTGGTCAGAAATTAGTGCAGCGCTGTGTGTGTTCTCCATTCTTCTGGTGCCTTTAGCGGTCGCCGGGCTGGCGCTTACCAACAATGGACTGGGAAAGACGCGGAGCGCAGCGCACGCGATGCTGGCGTCCATGTGCGTGGTGGCGGTTGCAGCGCTGGTTTATATCGCCATCGGATTTTCGTGGGAAGGTTTCGCAGGCCGCAGCACACATGTAGCCATCATCGGCGGAAAACCATGGGACTGGATCGCTGCGCAACCACTCTTTCTGCGCGGTCAGGAGCTAAGCAACTCACCTGCGTCACTGGCAGTGCTGCTGCAGATGTTCGCCGTCGGGATAGCAGCCATGATTCCTTTAAGCGCGGCTGCCGATCGCTGGCGGTTTGGTGCGATCTGCGCATCTTCGGCGGTTATGTCGGGGTGGACATATCCTCTATTCGCTCACTGGGTATGGGGAGGAGGCTGGCTATCGCAAGTTGGGGTGATCTACGGATTGGGGCGAGGTTTCCTCGACACGGGTGGCGCGGGCACGATTCATGGTGTTGGAGGACTGACGGCGCTGGCAGTGGTTTGGATCATCGGACCGAGAACCGGGAAATACTCGGAGGATGGAATGCCCGTCGGTATCCCAGGCCACAACCTGGTTCATGTGGTGTTCGGCTGCATTCTGGCGTGGGCGGGATGGCTCGGTCTCAATAGCGCCGGGGCGATGCTGTTCGGCGGAATTCCGCCTACTGCTCTGGTGCTGGTGGGAATCAACACCACGCTGTGCGCGGCGGGTTCGTCGTTGGTGGCTGTGATTGTGACTAAGATACGTTTTGGCCGGCCTGACGCATCGATCAGCGCTAACGGATGGATTGGTGGACTGGTGGCCAGCAGCGCGGCAACGGCGATGATCAGCCCAGCGGTCGCCATCATCATTGGGCTGGTAACGGGTGGGCTGGTTGCCCTCTCGGTGGAGTGGCTCGAGATGTATCTGCGCGTGGACGATCCGGGAGGAGCAGTGTCTTCCCACGCGGTTGCCGGGCTATGGGGATTGCTGGCTGCAGGAATGTTTGCCGGAATCCGAACTGCTGGCGCGCCTGGTCAATGGCTGGCGCAGCTCGTGGGAATAGCAACCTTGGTAGGATTCGTCTTACCCATGACGTACAGTTTGAATTGGGTCCTGAATCGCCTCATTCACTATCGTGTCGAGTCGGACGGCGAGCGCCAGGGCATGGATTTGTACGAACTCGGCGCAGGCGCATATCCCGAGTTTATGGTGCACAGCGACGACTTCATACAGAGATAGCGATAGGGTGACTGACTTGCTCGGGTCTCACACCCTGGCAAAGATGTGTCGTCGGGGGAAGCCGACTCAGGACAGCAGAAGGATCGCTTGGACGCCGCGTTGAAGCGCGGCTCCACTCTTTCTCGTCAGCTGTGCTTCGCTACCCACAACAGTAGCGCGAACACCACAACCGGGATCAGAGCCATCGCAATGTAAAAGGTAATGCGGCGGGTCCAGGGATTGCGCTTCACGCGCCAGTCGTGCAGTTCGGCGCGATCGGCCACTCCGACCTGGTCCTGGTGCTCCAGATCATGCTTGAATTCGCGGGCGTGCTGGTAGCGATTCTTAGGCTCGCGTTCTATAGCCCGATAGATCGTCTCCTGCAACTGCGGCGTGATTGTCGGATCGATCTCCCGCGGCGGCATTGGGTTGTTCAGCAGCCGGTCATTCATCACGACGAATGGGTTAGGACCGGTGAACGGGACTCTGCCGGTCAGCATCTCGTAGAGCATCACGCCAGTCGAGTAGATGTCGCTGCGTGCATCGCCACGCCCGCCACGTACTTGTTCGGGTGAGATGTAATCGGGCGTACCCATGGTCTGCGAGAGCTTGGCGAAGGTCAGGCGGCGCGAACCCGCATTCGAGGCGATGCCGAAATCGATGAGCTTGATGTTATCGTGCTCATCAACCATGACGTTCTCCGGCTTCAGGTCGCGGTGCACGACGCCGCGATCGTGGATGTACTGCAACGCGTCGAGAATGCGAGCGGTAATGCGGACGGCACGCTCGGCCGTCAATTTGCGCTCTTCGTTGAGGATCTGACGCAGCAGGCGACCACTTACCCATTCCATGACCATGTACATCCCGCTACGGTCGTCGTCGGTAAAGACGCGCATCACGCCGGGATGCTCCATGTTCTTGCCGATCTCTTCCTCCCGCTTGAAGCGGTCAAACAGCACCGGATCGGCTTCCATCTCGGGATGGGGAATCTTGATGGCGACAGGACGGTCGTTACGGGTATCGGTCGCTTTATAGATGGAAGCCATGCCGCTGCGGGCAATCAGCTTGTCGATGCGGTAGTGGTCGAGAAGTTCGTCGGTGTGAAGGGTGGTCATGGATGGCTGGATTCAGTGTGCGACACTGCAGGGACGTAACTGGAGAAGGTTGCAGCGGTGTTATTGGTCATCCCTCCAATAATGATGCCAGAATTGGGGAATTTGCAGCATAAAGAGTGCATAAAGGGCACACTTGAGTAAACGGGGCATCATCGCAAGTTGTACGGTCTTCCCCGGTACATGCCGGTGCGCTCAACGTCATGGACGCGAATTAACTGCACGCTGATATTGTCCTTGCCGTCGCGCTGATTAGCCAGCTCCACTAATCTCTCCCCGGCCGTGCTTAGAACGCCGAAGCGGGTCAGAATGGAAGCGATGTCTTCCGGCAATACCGAACCATGTAAGCCGTCGGAGCACTGCAACAGCAGGTCGCCCTTTTGCACCTGTACTTCGTCGATTTCGACGTTCACTATCAGATCGTTCCCTACTGAGCGGTTAAGCAGATGGCGATTGGGCGACTCTATAGCTTCGGCCACGGACAAAATTCCCAACCGTACCTGTTCGGCAGCGATGGTGTGATCGCGCGTGATGATTCGTGCCCGACCATCGCGTACCAAGTAGCAGCGCGAGTCGCCGACGTGCGCGATTACAGCGCGATCGGTGCGCAGCGCACACGCCACGATGGTAGTCGCCATGCCGGCCGTCGCGGGTGACTCACTGCCCTGCTCATAGACTCGCAAGTTGGCGGCTTGAATGGCACGCGAGAGTACCGCCTTGTGCGGCTCCCCCTTTTTGGCATGCGAGAAGCCCTCCAGCACCGCCTCAACCGCAAGTTGCGACGCCACCTCACCCTTCCTCTGTCCTCCCACACCGTCGCACAGCACGAACACGCAGCCGTGCGAGCGCAGCTGCTCAGGCGTGTAGGGCAGCAGATATCCCAGATAGTCCTCGTTGTGTTCCCGCGTCCGACCCGGGTCCGAGAGTTGGGTGAATTCTATGTCGAGCATCGACGATGAACCGGTCTTCGGCCGGCCGACCACTCCGATGTTTGTTGTTTATCGCAAAAAAAGGGCGGGTCGCAACCCGCCCTGAGTCCCATCCGATCCTTCAGTTATGCAGGTACGCTGCGGGTCTCCACCAGCGTTGTCCGCCCCTTCATCTTGCTGGCACGAAGGAAATAGACTCCTCCGTATAGTGCCCAGACAATTGCGATGCCCAGGGCGAGCAACGGCTCCATTTTTGTGCCGTACCCCATGAACGGTCCAACCAGGTAAAAACCCATGCAGGCCAGGTTCGCGAGCAGGCCAAAAAGTGGAATGACGAGGTGACGGAAGAAGCTGAACTGAGGGTGGCCGTGGAAACAGACGATGCAGGTAAAGCAACTCAACATGTAAAGCAGGAACGTGCCGAAGTTGGAGGCCAGCGTCATCGTCAGGAACGAGTTGGGCAACGCCGCCATCTTGTCGTGTGTGGTGTATCCGAAGCTCGACCAGAAGCCGTGCGGCAGGGCCTGGATGGCGGTGTCCGCAGGTGCTGATCCGTCACCGAAGTACATCACAACTGTGAGACAGCCGACGATGGCGGAAATGACAGCCAGTGCCCAGATAGCGCGATGCGGAGTCAAGTTGGTAGAGTGCAGGGCGCCCATCGAATCGGGCATCTCCTTGTCTTTCCCCATCGCGTAGGTCACGCGCGCACCCGTGTTCATACAAGAGAGAGTGGTGCCGATCAGCGCGAGAAACACGGTGGCCGCTTCAATCAGCATAAAAATGCGACCGTGTCCTTTGCCGAACAAAGTATCGCCCACAAGAATCATCAGATCCCCGATGGGCGCAGCCGAACTCGCTGCGTTTTGCATGGTGTAACCGCTGTTGAGCACATAGTTGGCGGCGAAGTACTCGAACAGGTAACAGAAACAGCCTTGCACCAACAGCGATACGATCACCGCAATCGGCACATCACGCTTGGCGTTCTTCGCTTCGCCACCCATCGAGGTGACCGATTCAAAGCCCACCAGGATCAGAATGGCGATGGTGGCTTGAACGAACATCCAGCCGAAGTTGTGCATGCGTACGACGGACTTGGCATTCGGGTGGGTCAGGAATCCGCCGCTGGCATCCCTCTCGGGATAGCTGATGACATAAGGTATGGGTTTTCCGGCTGCATCCACCGCGCACTGTGGAGTGCCATCAGCCGCCCGCACGATGGTATCGGTGGGCTGACCATTCACAACGGTCTTAGTGGTAGCAAATTCGCAGCTGTATGCGGCTCCCGTCTGCGAGTCAAACTGGACGGCAGTGCTACCCGGCGGATGATTCATGCGGTAACCCAAGGCGACGAAAGAAAACACAAGCAATGCGCTGATTTGGATGATGTTGATAACGATGTTCACTGCCGTTGAACCGTTGACACCCCGATGGGCGATATAAGCAACGCCAAACGAGAACACAATCGCCATTAACATCATGAACGCAGGGCCAGGATTCGAGGCGTTCATGAAGGTCGGCCAAAGCGTTCCCACCAGGTAGCCGGAGATGACGCCGATGACACCGACCATCACGCCCGGGTATACCCAGTAGTACAGATGTGAGCCCCAGCCGACGATGAACTTGGCGAGTCGGGCATACGGCCATGCCTTCTCGTGATTCAGGAAGGACTGCTCGGCGAAGTAGTAGGAGCTTCCCGTGCCGGGATAGAGCTTGGCCATCTCGGCGTAGCAAACGGCCGTAGCGAGGCACAAAACGGTTGCAAACAGGATGCCGACCCACATGGCGGGAGCAGTTGCGCCGGCGGCCGCCTGCCCGGCGAATGTCAGCCATAGGAAGGCGCCGGGTGCAATGAGCGCCATCGCGTTCATCGTGAGACCAGTGAGTCCCAGAGTTGCTTGCATCTTTGGGGCTTCGTCAGCCATTTCTATTCTCCTTCGATAGGTTGTGCGTGCTTCGTCTTGCCATTGCTGTGGTGCGGTTGGCGAAGGGCCTGCTTATCTCAGACGGACTGTAGACGTGCTGCCCTCCGCCGTACCGCATAATGACTACTCAGAACAGGAAACCAAGCTCCGCCACTCCACGGGTCTGGCTGGTTTTCAGTCCAAGCGTGCCGAAACCATCACCCGGCGTAACATTGCCCGCACCCACAAACGAAATATCGGTGCGGGTGAAGAACTTCTTGTATTGATAGGTCGGGGTCGCGGTCAGCGACCACGCCGTGCTGCCCGGACCATACATCAGATTCGCCGTGTTGGTGCCCTTGGTGCCGCTTTGGCCGATGTATTCCCAGCGTCCGGTCAGAGAGAATCCCTTCTTCAAGACGCGACTGGCCAGGATCGCTCCACCCCATGTGGACGCCCCTGTCGTGAAACCCTGCGCCGGATTTGCCGGCACGTAGCTGTATTGAAAATAGGGTTGAATGACCCAGGGACCTTTGGTGTAGGTGTAGATCCCGACGTACATCGTGCTGTTGTTCTGAATAGGCGTCTTCAGGCTTTGCCAATTGGTTGTGCCCAGATATCCCATTCCTTGGAATGACAGGCTATGTGGGCCGTTGGTGTAAGTCAGCGAGCCACTCAGTCCGGAGTAGCGATTGGAATAGAAGGCATCGTTGTAACCAAAGGCGAGGGTGAATTTGCCTAGCGTCTGATTGAGCTGCACGCCGTGCGTGATTGCGTTTTCCTGGTTCCACAACAGGCCACGCTCGATGTTCATGTTCTGGAAGCTGAAAGTGGACTCGGCTCCCATCAGCGTGGGCAGGATACCGAAGATGATGTTCGTGTTTTTCGAAAGCGTAATCCTCCCAAACGCCGTCGGAACGGGACCCCAGAGGTCGCTGTTGGTTGTCGAGTTCGAGATGAATGGTGAGCCCAGCGAAACGATGTCGTAGGCGCCCACCTGCACATAGAACTGGAACCGGCCCTCAGGCTTCTGGAAAAAGATCATCGCGTTGCTGAATGCGCCTTCTTGGGGGTTGTTGCCTGCCATGGCATTGTTCTGGAACAGTCCAATGCCGCTTACTGCGCCATTCAGGCCGTATTTGCCGAGCGGCCCCGCTTCGAGATTCGTCGGCGGCGATAACTGCAACGGACCGGATGTCGAAGGAGTGGGGAGAGGAGCGGGCGCAGCAGGTGCGGCGGCCGGCGCTGCAGTCGCAGTGTCAGCCGGTTTGGAAGCATCAGCCGGTGTTTGCGTATCGGCAGGTTTGGCTGCCAGCGCGTCCTGGGCGTGTCCTGCACACGCCAGTCCGACAAACAAGACAGCCGCGGCAAACTTCTTCAGATAACTCAGGTGCATGTTATGGCCTCCGCAAGGACAGAGGTCAGTCGTGGACCTCGTCCGGATTTGCATGGTCACTCAACATCAATCCACCTGAAACACTTGGACCGTGCGCTGCCAGGCAGCGCGCGAACTCATCAGTTGCCGCTGGTCCTTCGAATGTTCGCGCCAGTCTTGTGCTGGCTTCATTGGCAATGTTTGCCGCCCCCTCGGTGAGGATCGCGCGGAGCCCCTGCCGCGAAGTAAAAATATGCCGAGGCAGCTAGCAATGTTTCTGCAGTGTAGAAGTCGGGTGAGAATTGCGGAAATCGATTGTTTTTATTTCCCGCATAAGCCAATTCACGGGAGCAGGTAAGCTGCTGCACGAGTAAGTCTTGATCTATTGATCGACCGCCTCGAGTCTTAAAAAAAACTGGCAACTATGCTTGTTCGAAGCTTTGCTGTCACACGTTAGTGGGTGTACTTTCATCCGGCTGAATTAAGCCTACGCGTAGCAGCGAACTCAAATTACGATGGCGCGCGACGGCGCTCGAACATGAGGCCCGAGGGATGGCCAAAACGATTAGCTGTAATGATGTGGGGATGCCCGGTTGCGACTTCACCGCCCGTGGCGACACTATGGAAGAGCTGATGCAAGCAGCAGCGGCACACGCCAAGTCGGCACACAGATTGGACAGCATTCCGCCGGAGCTGATGCGGTTTGTACAGGCAGCCGTTCGCGACGAATAGTTTGGTCTCTCAGCAAAAACAAAATGGGATGCCGACGTGGCATCCCACTTCTTTTGCGTTAACTGGGCAGTTATTTCACTGCGTCAGCAGTTTTCTCAGCGGCCTTCTTGGTGTCCTTGGCAGTTGTCTTGGCCGCCTTGTCAGTGCCCTTCGCAGTAGCTTTGGCAGCATCCTTGGTTGTGTCCCCAGTCTTGTCAGCTGCCTTTTCCGTTCCCTTGGCGCTCGCGTTAGCAGCTTTCTTGGTCCCGTGAGCCGTGTCCTTGGCCGCATCCTTGGTGGCGTTGGCCGTCTTATCAGCGGCCTTTTCGCTGCCTTTGGCGGCCTTCTTCGTGCCCTTGTCCACGTCCTTTCCGAGATCCTTTACGCCAGTAACCACATCTTGCGCCATCATTGCCGGTGCAAATGCCAGCACCGCACTTACGATTGCTATCCAGAACTTCTTCATTCCCGATCTCCTGCGCCTCATGGGCGGTTTGGTTGTGAGAGATTTCTTCCGATGCAGGCTAGCCGACCGGCCGAATTGGAAGTTCGGTAGGTGGGCGTACTACCTCATCGGAGAGTTTTACAAGCATAGCAAACCGGCGTGAATCCGTGGACAGTAGTTGGCGCCTGCACTGTGTGCTACGCTTTTGGCGCGTGACCGAGCCCGCCTTTTTCCGCAGTGCAGCCGCATTCCGAAGCTGGTTGGTGAAGAACCACAATCGTGCGCACGAGCTGTTGGTTGGTTTCTATCGAGTTGACTCAGGAAGGGGCGGATTGAGCTACCTCGAAGCACTCGATGAGGCGCATTGCTTTGGCTGGATCGATGGGCTGCGCAAGCGTTATGACACCGGCAGTTATACAGTCAAGTTCAGCCCTCGAATCGCAGGCAGTATCTGGAGCATGGTTAACACGCGCCGTATGAAGGAGCTGATCGAACAAGGGCGCGGCCATGCGGCGGGGCTTGGGGTCTTCCAGCAAGGCGACGAAAAGAAGTCAATGCTCTACTCGTACGAGGTGGGCAAGTGCAAACTCGACCCGGCATTCAAGAAACAGTTTCGTGCTAACGCCACGGCCTGGCAGTTCTACCAGGCACAAGCACCGTGGTATCGCCGAACTTCGTGTTATTGGGTGATGAGCGCGAAGAAGGAAGAGACGCGAAAGCGCAGGCTGGAAATACTGATTCAGGATTCAGCGGCGGGGCGCCGGATCAAACCGCTCACGTCGAACCCGAAGAAGCCGGCATGAAGGCTGCCATTTCATTTTGGAGCAGACATGAAGCGATTGGTTTGGTTGGCCGTTTGGGCATTCGTTTTGTTCGCTACGGCCGTTTGGGGCCAGCAGCCATGGTCCGCGGACAGGGCCAATGCTTGGTATCAGCAGCAACCGTGGCTGGTAGGCGCCAACTACATTCCGGCCAGCGCCATCAACGAGCTGGAGATGTGGCAGGCCGACACGTTCGATCCGCGGCAGATCGACCAAGAGCTGGGCTGGGCTGAAGGGCTAGGCATGAACACGATGCGCGTGTTTTTGCACGATCTTCTGTGGGAGCAGGACTCCCCCGGTTTTAAACAGCGCATCGACCAGTTCCTAACAATTGCCGCGAAGCACCACATCCGTCCGATGCTTGTCCTGTTTGATTCTTGCTGGGATCCTCTTCCTAAGCTCGGGAAACAGCGCCCGCCCATGCAAGGTGTGCACAATTCCGGATGGGTACAGAGCCCCGGCGCGAAGGCACTTGAAGACCCCTCACAGTACCCGCGACTGAAGTCATATGTTGTGGGAGTCGTGGCTACTTTCGCCAACGATTCCCGTATTCTTGCCTGGGACGTGTGGAACGAGCCCGGCGGGTTCCAATACGGCTTCTACGAACAGCAGGAACCGAAGAACAAGATCGAACTGGTGAAAGCGCTGCTGCCCCAGGCTTTTGAGTGGGCGCGGTCGGCAAATCCTTCCCAGCCGCTCACCAGCGGTCTCTGGGAAGGAGACTGGCCTTCAGTGAAGGGCCCGACGCCGATGGAAATCATTCAGCTACGGAATTCCGACATCATTACCTTCCACAATTACAGTTGGCCGGAGGACTTCGAGCGGCGCGTGGTCTGGCTGGAAGGCCAGCACCGTCCCATCATTTGCACGGAATACATGGCGCGCTCGGCGGGAAGTACTTTCGATGGGGTGCTGCCTATAGCGAAGAAGCACCACGTCGGCGCCATCAATTGGGGCTTGGTTTCAGGGAAGACACAAACCATCTACCCCTGGGAGTCCTGGAACCATCCCTACGTTCTCGACCAGCCGCAGGTGTGGTTTCACGACATATTCAGGGCCGACGGCACTCCCTACCGCGCAAGCGAAGCCCAGCTCATCCGCAACCTAACGGGGAAATCAGGCTCTAGCGTGCAATAGACTTGCTCTTCCCCGAAGCCAATCCCATTTGGCGTGAATTGGCGGCAAGATTCTCTCACACCTTCCCCTATTAGGGGATGATTTGCATCTTTGTCGCGCCTAGCATGAGATCACCGAGGCCGGAGTTATGGTCCCCCTCTCCCTGGTTTGTCCCTATTGCGGCGACACGGCAATCGAGCCTTTACCCGAGGCGCAATTGGTTGCAATGAACGCCCCGCGGCCGCACATTGTCTCGCGGGCACAGATTTGCCGGTGCAGCGCATGGCACATTTTCGCAGTCTTTCTGGGCCAATTTAACCTGTCGAAACCGACGCCGACCCAGCTTGTCGAAAGCAATCACGTTTAGGCCCGCCGGCGAACAATGCGTTGCCAGGCACGTCCGCCAAATCGATTCACCTCGGCATGGGATACTTCCCGAGATAAAGCAGCACCAGATCAATTGTGTCTGTTAGGCCGTGGGCAATAACCGCCGCCCACAGGTTGCAACCAGTAGCGAGAAAGATCACGCCCAGCAGCAAGCCAGCGATCATATTCTCAACCTGGCCGGTAATCCCCTGATCGTTATGAGCAAGTCCGAATAGAAAGCTCACGAAGACAAGGCTGAGGGCCCAGGCAAGCTCCGGCTTTCGGAACAATCCAGCCACGCGGTTCATCAGATAACCGCGATAGACCATCTCTTCACCAAAGGCACCCAGGATCTAAGCCAGTGCGATAAAGAGCAAAGCCAATTCCAGTTGTCTTGCAGATCGCCCAGCTCGGAGAAGTCAGGAATCTTGTGGAAGACCTTCACCAGCACAGGTTGGATGACAAAGAGCTCCAGCAATTCCATGCCGATGCCGCACAAAACTCCGATGGTGATGGCTCGCGGCCAATTCGCAGGACGCGCCAGCCCAACATCGCGCCACCCGAGTTCACGCCAGCGAAGAGAGACCCACGCAAGTAAAAATAACCACGGAACCTTACTGAAAAAAATGTGATGCCTGAAGTCGGCAACAAACAGCGCAAGGATAACCGCGAACTCGAACAAGACCAGCCAGGCGCTGTCGCGGCGACCGCGGCGAGGCAAAGATAGTTGTTCCATGCATTCCCTCTTTGGAAAAGCCCGACGTCGGAACACGCGAGGCAGTGTGAAGCCTGTTATACAGCCAGTACACTGAACGTTCCATGGCTTCACTCAAACAGCGCCTGATGCTTCGTCTGATCAACCTCTGGCCGCCGCTTGCGGCCGCGGGTATTCACGTGAAATGGGGAAGCGATATGAAAACCGTCGACGTGCAGATGAAGATGCGTCCCTGGAATCGCAATTTTGTCGGCACGCACTACGGTGGATCGCTGTACTCCATGACCGATCCGTTCTACATGTTGATGCTGATTCACAACCTAGGGCCAAAGTACATCGTGTGGGACAAAGCCGCGCATATTCGCTTCCGCAGGCCCGGAACCGGCACAGTGAGCGCCTATTTCCAACTGACCGACGCGCAGCTCGATGAGATCCGCCGGATTCTGGAGACGCAGCCCAAGTACGAACCTTCGTTTACGGTCGAAGTCAAAGATGAGTCCGGCAATGTCCTCGCCGAAGTACAGAAAATTCTGCACATCCGCAAGAAAGATCCCAGTGAAGGCCAGTCTTCCTAATTGCCCGATATACTGCCTTGGGCAGATATGTCATGCGCTCTTGATCGCAGCAGACGGACCAACGGAGTTCTATGCTCCGAGTAGGCCTTACTGGCGGTGTCGCCTGTGGCAAGTCCATGGTCGGCAAAATGCTCGCTGAGCATGGGGCGCACTACCTTCAGGCTGACACCTTAGCGCACCGCCTCTATGAGCCCGGAGAGCCCACCTATTACGCTGTCGTAGAACGATTTGGACACGAAATCCTCAACACCGATGGCACTATCAATCGAGGGCGGCTGGCCAATGCTGCATTTCCCGATCGCATCTCCGCATTGAATGCCATCGTGCATCCCGCGGTAATTGATGCGCAGAACCGCTGGATGTCGGAGTGCGAGCGCACCGACCCCACAGGCATCGCCATAGTGGAGGCGGCGCTGATTGTCGAAGCGGGCGCAGCTAAGGACTTCGACAAGCTGATTGTGGTCACTTGTCCGCTGGACCAGAAGATTGAACGCTACGCACGCCGGGCGAAGATCACAAGCGAAGACGCGCGGGCCGAAGTGTTGCGGCGCAATGCGGCTCAGCTTCCGGACGAACAGAAGGTACGTCACGCTGACTATGTGATCGACAACGCAGGAACGATCGAAGAAACGGCCCAACAAGTCGAATCCATCTGGGCCGAATTGCGCAAGGGTAGCTGAATCCCTCTGCTCAACCAGTCGCTTCTCAGCAGGCTTCTCGGGAAATCGGTACACTTGACGAGAGACCTTGGAATTGAACCTGACAAGGAACGGTCATTCACAGGCATTCGTACTATTAGCATGAGAATTTTGCGTCCTCTAGTGCTCGGAGCGCTCCTCGCGGGCGCATTTTACTGGTACACCACCCATCATTCCGGCCCCAATCCTGCGGACTACATCGCCCGTCCCTCCAAAGTTGAGCTGACCGAAGCCGCCGCGCCTCCCGCGTTCGACAGCGAAGAGCAGACCAACATCGAGGTGTATCGGAAAGCGATGCCGTCGGTCGTCAACATCACCTCTACGGCCGTGGCCTTCGACTTTTTCTATGGCCCGGTGCCGCAGGAAGGGCAAGGCTCGGGCTTCATCATCGATAAAGAAGGCCACATCCTAACCAACTACCACGTCATCGCCAACGCCCGTGAAGTCGAAGTTACACTGCATAACAAAAAGAAATACAGGGCGACGGTGATTGGCCGCGACCGTATCCACGATCTGGCTGTGATTCAGATCAAGGCCGCGGCGCTGGTGCCAGCAACCTTAGGCGACTCGACTGCACTCGTGGTGGGTCAGTTTGTTTATGCGATCGGCAATCCCTTTGGACTGAGCGGCACCATGACGCGTGGCATCATCAGCTCGCTGCGCCCGATTCAAACGCCTCAGGGTGCGGAGATTGGAGAGGCCATTCAGACTGATGCCGCCATCAACCCGGGCAACTCCGGAGGACCGCTGCTCAACTCGCGCGGCGAGGTCATTGGCATCAACAGCATGATTGCCACAGGCGGCTCGAACCAAAGCGCGGGCATCGGCTTTGCCATCCCAATTAATTCAGCCAAAGCCGCCATCAATGACTTGATCACGATGGGCCGCGTGCGGCGTCCGTCGCTCGGGGTACGCACGCTCTCGATTGGGCCGGAGGTGGCACAGGAAATGGCATTGGCCTCTGACTATGGGGTACTGATCATAGAAGCCACTCCCGGCGGTGCTGCCGAACGAGCAGGTCTGCACGGCGGAAATCAACGCGCTTACATCGGCAACACTCCCATCATGCTTGGAGGCGACCTGATTATCGCCATCGATGGCGAGCAGATAGGGGATCAGCAGGACCTGATGAACGCCATGAACAAGCATCAGGCAGGCGACACAGTCACCGTCACGATCTTCCGCGGCAAGCGCAAGATGGATGTGAAAGTCGTGCTGGGGGAGATGCGGGAACAGGCATGAGCAGGTGATCGGCTGTCAGTGGTGAGTTGTCAGATAAGGCGCGTTCATGCACGCAAAGGAGGTCTGCTTGAAGGGGGTACCAGCTCCTCCGCTCGCTGGATCGGTCATCGGATCTGCGACGGATAACTTCGTCATTGCCGAGTGGCAGGATCCGGGCGGACCCCCGGGTCCGCCTCGATACATCGCTCCCTTGCACCTCCACCGCAACGATGATGAGGCCTGGTACGTTCTGGAAGGAACGCTGTGTGTCCGAAACGGCGACCAGGTGATAGAGGCGCGTGCAGGATCAGCGGTACTTGTAAAGCGCGGCACGCCTCACACCTACTGGAACCCAGGCCCGAGCGGTCTGCGGTATCTGCTCATTATGACTGCAAACACCTACGCACTGATCCAGGCGATCCATGGTCTAAAGGAACGGACGCCGGAGGCGATGCGGAATCTGTTTGCGCAGCATGAGTCCGAACTGCTCAGCTGATCGAATTCGAGAGAACCGATTCTCTTGCAAGCAACCGAGTAATTCGTGAAAAACTGGCTCGCAGTAGAAGCAAGTTTGTGAGTCGGCATCATTGCCCTAACCTAGGCCCTCGGCTATAGTTCTAAGGTTATGTACGACGACTTTTATGCGGTCGATAAGTGGTCGGGCAAGCCGCTGCATTGCCAGTATCAGGCTCTGATCGTCGCCATCGCGACGCGCCATGCCGACGCGATCGATATCAAGTTCATGGTCGAGGAGCGGCCGGTCTGGATCGCTATCCCGCATCCCGCGTGGGTGGAGTACAACCGACAAACCGGGAAGGTCATTACTGACCCCATGGCGGTCCAGATTGCGGGACATTATTTGAAATGGGCCATCGAATCAGGCGAAGATAGCGGACGTGAAATGTACTCGTTGACCGTTCAGGAGACGCTCGATCACCTCTACGCATTGATGGAGGAAGCGCAAGCCACCGCAGTTGCCGGGTAGGGTCCGGGTATCCGGCCCTTTTTTCTGCGCGCTGGGAGAGCCTGGCCTGCTCCCTGATTCATACCGACCTAAGGGCATCAGCCGTCCGCGCGACGGGCGGAACTATGCGTTGTTCGAAGGAGTTTCTTATGGCCTCCATAGCTCATCCGGAATTGGCCGACCTGCTGGCGCAGAAAAATGTGCAGCGCAACCTTTCCACCCCAAAACTGGTCGAGGCCGCCATTCGCAATAGCGAGGGAGTGTTGAGCTCCCGCGGTGCGCTGGTCGCGGAAACCGGCAAGCGCACCGGCCGCTCCCCCAAAGACAAGTTCACCGTCAAAGACGCGGTTACCGAAAGCAGGGTCAACTGGGGTTCGGTCAATCTGCCCTTCTCGTCGGAGAAGTTTGACGCACTCTGTGAGCGAGTGCTGGAATACCTCAGCGGCAAAGAAGTATATGTACAGGACCTCTTCTGCGGCGCCGATCCCCGCTACCAGTTGCCTATCCAGGTCATCAACGAATACGCCTGGCACAATCTCTTCGTGCGCCAGCTCTTTATCCGTCCGACCGAACAGGAACTGAAGACCCACAAGCCCGAGTTCACCATCGTCAGCGCTCCAGGTTTCCTTGCGGATTCGAAGCGTGACGGCACTAACTCAGAAGCCTTCGTTATCGTGAACTTCACCCGGAAGCTCGTCATTATCGGAGGCACGCAGTACGCGGGCGAAATGAAGAAGTCGATTTTCGGCGTGATGAACTTCCTGCTGCCCGAACGCAATGTGTTCCCTATGCATTGCTCCGCCAACATTGGCGAAGACGGCGTGACTGCGCTGTTCTTCGGACTGTCGGGCACCGGCAAGACAACTCTTTCCGCTGATCCTACGCGCCGGCTCATCGGTGACGATGAGCACGGCTGGAGCGCCGACGGCGTCTTCAACTTCGAAGGTGGATGCTACGCGAAGTGCATCAAGCTTTCCGAGAAGAACGAGCCGCAAATCTGGAACGCACTCCATTTCGGCGCAGTACTTGAAAACGTGGTTTTAGACCCCGAAACCCGTGTACCGAATTACTATGACGACAGCAAGACGGAAAATACCCGTGCAGCCTATCCGGTTGAGCACATTGACAACGCTGTAATTCCAGGTTTCGGCGGACATCCCAAGAACGTCGTTTTCCTGACTGCCGATGCATTCGGCGTGTTGCCGCCAGTTTCGAAGCTCACACCCGAACAGTCGATGTTCCATTTCATGTCGGGCTATACAGCGAAGGTGGCCGGAACTGAGGCTGGAGTTACCGAACCCCAAGCAACGTTCTCCACCTGCTTTGGCGCGCCATTTATGCCGCTGCCGCCCAAGGTTTACGCCGAAATGCTGGGCCGCCGCCTGCGCGAGCACAACGCGCAATGCTGGCTGGTGAATACGGGATGGCAGGGCGGCCCATATGGCATCGGCAAGCGGATGAGCTTGCCCTACACCCGCGCGATGGTTAATGCCTTGGTCGAGGGCGAGCTCGACAACGTGGAATTCGAAATCGAGCCGTCATTCGGGTTAAGCATTCCTAAGCAGGTGCCTGGCGTCCCATCCGATCTGCTGAAGCCGCGCAATTCGTGGAAAGACAAAGCCGCGTACGACAAGATGGCTGCCGATTTGTCAGCGCGGTTCGAGAACAACTTCGAGCAGTTCGACGCTCCGCGCGAGATCAAGGAAGCTGTCCCGCGTCCCGTGGTCGCGAAGTAATCTCCTCTTGCTTTATTCGGGCTCGGCTCGGGCCGTGCCTTTATTCTTTTCTGACCTATGTTTCACAATTGTCCTGCGGGTATCACCGCCATTGTTGGATTGTGTACGCTCCTCGCCGCCACTTCGGCGGTTTTCGCGGCTCTCATTCTGTTTGGAAAGGTGCCTCTTTCCTCTGGAACATTGCTCCTCGCGGGCGGCCTGGAACAGCGCGGCCCACTTGCATTCGTTATCTATGTCGCGCTGCTGCTCGTCGTGGCCGTAGGCCTCTTGCGACGCTGGAACCTGGCTCGCCGTACGGCGATTCTTCTTGCGGTCGTCGGAATCGCATTGGCTGTTCCCGCGATTTCCAGCGCCGTTGTGGACTCACGTCTGTTTGCCATCGCGCGTGAAGGAGCGCAGATCATCCTTCGTGTGTTGGTCGTCTTCTATCTCACCCAAGAGCCGGTAATCGCGTGGTTTGAGAGCAAGTAGCCCTCCGGCTCGTGTGACTGGGAGGAGCTCATCGCACCTCCAGTCCTCTGCCCATCCCTGGCCGATCCCCAACCGCGGCCGCCTGGAGCCGACGACAATGCGAACGCCTTCGTCGTTTAACTTGTAATCCGCGCTCGCTCCCACCTATATTCATACGCGTTCTGCAAACTACCGCTGTCGGGAGGCACATGTTCAAGGGATTTCGCGAATTCGTATTGCGTGGCAACGTGGTCGATATGGCCGTTGGCGTGGTGATCGGCGCTGCCTTCGGCGCAATCGTGACTGCCTTTGTGAAGGACCTGCTGACTCCTCTGATCGCCGCGCTCGTGGGCAAGCCAGATTTCTCCGCTTACACGTTCGAGATCAACGGATCGAAGTTTCTTTATGGCGACTTCTTCAATGCCCTGATTTCGTTTTTGCTGGTGGCCGCAGCCGTGTACTACTTTGTGGTACTGCCGGTAAACGTGTTGATGGCCCGCATTAGGCACAAGGACGAAGCTCCACCTGCACCCGCTACTAAGACTTGCCCGGAGTGCAAGAGCACCATTCCCGTAGATGCCCGCAAGTGCGCCTTCTGCACTTCGCAGATCGCGTAAAGCAGGAATTTTCGCCCTCATTTATGGCCGGAAAACGCTGGCTCGTAGCCCGCCGTTGGGCCATCGCATAAAGGCGTGCGGGCAAACCCTTGACTTGCAAAATACCTCTATCTAAGCTACTGATTCTACGGGTCTTGTACATATCTTGCACAGCTCTGAACGAGCCCTTTCTGTGCTAAAATAGAGAAGGATCGTAGACCTCTCAAATCGTTGAAATTACTGCCACTTGAGAGATTTCGCGGAGGCGATTTGCCCCCGCCCGCGACCTCCGTGCAAAGCAGCGGGAACCGCCCCGGTGCGGTCCTGATGGAATGGAGCAGGATGCCCCCGACCGATACGCAAACCGCCAAAGACTCCAACGAAAAAAACACCCTCGCTACTCCCAACGTCACGCCCAACGGCAAGAATGGCAACGGCCAATCTGACAGCGACTACACGGCCGACTCCATCAAAGTTCTCGGCGGCATGGAAGCGGTTCGCAAGCGCCCCGCCATGTACATCGGCTCAACCGGCGATATGGGGTTGCATCATCTGGTCTACGAAGTAGTCGACAACTCAGTCGATGAAGCGCTCGCCGGCTTTGCTGATCGCATCGATGTAACCATTCACATCGACAATTCCATCACCGTCGTCGACAATGGACGCGGTATCCCCACCGGGGAAATGGAAGTAGATGGCGAGCGTCTTCCCGCAGCTCAGGTCGTCATGACCGTCCTGCACGCGGGAGGCAAGTTCGATAACTCCACCTACAAGGTTTCCGGCGGATTGCACGGCGTCGGCGTTTCTTGCGTAAACGCACTCAGCAGCCTGCTGGAGCTCGAGATTTGGCGCGACGGCGCGGTTTGGGAGCAAACCTACTCGAAAGGCGAGCCCACCAGCAAACTTAAGAAGACTGGCACCACCAAAAAGCGTGGCACGAAGGTCCACTTCCAGCCCGACGCTTCCATCTTCACGGTCACGGAATACAACTACGACACGCTAGCACAGCGCCTGCGCGAGTTGGCCTTCCTGAACAAGGGACTGCTCATCACGCTGACCGACGAGCGCACCACCGATCCCAAGACCGGGGAGGCAAAGCGCGCGGAGTTCAAGTACAACGGTGGCATCGCCGAGTTCATCAAGCACCTGAACCGTGGCAAGGCGATTCTGCACGACAAGCCCATCTACATGGAGGCCGAGCGCGACGGCGTCAATATGGAGATCGCGCTGCAATATAACGACGGCTACTCCGAAACGGTTTTCAGCTTCGCCAACAACATCAACACGGTCGATGGCGGCACGCACCTGTCGGGCTTCCGGACGTCGCTGACTCGCACTATCAACTATGCTGGCCAGCAACTGGGTCTTTTCAAGGATGTAAAAGAAAACCTAACCGGCGACGACGTGCGTGAAGGTCTTGTGGCCGTCGTCAGCGTAAAGCTGCCACAGCCGCAGTTCGAAGGACAGACCAAGGGCAAGCTGAATTCCGACATTGCCGGGACCGTTCAGGCATTCGTAAACGAGCGTCTCGGCGCATTCTTCGAGCAGAATCCGCCCGTGGCACGCAAAATCATCAATAAAGCCATTGAAGCCGCCCGCGCGCGCGAAGCAGCACGCAAAGCTCGCGATCTTACTCGCCGCAAGGGCGCACTCGACGGCGGCGGCCTGCCCGGCAAACTGGCTGACTGCTCCGAGCGTCAGCCCGAGCGCTGTGAAGTCTACCTGGTCGAGGGAGAGAGCGCAGGCGGCACCGCCAAGCAGGGGCGCGATCGCCGCTTCCAGGCGATTCTGCCGCTCAAGGGAAAGATTCTCAACGTCGAGAAGGCACGTTACGACAAGATGCTCGGCCACGAAGAAATCCGCGCAATGATCACGGCGCTCGGCACCGGCATCGGCAAAGAAGACTTCGATATCTCCAAGCTGCGTTATGGCAAGATCATCCTGATGACCGACGCCGACGTGGACGGCTCGCACATCCGCACTCTGCTGCTGACGTTTTTCTTCCGCCACATGCAGGAGCTCATCAAGCACAGCCATGTCTTTATCGCCCAGCCGCCGCTGTATCGCATCAAGAAGGGCAAGTTCGAGCAGTACATCAAGAACGACACCGAGTTCGTGAAGGTCATGGTCAAGCGCGCCGCCGATGGCATCGTCGTGCGCTATGGCGAGGGCGCAGCGGCCCTTGATGGCGCTCCTCTCACCAGATTCATGACCACGCTGAACGATTACATCGGCTTCGTGGACAAGGTGGACAAGCGCATTCGCGATGAGGTCATCTCCGAAATGCTGCCGCGCTTCGACTTTACTAAGCGCGCCGATTTTGAAGGGGAAAGCAGCAAGCCGCCCAAGAAGGTCCTCGACCTGGAGAAAGCGCTCAAGGGTCTTATGAAAGAGCGGGGCCTCAAATCTGTCGAGAAGCGCTTCGAGGAAGAGCACAACCTCTGGGAGTGTGTCTTCGTCAGCTCGCAGGGTGCGCCCCACGTCATCAACTGGGAGCTGGCCTCAGCGCCCGAGTTCCGCCAGATGATGTCGAAGTACAAGCAGATCGAGCAGTACTTGCAGCCCCCATACTTCATCGAAACGGTAAAGAAAGAAGCCGGCAGCAACGGCAAGGAAGAGCTCAGCGACGCCGAGCGCGCCGATCTGGAAAAGGCCGCGCAGAAAGCGCCCAAGGCATCCAAGCGCAAGAGCGAAGCCGAAACGGTCGAGAAGCAGACGGTACGCGATCTTTTCGATTACGTGCTGAACGAAGGCCGCAAGGACTACACCATCCAACGCTACAAAGGCCTGGGCGAAATGAGCTCGCAGCAGCTCTGGGAAACCACCATGGATCCCGAGCGCCGCACCCTGCTCGAAGTCAAGCTCGAGGACCTCACGGAGACCGAAGGCATCTTCACCACGCTGATGGGCGAAGACGTCGAGTCGCGCCGCAAGTTCATCGAAGACAACGCACTCGACGTGAAGAACCTCGACATTTGAGGACGCACTTTCATCATTAAGTTGGACGATTCCCCGCCGTCATTATTTTCTCCAATCGCGGCGGGTTAATCTCGTTAGTTAACCATGCGTTTGCTTGCGGCGGCCGACATTCACGGCGTGCTTTCGGTTTACGAGTGGCTGGTCCAGGAGTCGGGTTCGGCGGACGTGCTCATCCTCGCGGGTGACCTTTTCGATGCCGATTTCGACGAGCAGCAGAGAAAGCAAGCAACGGACATCCTCGCAATACTACGCAGATCCAAGATTCCTGTGTTGTACATCATGGGCAATGACGACAACGTGCCGCTTGATTACGAAGACGGCTTAATCAAGCCGCCTCACGGTAAGCGCATAGAAATTGGGGACTACAACTTTGTCGGCTATCAATACACACCGCCGTTCCTGGGAGAGGCCTTCGTCAAAACCGATGACGAAATCGCGCAGGACCTTATCTCACTTGATCCGTTGATAGACGAACGCACGCTGCTCGTCACGCACACTCCTGCTTATCGCAGCCTGGATTTGTGCGAGACGGGCAACGTAGGCAGCCATGCATTGGCCGACTTTGTGCATCGGCATCCAGTGCTGGCGCACATTCACGGGCATATCCATCATCGTTTTGGAGTTGATGGTAATCACTTCAATGTGGCTTCGGCCGCTCGCTGTCGAGCCATGACGATCGATCTGCCCTCGCTGGAACATCACATTGTGAGGGGCAGCCGCTAAGAATGGAGCACATTCGCATCATCGGTGCCGGCCTCGCCGGAACAGAAGCTGCGTGGCAGTGTGCCCGGCGGGGCGTTCCCGTTGACCTTTATGAAATGCGTCCGGTTCGCCAGACTCCCGCGCACCAAACGACGCGATTTGCCGAGCTCGTCTGCTCGAACTCACTAAAATCGCACACCGAGAACACCGCGCCCTGGTTGCTGAAAGAGGAAATGCACCGCGCCGGCTCGCTGCTGATGGAGATCGCGTGCCAGACCGCCGTTCCCGCCGGGCACGCCCTCGCCGTTGATCGCGAGTGCTTCGCGCAGGCGGTCACTGAAGCCATCGAGCGCGAGCAGCTGATTCGCATCCTCCGCGAAGAAGTCACGCGCATCGACGAGCACGACGGCATCACCATCATCGCCACCGGCCCGCTCACCTCCGACGCACTCGCTTCCGAGATCGGTCGCCTGAGCGGAAGCGAGCAGCTTTACTTTTACGACTCCATCAGCCCCATCGTCGAAGCCGACTCCATCGACCGCCAGCGTGTATACATGGCCGCTCGCTACGGCAAGGGCGCTGCCGACTACATCAACTGCCCGATGACCAAAGAGGAGTACGACCGCTTCCTTAACGCCCTGCTCGAGGCGCAGTCAGTCGAGGCCAAAGACTGGGAGAACCTGAATTACTTCGAAGGCTGCCTGCCCATTGAGGAGATTGCGCGACGTGGCCGCGACACCCTCCGCTTCGGCCCCATGAAGCCCGTTGGCCTCCGGGATCCCAAGACCGGCAGGACCCCGTACGCGGTCGTTCAGCTACGCCAGGAGAACCTGCGCGCTGACTCTTACAACCTCGTCGGCTTCCAGAACCACCTCAAGTTCGGCGAGCAGGCGCGCATACTGCGCCTCATCCCCGGCCTCGAGAATGCGCAATTCCTCCGCTACGGGCAGATCCACCGCAACACCTATATCAATGGTCCGGCTCTGCTGCGCGAGACTCTCCAGATGAAGCAACATCCCAACCTGCTCTTCGCCGGGCAGATCTCAGGCGTGGAAGGCTATGTCGAATCCATCGCTACCGGGCTTCTCGCGGGGATCCAAGCCGCAGCCCTCGCCATTGGAGCAGAGTCGGTTCCGCCTCCCCGTGCCACGGCCTTCGGGGCTCTGGTCAACTACATCTGCCACGCAGAAACGAAGAGTTTCCAGCCCGCTAACATCACCTTCGATTTGCTTCTCCCCTTAGACGAAACCACCCGCCTCCGGGTGCGCGACAAGCAGCGGCGACACAAGATGGTGTGCGATCGGGCGCTGCATGAATTGAAGAGCTGGCTTGACGCACAGCGTGCTACAACTCCTATCGCTTAAGCTGATTACTTGTTCTTCGATGCATTTCGCGCCCGAGCTTTGATCCAGATGGGCGTTCCCACGAACCCAAACGTATCCCGAATCTGGTTCTCCAGGAAGCGCTGATACGAGAAGTGCAGCTTCACCGCCCTGTCGGTAAACAGAATGAACGTCGGCGGAGAGACCGCCGCCTGCGTCATATAAAGAATCCTGACTCGCTTCGAGACCGGCATCGAGGCGCGGTCAAAATCGATCTTGGCCAAGAAGCGATTCATCTCTCCGGTCGAGATGCGCTTGCGGCGCTCACTTGCAACCTTTTCCAGAAGCGAATACAGCCGGGGAACATTTTCGCCCGTCGCCGCTGAGATGAAGACCATTGGCGCATAGCTCAGGAACTTCAGTTGTGCGCGCGCCTGCTGCTCGAAGATGACCGCGTCGGCCGGGGGTTTACCGTCTGTGCGGCCGGTGGTCACCGCGTCCCACTTGTTGATGACTACGATGGCCGACCGACCGCTCTCGTGGGCGTACCCGGCAATCGTGGCGTCACTGGAGGTCACGCCTTCAGTGGCATCGATAACGATGAGTGCAACATCGGCGGCTTCGAGGTGCTTGCGCGCCATCACGACCGAGAGCTTCTCGGCCATCAGCGCGGTTTTGCCCTTGCGGCGGATCCCGGCTGTGTCGACGAACCTGTAGGTCTTGCTGTCTCGGACGACGAGTTCGTCCACCGCATCCCGGGTGGTTCCGGCCATCGGCGAAACAATTGCGCGAGACGTGCCTGTGAGCGCATTTAGCAACGTGGACTTGCCGACGTTGGGTCGCCCAAGGATGGCGACTTTGGTCTCGAGGGGAGCAGGCTGTTCTTCCGTCGCTTCCGACTCAGGTTCCTGGCTATCCTCAGAAGGCGTCTCCGCCGCCTCAATGTCCGGCTGTGCGGGCATCAGTGACAGCGCATGCTCCAGCAGTTCGGCGACTCGGTCACCGTGCTCTGCGGACACGGGGATCAGGTCTTCGATCCCAAGCCGGTGAAACTCTTGCGCATAAGGCTCGAGCTTGGGCGAATCGATCTTGTTGACCGCCAGAATGAGGGGTTTGCCAAGGCGCTTTAGAAGGCGAGCGAGCTCAAGGTCCGGGGCCGCCAGCTCGCTGCGCCCATCCACTACCATAACGACCGCGTCGGCCTCTTCGAGTGCGACTCGCGCCTGGCGGAAGATCTCCGCGGGAATAAGCTCTTTGTCCTCAGGAATGATGCCACCAGTATCCACCACGCGAAGCTTTCGCCCGTCCCATTCGGCCTCGCCGTACAGGCGGTCGCGAGTAATGCCGGGTTCATCGCCGACAATCGCGCGTCGCGAACCGACAAGACGATTGAACAACGTGGACTTGCCGACATTGGGGCGGCCGACAATGGCGAGCGTCCCGGCTACGGGCAGCTCACCGCTGCGCGAAGGGCGGGATTCGTATTTGACTCTACGAGACATCGATGTAGGCGCTTTCGCCTCCGCGACTCGGAACGACTATTATAGGGAGACTGCACTTTCGCCGTGTCTTCTCCGTCACAATCCGCCGACCTGGCATCCTCCGCTGCGCGGGCTCCTTCGCTTTATCGGTTCTTTGGGCCAGGCGGCGTGCTGGCGAAAACGCATCCGGCTTACGAGTTTCGACGCGGGCAATTGCAGATGGCCGAGGCTGTCGAGCAGGCACTTAAGCACAAGCGTCACCTGATCGTCGAGGCAGGGACTGGAACCGGCAAGACACTCGCCTACCTGCTGCCGGTGATCCGCTCCGGAAAGCGGGTCATCATCTCCACCGGCACCAAGACGCTGCAGGAGCAGCTCTTTCATAAGGACCTGCCGTTCCTGCAAGCGCATCTCGGCGAGTTGCGTGTCTGCTATATGAAGGGCCGCGCCAACTACCTGTGTCGTAAGAAGCTGTATGACCTGACCGAGCAGCCAGTACTGAGCGGACTTGAAGAAATCAACCAGTTCCGGATCATCACTGAGTGGGAGAAGACCACGCAAACCGGCGACCGCGCTGAACTCGCACAGCTCCCGGAGAACAGCCCACTCTGGTCGAAGCTCGATGGCCGCACTGACCGCTGCATCGGCGTTGAATGCCAGCAGTTCGACCGCTGCTTCATCACCGAGATGCGTCGTCGGGCTGCCGATAGCGATATCATCATCGTCAATCATCACCTGTTCTGCGCTGACCTCGCCATTAAGGCTGCTGTCGAGCGTGGTCCAGATTCAGGTGTGCTGCCCGACGCCGGCGTGGTGGTTTTCGACGAGGCTCATGAGCTTGAAGATGTGGCAACAGACTACTTCGGCGTGGCGGTATCGAACCTCCGCGTCGAAGATCTGCTGCGAGACGTGGAGAACACTTTGCGGCGGGCGAATCTTCTCCTCCCCCAGGCGCTGGCGGCGTCTGCGCGTGTTCGCGAGCGCTCGCAATTGTTCTTCTCTATCTTGCCTCCTGGCGAGGGACGCTTTGCTTTCGAGAACCGGGCCGCGTTCCTGGAAGAAAACGGAGATGAGTTCATTGCACTCCAGAACACGCTCCTGCATCTGTACACCGAGCTGCAGGGCGTCTCGGAAAAGCCTGAGGAAGTGCATGGTCTGCTGCGTCGCATCGAAGAGCTACGCGTCCAGTTAGCCTTTGTGATGGAATCGAACCAGAAGAACACGGTCTTCTGGATTGAACGCCGCGGTGAGCGGCGAGCCGGGCATAGCGGCCAGCAAAATGTTTTCCTGCAGGCCACGCCAATTTCTGTGGCTGGCATTTTGAAGCAGACCCTATTCGACCATTTGGAGACTGCGATTCTCACCTCAGCTACTTTGGCGGTGGGTGGCAGCTTCGATTACATTCGCGGGCGCGTGGGGCTCGAGCACGCTCACGAGATGATTGTTCCGTCGCATTTTGACTATCCGAGTCAAGCCCTGCTCTATGTACCTCCCGACTTGCCCGATCCACGCGAACCACAGTTCGTCGAGCGGGCGTCGCAACGGGTGCGGCGACTGCTGGAAATCAGCCGCGGACGGGCATTCTGCCTGTTTACCAGCTATGCATGCATGAATCAGCTTTATGCACGGCTTCGCGGAGAATTGGAATTCCCCATGCTCCAGCAAGGCAGCGCCCCGAAGAACGCGCTGCTGGAAGAATTCCGCATGACGCCAAACTGCGTGCTGTTCGCAACCTCGTCGTTTTGGCAGGGCGTAGACGTACAGGGCGAGCAGTTGAGCTGCGTCATCATCGATCGACTGCCGTTTGCAGTGCCAAACGATCCTGTTGTGGCTGCGCGGATCAATGCGATCGAGGAGAACGGCGGCAACGCCTTCTTCGAATACCAGGTACCGAGTGCCGTAATCGCCCTGAAGCAAGGCTTTGGACGCCTGATTCGTTCGCTGCACGATCGCGGCTTGCTTTGCCTCCTCGACAATCGAATTCTGAAGAAGCAGTACGGTCGCGTGTTTCTGGCCAGCCTGCCGGGCTATGCGCGGACGACAGATTTACGGGCGGTGGAAAGGTTCTTTGGGCACAGCATAGATGCTGACTAGAGGCGGTAAAATAAGGGCTTAGCCATGGCCCGCTGACTCCCGTTGCAGTGGCAGAGAAACATGTACGAAGTAACCGTCGAAGACACATTTTCCTCGGGGCACTACCTGCGCAACTACAAAGGCAAGTGCGAAAAGCCCCATGGACACAACTACAAGGTGCGCGTCACCTTGCGCGGCGAGACTCTCGACCATGCGGGCTTGCTGATCGATTTCAAGGACTTGAAGGACGTGCTGCGTCCCGTGGTGAATTATCTTGACCACCAGATGATTAACGAGCTTGAGCCTTTCACCGTGCTGAACCCGTCTGCCGAGAACCTTGCCAAGTACTTCTTCGACGAGACGAATAAACATCTGAAGCACATCACCAACGGCCGAGTGTGGGTGAAAGACATCACCGTCTGGGAGACGGACACCACCACGGCGACGTACAGCGAATAGGTGTCCATGCAGATCGTCGAAATCTACAAATCGCTGCAAGGAGAGTCGTCCTACGCGGGATTGCCGTGTGTCTTCGTGCGCACTGCGGGCTGTAATCTGCGCTGTGTCTGGTGTGACAGCGAGTACACCTTCAAGGGCGGTCAGAAGATGACCTTGGAGGAAGTCGAGCGCGAAGTGCTACGGCTCTCTCCGGACGGTGGTCTCGTGGAAATCACCGGCGGCGAGCCCCTGCTGCAAGAAGCTGCCGTGGTCGCCTTGATGGAGAAGTTGCTGGCGCACGGCTGCACCGTATTGATCGAAACCAGCGGCGAAAGGCTGCTAAACAAGGTTCCGGAGCAGGTGATTAAGATCGTGGACGTGAAATGTCCCGACTCGGGCGAGGGCGAAACCTTTCGCCTTGAAAATCTGGAACACTTGACAAAGCGCGACGAGGTGAAACTGGTCCTTGCCAGCCGCAAGGATTACGAGTTCGCCCGCGATTTCATTCGCGAATACGACCTCAGCGGCAAAGTGGCATCGGTGATTCTGTCTCCGGCATTTCGTAAAGACGCCATTGGCGCCCGCGATAGTTCGCATTGTTTGCTGGATCCGCGTGATCTTGCCGAATGGATGCTGGCTGACGGTTTGAACGCGCGGTTGGGTTTGCAAATCCATAAATTCATTTGGGAGCCTTCGATGAAGGGGGTGTAGTGGACGGTTTGTCAGGGCTAAAGCCCGGCTGAGAATCAGCCGTTGCCACCGGCCTAAAGGCCGCTACTTCCGCTGGGAGATACTCCAGACATAGATGAGTGATGTGGCGACAAAAGCGAAGGCGCACGTGCTTGTGATTCTGAGTGGCGGGATGGACTCGACTGTTTGCGCTGCTCTGGCGATCCGTGACTTTGGCGCGGAGCACACCGCTGCCCTGCACATCGATTATGGCCAACGCACGGAGAAACGTGAGCAGCAGGCTTTCCAGGAAATCTGCAAGCGTCTTGGTATCCGGACGTGCCTAGCAGTCCAAACTTCATTTTTCCGCACAATCGGCGGCTCCGCTCTCACCGACGATCAAATCGCCGTCCCGGACGCGCCTATGGTGATCGGGGCCGAAATTCCCGTCACCTATGTCCCCTTTCGCAACGCCCATTTTCTTGCGGCGGCCGTGAGTTGGGCTGAAGTTTTAGGCGCGGACGAGATTTACATCGGGGCGGTGCAGCAGGACAGCTCCGGATACCCTGATTGCCGTCCCGAGTTCTATGCCGCCTACAATGAAGCGGTGCGCAGGGGGACGAAGGAGGGCCGGATCCGCATCGAAACCCCGCTGATAGGCAGGCGAAAGGCTGATATTGTTCGCCTTGGCCTTGAATTGGGCGCGCCCTTCGATTTAACGTGGTCATGCTATAGCCGGGAGGACCGAGCCTGCGGCACATGCGATAGTTGTGTGCTGCGCATGAAGGCTTTTACGGCGGCGGGCGCTCGTGACCCGATTCCTTATCTTTCGCTAAGCGAAGCGTAAGTGGTCCTCGAGAATTCAATTTCGTTTTGATGAGACGGTATTTGCTGGCGCGCGGGCCGATTTGCCCGAATGGCGCTACGCGCAGGAGGCAAGTATGAAGAGATTGACCCAGGGATTGTTAATGCTGGCGCTGCTCGCAGCGGTGAGCGCATTGCCCGCAATGGCACAGATTACGGGCATCAAAGGTGTCGCCAGGGACACGGAAGGTAAGTTCATCACCGACGGAACAGTCGAGATCACGAATATCGACACACAACGTAAGATAACCGTCAACACCAACAAGAGCGGCGAGTACGTCACCATCGGTTTGAGCCCGGGAACCTATGATGTCGTTCTGACGCGCAATGGCGTTGCGGTTGATGGCTTCAACAAGGTTCCGCTCGCGATGGGCGAACAGAGGGAAGTGAATTTTGATCTAAAGAAAGATCTTGCCGGCAAAGGTGGTCCGTCGGAGGAGCAAATCAAGAAGCAGCAAGAGGTCGTGAAACAGAACGAGAAGATCAAAGGACTGAACGCCAAGTTGGCAGAGGTCCGTGATCTGGAAAAGGCCGGCAACTACGACCAGGCGATTACCGTGATGCAGGAGGTTACCAGCAGCGATCCTTCCAAGGACTTGCTCTGGGCCTATCTGGGTGAAGCCTATACCGGCGCGAAGAAATATACGGAGGCGGTTGAGGCCTATCAGAAAGCGATTGCGATCAAGGGAGACAGCGCTCTGTACCACAACGCTTTGGCGAATGCCTATAACAAATCTGGTCAAGTGGACAAGGCTGTTGCTGAATACACTCAAGTGGCGCAAATGGATCCGTCGGGCGCCGCAACCGCGTACTTCAATATCGGCGTCGTGAATTACAACGCCAACAAAACAGACGACGCAGTTACCGCATTCGACAAATCCATCCAGCTCGACCCGAATCGCGCTGACGCCTATTACTACAAAGGAATGGCATTGCTGAACAAAGCCACGCTTGGAAAAGATGGCAAATACTCGCCTGCTCCGGGCACAGTCGAGGCGTTCCAGAAGTATCTGGAGCTCAAGCCCGATGGAGCAAATGCGCAAACCGCAAAAGACACGATTGCAATGCTGGGCTCATCGGTCGAGACCACTTACGGTAAGCAGAAGGCTCCGGCGAAAAAGAAGCCCTAAGGTTTTGGCTTGAACCAATTGAGGGCGGCCCCTGGGCCGCCTTTTGATTATGCCAAGCCAATCGCGAAAACCGCTCCTGGCCGATAGAATTTCCCTACGCAGATCCCATGAACGACCCTGCAAAATCGCCGCTGCTATCGTTCGCCGAAGCTCGCCATTTGGTTGAGCAGCACGCGTCCCGGCTAGCGGCGACATCTCCTGAGTTCGTCAACATGCTCGATGCGATGGGTCTTGCGCTAGCAGAAGATCTTCGCGCCGACCGAGATTTCCCGCCCTTCCCGCGAGCAACCCGTGACGGCTACGCGGTATGCGCTGCCGACGTGCAGGCAGTTCCGGCAAAGTTACGGTGCATCGGCATGATCAAAGCCGGTAGCGCACCGGAAGAGGATGAGATAACTCTGCTCTCCGGGCAGGCAATCGAGATCATGACGGGTGCGCCGGTACCTGCTGGTGCGGATGCCGTCGTCATGGTGGAACACACCGAGGTAGCTGAAGAAATTGTTACTGTGAAACGTCCGGTACGCGCCGGAGAGAATGTTGTTGCCGCAGGTGCTGAGGCACGAAGAAGCGATGTCATGGTGCCTAAAGGGACGCGCATCAATCATGTGGTGGTTGCTGTGGCAGCTGCCCTTGGTCGCCCTGAACTCGCCGTTCATCGCAGGCCGCTCGTTGCAGTGCTGGCCACTGGCGATGAACTGGTCGATATTAACTTGCCGCCTGGTCGTAATGAAATCCGTAATTCCAACAGCTTTTCGTTGGCCGCGCAGGTGCATCAAGCCGGGGGAGAGCCGGTCATTCTGCCGGTAGCCCGTGACGAGGCGGCTGAGATCGCGCTGCTGTTACGCAAAGGCCTGCAGTCCGAATTATTACTACTCACCGGCGGAGTCTCGATGGGCAAGTACGATCTCGTCGAGGAAGTGCTGGCATCGCTGGGAGCAGAATTCTTTTTCACCGGAGTGGCTATTCAACCGGGCAAGCCGGTCGTATTTGGCCAACTTACTCTTGAGGGGAAAACCACTCCGTTGTTCGGACTGCCGGGAAATCCCGTCTCCACCATGGTGACATTTCAATTGTTCGTAAAGCCGGTTCTAGACGCGTTGGGCGGAGCCAACATCGCCCCGCTGCTTTTTGGGCAGGCAGAGTTGAAACAGCCGCTTACTACGAGGACTGGATTAACGCGTTTTCTTCCCGCTCGCCTAGGCGGCTCCACGCCCAAGCCAGAAGTGGAATGGGTGCGCTGGCAAGGCTCAGGTGATTTGATGTCTGTCGTCAAGTCAAACTGTTACATTGTGGTACCTCACGACCGCGACCGGCTCAATGCAGGAGAAACTGTTACTGTACTCCTGGTGTAACTCATGGCGAAATCGAAGGCACAACCGGAACTCTCGCACTACGACGCCAGCGGCCGGGCGGCGATGGTGGATGTTTCCGGAAAGAGTCCAACATTACGGGAAGCCGAGGCGTCCGCTTTCGTCGCCATGCGCAAAGCAGTATTGCGAGCGCTACCGCAAAACCCCAAGGGCGATGCGTTGGAGGTGGCACGGATTGCCGGCATTCAAGCCGCCAAACGCACCGCAGAACTGATTCCCATGTGCCATCCGCTGGCGCTGAGCAAAGTCGACGTTAGCTGCAAGCTGCGGCATAACGGGGTCGAGATCCGCTCAGTGGTGCGTACCACGGCTGTAACCGGCGTGGAGATGGAGGCTCTGCTCGCTGCCTCCGTAGCAGCTCTGACAGTGTATGACATGTGCAAGGCACTGGATAAAGGCATTGAGATTCGTGAGGTGCGGCTGGAACGCAAATTGGGTGGTAAGAGTGGAGATTACAAGCGACATTCGCGCAGGGAGAAATCGACATGAAAGCGGCAGTGGTCACAATTAGCGATTCCGTAGCACGTGGCAGACGAACCGATCGCTCGGGTCCGGCAACACTCGAGGTGCTTCGGCAACATGGCTTCGACGTCACGCAGCAGCGGGCTGTGGTCGATGATCGGGACGAAATCGAACGGACCCTCATTCAACTTTCTGAGCAAGTACAGCTTATCGTCACCACCGGCGGAACGGGAATTTCCGAGCGTGACGTCACGCCTGAGGCGACGCGCGCGGTATGCTCCAAGTTGATCGATGGCATCCCCGAGAAGATGCGTGCGGATGGGCTGGGGAGTACAGAGTTTGCCATTCTCAGCCGCGGAGTCTGCGGAGTTCGAGGCGGCTCGCTCATCCTCAATCTTCCCGGCAGTCCGGCCGGCGCGGTGGACTCGCTGCAGTCGGTCGTCGAGATCTTGCCGCACGCCCTGGAGCTTCTCGCTGGCAACACAGAACATGAGGAAGGCGAGCGGTAGAATTCGCCATTTCGCATTATTTCTTTGAGGAGGGACTTGGAACCTGTCACACACTTCCTGACCGGCGCCTGTATGAGCCGCGCCGGCTTCAATCGCAAGAGCGCGCTCGCCACTTTGACGATGGTGCTGGCCGCCGAAGCTGCTGACCTAGACATTCTATGGGGGCTGAAGGGATCTATCGCCAATCTTCAGCATCATCGGGGTATCACCCACGCATTCGTCTTCACGCCGGTGATTGCAGCAGCGACTCTGGGTTTGGTGTGGCTGCTGTGTTGCTGGCGCAGACCGGATGGGAGACCTCGCATCTTGCGCTCCAAGTTGCCGGTGCGCTGGGGATACCTCTACTGGCTGGCACTCATCGCGGCGCTCAGCCACATTCCGCTCGACTACAGCACTGCCTACGGAATCCGCATGTTCGCGCCATTCAACTGGCGGTGGTACTCCTGGGACATTGTATTCATCGTCGAGCCGCTGCTTCTTCTGGCTCTGATCGCCGGTTTGGTGATGCCGTCACTGTTCGGGCTCATTAACCAAGAGATCGGGGCTCGCAGCAAAGGCCCCCGAGGACGCGGATGGGCGATTTTCGCTCTCGTTTGTATGGTGCTGCTGTGGGTTTACCGCGACTACCAGCATCGGCGCGCACTGAATGCAATGGGCTCTCTGCTCTATCAGGGTGCTGTGCCGCTGAAGATCGGAGCGTATCCGTACTGGGTGAATCCGTTTCGCTGGCATGGTGTCGTCGAGGCTGAGACGTTTTTCCAGACTGTTCCGGTGAATTCGCTGGGGCCAGAGGTCGATCCCGAATCACAGGCGCGCACCTACTACAAGCCAGAGGTAACTCCTGCTACCCAGGCCGCGAAGGCTTCTTATCTGGGCCGGGTATATATCGATTGGGCGGTGTTTCCCATTACCCAAAACGAACAACTGCAGGGCGACTTCAAAGGCTATCTGGTGCGCTTTCAGGATCTGCGATTCGGCTATCCCGAGATGCAGGGTCGCGGGACCCTGGGCGGCTGGGTGCTGCTCTCGCCGGACTTGCGGGTCCAGGAAGAAGGCATGAACACGCGTAGGCCCTCGATTGGAGAAGAGCCCTGAGCGTGAGTTATCCTCAGCAAAAAGGGCTTAATCTTTGTTCGAGCCCGCCCTTGACGCCGAAACTCGCGGCGTCCAGAATCATCAAAGAGCGTGTCCTCCTCGGACGCGCGACCGTATCGAGGTAATCATGCTGGCATACCTGTTTCTCGCCTTCGCCGTTATCGTTCACGCCCGTTTCCTGCCCCTGCCCTTCAGCTTTGCCCCGGTGACGGCCGGCTTGCTGTTTTTTGGCGCACGCCGTCCGCGCAAAGAAATGTGGATTCCGGTGGCGGCACTGGCCGCTACGGGCATCTACCTGTCCCGCGGCTATTACGGCTACGCTCTCTCGGCCGATCTGATGATCACGTGGGCGTGGTATGCGGGCGTGGTGCTGCTGGGCGGAATGCTTGCCCGCAAGGCCTCGGCTGTACGAGTTGCGGGCGCTTCGCTGGCCGGTTCGGTTTCGTTCTTCCTGCTCAGCAACTTTGCGGTGTGGGCGGTGTGGAACATGTATCCCAAGACCGCCGGCGGCCTGGCAATGTGTTACGCGGCCGGACTACCGTTCTTCCGTAATGCTGTGGTGTCGGACCTCTTCTTTGCGGCGGTCTTCTTCGGAATCGGTTACCTTGTAAGCCATCGAGAAGAGTCAGGCGTGATGGTCGTGCGGTAGGACTTGCTACTTTTTGCCATCAAACGTTTAGGCGCTAATCGCCGCGCATGTCCCAGCTGCTGCGAAATTTGTCGCTACTTGGCAGATTCCAAAGGACTTAACTTGAGATCACCAGGCCTCACAACAACTCCCTCGAATGTCAAAGACGCGGACTACTTTCGCGCTCTAGCGCTCGGAGCCTAGAGACACAAACCAATGCCTCGCCTCACGTTAACCCTTTTATCGCGGGCAAATTGGAGCGGCCACAAAAATCGTGCGAGAAAAGAAACGAGAGTAACCAATTCTATTTCGTTTTGGGAATCGAGTTTATGCGGCTTCCCTTCGCACACCGGTTCGTCCGTTCCGCTTGCGCAGGCGCCACAACCACCACCCCAATAGCGCCAGCGCAGCCAGTACCGCCAGGACGACGCGGGCATGAGAATGGACAAGCCCAGCGATGAACACGACGGTCTGCGGGCCGAAGCGGATCAGCAAAACTGACAAAATCAGGAAACGCAGAAAGCGCCCCGCAAAGATGGCGCCGAGGAAGTGGCTGAAGCGCATCTCAGCAACGCCGGCCGACAGCACGAATAACTTGAAAGGCGTCGGGGGAGGCAGCATGGACGGCACCATGAGGGCAAGAAACTCGTGGCGCTCGAAGGAAGCACGAATCTTTTGGAAGCGCGCCTCGCCTATGCGCTTGACCAGCAGGACTTCTCCGCCCTTGTAGCCTATCCAGTAAATAACGATGCTGCCGAGCGCTGAGCCGGTCGCGGCCAATGCCGAAAGTAAGAGAAAACGCCGCGGGGCGGCGTACACATATCCGCCGACAATCGCGTCGAGCGGCATGCCGAGAAAGGCTGCGTCCACGAAAGCGAATCCGGCGACACCCCAAATTCCGAAAGGGCTGAGGACGGCCAGGATCCAGTGGGTCCACTTAGCTAACAGGTGCTTCAAAAGTGCTCCCGGGAAATCTTTATTTTACGGGAGTGCGTGGGCTGCGTGAGCGAAGAGGTCTTCACCACGGAGGGAAAACGAGGAGCAACTAGGGAACTGGCATTTAGCAACTCGCAGCAACTGGCAATTAGAGCACAATGCAAACGTGAAACTGCACCGCTGCATGAAGCAGTGCACCACCCAAAACATCGATGGCTACGCTCGTTGACGCTGGCCGTGCTTTACCCGACAACCGCGACAGAGCAGCGCCCCTATAATTGTTCGGTCATGCCTGCAAGCACTATGAAAGACGTGCAGAAGAAAATGGATGTGCTGCGCGAGAAGATTCGCTACCACGAACATCGCTACTACGTGCTCGACAACCCCGAGATCAGCGACGCGGAGTTCGACAAGCTGATGGACGAGCTGATCGCGCTTGAGACCAAGCATCCGGAGTTGGTCACGCCGGATTCGCCTACCCAGCGTGTGGGCGGCAAACCGAGCGAAGAGTTCGCCAAGGTGCGGCACTCGACGCAGATGCTGTCGCTGGGAAAGACCACCAGCGAGCAGGAGCTAGGCGACTGGGAACGTCGGGTTCACGAGCTCACGGGCGAGTCGCAGGTCGATTACGTCTGCGAACTGAAGCTGGATGGCATGTCGCTGGCGCTACGCTTTGCTGACGGTAAGCTTGCGCTGGGCCTGACACGCGGCGATGGAACAACCGGCGAGGATGTCACACCGAACGTGCGCACCGTGCGTAGCATTCCACTCACGATCTCTGAGAAGACGCTCCACCAGGCCGGGCTTGTGCGCGATTTTGAGGTCCGCGGGGAGCTGCTGATGCCTCTGGCGGCCTTTCAGCGAATGAATGAAGAGCGCGAGGAGCAGGGCTTGCCGACGTTCGCCAATCCGCGTAATGCGACTGCGGGCACGGTGCGAACCCTCGAGCCGAACGTGACGGCGCAGCGGCGGCTGGATTTCTTTGCCTATGGGCTACTGTCGGACGGGCGGCCCATCTTCGACCGGCACTCCAAGGTACTCAAGGCGCTGGAAGCCGCGGGCTTCAAGGTGAACCTGCGTCACAAGCTGGCGCACAACCTTCAGCAGGTGATGGAGTTCGTCAACGAAACAGACCGGGATCGCGATGCGCTGCCGTATGAGATCGACGGGGTTGTGGTGAAAGTCGATCGAGTCGCTCTGCAAGACGAGCTAGGCTTCACTGGCAAGGCCCCACGCTGGGCGATTGCCTACAAGTTTGCCGCACGAGCCGGCGAGACGCAGATCGAAGACGTCCTGGTGCAGGTGGGACGCACGGGCAAGCTCACGCCGGTAGCGGCGCTTAAGCCGGTTTCGATCGGCGGCACCACCGTGACACGCGCCACACTGCACAACATGGATGAGATTACACGGCTGGGGGTGAAGATTGGCGACTGGGTGGCGGTGGAGCGCGGTGGGGACGTGATTCCCAAAGTGGTGAAGGTGCTCGAAGACAAACCGCGCGGCAAGCGCGAGTTTCATATGCCGGAGCGGTGCCCGGTGTGCGGCGGCCACGTGGTTCGTGCCGAGGGCGAAGCCGACCATCGCTGCGTGAACGTCAACTGTCCGGCGAAGTTGCGCGAAACCATTCGGCATTTCGCCTCGCGTGGCGTGATGAACATCGAGGGTATGGGAGATGCGCTGGTCAACCAACTGGTCGATGGCGGGCTGGTGAAGAGCGTCGCCGATATTTACGACCTCACGGAAGAGCAGCTCACGAACTTGGAGCGCATGGGCAAGAAGTCGGCGCAGAATTTGCTGCGGGAGATCGAGAACTCGAAGAAGCTGCCGCTGGAGCGCGTGATTTACGGGCTGGGCATTCGCATGGTGGGCGAGCGCACGGCACAGTTCCTGGCGGAGCATTTCGGCTCGACGGACGCACTGATGGAGGCCACTGAAGAAGACTTGCAGGCGGTGAGCGAGATTGGCCCGCGAGTCTCGCAGAGTATCCGCGAGTTTTTTGACGAGCCGAAGAATGTCGCGCTGGTAGAACGGTTGCGCAAGGCGGGATTGCAGTTCTCCGGCGAAAAGAAACAACGGAGAACGGCGTTGGCAGGGAAAACATTTGTGCTCACAGGAACGCTGGAGCGTCACACGCGCGATGAGGCCAAGAAGCTCATCGAAGATGCTGGCGGGAAGGTGGCGGGCTCGGTGAGCAAGAAGACGGATTACGTGGTGGCCGGCGCGGAGGCAGGTTCAAAGCTCGACAAGGCGCGAGAGTTTGGCGTGGCGGTTATTGGGGAGAAGGAGATGGAGGGGTTGGTTGAGGGATGAGAGGTCACAATCGTCAAACCACCGCCTGAGTGAGCACCATCGGTTTGGGTTGCCAGTAACAATTTCATGACACCGACCCCGGCATTTATGTACTGCCTATCTTCCAACAAAGAGCCCTCTCCTCCTCGGACGACAGCCTTGTCCGTGTTCAGCAAGCGCAAGGTTGGATAGGACTTGTCAGGACACATCTGACCGACACCAAAGACATTTTGGCAATCCCACCATCAATGTTGTAGCTGCTTCGAGCGAGGCGAACCAGAGCCAGCCGACAGGATGGACGGATGCGGGATGCTGTCGACGTGAGCATTGACATCAGTGTTGATGCCGCAAAAGTGCCTAATGGCAGTGGGGCAGTATCCAGTATGAAGATGCTGTCCCGCAGATCGGGACCAGGGTTTGGGAAATGGCGCGCTTAAAACTTCGCTTTCAACCTGCGGTAGGTCTCCTCCAGCGACTCCGGTAGCATGCGGGTTTCGCCAATAACGGACATGAAATTTGCATCCGCCACCCAGCGGGGCAGCACGTGCATGTGGATGTGCCCGGCAATACCGGCGCCGGCGGCTTTCCCGATATTCATGCCGAGGTTGAGGCCGTCGGGGTGGTAGATCTCGAGCAGCACATGCTCGAGGCGTCGTGTGAGCGACATCATCTCGTCTGCGGCAGGTGAGGGCAGAACGTTCAACCGGTCTACGTGTTTGTATGGCACAACCATGACGTGTCCCGAGGTGTACGGGTAAGCATTCAGGATGATGAAATTATGCTCGGCGCGATGGACGATGAGCGCCTCTCGGTCGTCGCCCAAGTGCAGCAGCTCGCAAAAGATGCATCCGGTCTTTTTGTCGACCGACGCAACATAGGCGTAGCGCCAGGGAGTCCAGATGTAGTCCATTCTTGAGCAGAGTATCAAACGGCTGAAAAGTACTGAAATGGCAGCGGGGGCGAGCGTCGAAATGGCCCGGCACGAGTCGGTGTGCGGGACGTAAATTTATCGGGAAAATCGCGCAGCGGTTGGACTTACGCGTTTGACACTGCAAAGAAGCGATTGCTATAGTCAAAGAGTCTAGGGAAGTGGGCCCGCTTTTCTGGATCCGGCCGCTGGGTTGTTCAATCTCCCCCAAGCGGGGAACTCCGAAGAAGACTCACGCCAGCAGTCCGTATTTACCGGCCCCCCTTCAATTTCCAAAATTGCAGGGCGCGAACGCAAACCATGTCTCTCGAAGAAACTCTTAACGATACACCGACCTCATCCGCATCCACTGAAAGCTCGGGCGTAGCCGAACAGCACGCGACCGGCCCGGATACCGAAGCTGGCACTCATACACCGACTCCAACAGCCGAGCCGGGTGCTGTGACCCAACGCGCCGAAAAAGAACCATCCATGGAAGATTTCGCCGCCGCTCTCGACCAGTATGAGCAGGAGCAGGCGCAGACCGAAGCTGCCCTCAATGAAGAACAGGTCATTCCGGGCACGATTTTGAAGATTACGCCGCAGTATGTGGTAGTCGATATCGGCTACAAGTCCGAAGGGGTAGTGCCGGTTGCCGAGTTCACTGACTCCGAAGGCAACGTCCGCGTGCAGCCGGGGCAGGAAATCCCGGTAGTGCGCGACCAGGGACACACCGAAGAGGGCTATATCAACCTCTCGTACCACAAGGCACAGCGCCTGAAGGCGTGGGACGACATTGAGAAGGCTTACAACGAAAAGTCTTCGGTGAAAGCTCGGGTGATCGACCGCATCAAGGGCGGTCTCACAGTGGACATCATGGGCGCGCGCGCCTTTCTGCCGGGTTCGCAGGTGGAGTTACGTCCGGTACGCAACCTCGATGGCCTGAAGAGCACTGAACTCGATGTTCGCATCATCAAGCTGAACAAGAAGCGCGGCAACATCGTAGTCTCGCGCAAACAGCTGCTGGAAGAAGAGCAGACCGAAAAGCGCGGCAAGACGCTCGAGCAGTTGCACGAAGACGCGATCCTGACGGGCACGGTGAAGAACTTGACCAACTACGGCGCGTTCGTGGATCTCGGCGGCATCGACGGGTTGCTGCACATCACGGACATGTCGTGGGGACGGCTGACGCATCCGCGCGACCTGGTGCAGGTGGGCGATCAAATTCAGGTGAAAGTGCTGAAGTTTGACCGCGAGAAGCAGCGCGTTTCGCTGGGATTCAAGCAGTTGACGCCCGACCCGTGGTTGGATGCTATGGAGCGCTACCCAATCGGTGCGCACGTGCACGGGCGCGTAATCAGTGTGACTGACTACGGAGCGTTCATCGAGCTGGAGCAGGGCATCGAAGGACTGGTGCACGTGAGCGAGATGACATGGTCGAAGCGGATGAAGCACCCGTCGAAGATGGTTAGCGTCGGCGACCAGCTCGAAGCGGTCGTGCTCAACGTGAATGTTCCGGAGCGGCGCATCAGCCTGGGACTCAAGCAGCTCGAGTCGAATCCGTGGGAGACGCTGCACGAGAAGTTTCCGATTGGCACCGTGGTTGAGGGCAAGGTTCGCAACCTGACCGACTTCGGTGCGTTCGTCGAGATCGAGGACGGCATCGACGGGCTGGTACACGTCAGCAACTTGAGCTGGACGAAGCGAGTGAAGCATCCGTCGGAAGTGCTGAAGAAGGGCGACAAGGTGAAGGCAATTGTTCTTGCTATTGAGCCGGAACAACGGCGGCTTTCCCTCGGCGTGAAGCAGCTACAGCCTGACGTGTGGGAGACTTTCTTCGACCAGCACCGCGTCGGCGATGTGATTCACGGCAAAGTGCTGCGGCTGGCGAGTTTCGGTGCGTTCGTTGAGATCGCCGATGGTGTCGAGGGTTTGTGCCACAACTCAGAAGCGGCGGACTCTCACGGAGCTCCGATCAAGCTGGAGCCGGGTCAGGAACACGACTTCAAGATCATCAAGATGAACCCGGCGGAGAAGAAGGTGGGACTCAGCATTCGCGCGGTGGGTGGCGAGGAAGCGACTCGGGCGGATGTGGAAGCCTACAAGCAGCCGGCGGGATCGACCTCGTCGTCTGCAACCGGCGCCACGATCGGCGAGTTCATGTCGTGGAAGCGGGCCAGCAACGAAAGCAACTAACCTGCAAACTTTCGCAAGTAATGGGGCCGCGAGAAATGGCGGCCGCTGTGTTTGGTGAGAGGCTGGGCCGCCCGACTACTTCTCCAGATTGATGCGCAGGTTGATGGTGGGATTGTAGCGGTCGTCAAATTGGCTGATACTCTTGGTGTCGCTCTTCTTGCCGTCTTTTTCGGCCCAGACTTCGTAATCGGTATTCAAGGCAACTTGGGGAAAGCGGTAGCCACCGTCCTTGTCGGTAAAATAGCTTTTCACCACCAGCGTCTTGGAATTCTTCAGGTAAACCACAGCGGCCTGGATTGGCTGGTCGGTTTTGTCCGTCACAGTTCCGGTCAGCATTTTGGCTGTGGGCTTCTGCTTCTTGGGAGTGGACGGGCCGCCTCCAGTGATCGGCAGATTAATCTGCGCGCTGGCGCAAATCGCCGCTATCGCGACCGCCAGCACTGCAATCAGCTTCCTCATGGGATCTCCGTCGAGAACTATTTCTTCGCCAGATCGGCACTGGTCAGATGCAGACCAATGTCCTTGCGCTCATTATTGTCAATCTGCACCTTGATTTCGGGCTTGGGCTGGCCCTTTGGTGTCTTGATATCGGCTTGAACTATGTACTCCTGATGACCGGGAGGAACTCGCTGCGCGAACTCGCCGCGGCGATCGGAAACCAGCTCCCACTTCGGCTTCTTGTCGGCGGAGGGCCGAATCGTAATCGGCACTCCCGCCAAGGGAGTATTATCGGGCCCCCAGACTGTTCCGTAAATCAGTGCGTAATCAGCAACTGCCTCTTTATTTTGAGCCGTCAGCAAACCGCAACTTCCAGCGAGCAGTAGCAAGACCACCGCAGGGATTAGGACCCAGCGGCGGCAGGCGCCCGGCGCTGCGGGACAGCCCACGCTACTCCTCTTCTTCCTCTTCGTCGACCAAATCTTCCTCTTCGTCTAGCTCATTGCCCTCGACACGGCTCAATTCCAGCGGATCGACGGCGACGACTTCGAAATCTGTGCCACACTCGGGGCAGGAGACGACTTCGCCCTCATCGACCTCGTCTTCTTCAATGTCCAGATCGCTTTCGCACTCAGGGCAAATTACCATGGCCACTTCCTCCAATCGACTGGGCAGTACCGCGAAGAATCACAGCGCCGACCGCCCTTTTATATTTAGAATCTCTTGCTACGAGCGTCAAGTAATAGACACATCAGATGCGGGGAAGTCTTGCCGGATGCCACAAATGAAAATGTTTCCATCCCTTGGCGTTATTTTGCTATTGACATCATTGGTCTTGAGCGGGCAGGCACCGGTTAGTGTTCTTGTCCCTCCCGCCGATCCACAAATTGTCGCCGCCCTCGGCGACGTGTCTGCGCCACGTATTCAGCAGACGGTTCAGAAGCTGGTCAGTTTTGGTTCACGGCACACGCTGTCGTCAGACGTGTCGGCTTCATCGGGCCAGGGTATCAATGCCGCGGCCGAGTGGATCAAAGGTGAGTTGGAGAGCTACTCGAAAGACTGCGGCGGCTGCCTGGAAGTCAAGACTGACGAGTTCACGCAGGAACCGGCAAACCGCGTTCCCAAGCCGACGAAACTGACGAACGTATATGCGATATTGCGCGGCAGTGATCCGGCGAACGCCTCGCGCATCGTTCTGGTGTCGGGACATTACGACTCCCGCAACTCGGAAACGAACGATGCCACTGGTCCGTCGCCCGGAGCCAATGACGACGGGAGCGGAACGGCTGTCAGCATAGAGTGCGCGCGCGTGTTGAGCAAGCACAAGTTTCCAGCGACCATCATTTTTCTGATGGTAGCAGGTGAAGAACAGGGCCTGTATGGCAGCGCACACTTCGCTAAGATGGCCAAGGCGCAAGGTTGGAACATCGAGGCTGTGCTAAACAACGACATCGTGGGCGGCGACAAATCCGCGGGTCAAGACCGGCATACCGTTCGGGTATTTTCCGAAGGGATTCCGCTGGCGCTAACGAAACCGAATCTTGCGACGAGCGCCAGCTCTTCAACCGATACTGCCGTTCGCGAACTGCGCGGGCAAGGCCGCGAGAACGACAGCCCATCGCGCGAGCTCGCCCGCTATATCGGGCTCATCGATTCGGCATATCTGGCAAAGAGCGGATTCCGATCATTAATGGTTTTTCGCCCGGATCGTTATCTTCGCGGAGGCGATCAGACCTCATTCAACGAACAAGGGTTCACGGCCGTGCGCTTTACCGAATATCGAGAGAACTACAATCATCAGCACCAGAATGTGAGGACGGAAAACGGCGTCGAGTATGGCGACCTGGCGAAGTTTGTCGATTACTCGTACGTTGCCAATGTCACACGACTAAATGCCGCTACCCTGGCGTCGTTGGCTGCGGCGCCGGCAGCGCCCGCTCAGGTGCGAATCCTGACAAAAGCTCTGGTCAACGACTCCACCTTGGCGTGGGACCCTTCGCCCGGGGGGCTTGCTAGCGGCTATGTGGTTTTATGGCGCGACACCGGAGCTTCTCAGTGGGAGCATAGCCAGACGTTCGGCAATGTGACACAGGCCACAATTCCGCTGTCGAAAGACAACGTCTTTTTCGCATTACAGGCTACCGACAGCAAAGGCCATCGCAGTTTGTCAGTGATTCCGGTACCGGAGCGGTAAGGTAGGTGGCTGACGCCTTCAGGCGTCCATTAGATCTCAAACTGCGCTTTAGCCCCTGGGGTAAGTTTGTTACCTCAGCGGCTAAAGCCGTATTTACCGGCTGGCATGAACTGCACCGCTGAATGAAGCCGTGCTCCACCTTTGTACGGCACACTAACAAAGCGGTGCTCCACCCGAATCCCAACCCACTGTCAAAGGCTCAGCGCTATGCTGTCGAAAGCGGGTAAGATAGAGCTTAAATGCGACGCGGCCCAACCATGACGCTGAGCTTTCCGCCGTTCACCGCGGCGGTAAAGCAGTTGCTGATTGCCAATGGCGCAGTGTTCCTGCTAGTCGCTTTGCTGGGCGCCGCCTTCTCTGCCGCTGACATAAGTGGATGGGTGAATTTCCATCTTGGCCTAGTACCCGCACTTGCAGTGCTGCATGGCTGGGTTTGGCAGTTCATCACCTACAGTTTCGTTCATGCCGGGCTGTTTCACATTCTCTTCAACCTGCTGGCGCTATGGATGTTCGGGGCACAACTGGAAATGGACTGGGGCTATAGCCTGTTCATGCAGTTCTATTTCTTCTGCGTGATTGGCGCCGCGATTTGCACCACCATCGTGTCATTCACCGGGCTTCTCGGTGCGTCTCCGCTAGTTCCGACGGTCGGCGCGTCAGGCGGGATCTACGGCATCCTGGTGGCATTCGGAATTCTGCACGGCGACTCGGAAATCATGCTCTTTCCGATCCCGTTTCTGATTAAGGCACGTTACTTCGTTATTGGACTGATCCTACTTGCCCTCTATGGTGCGCTGTCATCTTCGCACAACCTTGGTCAATCCACCGCCTACATGGCCCATTTGGGTGGCGGGCTGTTCGGGTACCTGTTCCTCAAGTTCGTTCCGCGCCGTGGCTTTGGCTTCGTTTCATCGGAGTGGTTGTATGGCGTGCGTAACTCGTACTACCGCCGGAAACGGAGGCGCGCTGCCAAAAAGTTTGAGGTCTATATGCGCAAGCATGATCGCGCGGATTACCGGCACGAAGATTACTTCGACGAAGACGGCAAGCTGCGCGATCCCGAAGCGCGCGACCGGCCAAAGAAAAACGGCGACGCGCAGCCGCCGTGGGTGAACTAGCCTGCGTAAACTTCCGCCAAGAAGCTATTTCAACTCGTCCAGAGCGCGGATCAGTTGTGGGATCAGAGAGACCGGTACCGAAACCTGCCGGTCCATGTCATCGGCTTCATAGATTGTGACCTTTCCCGCTTCCCTAACCAGCTCCAGTTCTGGCGTGTTATCAGCCCCCAAAACAGTTCTCAGTTCTTTCGCCATGACTGTTCACCTCATTTCAACCTGAATTCCGAAACTCCGCGTTTTGTTTTCTCGTAGACATTTGAGACAACAGGGGGATGAGACAAGATGCAGGGGACAATTCAGTCCCGCGCGAGATC
>Ga0310914_10000025_pt1 | contig 75464 bp, 81 predicted proteins | sample GREbulkMGAN108_FD_203450 | JGI IMG/M metagenome (GOLD analysis project Ga0310914, IMG submission 203450) | Lab enrichment of tropical soil microbial communities from Luquillo Experimental Forest, Puerto Rico - GRE.bulkMG.AN108 | ecosystem: Environmental > Terrestrial > Soil > Tropical forest >... | reverse complement strand
AAATCAGCGACTGTCATATTTGCCGGCCGCGTTCTCCGTCCCCGTACCCTAGCGGTCGGCATAGGGCTGTCATCTGGGCCCCTAGGTGGCAGCTCCACTTCTTTGTACCTACGTGGGCTGCATGTAATGCGTCACCTAGTGCAAGCGTGTTTGAGTGATGACGAACGAAGGACTCCCCGTCGTCGTCATCGAAGTCGATGAGAGCGAAGAAATTACGGTCGCGGTCAAAGCCGATGACTTGCTCAAAGGCAACACCGCGGATCCCAAGCGGCACCCCATCGCGATCGCCTTGCGTCGGCAAGGTGATGTCGATGACGCGCTTGTGACCAAGAAAGAAAACGTTGGTCCGGCAAGGCAAGAAATGGTTCCGCTATGATGCCCCAGATAAGCGGTTGTTCAAGAAGCTCCAGAAGTCACTGACGGCGGACTAGCGAATGCCACCTCGCCACCAAAGCGCGATCGGGCGAAGAGTCGAGATATACGGCTCGGCCTATAAGCTTGCATGGGAGCAAATTCCGCCCGATGAGAGACGTGCGCGGCCAGATATGTCTTTGCGCATTCACGCTTCTATAAGACGGCAACTTAAGGCGGGAGCGAACAATCCCAATGCAATCGCTTTCGTAGCGCTCAAAGAAATCCTTGTCCCCGATACGCAGCGGTCTGGCTGAGCCACCGCCTTGAAATCCATTTCAGGAACTCCTCGCACATAGCCGCATTTAGGTGTTGTGAGGGAGGCTTGCATGAAGCCCGAACTCCGTGAAGTTGTGTTGGGGCTGATAATCGCAGGCTCGACGTTTGCTATAGTGCTGGCAATCGCGGGGGTACATCATCCAGCCGATTTTGCAGCCCCAGGGCTGAAGTTTGTAAGTCCGGGGATATCAATCCCTTCAAGATGACCAACGAAATCCGCACTAGTGTTTAGCGCTCAAGCGACAAGGAGCAGGACCATGTCTGCACCCGACGATAGCTATCGGACCGCGCCTACATGAGAGCTGATCGACAATTTGCTGGACAATCGGTCAGAGGTTTATAAAAGGGCTAAGACGGAATTTCCAGTGCGGCTCAAAAAACACGAAAAAAGAAAAGCTCATCGAATTGGCCGAGATGGAAGCGGCAAACAAATAAAGGCCGCCGCCGTTTGCAATCTCGGGCTTGAGGGCATCGTCTCGGAGCGGCTTACGTCAATTTACAAGTCGGGGCCGTCGAAGGCCTGGATCAAGGTCAAAAATCCGAAGTCGCCGGCTCGGGTGATTGACGGTTTTGAAAAGAAATCATTTAGGCATGAGGCCTAAACTTTGATCATTTCGGTATTGTGTTTCTGCGAATCTACGACCGTAACGACTACAATCGGATAAGCCTTCTTAATCGCAGTACCGGCGGCTGTCGCCGCTTCTTCGCTGCCGAATGAACGCTTGAATTGCCCGTCCACCTTTAAATGGAAACGCTGTTCGACCGGGCGGGCCTGACCTTTTGCCGGGGCTAAGTCATCCTGATCGGACGACCGATCTGGTCTTCTCAACGGTGGTCGTGTGAGCATGGAAGCTGGCCGTGCCGGGGAATCAATACTGGGAACGTCTGAAGGGTCTTTTGGTTCACGGGCCATTGCAAGCACTACTCGCTGCTGTGATTAACATCTCAATATTCAATTTGTGCAATGTGGCAATCGAATGCCGTGCCGATATTCGACTGCCGGATCAGCGGCAGGAGATTGCACAGTGCAGGCGTTATGGACAAATGCATGACGCCTGCATGGTTCGTTATCTCGACTTAGTTCCGCGCTTTTGAGCGTTTACAAGCGTGCAAAAGAAATGGCCCGCAACGTTGGTTGGGGGAACGTCACGGGCCAGTAGAGGGGTATCAAATTCAACGAAGAAAATTGATGCTGTCTACATTCTGATCGCTTTTCCATCACGTACAGTGTTGGAAGCGGTGCGCCAGTACGGCGATGCAAAAAAATAGCGGCGGTGTGGCATCATTGTAACATGGACTCGTCGCGAAGCCGCAAGTTGCGGTCTATATCGTTGGCATGCCTCTGCGGTTATAGGGGCGGGGCTATGCGTTTTATCCTGCCACCTATAGTCGCGCTGTCGCTAGGCGGATGTCTCACGAATTCATCAGAGGACTCGGTGGCAGACGCCTCACTTACTCGCTATCAATCTTACACCTGCCAAAAACTGCGGACGGAATCGTACGCCGTGTCTGCGAAGGCTTCGAAGCCAATTGGCGTTCAAGATGAAAAGCGATCCGTTGTCGGCGGAGATGAAGTCGCCGCTCAGTTGTCGAAACTGAAGGGTCAGATGACCACTATAGAGCAAGCCATCATCGATAAAAAATGCGCGGGATAGCGGTTGGCACTCGAAAAATAGAGCACCGTATTTTCACCGATGAGTGTCCTGGTGACCTGGTTCGTTTATGTCGATCTAGTTCCCAAAACGCCTGACTCAAACACGGCCCTCATTTTCTGATCGCGAATATGGCCAAGTACAAACAAGCGGATCGCCGACGACAGATTATTCTGTTTATTCTGTTGGCGCGTCGTGTCGATTTCTGTAACCGTCTGCGCCAACGTCGCACCCTGGGCTTGCGCAATCTCCTTCAGCCCGCTCCAGAACGCATCTTCAAGGCTGATGCTGGTTTTGTGTCCGCCAACTATAACCGAGCGTTTAATGATTAGGGATTTCATGGCGTCCTCCTTGGAGCACACCTGCGATTCTCGTAATATCGTACCGTGATTCGGCGTTTTGTTCTGTCGACAATCAGACAGAACGCGGACGATTCGTATTAGAGCGAGACGCGAGCGAAAATGACCTCAGCCAATCCGCCAAGACATTTGTCGGGCGGATGCTGGAGGCTGCGACATGAATAAACTCTCGGTCTTAACCAGCGATTGACGCAGTTGCTACTTGGGTCGGAATCGGAGTCACATCCGTTGCAGTAGGTTCAGAGGTCACTATAGCCGTTGCTGTAGGTTCAGGCATCCCTACATTAGGCTGGCTTTTCTTCTTCGCCATTCGCCTGCGTTTCACCTTAATCTTTCTTGCCTTTTTTGTCTTGGTCCTTTTCACCTTGGTCTTTTTTGCCTTTCGTTTTTTAGCCATTCGATTACCCCTGCATTTGTTCGAAGCATCGCAAACTACATGATTCGCGTTTCCTTCGGGACTCAAGTGCTGGCGGATGCGAAGCTAGTTGGCTGCGTACCACAGAACTTCACCCCACATCGCAAAAAACAGGCCGAGTGCGAGAAAGAGTGCTTTCTTCTCGTTCCGAAGCGCCTCGGTGACTAAGAAAAGTAAAAGCAAAGCGTTGATCAAAAGCCCGACTGTTACAATCGCTCCGATGATCGCCATGAGAATCGCCTCCTTAGCTTGACGATCACGATGGAAGCAAGTTCTTAGCGATGTATGAATCACCAAGCCCGATCTTGCGCGCCGCCGATCATGGAGTTGGACCTTGGGCCAGGGTGTCGAATCGGGTATAAGGGGCTACTCACATTTGTACCGAATTTGACGTTTGCTAGCCGCTGAGCATCCCCATCTCACGGCGGTCAGTTTTTTTTGTCAGCTTGCCTTCCGCAGACACCCGGTAGCCGAAACATTCAGGGGCGTCCCGTGTGCCGCGCGGGCGCCCCTGAGGTTTTCAGGAGGAGGTTGCTCGATCGAGCACGGCGAGGTCATCGGCGGTCAACCTGACCTGCGGCGCCATGGCGATCTCTTTGAACTGCGCGACGCTCGTGGCGCTAGCGATCGGCGCTGTAACGCGGCCGATCAACCAAGCGAGCGCGACCTGCGCCGGCATTGCGTTGTGGCGTGAAGCTACTTCGTCCAGTGCCTTCAGAATGCGTGTGCCGCGCGCGTCGAGATATTTCCTCAGTCTGGCCCCGCGCGCGGGATTTCCGTCGGCATCGGTGGGCACGCGGTATTTGCCGGTGAGGAAACCGGCGGCCAGTCCATAATAAGGGATGACACTGATGTTCTCTTGCCGGCACAGCGCGGCATAGCCCGATTCGAATTCATTGCGATCCGAGAGGTTGTAGAGCGGTTGCAGCGTTTCGTAGCGCGGTAGGCCGAGCGTCTTGCTGACCTCCAGCGAGGCCTTGAAGCGGTTTGGACTGACGTTGGAAGCGCCGACGAGGCGCACCTTGCCGGCTTTTATCAGCGCCGCATAGGCCTCCATTGTCTCCGCAACCGGTGTCACGTCGTCGTCGAAATGGGTCTGGTAGAGATCGATATGGTCCGTATTCAGCCGCCGCAGCGAGCCCTCGCATTCGCGAAGGATGTAATCCTTGCGAAGTGAGCGGCCTTCGCCCATGTCCTCGCCCACCTTGGTCGCGAGCATGATCTTGTCGCGCTTACCGGGCGATTTCAGCCAGTTGCCGATGATGGTCTCGGATTCGCCACCGGCATGGCTCGGCACCCAGCGAGAATAGCTGTCTGAAGTGTCGACGGCGTTGAAACCGGCGTCTACGAACGCGTCGAGAATGCGATGTGAAGTCGGCTCATCGACGTTCCAGCCGAACACGTTGCAACCCAGCACGAGCGGGGCGATGCGCACATCAGAGCGGCCGAGCTGACGAGATTCCAAGCTAGCGCAAGCCCGCGTTGAACTTGTCGAGGGTGGTTTGACCCGGACACAAATCTTTTTCGCCGAGAGAATTGAGCGGCGCCCTCACCGTGCGCAAATGCGCATGCAAATCCTCGGACTCGGCTTCAACGTACAGGAGACCGGTAACGATCTGGCCCTTGGCAGCGTGGTGCTGCAGGAAGCCGAGTGCCGCCGTGCGGTCGTGAATGTCATAATCAGCAGCGAGCTTGCGCAGCGCGAGCTTTGAGCCATCGTGCTGCTCGACAACCTCAACCGTACCGGGTTCGTATTTGACCTCGATCGGCATCCGGCTGGAGATGAAATCGAGTCGATTGACAGCTTCATTGTGCTCGCGAACGAAATCGAAGCTCTTGGTCGATCCCGCGTGGTTGTTGAAGGCCACGCACGGGGAGATGACATCAATAAATGCCGCCCCCGTGTGTGCGATCGCCGCCTTGATGATTGGCACCAGCTGATGCTTGTCGCCGGAGAAGGAGCGGGCTACGAAGCTCGCGCCAAGCTGCAGCGCCATCGCAACAAGATCGATGGAATTGTCGGTATTGATGAAGCCCCGCTTGGATTTCGAGCCACGGTCGGCGGTGGCCGAAAACTGTCCTTTGGTCAGGCCGTAGACGCCATTGTTCTCGACGATATAGACCATGTTCACGCCACGGCGCAGGCAGTGGGCGAACTGACCAAGCCCGATCGAAGCGCTGTCGCCGTCGCCGGACACGCCGAGATAGATCAAATCGCGGTTTGCAAGGTTCGCGCCGGTCAGCACTGACGGCATACGGCCGTGCACCGAATTGAAACCATGCGAGTTGCCGAGGAAGTAGGTCGGCGTCTTCGACGAGCAGCCGATCCCCGAGATCTTGGCAACCCGGTGCGGTTCGATCGACAGCTCGAAACAAGCCTGGATGATCGCGGCCGTGATCGAGTCATGCCCGCAGCCCGCGCAGAGCGTCGATACAGTGCCCTCATAGTCGCGGTGCGTATAGCCGAGCGAATTCTTCGGCAAATCGGGATGGTGGAATTTCGGTTTGGCGAGATAAGTCATGAGGCCACCTTCATCGGCTTCACCGTCAGCTTGTCAAGGTGGTCACCGATGGCTTTGGCGATAAAACGCGCGGTAATGGGCGTGCCGTCATAGTGCAGGATCGGAACGAGCCGTACCGGGTCGATGCCGCACTCGTTGACGATCAGCGAGCGCAGTTGCGCGTCGCGATTCTGCTCGACCACAAACACGAAGTCGTGGTCCGCGACAAAGCTGTTGACGCTGGAATGGAAGGGGAAAGCGCGCACGCGCATGCGGTCGAGCGCGTGTCCACGTGCCTCGATCATATGGATCGCCTCGTCCATCGCGGGCGAGGTGGAGCCATAGTAGATCACTCCGTATTTGGTTGGCTTTCCCGCGTTCGCGATTAGTGGCCGTGGCACCAGATCCTTGGCGGTTTCGAACTTGCGGACCAACCGCTGCATGTTGTCGACGTAAGGCGCACCTTCTTCGGTGTACCGCGCATAGCGATCGCGCGAAGTGCCGCGCGTGAAGAAGGACCCTTTGGTGGGGTGCGTGCCAGGATAGGTGCGATACGGGATACCATCACCATCGACATCAAGGTAACGCCCAAACTCCTTTCCGGCGTCGAGTTCAGCCGCCGTCATAACCTTGCCGCGGTCATACGTGCGGCTGTCGTCCCAGGCGAGCGGTTTGGACAGGTGGTGGTTCATGCCGATGTCGAGGTCGAGCATGACGAAGATCGGTGTCTGCAGGCGATCGGCGAGGTCGAAGGCCTTGGCGCTGAATTCGAAGCTCTCAGCCGGGTCCTCGGGGAAGAGCAAAACGTGCTTGGTGTCGCCGTGCGAGGCATAGGCGCAGGACGTGACATCGCACTGCTGCGTGCGGGTCGGCATGCCGGTCGAGGGACCGGCACGTTGGACGTCGAAAAGAACTGCAGGAATTTCAGCGAAATAGGCTAGCCCGATAAACTCCTGCATCAAGGAAATGCCGGGGCCTGAGGTCGCCGTGAATGCTCGCGCGCCGTTCCAGCCGGCGCCGATCACGATTCCGATCGAGGCAAGCTCATCCTCGGCCTGGATGATCGCGTATTTGGCTTGCTTGGTGTCCGCGTCAATGCGGAACTTGGCGCAATGCCGGGTGAAGGCATCTGCAAGTGAAGACGATGGGGTGATCGGATACCAGGCACAGACGGTCGCGCCGCCATAGACTGCGCCTAGGCCCGCAGCCGAGTTGCCCTCAATGAATATTCGATCGCCGACGGCATTGGCACGCCTGAGCTTGATGCTGAGCGGGTACTGCAGGTTTAGAACCGCATAGTCGCGGCCGATATGCAGCGCCTTGATATTGGGTTCAATCAGCTTGTCCTTGCCTTTGTATTGTTCGCCAATGAGTTGCTCCACGACCTTCACATCCATGTCGAGGAGGGCGGTAAGTACACCGATATAGATGATGTTCTTGAACAGCTGGCGCTGGCGCGGATCCGTGTATTCGCGATTACAGATGGCTGTTAGCGGCACGCCGATAACCGTAATGTCATCACGGAATTTCGATGGTGGCATCGGCTTGGTCGAATCGTAGAACAGATAACCGCCCGGTTCGATGCCGGCGATATCCCTGTCAAAGGTCTGCGGGTTCATCGCGACCATGAGGTCCGTTCCGCCGCGAGCACCGAGATGGCCCGCCTCCGAAATGCGGACCTCGTACCAGGTCGGTAGGCCTTGAATGTTGGAGGGAAAGATGTTGCGCGGGGCGACCGGCACGCCCATGCGCATAACGGCACGCGCAAACATCTCGTTCGCGCTCGCGGAACCCGAGCCGTTGACGTTGGCGAAACGAACGACGAAGTCGTTTACGCGGCTGATCGGCGCGGCGGTCGGCATGAAGTCCCTGCTTGAGTCATATCGATGAGGAATTTCTGCATGTCCCAGGCGCCCGTCGGGCAGCGCTCGGCGCAGAGGCCGCAGTGCAGACAGACGTCCTCATCCTTGACCATGACGCGGCCGGTCTTGAGGCCATCCTGAACATACAGATCCTGGGTGAGATTGGGCGAAGGCGCATTCAGCTGCTGGCGCAGATGCGCTTCTTCGCCGTTCGCGGTGAACGTAATGCAATCCATAGGGCAGATGTCGACGCAGGCGTCGCATTCGATACACAGCTGCGCCGAAAACACGGTCTGAACGTCGCAATTCAGACAACGCCCGGCTTCCGAGAATGCCAGCTTTTCGTCAAAACCAAGCTCGACTTCGGCCTTGATATCCCTGAGTGCAAAGACTTTATCGCGGTGCGGCACCTTGTAGCGCTTGTCGAGGGCGATTTCGTTATCGTAGCTCCACTCATGGATGCCCATCTTCTGGCTCATCACCTCGACCGCGGGAGCGAGGCGGTCGTTGATGTCTTCGCCATTAAGAAACTTGTCGATCGAGACCGCGGCTTCGTGCCCGTGCGCGACGGCCCAGATGATGTTCTTCGGACCGAATGCGGCGTCACCACCGAAGAAGATCTTTGGATGGGTGGACGCCATCGTCTTGGAATCGACTTTCGGCATGTCCCGTTGATCGAATTCGATGCCTATGTCGCGCTCGACCCATGGGAATGCATTCTCCTGGCCAACAGCAACCAGCACATCGTCGCAGGGGAAGTGTTGGTCGGGTTCACCGGCTGGTAGGAGTTTGCGACGGCCCTTGGCATCGTATTCGGCCTTTACCTTTTCGAAGGTGATGCCGGTGAGCTTTCCATTCTCGTGCGTGAATTCTTTGGGCACGAGGTAGTTATGGATCGGAATGCCCTCGTGCATGGCGTCTTCCTTCTCCCAGGGCGACGCCTTCATTTCCTCAAACCCTGAGCGCACCACGACGTCAACCTGTTCGCCGCCGAGGCGACGCGCGGAGCGGCAACAATCCATCGCGGTATTGCCGCCGCCGAGAACGACCACGCGGCGGCCGATCTTGGAAATGTGTCCGAACGAAACAGAGGAGAGCCAGTCGATACCAATATGGATGTTCTTCGCGGCTTCCTTGCGACCGGGGACATCAAGATCGCGGCCGCGCGGCGCGCCCGAACCGACGAAAATCGCGTCCCAGTTCTCGCCGAGCAGTGCCTTCATGCTGTCGATGCGCTTTCCAGCGCGAAATTCGACGCCAAGGTCGAGGATATAGCCGCACTCCTCGTCTATAACGGAATCCGGCAGGCGGAATTTCGGGATCTGCGTGCGAATCATACCGCCGGCTTTAGGGTCCTGGTCGAAAACAACGCAATGGTAGCCAATCGGGGCGAGATCGCGGGCAACGGTGAGAGAGGCGGGACCGCAGCCGATCAACGCGACGCGCTTTCCGTTTTTCTTCACTGCTGGCTTGGGCAGGCGCTCGCGAATGTCGTCTTTGTAATCAGCTGCGACTCTTTTCAGGCGGCAAATAGCCACCGGCTCCTTCTCCACACGTGTGCGCCGGCACGCCGGCTCGCAGGGGCGATCACAGGTGCGACCGAGGATCCCCGGAAACACATTCGAGCGCCAATTGATCATGTACGCATCGGAATATCGGCCGTGTGCGATCAGACGGATATATTCCGGAACCGGCGTGTGCGCCGGGCAAGCCCACTGGCAGTCCACGACCTTGTGGAAGTAGTCAGGGTCGGAAATGTCGGTATTCTTCATTGACTCCTCGAAACGCGCCCCGCTACTTCCGCACACCTCAAGCGACGTCGCGTCACGGCCCCCCGGCGGCTCCGCTCCCTATCGATCGGCCTATTTCCAGGCACGAATCCGAGCCTGATAATATTGGCTGGGACCCAGCAAGGCTACTTATCCTTCCGTGTATGAGTCCCGCCAACCACAAGTCTCTCTGCGGTTTTTCGCTCCTTGAAAGCGGCGAGAGCATGGCATTCCGGCCCTTAACGTTCCTATTCTAAATTAACATCTAAGGAACGAAGTTCCTCGTTATTTTGCGGCGCACAAATCCGTCCCAATGCGTGAGATTTTTACCCATATTTTCGAGAGCCAATCGCTCGATCCAGCGGAAGCGGCGCGCCAAACCATTCGGCCGCGCTTGCGGAAGCGATTCTACAAACAAGCGCAGCTAACCGACCAGCAGGGCGGTGTTGGAATATCGCTCGACGGCAGACCTGTCCTGACGCCGCGACGGCGCGCTTTTGTCGCGCCCACGCGGGCACTCGGCGCCGCCATTGCGGCGGAGTGGGATGCGCAAGGCGAGACCATCGACCCGCGACAAATGCCGCTCACGCGGCTCGCGAACGCCGTGATAGATGCGGTCAGCGAAAACTCTGCGTCTGTCGCGGATGAGATTGCAAAATATCTTGGTAGCGATTTGCTTTTCTATCGCGCAGAGACGCCCGAGAAGCTCGTAGACAGACAGTCGCAAGCTTGGGATCCGGTGCTTGCCTGGGCCCGTGAGACCTTCGGTGCGAACTTCAAGTCGGCGCAAGGTGTCGTGCACGTCACGCAGCCCACTGAAGCCGTTGAAGCTTTGCAAAGCGCCATTCCTCGTGACCCCTGGCGCCTCGCAGCGGTTTCTTCGATCACCACGTTGACCGGCTCAGCACTGCTGGCTTTGGCGATTGCGCAGGGTGCAATCGATATCGATACAGCTTGGGCAGCTGCGCATGTGGACGAGGATTGGCAAATGACGCAATGGGGACGCGACGAACTTGCGCTCGAACGCCGAGCCTTTCGCGAGGCTGAGTTCAGGGCGGCAGCTTCAGTTCTGAATCTTGCGAGCTAGTCGCTTTTAGTATGGCCGAAGACGGACATGGCGGCCGCGCCTTCGGCACGCGGAAGGCGCGGCGGCACCATGCCATCCAGAATCAATGTCCGGTAGGATCGCCCCGGCGTCCGGCTTCATAAAGGAACCAAACACGTCGTTCAGCGTCGTCGATGAATGTCTCGAGAAAACTGGCCGTCGCAACGTCGTTGTGTTCGTCGCAGAGATCGTGGGTTTCGCGCAGTGCCGTGATCACGCGTTGATTGTCTTCGCGCAGCTCTGCCAGCATGTCCTGTGGATCGACATAAGCTGCGTCATTGTCGCTCAGACGTTGATGACGCGCGATATCGCCGATGGATCGCAGTGTAGTCCCGCCAAGCTTGCGCACGCGCTCAGCGAGCACATCGGTCGTGGCGAATATCTGGTCTGCGTGCTCGTCGAACAATAGGTGATAATCGCGGAAATGCGGCCCACTGACGTGCCAGTGAAAATTCTTAGTTTTCATGTAAAGCGCGAAGGTATCCGCGAGCAACGCGTTCAGCGCCCCGGTGATGTCTTTTTGGGCATTCGCGCCGAGATCGGTCGGCGTGGTCAGGCGCGCGGTAGGTTTGGTATTATTCATGGTCGATGTCCTCGGTAATCAAAAGCCCCCCGAAGAATTCCCCACAGTATGCCGCGCAATTGTCAGCTTTGTGAAGGCTCGTTTTTCTTCGACTGAAGTTCGGCGGCACGCGTATCGGCTGCCCGCGCATCATCTTCCCGCCCCAGTGAGCGCAACAAGCTTGCGCGCGCCTCGTGCATTTTGGCGACATCGGCCCTTATGCCAATTGCCTTGTCGACGCTCGCCAGCGCATCATTAATGCGTGTGAGCTTTTTCAGCGCCAACGCGCGCCCGAGATAGGCCTCCGCCATCTTTGGCTCGAGCGTGATAGCCCGGTCATAGCTTTCCAGGGCTTCCGCATCACGGCCCAGGTCGATCAAAACGTGACCCCGATTGCAATGGGGGACGCAGAAATCCGGGTCGAGCGCGATCGCCCTGTCATAACTGGCAATCGCTTCGCCGAGCCGCCCGGCACCATGAAGCGTTGCTCCCCGGTTGATCCAGTCGGGTGCCGAAATGGGGTCGATCGCGAGAGCCCGATCGAAGCTCGACAAAGCTTCGCTATTTCTTCCGAGTTCGCTCAGCATATTGGCGCGGTTACTGTAGGCGTCCCCTAGATTGGCATCGCATGCAATTGCGCTATCGAAACTTTGCAGGGCGTCTTCGACCTTGCCCATCCGATGAAATGCCTGACCGATCAGGTTGTGTGCCCGAGCCTGCCGCGGACGAAACGACAGCGAACGGCGGGCCAGATCGATCCCTTGCTGAAACTGACCTTCCTGGCAGGCGATAAGCGCAATGTAATAGAGCGCGTCGGCGTTGCGCGGGTCATTGCGCAGCACCTGGGTATAGCGGTCCATGGCCAGAGAAATCTGACCGGCCCTGTGGTGGACCAAGCCCTGCTGAATGAGTTCGGCGGCCGCCTGCGGTTCACTCATGGCCGGGCTTGTAAGCAGGCTTTGAGGGGCTGCCAAGCCCGAACTCAACACTGCGGCCGATGCCAGCTTTCGCGGGGGCGACGGCTGTGGTGTGGTATGCATCGACGGCCGGAATCCACGGGGAAGGGCTCCACTCCATGAAAGATATCCTCGACAGACTCGAAAAGCGGCGCGAGGACGCCCGTCTGGGCGGAGGCAAGGCGCGTATCGAGGCGCAGCACAAGCGTGGCAAGTTGACTGCGCGCGAGCGTATCGAGTTGTTCCTCGATAAAAGCTCCTTCGAGGAGTTTGACATGTTCGTCGAGCATCGCTCCAACGAATTCGGGATGGAGAAAACGAAAATCCCTGGTGACGGCGTCGTCACCGGCTGGGGCACGGTCAATGGTCGTGCGGTCTATCTATTTTCCAAGGATTTTACGGTCTTCGGCGGATCACTGTCGGAGTCACATGCCCAGAAAATCATCAAAGTGCAGGACATGGCGATGAAGGCGCGTTGTCCGATCATCGGCCTGTTCGATGCGGGAGGTGCGCGCATCCAGGAAGGAGTCGCGGCGCTTGGCGGCTATGGCGAAGTCTTCAAACGCAACGTAATTGCGTCGGGCGTTATTCCGCAGATCAGTGTCATCATGGGGCCGTGCGCAGGTGGTGACGTCTATTCGCCCGCCATGACCGATTTCATTTTCATGGTGCGCGACACCTCGTACATGTTCGTCACTGGTCCGGATGTCGTTAAGACGGTGACCAATGAAGTTGTGACCGCCGAGGAACTGGGCGGGGCCTCGGTGCACACCACGAAATCGGGAGTTTCGGACGGCGCCTTCGAGAACGACGTCGAGTGCCTGTTACAGATGCGCCGATTAATCGATTTCCTGCCATCCAATAACGAAAGCGGGGTTCCGGAGTGGCCGACGCAGGACGCGGCGGACCGTATGGACGAGTCCCTCGATACGCTCATCCCTGACAATCCCAACAAGCCCTACGACATCAAAGAGTTGATACTGAAGGTTGCCGACGAGAGCGATTTTTTCGAACTGTCATCAGCCTACGCAAAGAACATTGTCACGGGTTTCGGTCGGATCGCTGGCCGCACCGTTGGCTTCGTGGCGAACCAACCTATGGTGCTCGCAGGTGTGCTCGACAGCGATGCCTCGCGGAAGGCAGCTCGCTTTGTGCGATTCTGTGATGCCTTCGGCATCCCGATCGTTACCTTTGTCGACGTTCCCGGCTTTTTGCCTGGTACAGACCAGGAATATGGCGGGCTGATCAAACATGGCGCCAAACTATTGTTCGCCTATAGCCAATGTACAGTTCCGCTGGTGACGGTGATCACGCGCAAGGCATTTGGCGGAGCCTATGATGTCATGGCGTCGAAGCATGTCGGGGGGGACCTCAACTACGCCTGGCCGACGGCTCAGATCGCGGTCATGGGCGCCAAAGGCGCGGTTGAAATCATTTTCCGCGCCGATATGGGTGATCCGAAGAAGATCGCCGCGCGCACGAAGGAATACGAGGAGCGCTTTCTGTCGCCGTTTGCCGCGGCCGAGCGAGGCTATATCGATGACGTGATCATGCCGCATTCCACGCGTCGCCGGATTGCGCGTGCACTGGCGATGTTGCGCAACAAACGCGTGGAGATGCCCGCGCGCAAGCACGACAACTTGCCGGTCTAACGATGCCCAAGTCGCTCTTCATCGTTCGTGCAGTCGTCGCTGCGCGGTTGCGAACGAAATTCGATCGCTGGTACTCAACCGACCACTTGCCTTGGGCCATCCGGGTTTTCAAATGCGAGAAGGCGTGGCGTTTCTGGAGCGAGGCCGAGCAGGGCGTGCACTACGCTGTCTATCAGTTCGCCGATAGGCCAAGTCTGGACACCGCGCTAGCCTCGGAAGAATTCAAAGAAATGGTCGGTGATTTCAACCGGTCATGGCCTGAGGGTGTCGCACGCACGCGCGATATTGTGACACTCGTGGAAGAGCGAACCGTCTGAACGACGGGTTCCCTAACTTGCGCGGCAACTGCGCGTCCCTAAATGAAAAAGGGAGGAACACCCAATGTCGACCCTTTTTGCCTTTCTCCATCACGTTGCGGCGTTTACTTTGGTTTCGGCGCTTGCCGTCGAATTTGTGCTCATCCGGCAGGACCTGACATGGCTACCGCGCGAAGGTTGCCAATCATTGACGCTGTACTCGGGGTGTCGGCGGGGTTTCTTTTGGTGATTGGATTATTGCGGGTGTTTTTCTTTGAGAAAGGCGCCGCCTACTATTTTCACAGTCACGCCTTCATGACGAAATTTTCCGTTTTTATCGCAGTCGCACTCCTGTCCATCATACCGACGATTGAATTCCTCTCCTGGCGCAAACCGGTCAAGGCGGGAGAGCTGCCGGTCGTGAGTGAACGAAAGCTGCGACTTGTCCGCGGCATCATTCATGGCGAACTGGGCGCAGTTGTCATCATCCTGCTTTGCGCCGCGATCATGGCGCGCGGTGGTTGGGTATAGCGGCCTGCCGAATCTGTCGCGCCACGTTATGGTCTTTCTTGACCGAGGGGACCTCATGCGCAACGACTGCATTCAAGTCGCGTCATTTCTGTTGGCCGAACAGGACCAAGATAGAGAAGACGGTGATGACAAATTCGGCGAACAGATCCGCAAGGAGAGCGAAGACATGCACCCCAATTTGACGGCCGAAGCGCCGCTCAAGTCAAAGCCCATGAATAACAGGCGTTTTGCTGCGAATTCTGTGGCCCGCGATCAGCGCCATCCGCCGCCACCGTTCACGTAGACTGTGTCAGCGGTCATGAATTCGCAGGCGTCCGAGCACATGAAGAGAACCAATTCGGCAATCTCCTCGGGCTCCGCGAAGCGATTCATCGGCACATCCTCGAGGAAACGCTGCACCAGTTCGGGGGAACTGCTCGCTGCCGCTTGAAACGGCGTTTTGACCGGCCCAGGCGAGATCGAAAGTGCGCGGATCCCCTGCGTTGCAAACTCCCGTGCAACGCCCATGGTCATGGTGACCACTGCTCCTTTGGCCGCCGCGTAGTGCACCGATGAGCCTGGGCCACCACGTCTGTGTGCCATGCTGCCCATGTTGACGATCACGCCGAACTTGTTGGCGAGCATGCGCGGCAGCACGGCCTGCATGGTGTAGAACGTGCCTTTGACATTCAGATCGAAGGTCTTGTCAAAAAGAGCGTTGTCGATTTCGAGAAACTTTGCGCGACGTATTGCAGCGCCGGCCGAGTTGAACAGGAATTGCACGCTGCCGAAGCCGTCGATGGCTAGCTGGACCATATCTTCGACGGCGGCACGCTTGGTAACATCAATGGTCAGAGCCAGGGCCTGGCTGCCGATCTCGTTGATCTTCTCGGCGGTCTTTTCCACGCCAGCCTCGTCGATATCGGCGCAAACAACGTTCGCCTTCTCACGGGCAAAAATAAGTGCCGCCGCGCGGCCGATCCCGCTGGCTGCGCCAGTAATGATGATGGTCTTGCCGGCGAAATAGTCGGGTGATTTCGGCATGAATTCTTCTCCGGCGGTGCTGTTTTCTGGTGTCGCCATCGCACATCATGGATTGCCGGTTTGGGGTCGGCAATGACAATATCGACGGCCAAACGCCTTTGCGTGTCGAGGAGCTTCCATGACAACCGCGATTGAATATGCCGATGCTTTGCCTCAAGTGCGCGCCGTTTATGACGACATCAAAAAAACCCGCAACGTCGCGGACGTGAACAACTTCTGGAAATATCTTGCGCGCGATCCGGCGACCCTCAAACGCACATGGGAAAGCGTGAAGCAGATCATGGCGCCAGGAGCGGTTGATCCACTTGTCAAGGAGATGATCTATCTTGCGGTTTCGGTGACTAATGGCTGCCCTTATTGCATCGCGAGCCACACGTTTGCGGCGCGCAAGGCCGGCATGACCGAGGCGATGCACGGCGAAGTCATGGCTGTTGTGGGAATGGCCAATGAAACGAACCGGCTGGCCAACGGTTACCGCGTTCCGATCGATGATGCCTTTAAATGATTGCCGACGTCGTACCCCTGTGCAAAATATTGTCAGGGGAAGGGGAATTTCATGCTCGATGAAGCTCTGTTGACCAAATTGCTTTGCGTTGGATTTGTTGCGGCTTTCATGTTGCCGTTCGGGGGTCTCTTGTTTCCCTATGTCAGCAATGAATTGTCAGGAATTGAATTTCAGGCGATAGAAGCGGTCGCCAGTGCGACCCTCGCGTTCGGGATCTATTCCGTCCTCGGTTGACCGCGCGCTCCGCGGCGCGAATTCACCGGAAATCCAACGGCTCGGTCCCGGCGCCAAGGGCGCCGGGACGTTTTTCTGTCTGCGAGTAACTATTGGGATTTTGGCGGAGCCGGCGGCGTCGTCGACGGCGTCGACGCGGGCGGCGACAGCGGCTGTGTTGACGTCGCCCCGGAACCCGTGGTGCTCGGCGGCGGCGTCATTCGCGGCGCCGTGTTGCGGCTCGTCGTCGCAGTCGAAGAGTTGCTCGCGGTCGTGCTGTTGTTGTTCCAACCGGCGATGATCAGAAACCCGATCAGCAGCAATACTGCCACACCGGCAATCCAACCCCACATTCCGCCAGCGGCGCTCTCGTCGCGGCGTATAACCGGATCGCTAAGCCGCGGATCGGTAAAACGTGGATCAGTCATGACGTTCCTCCATATTTCGAGACGCTTTGCTTTCGTCTCGAAATATGGAAACCCACCAGGCATGGTGCCGGTTCCGAAATAAGCGCAGTGAGGTGAGGGAACCCGCGAGAAATCAGGTCACTCGCACGGCCAACCGCCAGGCAGCCCAAAAAACAAAAAAGAAACACGCAAGGAACGCGGGCAAACTCGCTCCCGCCGACCAATGCTCGACGGCCCGGCCAATAAGGTAGGCCATCACCATGCCGATCAGGACGAATACAACGTAAAACGCCAGCAATCTCATAGTGACAGCCCCAATCAAATCCCCGTGCGGGCCGGTTCTGGCCCGTGACCTTATAGGGCCCCATCCCGAGAGGACGGGCAAGCCAAAAAAGTGGTATAGCCACGCCGCCCGCCGCAGTCCGATAGCCCCGCGCCGAGATCACCATGAGTCTTAGTCGACTGGCGATTAGGACTGCGCCGGTGCTGTTCGTGCTGCTGTGGAGTACCGGCTTTATCGGTGCGCGCTACGGCCTGCCTTACATCGAACCGCTGACTTTCCTCGCGGTGCGCATGTTTTTTGTCGTTTTGATCATGGGCGCGATAGCGATCATCGGAGGTGCCAAACTTCCCGATGCTAGCGAGATCGGCCACAGCCTCGTCGCGGGCTCGCTGGTCCACGGCCTATATCTCGGCGGGGTCTTCACGGCCATCAGCCAAGGCGTGCCGGCCGGCATTTCAGCTTTGATTCCAGGTCTGCAACCATCCTGACTTCGACCATCGCCAACCGGTTCATGGGCGAAACGGTAACGCGTGTGCAGTGGGTAGGACTCGCGCTCGGGTTGCTTGGTGTTCAGCTTGTGTTACACGACCGCAGCATCGTGCTTGCAGGCTCAGCGCTTGGTTGGACTGCGAGCTTTCTGTCTCTGATCGGGATTACGTTGGGGACGCTCTACCAGAAGCGCTATTGCGGCGCGATCGACTGGCGTTCAGGCAACCTCGTCCAATACATCGGAGCAGGCGTGCTTTTTGCGCTCGGCGCCTTTGCGTTTGAAACACGCGAAATCCACTGGAGCGGTGAGCTCATTTTTGCGCTCGCATGGCTTGTGCTGGTGCTGTCGATTGCGGCGGTCGGCCTGATGTACTGGTTGATCCGCCGGTCTGCCGCGACCGGCTTTGCCAGTCTGTTCTACCTTGTCCCGGCGGCGACAGCCTTGTTCGCCTACATTCTCTTCGGCGAGCGGCTGGACGCCGTCTCGATCCTCGGGATGGTGATCTGCGCCGGCGGCGTCGTGCTCGCCAATCGCGGCGCGCGAAAAAACTGAGTCACTGCTTTCCCCGCTCAAGCACGAGCTGTGTCTGCGTCACCAGCGCACACAGCCTGCCGTCGCTGCGTGTAATGCGCGTTTGCCAGACCATCGTCGTTCGGCCGCGGTGAAGCGGAGTGCATTCCGCCTTAGCCACGTCGCCGATGGGCACGGCCGCAAAGAAATTGGTTTTGCTTTCGATCGTGGTTGTCGACTGACCGGGCTTGAGGTTGGCTGTGGTTGCAGTTCCACCGAGATTGTCAGCAAGAGCCATGAGGGCCCCGCCATGCAAAATCCCAAACCGGTTATTCAGTTCGTCGCGCGCGACCAGTTCCGCGGTTACGCGTTCGGGCGATACGTGGGTGATCTTCAGGCCGAGGAATTCGGCAAAGGGCGGTTGCTCGTTGGCCGCTTCGTTCATCTTCGTCGCTCCCAGCCGTCGTTAAAATAGCAAAGGCGCGGACCTTAGAGCCCGCGCCTTTGCTGCGCAATCGGCGAGTTCGGCTAACCGCGCGGTTGTGGCACAATGCGAATATAAGGCCGCGGCGCCTTGAAACCTTGCGGCCAGATCTTCTTCGCTTCATCGTCGGTCACCGAGCCGGCGATGATCACATCCTCGCCCTGCTTCCAGTTCGCCGGTGTGGCGACGCGATGCTTGGCCGTCATTTGCAGCGAATCGATGACACGCAGCACTTCATCGAAGTTGCGGCCGGTCGTCATCGGGTAGACTAGGATCAGTTTGATCTTCTTGTCGGGACCGATGATGAACACATTGCGGACGGTCTGGTTGTCGGCCGGGGTACGTCCTTCGGACGTGCCCGACGTGCTCGCCGGTAGCATGCCGTAGGCCTTGGAGATCTTGAGATCCGTATCGCCGATCAGCGGATAGTTCGGCGCGAAGCCAACGACATCCTTGATGTCGGCAGCCCACTTTTTGTGATTGTCGACCGGGTCAACCGACAGACCGACGATTTTCACATTGCGCTTGTCGAACTCCGGCTTGAGCCGGGCCATGGTGCCGAGTTCGGTGGTGCAAACCGGAGTGAAATCTTTCGGGTGCGAAAACAGGACACCCCAGGAATTTCCAAGCCAGTCATGAAAGCGGATTTTGCCTTCCGTTGTTTCAGCTTCAAAATCAGGTGCGGTATCGCCAATCGCCAATGTCATCACCAACCTCCACTCAAATGGATACGCATGTGCCACCTAATATAGTGGCCGGCGTCGGAGGGGAATAGGGAAGCTGCCATGAAGCATTGTCGCGCCGTCAAATATGCGCGCTGGAGAAGAAAAGAACGGCGCTAAGGCGCCGGGTGGAAAAGCTTTTTCCACCTGGGCGAAGTAGGTCAGCGACTTGCAGCTTTACGCTCGTCCATGCCCACGGTCCGGCCGGGGAAACCTGCAGCGTCGAAATAACGCGTTTTACCGACACTTTGGCCAACCAGAAGGGTAACAAGCCCATTTTCGCTCGGCGTACCGCGCTCGGTCCACGTTTCCACCGTCGGGTCGACGCCGCCCGGAAGCGCTTCTTCCAGCACGCGGCCCTGCAACGATCCCTTCAGTGGAATATTCAGTCCGAGGGCGTGGGCAATTGTTTTGCCGATGTCGGCATTGCTCACCGGCGCCCGATTGACAAAGCCGCTTTTGAAGCTGGGGCCGATCGCTGCCATGAAATTGAGAGTATCGGCGCGACTGAAGCTGCCGTGCATTCCCTGGCCCTGCTGCAGGGCCGTGTCAGCGACGCTGACGGCGCACATCACGGGCTGGCCACAATCGGTCGCGTAGGAGCGGAAATTGACGACAATTGCAGGCCTTGGGGTACGGGCCTTGCCTTGCATGTTGATCGCGGAAAGGGGCAGGGTGCCGGCAAAGGTGCCGATATCACTGTCGACAAACAATCCGCTAATGTAATCCTGGGCCAGCAAGGCCTCTATCACCTTGCCTGTACGCGCGGCGTCCTTGTCCGGAACGTAGATCAGATTTGACCCGCCGTTCGCCGCGACCACGACGGCCGGTTTTTCCGGATCATTGCCGATCAGACCATTGCCACGGCTTGTATGTTTGCTTGCCTCGACAATCTTGTTTTTGTCGTCAGGATCATAGAGAGGCAGATCGAGCGCCTTGGCGATATCGATGGCGAGGAATCCGGGTGGCAGCAATCCGGCGGGTACGTCCGCATAGCTCGCCTGCGCGGCCGGGCTGGTTTTGCTTTCTTTTGAGATTGTCGAGAAACCGTGGTCGGCCGCGACGACAATATCGGTTGTCGCGGCAAGGCCGAGCTCATCCAGCGCTTTGCGTAGATCGGCGAGATTGTCGTCGGCATTCTTGACGGATGCGAGAGAGGTTGGCCCATTGATGCCTGGTGAAACCTTCAGATGGCTATCACCCTGATTGTGCTGCGTACCATCGGGATCGCGCGACCAGAAGACCAGCACAAACGGTTTGTTGCGTGCCTTGAACATCGGCAACACAACCTTTGCGGCAACGTCAGCAAAATATTTCTGCTGCACAATGTTGGCGACCAAAGTGCCGGGTTTTTCGAAATTTCCCGCGTTTGAGTTGTCGCCGGGCGTGTCTTTTCGGGAAGGCGCCACCACGGGCAGGCCGGCCGACTTCAATGCGTCCTGCATTTCCTGCGAGAGCGGAATGCCTTGTTTGCTGCCAGTGGAGTCATCGACGGTGATGGTTGCGTCACCCGTGCGCTCGGTATGATCGAACATCAAGGTTGGGCCGAGCTTGCCGATCGCCGCAGTGCTCAAACCCTGGCGCCGTGCCGCAAAAAGAATTGTGTCCTCATCGACGAAGTTGCCGGAAAAATGCGCGTCGATATCGCCGAGGATTGGATCATTTTCGATGAATGGCGTGACGCTGCCGTCGGCCGACGGCACCGGATAGGCGGTGTAGATCGTGTTGCTGAAAGCACCGGTATCACCGAGAAAATGGCCCGTCGCCATTCCTGAGGCATTGGCCATGGTGAAGGTGGGGAATAATGAGTGCGGATTGACGAAATTGACGCCTTTGTCGCGCACCGCAGCGAGAGTGGGCGCGGTCTCCGGCGTTACGGAATTGGGTCGTAGTCCATCGGGAACGAACAGAATGAGGTTGCGCTGGCTTTGAGCGGCCACGGGCACAATTTGTAATAAGACGGCAGCACACGCGGCTAAGAGCGTCTTCGAACGAAATAACACGCGGAATTCTCCCGATATCTGGTCCACCGTGACGTGGTGGATACGCTCGCTGTAAGACAGTATTGTAACAAGAGAGATTTATCCCGCGAGCTTTTCCTGTGGCCGAGCACGGGCCGCCCCTGGACCTTCTTGATTGATTGCCGAGATTTGCGGTTGCGCTCGGTATCGGACTGCTCAATGGACTAGAGCGCGGTTAGCATACCCGCGAGATGAAGCCCGGAACTCGGGCGGCCGGCGCACCTTTGCAATAACAAGTCTGGAGCAAACTGGTCGTTGGCGTGCTCCTCGGAAGTGGTCGTTTCGCACTGTGCCTGGCGGGTTTTGTTTTGGCCTGCCTCGCCGCCGCCGGCATCGCAATTTAGATCAGGGTTTCCTTTGTGCCGCCGTAGGAACGCCGCGATTGACTTTTTTGTCATAACCCCGCAAGCCAACGGGCCGGCATCTGGGGCCGTAAACGGAATGTTCAAGCGTATCCTCGTTGCCAATCGCGGTGAAATCGCCTGCCGGATCATCAGAACCGCGCGCAAGATGGGAATCGAAACGGTCGCCGTCTATTCGGACGCTGACAAGGATGCCTTGCACGTCGATATGGCAGATACCGCAGTGGCCATAGGGCCGCCCCCGGCAGCTGAAAGCTACCTCGTCATCGAAAAGATCGTCGACGCCTGCAAGCAAAGCGGCGCCGAGGCAGTCCACCCTGGCTATGGCTTTCTGTCCGAACGCGAGGCATTTCCGAAAGCCCTCACGTCCGCAGGTGTTGTGTTCATTGGCCCAAACCCGAAGGCTATCGCCGCCATGGGCGACAAGATCGAGTCGAAGAAGGCGGCTGCCGCCGCCAAAGTCTCGACGGTGCCGGGCCATCTCGGGGTGATCGAAAGCGAGGCTGAGGCGATCAGGATCGCAGAGCAGATCGGCTATCCGGTGATGATCAAGGCAAGTGCCGGCGGCGGCGGCAAGGGCATGCGCATCGCGCACAGCAGGGACGAGGTCACCGAAGGATTCACGCGCGCCCGTTCTGAAGCGAAATCGTCGTTCGGCGACGAACGCGTATTCATTGAGAAATTCATCACCGATCCGCGCCATGTCGAAATTCAGGTGCTTGGCGACAAGCATGGCAACGTTATCCATCTTGGCGAGCGCGAATGTTCTATCCAGCGGCGCAATCAGAAAGTGATTGAAGAGGCACCAAGCCCGCTGCTCGATGCGCCGACACGAAAGAAGATGGGCGATCAGGCGGTCGCACTGGCCAAAGCTGTCGGTTACGATAGCGCCGGGACCGTAGAGTTTGTCGCGGGGCAGGACAAAAGCTTTTACTTCCTCGAGATGAACACACGCTTGCAGGTCGAGCATCCGGTTACTGAGTTGATCACCGGCATCGATCTTGTCGAGCAGATGATCCGTGTTGCTGCGGGAGAAAAGCTCGCGATTGCGCAGGGCGACGTAAAGTTCAATGGCTGGGCGGTTGAGAGCCGCGTGTATGCCGAGGATCCATATCGAAACTTTCTGCCCTCGACTGGCCGGCTGACGCGCTACCGGCCGCCGCAAGAAGAAACCGCACATGGCGTTACGGTGCGCAATGACACCGGCGTTTACGAGGGCGGCGAAATCTCACTTTTCTACGACCCGATGATTGCGAAGTTGGTGACGCACACCTCGACGCGTGGCGCGGCGATTACAGCGCAAAGTGACGCACTCGATCGATTCGTCATCGACGGCATCCGCCACAACGTCCCGTTCCTGGCGGCGTTGATGGCGCATCCCCGCTGGCGGGCCGGAAAACTCTCCACGGGGTTCATCGCCGAGGAATTTCGCGGGGGATTTCATGCGCAGGCGCCCGAGGGTGAGACTGGCAACGTACTGGCAGCTGTTGCCGCCGCAATCGACCACGTTTTGGGCGAGCGCAAGCGCCGCATATCCGGGCAGCTTGATGGTCAAAGCGTCACCCGTGAAAGCCAACGCGCTCTGTGGCTCGGTGATCGTGAGGTTAGGCTCGAAGTCAAACGCGAGAATGTTGTCATCAACGTTCGCTTCGAGCGGGACAAAACCTCCGGTTCGAAACTCCATTCCGATTGGAAGCCAGGCGATGTGATCTGGAGCGGCACGATCGATGACCGAGCGGTTGCGGTGCAAGTGCGGACCATTCCCAACGGTTTTGCGTTGAGCTATCGCGGCGTTGAAACCAGGGCTTATGTCTATACTGAACGCGAGGCCGGCTACGCGCGGCTGATGCCGCCAAAGAAGATCAACGATACCGGGAAACAGGTCCTCTGTCCGATGCCGGGTCTTGTCGTTTCGATCGCCGTGAAAGAAGGCCAGGAGGTCAAGGCCGGCGAGCTCGTGGCGGTTGTCGAGGCGATGAAGATGGAGAACGTGCTGCGCGCGGAAATCGACGGCACCGTAAAGAAGATCAACGTAAAACCGGGCGACAGCCTTGCAGTGGATGCCGTGATCCTGGAATTCAGCTGACACGGACAGGCTCTAATTCCAGGAACTTCGCGATTGCGGTGGCGTTGGTTTCCGACGTTGTAAGGGAGCCAGACCATGCTTGATGAACCGCGACGGCGGCGCCGAGCGCCGGATCTGGAGACAAAAACGGCACCTGATCTCTTGCACGATGACTTGCGCCGGCGGGATCAGCGTGAAACGCCCCCCGACTCGATGCCGTCCGACGATGAGCGGAAAGGCGAAGAGCCGGCCGGCGGCGGCTTTACGCCGAAAGGTGATGGCGGCAACGACCAACATCCGATCCGCGATGAGGATCAGAAGGACGCATCCCCTAGCTACTATGAGCGGGAGATCGATCGGCTTGATGCGGCCATCCGCGACCGTTCGCGCTGACTCCACCCGGCGAGCTCTGCTATGTCGGGGTCATGACGCTGTATTTCGCTTATGGCTCCAACATGGATCGTTCGGCCATGAAGCGCCGCTGTCCCGGCGCCAGGGCAGTGGGGCCTGCCGTGCTCGACGACTACCGTTTTTTCGTTGGAATTGATGGATGGGGCTCGGTCAGTGCAAGGCGGGGTGACGTCGTCCACGGCGTTTTGTGGCGGCTCACCGCGCGTGATATCGCCGCTCTTCACGCCTTCGAGCTTCTGCACCAGGGTCTTTACGATGTCAGGTATCTGCCCGTACGTCATGGATCGCGGCGCGTGCGCGCGATGATTTATCTTCTGCGACGACGAGCCATAGGCATGGCGAAGCCTGGCTATGTCGAGCGGATCGCCCTTGCAGCACGCGAATGGAATTTGCCCGAACCCTACGTCCGCTCCGTGGAGCGCTGGTCCAATTCGCGATACACAGGCGCGCGAGCCATCGATCGGGAGATCACGCGTGAGTGACGATATCATTCGTCACGTCGTGGTGCGGGGCCGGGTGCAGGGGGTTGGCTATCGTGCCTTTGTCGAAGACGAGGCGATGCAACGCAGATTGCGTGGGTGGGTCCGTAACCGCCGCGACGGATCGGTTGAAGCCGTTTTCGCCGGGCCCCGACCGGTTGTCGAGGCCATGATTGAGGCGTGTCGACGCGGGCCAATGTCTGCGCGCGTCGATGCCCTCGATCAGCGGGATGGGACGGAGGCCGAGCTTTCGGAAGCGGCGAAAGGCGGCTCGTTTGAGGTCTTGCGCACAGTTTGAGCTGTCGTCAGTCCGAACAGCGGCTCGAACTCTCGTCGCAGCAACTCGTCCAGCTCTGTCAGCGAAATCGGAACGCCGAGGTCGGACAGACTCGTAACCCCGTAGCGCTTTTCGTTCACGCCGCATGGCACGATGCCGGAGAAGTGCGAGAGGTTCGGATTCACGTTGATCGCAATGCCGTGCAGCGTCACCCACTGCTTCACGCGGATACCGAGGGCGGCGATCTTGTCTTCGAAACCGTTGCCCTTTTCGGACCGGCGCACCCATACGCCAATTCGATCTTCGCGCCGCTCGGCGCGCACGTCGAGAGCGGCCAAGCTTCGTATGATCCATTCTTCCAATGTGGCGACGAAGCGCCGTATGTCCGGGCCGCGACGTCGCAGATCGATCATGACGTAGGCAACGCGCTGTCCTGGCCCGTGATAGGTAAGTTGGCCTCCACGGCCGCTTTCGTAGATGGGGAAACGAGCGTCGATCACGTCGGCGCGGTTCGTGCTGGTGCCGGCGGTGTAGAGAGGCGGGTGCTCCAGGAGCCAGACGAGCTCAGCCGCCCGCCCGGCTGCGATCGCGGCTGCCCGAGCCTCCATGGTTGCGATCGCGTCCTCGTAGGAAACCAGGGAATCGCTGACGCGCCATTCAACCGCTGTTGATCCGGTCGGCGCTGGAAGTCCGATTACCAGTGTATTTCGCGTGTTAACCACTCATTCACCATACCATGGTGACCTTATACCTGCTTATCGTCGCGTGACCGCGCAATAGGGAGAGAACGTAAGGTTGCCGTTGACATCACCGTGGTGCTCGGCACCACATTCATGCCAATCCACCAGGTGCTGCGGCTTGGCCGCGGCGTAATCATCGAACTGGATGCCTCGGAGGAAGATGCGGTGAGTAATCTGCCTGTGGCCACGGGAACGGTGGTGGTGAATGGCACCGTATAGCGGTCAACGTGGCCGAATTGCTTCCCCGTCCTCCCAGTATGCGATAATCGGCCTGCCCAAGGGCCTGACACTGCGACGAAAATAAAGGGCAGGGGGCGGCCGCGGGTCTTGTCCCTCTACATCCTATTTGTTACATGGCAAACATCATTGGGACAGCAGGCCGCAGCCTTCTCGTTCCTCTCCCCATGCGGTCGTGGCGGAATTGGTAGACGCACTAGCTTGAGGTGCTAGCGGGGCAACCCGTGGAGGTTCGAGTCCTCTCGACCGCACCAGCCGCTCAACTTCTACTTCAAGATCAGGAAGTTGCTGCAACGCACGGACATTTGGACAGCCCGAAGTACAAAAGGGCAGTAAAAATATCATTCCGCATGGTCACTCCATGTCGCTCCAGATCGGCTCGATCACGGTGCGCAAGGGCATCCCCAGGGACCCGGGTACAAGCGGCTGTACGAGGTCTCCTCCGAAGCAAAACTCATAGTGCTCGCCGGGACGCCGGCGCACGAGTTCGGCGGCCCGGCGGGACTGAGACTGCCGAGACGATATATTCTCGACGGCTGCGGGCGCGGACAGCAGAAGGTCCGACAACGGCCGCTGCGGCGAGAATCCTCACAAATTCAAGTCTGCGCACATTGGCCTCCGGAATTCCAGGCGGCAGATCGTACAGACAAAATCCTGTGGGCGGAATGCCGATGTCTGCTTTGGTTCGCGGACACTTCGGAGTGCGTTTGCAATGCACGCTGAGTACCACTAGCGGCCCACCTATTCGGGAATTTTGCAAGCGCCCTCGAACAAATCATTGCACTTGCGGCGGCAACATGTAGAGCGTAACGGCAAAGACCGCGTAGACAAATAACAGCAGAACGCCAATAAACCAAGCCGAACGCCCGCTGCTTGTCACAAAAGCAGCAACAAGTGTGGCGACAAAAACCATCACCACCGCGCCTGGCCAGAACTGCAAGTCCATCGGCGTTGGCCCAATAACGTAACTAAGAAGCACGAGCACGGGGCCGACAAATAATGCGACTTGGGAAGCGCTGCCCAGCGCGATCCCCACGCTCAGATCCAGCCGATTTTTGCGTGCCGCGGAAAACGCCACTGCCATTTCGGCGGCGGCCCCTACGAGCGCTACAACAATAAAACCAACGAAGGCCTGGCTCATCCCGAAGGCTTCTGCCGCCTTCTGCACCGACTCGACGAAGATTTCGCTCACCAACGCCACAAGCACCGTGACGACGCCAAGCGTCACCAAAGCCAGCCCTATGGGCCATGGCGCCTCCGCCGGCTCGGCATGCTCGGAGCCGGAAAAGATTTCAGCATGCGTTTTGAGCGAGAACAGAAGGCCCAAGCCGTATCCGACCACCAGCAACACCGCCAAGGCGAGGCTAAGCTTCTGGGTCAATGCCGCGCCCGGCACCAAGTCAGCTTTGGCAATCGCCGAAGGGCCCATCAGCGCAATCGTCGCCAGGAAAAGCAAAGCCGCGTGCAGACGCGCCGTAGCGCGGTTGTACTCCTGGATATGATGGTTGAGACCTCCGAGAAGAAAGGATGCTCCGAGCATGAAAAGTGTGTTGGTCACAATGGCACCCGCGATCGAGCCTTTCACCAACGCATATTCACCGGCGCGGAGCGCCGCGGCCGCAATGACCAGTTCGGTCAGGTTTCCCAGCGTCGCGTTGAGCAGTCCCCCTACGGCGTCGCCGGTTTTTTCCGCAACAGCTTCTGTTGCGTGACTCAGCAGAGCGGCAAGCGGCACGATCGCAAGTACCGAGAGTACGAACAGTAGCGTGTGTGCTTCCGGAATCAGTTTCGCCGCAATCAATGCCACCGGCACAAGAGCCAGCAGCCAGAGCAATGGGTTATGTCGGATCTCTTTAAGGAGAGGTTCCACGTTCGCCGACCTGGTCTGACTCACCTTAGAAAATGTGCTGTCATGCCGAGCGCGAACAAAACGATGCCGATAACCAAGGCAATAAGCCAGCGTCGAATCTGTGGGTCCAGCATGGCGGACAACGCCCGTCTCAACCGATTGGATGCAAAATCCCGGACAATTTCGTACATCAATGTTTTGGAGCTCGTAGATAGCCCGATCGACAATGTCTGTTCTTGAGCTAGATCAAAAACACGCGCCCGTTCAAAATCTATGATTGGTTCGGGTGGGTATCCCTTTATCGAAAAGGTGAGATTGTCATGGCTGAAACCAAACTTTCCGTCGGTCAGGCGCTTGACAAGTTGCGAGGTACCGACGCGCCGAAAGCCAAATTGACGCGGCTCGATGAAAAAATTGATGATCTCGATAAAGAGGCCCAGCGCTTGAGAGCAATGAGGCGCAGCCTTGGGCCGCGCCAAAAAGCCGAGCCCAACAAGCCTGGTTAGAAACGATGTCTTTTTGGGAACGCAGCATGGCTTCACGATTTCGCCACTGGTATTCGCCCGTGCTGACGAGGTCATCGAAAGCCGGGAAATGTCCGCTTTTGGTCTTGGCGGACATGCCCGCTGCAACACATGCACTAAGGTGAGGCGTTTAAAGTTGCACGGTTGCGAAAAGAAAGAATGGGCTCGTGAACCATCCGATTTTCTATCGCACTGCAAGGGTTGACGGGCTCTCCATCTTCTACCGAGAGACTGGCCCCAAAGGCGCGCCGACGCTTCTTCTGCTGCACGGATTTCCGTCTTCATCGAGGATGTTTGAATCGCTTTTACTTCGGCTTTCCGATCATTTTCATCTTGTTGCGCCCGATTACCCAGGCTTCGGCCATAGCGATTGGCCGGACCCGAAGCGGTTCGACTATAGCTTCGACCACATCGCTTTCGTGATTGAGGATTTCACGCAAGCGATGGGTTTGTCGCACTACACGCTTTATTTGCAGGATTACGGGGGCCCGATCGGTTTTCGCATGACGTTGGAGCATCCGGAGCGAGTGAGGGGACTTATCATTCAGAACGCGGTCGCTCACGACCAAGGCCTTGGGGCAATCTGGGCAACGCGTCGTGCATTCTGGTCGGACCGGCTTTCACACGAAAAAGCGCTCCGTGAGAATTTCCTCTCGTTTGCAACTACGAAATCACGACATATTGGGAGTGATCCGAAGATTGAGCTGTACGACCCTGACCTTTGGACCGATGAATACGCTTTTCTAAACGCTCCAGGACAAGCACAGATTCAAACTGATCTTTTTTACGACTACCGCACAAACGTAGCCGCGTATCCAAAGTGGCAGGAATGGCTTCGAAAGACGCAGCCAAGACTTTTGGTGTTTTGGGGCAAACATGATCCATCTTTCGATAGCGGAGAGCCGGAACGCTATCGTACGGACGTACCAAAAGCGGAGATTTACATACTCGACGCCGGACACTTTGCGCTTGATACCAAAGCGGATCAGATTGCACCGCTGATTGAGCGGTTTATGAAGGCGCAATGACTGAAGACCGGAACATTCGAGCGGCATTGGTTCGCCACTGGGCTGCCTCGGACGCAAATAATTTCGAGGCTGAGCACGAAATTTACCACGACGATGCAGTGCTTGAGTACCCACAGTCCGGGGAACGGATCCGCGGCCGGCACAACATTCAAGCATCTCGTTTTGTGCAACCAAACAAGAAACGCTTTAAGGTGCGGCGCGTGCTTGGTGCTGCCGATCTTTGGGTCACTGAACTTGTCCTTACATACGACGGCTTGCCGTCTTACACGGTAAGCATCATGGAGTTCAGAGACGGGAAGGTCACCCACGAGACCCAGTATTTCGGTGATCCGTTCGAACCGGGAGCCTCACGCATTCAATGGGTCGAGCGGATACGCTGAATCTCTTTGGTCCGCCCGCGACTAATCGATTGCAGGCCAATTGGCGCGTTGGGAGCGCCTCGACTCAATAAACCATCATCATATTGCTGGCTGTCCGGATAAAATCCTTCCGTTGCACGCGAGGTCGGTCTTGTCGGTGTCCGTCATCGGACCCCACGCTTGGCCACCGCCACCACCTGACAAAAACAATGCGCCGACATATCTTCTTCCCCGTGTGGCGGCGAATGGATAAACGTGCCCAGCCATTTGTCCCCCAATCCTCCGGCCACACTTGAAATTGCGCCCCGTAAAATCAACCCAGTGCGCGCGTGCAGTCGTCAAATAATTCATCGACGGAAAACATCCGCGAAATCAGCTTTTGCCGGAAGCTGTAGTCGATGATGATCTCAAGCGAACGACGATTGGCCTCAACCCCGAAACGCCACGGATCAGCAAAGCCGCCCTCAAGTGGGGGCGCGGCGCGGCGACTCTCGCGTAACATACGATAGATCTCTTTTACGAGGTCCGGTCGGGATTTCGAGATTGTATCTCGAATGACCATCATATGGTTGATCGGGACGCCGCCATGCGCTTTTGCCCATGTTTGTGCGGCCGTGTTTGCATCGGGAATGAGCGGCGCAAGCCGCGGGTCGGGCGTTTTATCGCCAACAATCGCCGCATCAATCTCGCCGTCAAGAAGCATCTGCACTAGCGTCGATCCTTCAGGCGCGCCTTCGACAAAATCAGGGTCTTTGAATTCGGCGACGTGCGGATCTTCAAAAGTAACCCAGCGGACTCCGGCAAGATTGACACCATAGTCATCGCTGAGAAACCCGCGCACCCAAGCTCCAGTCGTCTGCGTATAGGCCCGTACGCCCACCAGTTTTCCCGTAAGGTCGTGAGCACTCAATGCGCCGCGTTGCGGGTTGTAAACGATCGTGTGGTGCTGACCGCGACCCAACACCGTTACCGGAATGAGCACATAGGGCTTGCCGTGATCTCTCGCCTGCAAATAGGTAACGATCGCCAATTCGCCGACGTCGAATCTGGCTTCGCGTACTAATGGTTTGAAAGCCGTATTCGGCACTTTCACGTCGGCGAAGTCAAAGTCGACAAGATCGGAAGTCACCTCGGCTTTCTTGAGCGCCATCGTGTTCGGATAATCTCCGAGCAAGGTACGCAACGTAGTCTTTTCGAGACCCGAGGTCATCGATTGTCTTTCCGATCCGCGAGCGTCGGGTAAAGCGTCTGCGCGGTCGCGCCAAAGATCCAATCCTGATCGGCGGCGGGCAGGCAGATTAGGGATTGTCGTGCGATTGCCAAAAGTTGCGGCAGCGTGCCTTCGCTCGAAGGATAGTTCGATCCCCACGCCAGCCGCGAGGCACCGAATTCACCGACGAGGCGCGGAAAAAATGTTTCAGGCGTTGCTTTGCCACGGCGAGATTCGGCAAAAACGCGGGGCGTAAGTTTCAGGTAGATATTCGAATGGCGGGCGAGGGCGAACAGGCTGGCGGCGGCGGAATAGGGTGGTCCATCGGCCAGCTCCGGCCTTGCACAGTGATCGAGAACGATGCGCACCTTTGGAAAGCGCTTGGCCATGCGGATCGCCTGCGGAATGGCCTTGGACGACATTTGCAGGCAGATTGAAAGACCGAGCACACTCGCGCATGCCCAGGCGGGATATGACTTCGAATCATCGAGCCAGTCAGCCTGCTCGGACATCGTGCTGCCGAATGTGAAAAGACGCATGCCGGTCAGGCCTTGGTCGCACCAGTGCCGCATACGTTCCTGGGCATCCGGCGCAAGCACATCGACTGAGAAGACGCCGGTGAAGCGGTTCGGATAAGCCGCCACTGCATCCGCGACGTAAGAGTTGTCGTGCCCATAGCAGGTCGAGGCCTGCACGATCGCGGCCTTCCGCACTCCGCTCGTGTCCATTGCGGCGACCAGCTGCTCCACCGTGACCGGGCGCGTGCGCGACCAGTCGGATTGGTGGCCGCCCAGTGGTGCCAAAGGATAACGAGCAGGATCGTTGGAAATAATATGCGGATGAATATCTGTGGTGGTCGTTGGCATGATCTGATACGGCATCGACGGAAGCGCACGCGACGAAAGCGTGGCTTTCTGTAAGACAATGGGCCATCACCGTAAAGCGTCGTCAATGAAGTGTAGAATTTCGGTCGTCTGCGCCATGTCACTCGCATTCATTGGTGCGATGGCCTTCACGTCAGCGCGAGCCGAGACCTACCCCTCGAAGCCGGTGCGCGTCATTGTTCCTTACGGCCCCGGAGGCATCGCGGATGTCACCATGCGCCTTGTCGCGCAGGATCTCAGCAAACACTTCGGTCAACAATTCTTCATCGAAAACAGGCCGGGGGCCGGTGGTGTCGTCGGCATGCAGGCAGCCAGGGAGGCCGCAGCCGACGGATATACCCTAGTCATGGTCGGTGGCGGCTTGACGATCGCCAAAGCGCTATTCAAATCCCTGCCGTACAATATCGAGACGGATTTTGTCCCGATCTCGACCACAGCGTCCTACGGGCTTGTTATCACCACCAAAGCCGGTTCGCCTTACAAGACGATCAAGGACGTCATCGCGAACGCGAAGACTCATCCCGGCACGCTGAATTTCGGCACCATCAATGCCGGCAGTGCGCAAAATCTTTCCGCCGAGCTGTTTCGCACGATGGCCGGTCTCGACGTCACCATCGTTCCGTACAAAACCACACCGGATCTGACGAGCGCCGTACTGCGCGGCGACGTCGACGTTGCGTTCGAGTACTTTGTCGGATTCGAGTCATCTATCATAAATGGGCAGATGACAGTCCTAGCGACCACCGCGCGCGAGCGCGCAAGTAATTTGCCTGACGTACCAACCGTGATTGAAGGTGGTCTGCCTGGCTACGAGGTGACAAGTTGGAATGGGCTTGCCGTCAAAGCTGGGACTTCCGCTGATATTGTCACGCAGCTCAACCAGGCCGTGGTCGAAGCCCTGAAATCGCCCGAAGTGCAGAAATTCTCGAACGACGCCGGAATGGATGCCCGCGGCATGTCGTCCGATGATTTGCGCGACCGTATCAAAGCCGACGTTCTCAAATGGTCGCGAGTGATCGCGGTCGCGGGTATTACAAAGCGATAAGCGTTGAAAGCATTGGATACCCTGCGATTTCCCGATATCCGCTAGTTAACTAAATCGCCAATTTTGGCAGGCGCCCGCCGATGGAATCAGGTTATTTTCCCGCTATACCGGCCACGTCGGGAGCACAGACATGCTGCCTCGTCTCCTTCATCTTTTCGTTTGCGCCGCCGCTGTCATCACCGTGGCCTCACCAGCGCGCGCAATTCCGGAAAAGGTTCAGTACACCGGCGAGGCCAAGCCCGGTACCATCGTAGTAGAGACCGATGAACGCAGCCTCTATCTCGTCACCGGAAAAGAGCAGGCGCTCAAGTACTCGGTCGGCGTCGGTCGCTCCGGGCAGCAATGGTTCGGTACCACGCGGATCGCCAGCAAGCACCTCAAGCCGGCGTGGAAACCGCCGGTATCACTGCGCGGAAAGCGCTCGCCGGATTTCTATATCGAGGGCGGTTCGCCGAAAAATCCGATGGGCGCCGCAGCACTAGTGCTGGTCGACCACGAGCTCGCCATCCATGGCACCAACAATCCTGGCTCGATCGGGGGCTTTGTATCGGCCGGCTGTATCCGCATGCACAACAAGGACGTCATGGACCTTTACGGCCGCGTGCATGTCGGGACACGGGTGATGTTTGTAAAGTGAATCGTTTGCCAGGCGCCGTCGCGTGCCAATTGGTTTTTCCTGCGGAACCCGACGGACCGACTACATAGTGTTTGTGCGGGAGAAATCGGATGACGATATTGCGCCTGTTTGCACTCATTGCTGCGGGTCTCATTGCCGGGATCGCATTGACGCGCGCCCAGGATGCGAATGCGACTTTCGTTGTCAGCTATATTGAAGTCGCGCCATCCTCAGCCCGCGCGGCAGCAGGCATTCTGCGCGCATTACAGGACGCAAGCCGCAAGGAACCAGGAAACAGTGGCTTTGAAGTGCTGCAGCGCAGGGGGCAGCCGCAACAATTCGCCATTCTGGAAGTCTGGAAAGACGCCAAGGCGCAGGCGAACCATGCTGCCGCGGCAAATACCACGCAGATTCGTGACAAGCTCAAGCCGCTTCTCGCGGCGCCGATTGATGAGCGTCTTCACACGGGTTTTGTGGTCGGCAAGGCCAAGGTAACCGGCCGAGGTTCCGTATATGTCCTGACGCACGTCGATCTCATTGGCGCAAAGAAGGACGAGGGCCTTGCCGCCATCAAGCAACTGAGCATCGACAGCGCGCAGGACGCCGGTATCCTGCGCTACGACCTTTTGCAGCAGGGCAACAGGCCCAATCATTTGACGTTGGTCGAGGTATGGCGCAGAACGGCCGACCAGGAAAAGCACGAAATGGCCGCACATACTCGCAAATTCCGCGAGGCACTCCTTCCGATGAGTGGCAGTCTATATGACCAAAGGCTTTACCAAGCTATCAATTGAGGTTGCTTGAGACCGGTGCCGCTCGCACTGTGCTATTGTACGCGAGCAAGTGTCCTGTCGCGAAACCGGGGGGACGAAAGGCATGGACACAGTTTCGCGATATGCGGGGACGGTCATCCTCACGATCGCCGTGTGGGTGTTTTGGTGTCTGCTCTCGCGAAGGACTAGCTTCGTGCCACCGATCGAGGTGATCGCCTTGTTCATCGGTGCCTTGGGTATCGATATTTTGCGAAATGCCCGTCCGTCAGAATAGCCCCATCAGGTGGACCTCGGTCCAATACGCCCTTGAGATTCAGACCTGTTAGCCTCACGCGATATTTTGTCCCAATTTCGGGACCACTGGATAACATTCGCGCTCTTTGATTTCCCAACGGACCGAGAGGCAGCACACGGGGAGCCTGATCATGACCGCGACGACGAACGCGGACACGGCCGATGAGGTCGTGGCTTGGTATGCGATGCCAGTCGGCGAGGTCGTGAAGACGCTCGCTACGAGCACCGAGAAGGGCCTTAGTGCCGCCGAAGCATCGACCCGCCTTGAAAAATATGGTCGTAACCGTCTACCGGAGGGAAAGAAGCGTGGGCCATTCATGCGCTTCGTCTCTCAGTTCAACAATATCTTGGTTTTTGTCTTGCTTGGTGCAGGTTTCATCAAGCTCATGCTCAACCTATGGGTCGACGCCTCAATCATTTTCGGTGTCGTCATCCTCAACGCTCTGTTGGGATTCGTGCAGGAGGGCAAAGCCGAACGGGCCCTGGATTCTATCCGCAACATGTTGTCGGCAGAGGCGCGGACTATTCGCGATGGTGAAACGCGTATGATCTCGGCCGAGGAGCTCGTGCCGGGCGACATCGTGCTGCTTGAGTCCGGCGACAAAGTGCCGGCCGATCTTCGCCTGGCCGACGCCAAAAATCTTCGGACGGAAGAGGCCGCTCTCACCGGCGAGTCGGTGCCGGCAGATAAGAACACCGAGGCCGTATCGGCAGACGCCACCGTCGGTGATCGTGAAAGCATGGCATTTTCCGGCACCATGGTCGTATCAGGTCGCGCGACTGGCCTAGTCGTTGCGACCGGCAGTGATACCGAACTCGGCCGCATCAATCAGCTTCTCACCGGCGTCAGCGCGCTTGAAACTCCGCTCCTGCGGCAGATCAAAAAGTTTGGCTACGCCATCACCGCGGTCGTCGCGATCGTCGGCATTCTGGTGTTTGCCTATGGCAAGTGGGTGGGAGGGATCGAGTTCGTCGAACTTTTTCAGGCCGTGGTCGGCATTGCCGTTTCGATGATCCCGGAAGGCCTGCCTGCGCTCATCACAATAACATTGGCAATTGGCGTGCAGCGAATGGCTCAACGCAGCGCGATCATACGAAGGCTACCCGCTGTGGAAACACTCGGCTCGGTGTCGCGTATCTGCTCCGACAAAACCGGCACCCTGACGCTGATGGAGATGATGGTCGTCTCCGCCGTTACGGCGGAATCGACCTATCAGATAACCGGCAATGGCTATGCTCCGGAGGGCGAGATCAAGAAGGATGGGCAGCCGGTCAAAAAGGACACTGTGCTCGGGCTCATGGGTCAGGTTTCCATGTTGTGCAATGATGCGGAGCTCTTTCAACAAGAGGGCACATGGAAAGTGGAGGGGGATCCGACGGAAGGCGCGCTTTATCCCTTTGCGACCAAGCTCGGCATGGATCGAGAAAAAGAACGGGCAGCATCTCCGCGGATCGACGCCATTCCGTTCGAGTCAGAACACAAATTCATGGCCACGCTGCACAAATCTGCTGCCGGCAAAGAGGTTCTTCTGGTCAAGGGCGCGCCCGAGGTGATTCTTGAGCACTGCGACCGCCAGCAGATCTCGGACGGGACGCCTCCATCGCTCGATCGCCAGTACTTCATAGAGGCTTCGGACAAGCTTGCAGCGCAAGGCGAGCGCGTGTTGGCCCTGGCGTGGCTTGAAAATCCGGCCGTTCAAAAAGGCCTCAGCCCTGCGGACCTGCCAAAGACGCTGGTCCTGATCGGATTGATCGGGCTGCTGGATCCGCCCCGCAAGGAGGCCATCGAAGCCGTCAAGGAATGCCATAGTGGCGGCATTCGCGTCACGATGATAACGGGCGATCACAAGATCACCGCGGCGGCGATCGCCAAGATGCTCGGCATAGGAGATGGAAAGACCGCGGTCACCGGGACCGAGATCGAAGAGATGAGCACTGCCACGCTGCAGGAGAAAGTGAAAAACGTCGACGTTTTCGCGCGCGCAAGTCCGGAACACAAGCTCCGGCTGGTGAAAGCCATTCAGGCTAACAAGCAGATCGTGGCAATGACAGGCGACGGCGTAAACGACGCGCCAGCGTTGAAGAAGGCCGACATAGGCGTCGCCATGGGCATCAAAGGCACCGAGGTGACCAAAGAAGCCGCCGAGATGATTCTCGCGGACGACAATTTTGCCTCGATCACGGCCGCGGTGAAGGAGGGCCGGACTGTCTACAACAACATCGAAAAGGCAATCCTGTTCATGTTGCCGACCAACGTTGCCCAGGCGCTGGTTATCGCGGTAGCCATTTTCGTCGGCTTTTCCATGCCAATCACAGCGCCGCAGGTTTTGTGGGTCAACATGGTAACCTCGGTCGCGCTCGGTCTCGTCATTTCTTTCGAGCCGCATGAGCTGGATGTCATGAATCGGCCGCCGCGCAGTGTGGACCGGGCGATCCTCACCGGTTTTGGAATCTGGCGAGTCATCTTCGTCGGACTGGCGCTGCTCGCATTTACGCTCTGGGCTTTCTTCTGGATGAAATCGCAGAATACCTCAGACGCGCTCGCCCGCACCGTCGCGGTCAACGCTATTACGATTGGCCAGGTGTTTTATCTGCTGAACAGCCGTTACCTGCTCGACTCTTCGCTTTCTCTCAAGGCTCATCTTGGCAACAAGTACCTGCCGCTCGGTATCGGAGCGGTCGTTATCTTGCAGATTTTGTTTACCTATGCGCCGCCGTTGCAGCGCCTGTTTGACAACGAAGCGATCCCGCTCTGGGTCTGGCCGTGGCTGCTGGCAGGCGGGTTGGTGTTCTTTCTTGTCGTGGAGATCGAAAAGCTCATCATTCGCTCAACGGGTCTGCGCAGCGCGGTAACGGCAGTTGAGGCAGGTACCTAGCTAGCTGCCGAGTCCAACGAGATGCGCCGCGGAACGCCAGGCGTGGTTCGTCAATGTCTCCAGGTTTCGCACCGTGTCGACGCGAACAATTGCCTGATCCGCCGTCAGTGTGCCTTTCGCTACATCGCTCAGCGTCGCGCTGCGGTGCGCCTGGCGCAACTCGCTCAGCTCTTTGGCGCGGCGCTCCAGCCCGGCAATGGATTCGGTCGACGCGGAATCCGTCGGGGCTTCAGTGTCGCCGCCGAGTAATCCGCTCCGCATTGTAACCGGGTGGGCCTCCGGCAAAGCCGCAATTTTGTGAGCGATTGAAGACGCATACTGCATCGCTTCCGCACACAGCTGCGCGGCGCGCGCATCGGCGGATTCGGAACTCGATTTTTCCAATTCAAGGCCGCTGCTCGCCGTTTCGGCGAGCCGAGATGCGTGGTCAAGTGCATGCAGCGTGCTCGTCAGCCGATGTTGTTCGTCGTCTGTGTCCGGTGGCCCCTCGACATCTGACATGAATATCTGCGCCTGACGCAATGCATCGCCGGACTCTCGGATCAAGATGGAGTCCTTTTCGAGTCGACCGCCAGTCTCTCTTACTTTGAGCGACGAGCCCACTGAAGTGCAGATCGTTTCTAGCGCCCGTGCAACCGTCCGCCGCACAGCTTCCAACGCCGCAACCGGATTGGCGAGGGCCGAGGGATCGAGACATCGGGTGAGCGGAGATACTCGCTCGGGCAAAAGCCTCTCGACAAAGCGGGTGAATCTGTCGATCAACGGCAACAATACGGCGACGCCGACGACGTTGTAGGCCGTATGGTATCCGGCAAGCAGTGTAACGCCCGCGACCATGTTCGATGCGCGGATGAGAAGAGGAGTAACGACGGGGAAGAGCACCAAGGCAATGACCGCGGCCATTAATTTGAAGAAGACGTAGGCAATGGCCAGTCTTTTGGCTGTGGTACTTGCTCCGATCGCCGCCAACGCTGAGCTCGTTGCCGTTCCTATGTTTTGGCCGATGACGAGCGCGCAAGCCTGATCCAGCCCAACCGCGCCGGCGTAATGCGCGGACATGGTAATGGCGATCGCCGCCGTCGAGGATTGCATTACGGCCGTCATTGCGAGGCCGACCACAACAAGCGTGAGCACCCCGAGCATTCCCGCGAACCAGCCCGCGCCTGGGGCTCCAAGTACGGCAGGCAGATCCGCGGGGTGCAATCTCTCCGCCAGCCCTCCCATTCCTTGCTGAAGCGTCGTCAGGCCGAAAAGCACCAAGCCAAAACCGGCGAGTGCGGCACCGCAGCCTGAGAGGCGCCTTCGGCCCAGCAGCTTCACAAGGGCGCCGGTGAAAATCATCGGAAGTGCGGCAGCCGTCAGCGATACGCGGACGCCGATGAGCGCGACGAGCCAGCCGGTGCCGGTCGTGCCGACATTGGCGCCGAAGACAAGCCCCAACCCTTGCGGGAATGTCAGGAGTCCAGCACTCACCAGACCGATGGTTGTCATCGTGGTTGCGCTGGACGACTGCACGATGAGAGTCGCAATGGCACCCCATATGGCGCCGCGCATCGGCGTCGCAGCCGCCTTCTGAAGGACCGTTCGCAACGCGGACCCGGCCAGCGCCTTCAGACCATCGGTCATGACGGTCATGCCGAGCAGAAACAAGCCAACGCCGCCGAGAATCGAATATGTTGTCGACATGGTTGGTCTCTCCTGTCAAAGACCAAGAGCTCGTTGACCTGTGATCTGGTCGTCTATCGCTCGCGGACAAGTTCTGCGCGTGCGGCGGCCAGTTCCTTCTTCCTTTCCGCATCGACCTTCGGAAACGCGAGGTCAAGCTCTTCGACAGCGGCGACTATCGCCGCCGCGACAAGAAGCCGGGTGAACCATTTGTTGTCGGCAGGGACGACGAACCACGGAGCATGTTTTGACGCCGTGGCGCGGATCGCCTCTTCAAACGCGAACATATATTCGGGCCAGAATTTACGCTCATGAACATCGGAAGGCGAAAACTTCCAGTGCTTGCTCGGCTTGTCGAGCCGTTCCATGAAGCGATTCTTCTGTTCCTTTCGCGACACATTGAGAAAGAACTTTAGGATGATGGTCCCCTGCCGGGTCAGGTAATCCTCGAAATGTGCAATGTCGGCGAGCCGCTCGTCCCAGATGTGTTTGCTGACAAGCTTGGCCGGCAGCTTCTGGCGCCTGAGGATTTCCTGGTGCACGCGAACGACCAGAGCTTCTTCGTAGTATGAGCGGTTGAAAATCCCGATGCGTCCGCGTTCGGGCAGGCTTTTGGCGTAGCGCCACATGAAATCGTGATCGAGATCCTCACTCGTCGGCTGCTTGAACGAGAAAACTTGAACGCCCTGCGGGTTCACACCCGACATGACATGTTTGATTGTCCCGTCCTTGCCGGCCGCATCCATTGCCTGAAAGATGAGCAGCAATGACCAGCGGTCCTGCGCGTAAAGCATTTCTTGCTCTTCGGCGAGCCAAACGATGCTGCGGTGAAGCAGCTTGGCTGCGTCTCCTTTGTCCATCTTAAGGCCGCAGGTGTCGCCGGGATCGAAGTCTTTCAACCAGAAATCCTTGCCTTTGGTGATCCGGAACGGTTTTACGTATTTCTCGATCTGATCCAGAATTTCCTGTCTCGCCATCGTGCAGTCTCCCTCTGGCCAGATACACAGTTTGTTGCGGAGATACCGTGAGAATTTAGTTCGGAGCAGTTCGTGATCGCCGCCTTCGACGAGGGACAATTATGCCAAGAAGCTCGTCCTAGGCGTGTAGGCAGAGCAAGATAAACGCAGTGAACCGGACGAGAATGCTTGTCGCTATGGCCTCATGCCCCCGTTGAACTCGGACCGGGCAACAAATGACATGCCCGCTATGTCTTCATTGGCTTTTTCTTTGCTTGTGGCACAGACCGTGTACCGTGTCGCAGTTCTGACCGGCATGACAGAAATGGAAACGACCTGACGAACCCGCGTGACATTCACAGGTCTTCTTGCTCACCAGGCCCTCCGGGCAGTGGTCGAACCGCTTGAATCGAATCGCTGCAGAAGCCTCGTAGACTGTCAGGCATGTCACCGCGCAGACGAGCGTTGTGACCACTGCCTTCTTCAACATTTGTTTGGTAGCCACCGAAAATCTCCAGGCGTGAGCGTGGTCCTAAGACCGTTGATCCTATGGACTTTAAAATCCGGGCATATTGGACCGAAGGCCCATTCGTTTGCAGTGCCAACGTGATCGTAAGAGGGTGCTAATCGGCCCAGCTTTCCGGCTGGTATCGGTCTGGATAGGGTATGAGAGGGCGAGGCATTCCGCGGCCGGGTCTCGGTCAGATCAGGCCTGAGGCAAGGATTTGCCTAGCGTGGAAGAACGTTACGGTCGCCTGTCTAACGTTTGTATAGACCACGCAAGCCTTCTAGCCCTGCTTTTAAGGCCTCACGACGCGCTCCCTTCAGCCAAGAACAAAAGAAAAAGGAGTCGTCCCCGGCCTTTGCGTTGACATTCCAATCCGTTCTCCAAATACTTGTTGGCAACAATAGGCAAAACGCCACTTGGTTTCCGGGGAGGAATGCAATGAAGACTTCACGCAGGAGGCTTCTGAAAAATTCTGCCGCGGCTGCTGCCGCGCTCAGCCTCGATTGGCGCTACGCACAAGCGCAGGCTGAAACCGTTCGCATCGGAGTCATTTTCGATCACTCCGGTCCGTTCGCGGCGGGTGGCTCGGTCGCCTGCTCGGTCGGCACGCAAATTGCCATTGATCTTTGCAACGAGCGCGGCGGCGTCGGCGGCAAATACAGGGTCGCGCCGGTCAATGCCGACTCGCAGAGCAAGGCCGATGTCGCGATCAACGAGGTCGAGCGCCTGATCAACCAGGAGAAGGTCGACATCGTCAACGGCGTGTATGCCAGCGCGCACGCGGTGCCGCTCGCCGCCAAGGTCGAGGCGCAGAAGAAGATCCTCTGGATCACCACCGCGGTCTCCACCGCCGTCTTCAAGGACAAGAACCTGAGATACGTGTTTCGCGGGCAGATCCACTCCGATCAATATGGCCAGGCCTTCGCCGGTTTCATCGTCGAGAACGCCCAGGCCAAGCTCGGTGTGGATCCCAAGACGGTGAAGGTCGCGCTGATCCACGAAGACGGGCCCTATGGTGTCGGCGTCGCCGCCGCCGACGAGCAGTACTCGAAGGAAGCCGGCCTGCAGATCGTGCTGCGCGAAGGCTATTCCGCCTCAGCGCCCGATCTCTCCTCGCTGGTCACCAAGCTCAAGCGCGCCAATGCCGACGTCATCTCGCATGCCGGCTACAATCCCGACATCACTTTGTTCCTGCGCCAAGCGCGCGAGAGCGGCCTGCGCTTCAAGATGCTGGTCGGCGCCGGCGCCGGCTACAGCCAGCTCGACAAGTTGCGCGCCACCTTCGGCAAGGACATCGACAATTTCTGCAACATCGATCCGGTGCCGGCGCAACTGCTCGATCCCGCCAAGCTCAAGCCGGGCGTCGGCGACCTCACCAAGATCATGGTCGAGCGCTACAAGGCCAAGACCGGCGCCACCGACGTGCCGCCGCACTGCTCGATGGGTTTCAACCAGACCTGGGTGCTGCTCACCAACGTGCTACCGGTCGCCAAGGAAAAATACGGCGGCTTCGACCCCGAGGCGGTGCGCAAGGCCGCGCTCGACGTCGACATTCCGGTGGGCGGCACCATCCAGGGCTACGGCGTGAAGTTCTACCCGCCCGGCACGCAGATGTCGGGCCAGAACGAGCGCTCGACGCCGGTCGTCATGCAGAATGCTGGCGAGCACATCTCGGTCGTCTATCCGGGTGTGATCCGCACGCAGGATCCGGTGCTGCCGCTGCCGAAGTCGTCCGTCTACGCGAGCTGACGACGTAACAAAGAATGTAACTGAACCAGGTAGCTCATGTAGTCGCCGATGCTGGCAGTCGAGGGGCTCTGCAAGCGCTTCGGAGGATTCCTGGCGGTCAATCAGGTGTCCTTCGACGTGCGCGAGGGCGAGATCCTTGGCCTGATCGGGCCCAACGGCTCCGGCAAAAGCACGACCTTCAACCTGATCGCGGGCAACCTGCAGCCGACCGCGGGCTCGATCCGCTTCGCCGGCAAGGAAATCGGCGGGCTGCCCGCGCACGTGGTGTGTCATCAAGGCATCGGGCGCACGTTCCAGATCCCGCGGCCGTTCCGCAAGCTTTCCCTACTCGAAAACGTGGCGCTCGCCGCTTTTTACGGCGAGGCCGAAAGCATCTCGCGCGACGAGGCCACGAACCGGGCGAAAGAGGCGCTCGCGATGGTCGGGCTGCCCTCCGATGCCGCGGCGCAGATCGGCGGGCTTGGCGCCGCCGCGCTGAAGAAGCTCGAGTTGGCGCGCGCACTCGCCACCAAGCCGAAATTGCTACTCGCGGATGAGAGTCTGGGCGGGCTCGATCACGCCGAGATGGAGCGCGCCGCCGACATGCTCGGCAATATCCGTAGCCGCATGGGTATAACCATCGTCTGGGTCGAGCACATCATGGGCGTGCTGATGCGTGTGGTCGACCGCGTCATCGTGCTCGACCACGGCGAGAAGATTTTCGAGGGCACGCCCGCGCAGGCGGCCGTCGATCCGCGCGTCACCGAGGTTTACCTCGGCAAGAAAAAGGCCTCGTGATGCTGTCGCTCGCCGCAGTCTCCGCAGGCTACGGCTCGTTCCAGGCTCTCTTCGATGTTTCGCTAGAAGTGCCGCAGGGCCAAGCGGTGGGTGTCATCGGTCCCAACGGCGCCGGCAAGACCACCTTGATGCGCGTGATCTCGGGCCTGCTGCCTTTGCGCGACGGCGTCATGACGCTGGAAGGCCGGCCGGTCGGCGGCCTGCCCGCGCATCGCATGGTCGAGCAGGGCATCGCGCATGTGCCGGAGAACCGCCGGCTGTTTCCCCGCCTGTCCGTCGAGGACAATCTGCGCATCGGCGCTTTCATCCCCGAGGCCAGGAAGCGCTTCGCCGCGCAGCTCGACTGGGTCTACATGCTGTTTCCGCGCCTGAAGGATCGCCGCGAGCAGCTCGCCGGAACCTTGTCCGGCGGCGAGCAGCAGATGTGCGCCATCGGCCGCGCGCTGATGTCGAAGCCGAAAATCCTGCTGATGGACGAGCCCTCCGCCGGTCTGGCGCCGCTGGTGGTCGCGCAGGTCTTCGAGCTGGTGCAGCGCATCCGCGCCGAGGGGCTGACGGTCCTGATCGTCGAGCAGAACGTGCAGCAGGTGCTCGAGGTCGTCGACCGCGCCTATCTGCTCGAAGTCGGCGCCATCAAGCTCGCCGGCACCGCGGCCGAGCTCAGGAGCAACGATTTCATTCGCAAGTCGTATATGGGGCTATAGCGCGATGGATATTTATCTCATCGAAGCGATCATCAACGGCCTGCTGCTCGGCGGCGTGCTGGCTTTGCTCGCGCTCGGGCTCAATTTGATCTTCGGCGTGATCGACGTGGTCTGGATCGCCTATGCCGACATCGTCATGTGCGGCATGTACGTGATCTATTTCCTCTACGCCCAGTACGGCGTGCCGCTGCCGCTCGCCTGCCTGATCGCCATCCTGGCCGTGGCCGCCTTCGGCGTCGTCGTCCACCTGCTCATCATCGCGCCCGTGCTCAACTCGCCGCCGATCAACCAGCTCCTCGCGACCGGCGGCCTGCTGTTCTTTCTGCAGAGTTTCGCCACGCTGCTGTTCGGCACCGACTTCCGTAATATCGGCGTGCGGCTGCCGATCCTCGAGATCGGCACGATCTATATCAGCTTCGCGCGCCTCGTTGCCTTCGTCCTCGGCCTGGTCGGCGCGGTGGCGCTCTATTTCTTCCTCAAGCGCACTTATATCGGTACCGCCATCAGGGCGATCGCGCAGGACCGCGACATTGTCGGCCTGATGGGCGTCGACCAGCGGCGGATTTACCTGGTGACCTCGGCCATCGGCGGCGCGCTCGCCGGGCTCGCGGCCTGCCTGCTGGCGATGCAATATGACGTGCATCCCTTCATCGGGAACACCTTCGGCCCGGTCATTTTCATGATCTGCGTGCTGGGCGGGCTCGGCAACATGATCGGCGGCTTCATCGCCTCCTTCATCATCAGCCAGATCATCGCCATCGGTGGCTATTACTCCAACACCGAATTGTCCTACGTGCTCGCCTTCACGCTTTTCATCATTCTCATGTTCGTCAGGCCGCGGGGGTTATTCACGCGATGACCCCAGTCCGCATCCTGGCGCTCATCGGGCTCGCGATTTTGACCGCTTTGCCGGCGGTCACCCCGCCTTATTTCCTGCATCTGCTGATCCAGATCCTGATCTGGTCCTTCATCTACACCGCCTGGGCGCTGATGGGCCGCTTCGGCTTCGTGTCGTTCGGCCATGGCGCCTTCATGGGCGTCGGCGCCTATGTGCCGGCGCTGCTCTGGAGTTATTACGATGTCACGCCGTGGATCGGGATTCCGCTTGGCGTCGCTCTTTCCGCGTTACTCGCCTTCATCATCGGCTATCCGTGTTTCCGCCTGCGCGTCGTCGGCCACTATTTCGCGCTGGTGACGCTCGCGCTCAGCCAGGTGGTGCTGCTGTCGCTCACCGCCGCGCGCGACATCACCGGCGGCTCGCTCGGCTTCACGCCGAAGGCCGCCGGCCATTCCTGGTACGCCCTGCAATTCCCCGAGAAGAGCTACTTCTACGGCATCGCGCTGCTGCTGTGGCTCGTCGGGCTCTATGTCTGGCAGCGTATCGACCGCGGCATCAACCGCGAGGCGCTCGAGGCCATTTCCGAGGACGAGGATGCCGCCGCTGCGCTCGGCATCAACGTGTTGCGCGAGAAATTGCGCGTGACCATTATCAGCGCATCGCTGACGGCGCTGGGCGGCGCAATCTACGGCCAGTATTTCATGTATCTCAACCCCGACACCGTGTCGGGCATCGCGGTGTCGCTGCAGATCGTCTTCGCGGTCATCGCCGGCGGCATCTATTCGCTGTTCGGGCCGACCATCGGCTCACTGCTCACTCTGTCGCTGACCGAGGGGCTGCGCGTCTGGTTCGGCACCAGCTTCATCGGCGCCGCCAACACGATCTACGGCATTCTTCTTATCCTGTGCATCATCTTTATGCCGCAGGGCATCGTCGGTGCGCTCAAAGGACTGAGGTTGTGGTCGCCGCGAACGAAAGCGGCAGCCCCCGCCGAATGAACGCGATCCTGCTCAAAGCGTGACCCGTCGTCCTTCGTCGGCCGACCAATAAGCGGCGTAGTTGACCTTGATGGTTTCGTAGGCGAGGGCGAGCTCGGCGAGCGGTTCGCGTTTTTGAGCTACGCATTCCATGAAATCCTGGATCTCCTGCAGATAGCCGCGCGTCCACTCCTCCTCCAGGCAGATATATTGCCAACCGGTCTTGCGATCGACTTTCTCGGTGATGTACACGCCCGCGAGTTTCTCTTCGTCTGTCAGATAGCTCATCAGGTGATTGTTGGGCGTAATATTTGCGAACAACGAGCCACCGTTGGTGTATGCCTCCACCACATTGCGCACTCCTCCCATGATCATGTCGCCGGAGAACACTGTGGATTTTGTGCCGTCGGAAAATGTCAGGGTGAGCGTGCCCCAATCCTCGACATCAACGGGCTTCGCTTTGATGTAAGTGCGCTCCCCATCCGCAAGGCAGGCGGCCACATTGCCGACATCGGCTGTCACGGCAGATACAGCGATCCGTTCGCCGCGCGCTTTTGCTTCCACCTGCTTGAGATAAAGCACAGCCGAAAGTGGGTGACACCCCATGCGGATCAACGAGCCGCCGCCGGTCATCGCCCATTGCGCAGCATGGGCGGCATGCGAGCCGCTGTGGCTTTCCTCGCCTTTCATAAAGAGAACTTTGTCTTTCGTGGCTTTGAGAACTTCGACAATCTTGGCAATCGCCGGCGCGTAGACCCAGTCCTCGGCATACATGAACAACTTGCCGCTGGCCCCGACGGCCTTGCAGGTCTTGTCCATTTCTTCCATGACGCGCTCGTACATCAGCGATTTCGGCACGTGTTTGCCGATCGGCGTCTTGTCACCTTCGCGTCCGAAATAACCGGCAAATGGCTTTTCACAGATGACGTGCTTTCCCGCTTGCATGGCGTCGACGATCATTGACGCGTGCAGCATCGGTGGTGTGCAGATATCGATGACGTCAAGATCGGGGTCGGCGATCAGCTCGCGGAAGTCTCTGTAGGTCTTGGCGATGTGATGCTTTTTGGCAAAATCGACGACGTTGGCTCCGCGTGCAGCGACTGCGCTGACTTGCGCCTCAACCCCATAAACGCGTTTATACGCATACAAATGCAACTCGGCGACGAACCCGCATCCTACGAGGCCTACTCTCACTTTTAGCATCCGGTGCTCCTCAAGATGGCTTTACGGGTGGGCCAGTCAGCGTCGCTGCCTTAACGAACTTCCGCTGCCGGAGTAAAATGAAAATCCGATATGCTACGATCCACATAAAAGTTTCAACGTTCGACAGGGCGGAAACAAACAGCGCGCATGTGTTCTGAATGGGGCCCGGCTCCGTCAAACGGGCATCATTGAAATTGTGCACGGACATCGGTCAATAGTAGGCCATGAGTGACGTCATCAGAGAGCGCGAGCAGAGCAAAGAAATCACACTTGTCGAGACCGTCTCCGACGAAGCTTTGAAAGCTGCGGCGGGTGCGGGGAGTGATCGAGCGGGACAATACACCCTCTTTTACTGCACGGCCTTGGACCTCTGTCCCGGCCCTTGAGACCACTGAAGCGCCCATAGCACAAGGAGACAAGGAGAGTTGGCTAGACGCGGGCATAGCTCCCGCCTGATAGTGCCGTCCCAAGCCACGCGAGATCGTGCTATATGACCTGGGTCGATGAGGGAAGATTTTGTTGTACCAGCCGAAGCGTATCCAAGGAAAACTGGCGGTCGGACGGGCGAGTGGACTTTGGGCCAACTGGATTGGTCTCTCTATTCTGATTGGCGTTGCCTATTTTCTTGCGGCGCGTCTCAGCCTGCTCCTTTTGACCAAGCCTGACGGGGTTGCTGTTTTCTGGCCCGCATCGGGAGTTGCGGCTGGCGCCCTGGTCGCTCTTGGGCCGCGTGCACGACTGCCGGTTGCTGTCGGTGCAGCCGTTGCAACGATTGTTGCCAATCTTATGGGTGACCGCACGCTGGTGAGTGCGCTTGTCTTCGCCATATGCAATGCCGGCGAAGCCTTGCTGGCCGGTTGGTTGATTCAACGATACTTCGGTCTGAACTTTGCGCTCGACCGGCTCAGCCACGTTCTGGGATTGGTCACCGCGGCGGTTGTGGCAACCGCAATTTCCGGTATCGGAGGGACAGCCGGGTTTTTGTACTTCCACAGTTCCACCGCACCAATTCTATCGACCTGGCAGCATTGGTTTGCATCCGACGCGCTCGGAATTCTCACCGTCGCGCCGCTAATCATCGAGTTCGCATCGGTTGCCCGAGAGCCTCCGCCGCGAGGCGAGCTTATCGAAGGAATTCTCGGATTGACGGCGCTTGTATGTATAAGCGCGTTTGTCCTTTTCCTGCCGCAGGGCCATTGGGGGATTGTCATCCCCATCGCGGCACTTTTTCCGCTCCTGTTGTGGCTCGCAGCCCGCTGCCGCCCGATGTTTGCTGCCGGCGCGGCATTCATTATCGCCTTTGCCCTGGTCTGCATGACCACTTTTGGCATCGGCTATTTCGGCGACTCTGCGCTATCGGTCGACCAGCGCATCATGGGCGCGCAAGCCAGCATTTTGGCAATATCTCTGTGCGCCTTGGTCCTTGCTTCGCTGTTTGCGGAACGGCGACATCACGAGGCCGCGCTGTTTGAAGGCCAGGCTCGACTCCAGGAAGCGCTGACGGCCGGAGGCGTCATGGCTTTCGAGTGGAATACCCGCTCCAATGCCTCAAACCGCAGCGACAATGCTGCGCAGATCCTCGGGCTCGATCCGAACAAGCCCTTTTCTGCGGCGGAGTTTCTCGAACGCGTCCATCCCGATGACCGCGCCGATTTCAAGGCGCGTATCCGAACTGTCAGTCCTGACAAGCCCTCATACAAAAAGACATTTCGTTTCAGATGTCCGGATGGCCGGGAGATCTGGCTCGAAGAATCTTCGATAGCTGAGTTCGACCCCACAGGACAGTGCCTGCGTCTGAAAGGGCTCACACTCGACATTACAGAACGCAAGCTATCCGACGAGCGTCAGGGCTTGCTGATCGCGGAGCTGGATCACCGCGTGAAAAACCTGCTGGCGAGGGTGGCGGTCATCAGCAGCTATACCCGGCAAGGCAGCAACTCGATGGATCAGTTTATGCAAGTGCTGGACCGGCGCATTCAGTCGATGGCTGCCGCCCATTCGCTCCTGAGTCAAAACCGCTGGAGCGGTGTCAACCTTGCCGATCTCGTTCACAGCCAGCTCGCTCCTTATGCGACCACGGCGAACACAACGATCGGTGGTCCCGATGTCACGCTGACCCCGACCGTGACGCAGGCGGTGGCCATGGCGCTCCATGAACTCGTGACCAACGCGGTGAAATACGGGGCGCTATCAAACCCGAGCGGTCACGTCGCGGTAAATTGGCACCAGCGAGTCGATGAGGAACCGAGCCATGTAAAAATCGAATGGCGGGAGAGTGGTGGGCCGCCGGTCGTCAGACCAGCAAAAACCGGATACGGCACAAGCCTGATACGCGAAATGATCCCTCACGAGCTTGGCGGAACGGTCGACCTTGCTTTCGTACCGGACGGCGTGTGCTGCCGGATCGAAGTCCCGCTCTAACAGTGGTGATGGCGGTTTTTAAGACCTGTTTGTTACCGTGCGCAATATTGCGATCAGCTTTTCCTCGCTGATGGGCTTTGCAAGGATATGCGCTTTGGCCGAAACCATCGGCAAATCGGAATAACCTGACGTTACGACGACGGGGACACCCCGACCGACCAACTGATCAATCAAACCGTAGGATCGCTCGCCTTGTCGAAGATTGACGTCGATGATGGCGGCGTCCGGCACGTGCTCCGAAATCAGCCGCTCGGCATCCTTCGTTGTGGCAACGGGTCCGTCGACATCCGCGTCAAAACTGCGCAGCAGACTTTTCAGGGCCATTCCGAGCTGCCAGGAATCCTCCACGAGGAGAATGCGCGTTCCCTTCAGGTTCGGTGATCCGGCCTCGGGCCCTCCGTCGCCAATCACTGTGGTCATCTGAAATCCTGACGCGACGCCTTCAAACTTTGGGCGCTCCTGGAAGTTTCAGCGCAATCCTATCGCACCGCGTCTTGCGTTAGCAACCGGCCCGCGTCCTGAAAGGGATTTCGCGACCATCACATCAGCGTGCGATGAGAGAATCCTTTAGAGCGCGCAACTAATGCGCGTCGCCCGAGTGCAATGTCATTGCCCGACTAGCGCCAAACGTCGACCGCAGTCGCCGCTAAGGCCAACGACCCCATGCTCACGAACGCGATGATGGCTGAGGTCCGTCCGACCACTTGGCAGCAGTGGGTGAAAGCAGGTTTGAACCGCATAATCGAAGCTAGGCGGTGCAAATGTTGCCTTCGTGTGAGGTAGCTCACATTGGTAGAAAAATACTTGTGGCGCCGAAGGAAGCGGTGGCTCTCAACAGATCATCCAAGCGAGATTTGACGGCGTTTGTGGACTTAGAACTGCTTTTTCTGCCAGTCTTTGGAGATGGCGCCGTAATTGGGCTCGTGCAGATTGGCCACGGACGGACGCCGACGCTTGCCGCTAATGACCTTTTTCACGCGATGCCGCGACACCGTCTTGTCTGGCGTATCCGGACCGGTGCTCGCGGGAAGCGCGCGAGGCCAGGGTTCTTTTGCATCCGATGAAGCCACCGGCTCAGGCACGGATTCCGGACGCTCGCCGTCTGCGACCACCTGCACCACGTGGTAGCCGTGGTCCTTGAAATCCTTGAGCAGCATCGGCAGTGCCGTCACGGTCGCTGGGTGAATATCGTGCAAGAGCAGGATGCCGCGGCGGCCTCTTGCTTCAAGCCGGCGCATTGCACGACGTACGATCTCACGTGCTCCAATGCGCTTCCAATCATCCGCGACAACGTCCGCGCTCCAGGTCACCAAGGATTTCGAGGCGAGATAGTTTTCGATCGCGTTGGTCCTTCCCAGACCGGGAATCCGGAAAAACGGCGACAGTGCCTTTGAGTCACCGAGCGCAGTGTCTACCGATGCAATGCCGACATCGACCTGGGTTTCGAATTTCTGCTCGCTTAGTCGCTGGAAAGCGAAAGGGTGATTTTGACTGTGAGTGCCGATGGTGTGACCGGAATTGTAGATACGGCGTACGATCGACGGATAAGCCTGCGCCATTTCGCCGACCAGAAAATAGGTCGCCTTCACGCACTGCGATGCCAATGTGTCGAGAATAGCATTTGAATACGGTGGGATAGGGCCATCGTCGAAGGTGATGACAACTTCATGATCGTTGAGCGGCAGCGTGTTGGCGTATTGCATGCTGCCGATACGCTTGACCTCGTTCGCGCTGATGGAGAGAACGCGGCTGGTGCCGAGCGCATCCGGGTTGCCGGCGCACGGCTCCGCTACAGCCGCGACGAGGCCAAGCAACCAGGTAAACAACACCACTACACCGCGCATCAGGCCCCCCGACCTCACGCCATCAACGACGAGAATTAAAGGTTTCCCGACAGTACGGCGGGCGACCTTAACGGAGGATTACGCATGTGGACTCAACACAGCCTTGTTTTCCAATGATTTTTAATCGGTGAGGTAAATATGCGACGCCTCAACGTGCATTACCTCCGGCGGGAACAATATGCACGATCCGATAGCCACGCTTTTTCAGTTCGCGCAGGAATGCCGGTACCATCTGGGCCGTCTGTGACTTTGTGTCATGAAAGAGCACGATCCCGCGCCCAACACTTTCTATGCGGGAAAGGATAAGGCGCAATTCCTGATCGGGCGCCATCTGGTCCCAGTCACTTGCCCATACGTCAGCCCCAAAAACCACGAGACCGCGCTCGTTCATGCGATTGAGGAGAGCGGGGTTTGAGGCAAAGCCTGGAAATCGGAAAAAGGGCGTGGCCGGGGATGCTCGGACCTGACCATAGAGCGCGGTCTCATCCGCGGCGATGCCGCGGTCGACCTCTGCCTCTGCTTTCGCCATGGACATGCGATCGAGCAGGGGGTGCGAATAACTATGGTGCCCGATGCTGTGTCCTTCGGCGAGAGCCTGGCGGGCGATTTGTGGATGCGCTGCGGCATTTCGTCCCAATAGGAAGAATGTCACGCGCACGCATTCATTTTTGAGCGCGTTCAGAATTTTTGTGGTGGTCCCGGGCCACGGACCATCATCGAAGGTGAGGACCAGTTCCTTTTCACGCAGCGGGAGCGTTGAAGGAAACTGCTTGCGGCCAACCCGCGGCGTGTTTTTGACATCGACTTCGAGCACCCGCTCGGTTCCCAGTGCGTCCGGATTGCCGGGGCAAGGCGCAGCGACCGCGGTCCACGGAGCGATGACGAAAACGATTGCGACGAACGACATCCGCGTCATGAAACATCCTTTGCCGCATTCATCGGTGACCGGCAAGCTTCGCGCCCCTACACGTTTAATCGTTTGCACGAAGCGTACAACCGGGCGTACAAGCATCGCGCTTCAGTTTTCTGCCGATAGGCCTTCGACATGCTCGACCGGGGACAGGTGAACAACAGCGAGGCCGCTGCGCAACTTCCGCGCAACAAGGATGGCTCGATCCGCAAGACTTTCGTCAAAAGCGTCGCGCGCAGGATCGAGGCAGCCGATGCCACGGGATTGACGGCGCTTGTCGGCAACCTGCATGAGTCCGACATGGGCGCCCTGATCGAGGCGTTGCCGGCCGACCAGAGGCAGCGGCTTGTCGAATTGCTGGGCATTGATTTCGACTTCACAGCTCTTACCGAAGTCGATGATACAGTGCGCGAGGAAATTCTCGAGGAGTTGCCTTCGCAGGCTGTCGCCAAAGGCGTGAGTGAACTGGAGTCCGACGATGCGGTCGCCATCCTGGAAGACCTGCCGAAGGACGAACAGGCTGAGATCCTCGAACAATTGCCGCAACCCGAGCGCGTCACGCTGGGGCGCAGCCTCGACTATCCGGAGGATTCGGCGGGCCGGCGGATGCAGGCGGAGTTCATCGCCGTCCCGCCCCATTGGAATGTCGGGCAGGCGATCGACTATATGCGCGAAACAACGGAACTGCCCGATCAATTCTACGAGCTCTACGTCGTCGATGAGGGAGGACATTTTCAGGGAGCCGTGCCGCTTGATCGCTTGCTGCGCAGCAAGCGCCCCGTGCCCATTTCAGGTCTGACGGAAAAAGACCGCCATCGAGTCGGTGCGGCCCAGGATCAGGAGGAAGTCGCGCGCCTCTTTCAACGGTACAACTGGGTGACTGCTCCCGTCGTGGATGCCGACGAGCGCCTCGTCGGGGTCATTACCTTTGACGACGTTGCCGACGTGCTCGAAGAGGAAGCGGAAGAAGACATTCACGCCCTCGGCGGGATTCCGCGCGACGAAGGCCTGTCCGATTCAGTGTGGAAGATTGCGTGCGGCCGATTCAGTTGGCTGCTAGTCAATCTTGCAACCGCATTTCTGGCGTCATCGGTGCTCGGGCTCTTTGAAGGTCAGTTGCAAAAAATGGTCGCCCTTGCAGTTTTGGCGCCAATCGTCGCCAGTCAGGGTGGTAACGCCACGACGCAGACTATGACGGTCGCAGTGCGAGCGCTCGCGACCCGCGACCTGAGTGATGCCAATGCCTGGCGCGTGATTTCACGCGAACTGATGGTTGGCCTTCTCAACGGCTTGGCATTTGCCGTTATTACCGGAACGGCGGCCTACATCTGGTTCAAGGTGCCGGGCCTCGGCTTCGTGATCGGCCTGGCAATGATCTGCAATCTGGTCGCCGCCGCGCTTGGCGGGATTCTCATCCCCTTAGCACTGCACCGGCTCAAGTTCGATCCGGCAGTGGCTTCAAGCCCGTTCGTGACCACCGTGACCGATGTGGTCGGATTTTTCTCATTTCTCAGCATTGCAAGTGTCTGGTTCGGCCTGCGGTGAGGCGGGACTTGCCAGTTACGATTTATTCACCGTGTTTGCTGACCAACACTTAAGGACCCGGCCGTAACCCTATCCTTTGCCGCCGCGCAGGCTGGGAGTCGCGGTGCACGAGGTCGATACTGCTGCAACGGGCCTGAACCCTGACTGCCACGCGCCGATGTGGGCAAGACGATCACGCGCGCCGGGTTCGGCTGGGTCATCGCCGGCGCCGGCCAGATGAATCCTGGCCGCTTCCCGGCTGATCTTCGTATTCACGGTATTTGCGATTGCAGCACTGCTGGTCAGTGCGGTTATCGGATACGGCCTTGCTCACCAAAACGATACGCGGCTCGCGTCGGAACAGAATTCGGCTCTGCGCAATGCCGTTGCCGAATTCCGCTCGCCCTTTAGCCCATCCGGCGCAATCACGGCCTTGTCCGTGTGGCGGGCACATGGCCGGCGTGAAAAACCTGAAGTTCGAGCGTGACCCAGATTTAGGCAATCGCGGGTCCTGATGCGCCTTGCGGGCTGCGATGAAATGCAAGGTTTCCTGTTCGCAAGGCCTGCGCCGGCCAAAGCCATCGACAAGCTCCGCAAAGTAGGGCGGTCGCCCTCTAGCTGCGGCGGACGAGGCGCTGACAGCGTGACCTTCAAACTATAGGATCATGCGTGCGAGCGGAGGGCCGCATGATCCCCAATGCCTGGGCAGGCTTCGACTTCGGCCTTGGTGCCGATATCGACATGTTGCGCAAGTCCGTCAGCGGCTTCGCCCAGGACCGGATTGCTCCGCGTGCGGACGCGATCGATCGCGACAACGTCTTTCCGCGTGACCTCTGGCCGGAGATGGGAGCGCTGGGCCTGCATGGGATTACGGTCGAGGAGGAATATGGCGGCTCAGGCCTCGGATATCTCGAACATTGCATCGCGATGGAAGAAATTTCGCGCGCGAGCGCGGCGGTCGGGTTGTCGTATGGCGCGCATTCCAATCTCTGTGTCAATCAGCTACGGCGTAACGGCAGCGATGCGCAGAAGCGCAAATATCTTCCGCAACTGATTTCCGGAGACTACGTCGGTGCTCTGGCGATGTCCGAACCGGGCGCGGGCTCGGATGTGGTTTCCATGCGCACCCGGGCCGACAAAAAAGGCGATCGTTACGTCCTCAACGGTTCCAAGATGTGGATCACCAATGGGCCGGTCGCAGACACGATGGTGATCTACGCCAAGACGGATCACACCGCCGGTGCCCGCGGCATCACGGCCTTCATCGTCGAAAAAGGGTTCAAAGGTTTTGCGCCGGCGCAAAAGCTCGACAAGCTCGGCATGCGTGGCTCGGATACGAGCGAACTGGTCTTTACCGACTGTGAAGTGCCCGAGGAAAACGTGCTTGGCGCGGTCGGCAATGGGGTGAACGTGCTGATGTCGGGTCTCGACTACGAGCGCGTGGTGCTGGCGGCAGGCCCTCTCGGCATCATGCAAGCGTGCATGGATGTCGTCGTTCCTTACGTGCACGATCGCAAGCAATTTGGCCAGCCAATCGGTCGCTTCCAGCTCGTGCAAGCCAAGCTCGCCGACATGTATGTGACGATGAATGCCGCGAAGTCGTACGTTTACATGGTCGCGCGTGCCTGCGACGAAGGCCGCACCACGCGGGAGGATGCCGCCGGCGCGATTCTCTATGCCGCCGAACGCGCAACCTGGATGGCCCTGGAGGCTATCCAGTGCCTCGGGGGAAATGGATATATCAACGATTTTCCCACCGGCCGTCTGCTGCGGGACGCCAAGCTCTACGAAATTGGGGCAGGCACGAGCGAGATCCGACGCATGTTGATTGGGCGCGAGATTTTCGAGAAGACGAGCTGAAATCGACGTTCTGACTCGCGGCGCTTGTTAGTCATTCCGGCGCAATTTTGAGCGGGCTGGCGAAGCTTCCTATTAAGCCGGCATGAGTAAATTGCTGCGCGTTGCGCGCCTTTCGAAATCGGCCGAAATCGGAACTGCGGACTATTGGCGAATGCCTGTCGACCAGCGTCCGGTTCCTGGACGCCATGCGTGGCTGGGCCGCGGTCGTCACCTGTTTCACCACATATTCGTCGACGGGCCGTGAGGCGCGCCGTTACATGGGTCCCAAATCCCGGCCTGCCTAGCTGCTTTCGTCCGTTAACGAATTGCCGGCGCGAATCAGATAGTCCATTGGCCGACTCGCCTTCGAAAGGGTAGCGGCCATGATGCGGGTACGATTGAAAGCCGACGGGCGAATTGTCGAGATTCTACCGGACGGCAGCGAAAAGACGATCGACCATAGCGACCCGGCACAATTTGTTCGCCATGTGCGTGCGCGCTGCAAGCTGACGCAGGCGGCCTTCGCGGAAAAGATCGAAGTACCGATCGAAACCGTTCGCAACTGGGAGCAGGGCAAGCGACATCCGCGCGGGCCCGCACGCGCATTGCTCAAGCTGATCGATCAGGCGCCTGACGTTGCCTTCGCTGCGCTGGGTGGAAGGCGGCGCTGAACTGCGCCTTCTTCTTGGGAAATGGTGACCGCTACTCGGCGGCGGCGGGGAGCCGCTTGGCGGGTGAGTAGCGCGCGAAGCGCATCAGGAGATACATCGCGACCAGTGTGAGGATATAGACCAGTAGCTGCATCTGCGTCGGCTGTTCGGTGTAACCGATCAAGGCATGAAGCATGCGGCCAAGAATGCTGTTTTCCGACAGCAGCCAAGAGGTATCCCAAACGGTTTTGTCGAGTGCCACGACAACTCCGGCGTTGTTGAGGAAGTGCACCGACTGTGCGGCCATGCCCGCCGCCAGCAAAGCAATCAGCCAGCTTGTCACAGAGAAGATATGGCGGTTCGGAATCGCCAGCAGGCCGAGATATGTCAGCGCCGTGAACGCTGCGCCGGCGACAATTCCCAGGACGCCGCCGATCAGTGCTGCCGATACCGTCGTGCCGGAGGCCAGTATTCCGTAAAGGAAAAGCACGACTTCAGAACCTTCTCGTAACACCGCAAGACCGACCACGACCGCCAGCGCCGTCAGTGGCTTGGCGCCTTCACTCACTGCGGCGCCCACGCGGCGCATTTCATCCGCGATCTCGCGGCCATGCCGCGCCATCCAGGCGTTGTGCCACATGAGCATGATCACGGCGACGCCAAGCACACTTGCATTGAACAATTCCTGCCCGGAGCCCTGGAATGCATCCGAGATGACGCCGGCAAACATCGCAACGATGCTCGCGCCAACAACGCCTCCGGCGACCCCGATCGTGACCCACAGGCCGCGATGCGCGACGCCGCGGGTCGCTGCCAGGACGATGCCGACGATCAAGCCGGCCTCGATAACTTCACGAAAGACGATGATCAGTGCGCCAAGCATGTTTTATTCCGCGATGACCACGCCCTTGGCGGTGGCTTCATTGAATTCGCCGAAGAAGGGATAGCGGCCGGGTGCAAGAGGGCCTATGCGCACAACGCCCTTCGATTTGCCGGGGATGACTTTCTCGACCTTCATTTCGCGGCTTTCGAATTCTTCCGGCGTCGGGTCGTCATTGACCACGGTAAGCTGAATTCGCTCGTTGGCCGGCACCTTTACTTCGCTGGGTGTGAACCGATGGTTCTTGATGGTAATGGTGATGTCCTGGGCACGCAGCTCAGCCGGAACCAGAACAGCGGCCGTGGCCAAAGAGAGAAGAACGAAAATAGTGCCCATTCGCTTTCCTCGATAACAACGAGGCTCACAAAAGCATTAAAACCTATTGATGCAAGTACTGTTTTTTACTCTTGAATTATTCCAATGTAAGATCGATGGACAAAAGCTTGGAGCTCAAAGCGTTGTCGCGCTCACTGCTCGCGCGCACATTTATGAAATTTTTTCGCCGCACCACCTGTCGTCGTGTCAAAGGCACGGAACCCCGGTTGGCAGCGCCGCAGCGACAAGGCATCCTTCGCGGCCCGCCGCCGACCCATCTGAAAAACAATGTTCCAGGGAGATAGTAATGCAAGTGGTTGAAGCCCATGGCGCCCGCATTCCGCAAATCGGTCTCGGCACCATGACATTGAAGGACGATGTTTGCGTGCGGGCCGTAGATGCGGCGTTGCAGATGGGATACCGCCATCTTGATACCGCGGCTTTTTATGCCAACGAAAAGGAGAACGGCGAAGGATTGCGTCAATCGGGTGTGAAACGCGACGAGGTATTCATCTGCACGAAGGTGCGCCAGGGTGACCTAATGCCGGACGCCTTTGACAAGGTGCTTGAACAGAGTCTGGCCAACCTGAAACTGCCTTACGTCGACCTGCTGCTGATCCACTGGAACAACGCGGACATCCCGCTCGAGCTTTCGGTCGGTGCGTTGTGCAAGGCAAAGAAGGAAGGCAAGACCAAGCACATTGGGGTCGCGAATTTCACCACCGCCTTGCTTGACGAGGCTTGGTCAGTGACCTCGGAGCCGCTCGTCTGCAACCAGATCGAGATGCATCCCTTCATTAATCAGGACAAGGTGCTTGCTGTCAGCAAGAAACATGGCATGGCGGTCGTCGCATATTGCCCGATCGCGCGCGGCAAGGTTCCGAGTGCTGACGCGCTTGAGCGCATTGGAAAGGCTCATGGAAAGAGCGCAGCGCAGGTTTCGCTGCGATATCTGGTCCAGATGGGTGTTTGCTCCATTCCGCGCACCGCAACGCCCGAGCATTTGAAGCAGAATATCGACGTTTACGATTTCAAGCTTTCGGATGCCGAGATGGCGGAGCTCAAGAAGCTAAATGCGACGAACATGCGTGTGGTCAATCCACCGCATGCGCCAAAATGGGATACGCCATAGTGAGTGCGGCCACGCGCAAACTTGCGCCAACGGTCGAGGCCAAAGGTTTCCGCATTCCGATCGTTGGCCTCGGCACATGGGCGTTGAGAGGACGCGATTGTGCGCGGTTGACCGAACAGGCGATCCGCATCGGCTACCGGCATATCGATACGGCACAGATGTATGACAATGAACGAGAGGTCGGGGAGGGTGTGCAGGCCTCCGGCCTGCGATCGGAGGTCATGATCACGACCAAGGTGCAGCCCACGCTACTCGCTCCGCATGATCTCGAGCGTTCCGTAAAGGAAAGCCTGGCCAAATTGCGTCTCGACGCAATCGATCTATTGCTGATCCATTGGCCCAATCCTCGCGTGCCGCTCGCGGAAACACTCTGCGCCATGGCCAAGATGAAGCGCGAGGGTTACACGCGCCAGATCGGCGTTTCGAATTTCACCGTATCGCTCCTTGAGGAAGCAACCAAGCTTTCTACAGAGCCGCTGGCCTGCGACCAGGTCGAGTGCCACCCTTTTCTCAATCAGGACAGGGTGGTCGGAGCGTGCCGCAGGCATGGAATGGCGGTTGTCGCTTACAGCCCCATCGCGCGTGGTGGCGCAAAAGACAACAAGTTGCTTGAGAAGATCGGCAAAGCTCACGGGAAGACTGCAGCGCAGGTCTGCCTTCGCTGGCTGGTGCAGCGGGGAATCGTCGTCATTCCGCGCACAAGCCGGGTCGAGCGACTCGAAGAGAATTTCTCGCTGTTCGATTTTGAATTGAGCCATGCCGAAATGCGTGAGATTGCGGGCCTGGCGCGGCCGGGCGGACGTATCGTGGATTGGACCTGGTCGCCGAATTGGGATTGAGGTGGTGCTCTGACCCTTTCAGCCGATGCTGCACTTGTTCTCTTTTCGGGCGGGCAAGACTCGACGGTTTGCCTCGCCTGGGCACTGGAACGTTTCGCGCGCGTCGAGACGGTCGGATTCGACTATGGCCAGAGGCACGCCATCGAACTCACCGTGCGGTCGCGCATACGCGAAAGTATGACAGCTTTGAACGGGGCCTGGAAAGCCCGTCTGGGTGAAGATCATGTGATCAAGCTCGACGCGCTCGCCGCCATTTCGGAGACTGCGCTTACACGCAACACAACCATTGCGATCGCCGATACCGGGTTGCCCACAACCTTCGTGCCCGGCCGCAATCTCATTTTTTTCTCCTTTGCGGGAGCGCTAGCTTATCGGCGCGGCGCCCGCCATTTGGTCGCCGGGATGTGCGAAACCGACTATTCCGGCTATCCGGACTGCCGCGACGACACGATCAAGGCCATGCAGGTCGCATTATCGCTTGGTCTGGACAAGCGTGTCTCCATTCATACTCCCCTGATGTGGATCGACAAGGCCGACACCTTCTTCATGGCTGAGGAAATCGGCGGAAAAGCATTTCTTGATCTCGTCATCGAGGAGAGCCATAGCTGTTATCTAGGTGATCGCACGAGGCGCCACGACTGGGGCTATGGTTGCGGCGAATGCCCGGCATGCCAGCTACGTGCTCAAGGTTTTGAGAAATTTTCGGCTCAAAGGTAGACGTGAACGAAATGGATAGGCGTCAGAATATCGAAGGTTACATTTTTCTCGTGTTGTTTTGCCTCACCATTCCGGCGGCAAACTGGTTGATAGGCCATGCGGGAACCGTGTGCGTTCCCAACGGGCCGTGTCTGGTGCCAGTCGCGCCCGGGATTATGGCGCCTTCCGGCGTACTGATGATCGGGCTCGCTCTTGTTTTGCGGGATCTGGTCCAGCGTCGGCTTGGCGTCGAGTTCGGCATCGGCGCGATCATCGTCGGGGCAGCGATCTCGGCCGGGCTCGCGCCACCGTCACTGGTGGTGGCCTCGGCCGCAGCCTTCCTGCTGTCTGAATTTGCGGATTTCGCCGTCTATACGCCACTCGCGCGCCGGCGGCTCGTTGTCGCCGTTTTCACGTCGAGCGTTGTCGGATTGGTTGTCGACTCGATCGTATTTCTGTGGCTAGCCTTCGGCTCGCTGGAGTTCCTGACCGGTCAAATCATCGGCAAACTCTGGATGGTTCTGCTCGCGACTCCCTTCGTCGTTTACATGCGTCGACGCGACGAGCGGATTGGACTTAAGGCTGCGTGAGAGACGGATTATGGCTTCGTCAATCGAAATCCTGCAAAACGTGACTACTGGCACCATCACGACGATGTTGCTGAAGAAAGGTATTCGTCACTCCTGGATGGCGGGGGCGATGCCGTTCGGCTTTTCCGGCAAGCGCGTGGTCGGCCCGGCGTTCACGCTGCGTTTTGTCCCTGTGCGTGAAGACCTGGCGACCCCGGAGAGCTGGTCGAAGCCGATCTCCACGCGCGGTGCAATCGAAGTCATGCCCGAGAATTGCGTGGTGGTCGCCGATGCGAGGGGCGTGACCGGTGCAGGAATATTTGGCGACATTCTGTGCATGCGTATGGTCAAACGCGGAGTCACTGCGCTAATCACCGATGGTGTCATGCGTGACAAGCACGGCGTGCTGGGGACAGGCCTGCCGGTGTGGTGTGCCGGCGTTGCGGCTCCGGCTTCGATAAACCAGTTGACCTTCGTTGGCTGGAATGAACCGATCGGATGCGGCGGCTTCGCGATTTTCCCCGACGATGTCATCGTTGCCGACGATGATGGCGCAGTGGTGGTTCCAAAGGATTTGGTCGACTTTGTCGCCCACGAGGGCGCAGAGCACGAACTTCTTGAAAGCTGGCTGGTCCAGGAAGTGGAGAAGGGAGCAAAGCTGCCCGGCCTCTATCCGCCTAACGAAGACAACAAGAAGCGCTACGAGCAATGGAAGAAGAGGCGTTGATGTTCTTCCCGCTTTCGAAGACCGTCGCTTTTCTTCTACTTCCTTCCAATTTTCTGATCCTGCTTGGACTCTTTGGCGTCATCCTCTTGGCCGCGCACCGAAAGCGCGCGGGGTTGAGTCTAGTGCTGACGAGCATTGTTCTGCTGGCGATTGCAGGATGGTGGCCGACGGGAAGCTTCCTCACGCATTCATTGGAAAGCCGGTTTCCAGCGTGGAAAGCAACCCGGCCGCCAGACGGAATTGTCATCCTGGGAGGTGCCATCAACTCGCGGCTGTCGCGTGAATACGGTGAAGCCGTGCTGGGAGATGATGGCGATCGCATCCTCGCCATGGCGAGACTCGCTCGCGCTTATCCCTCTAGCCGCATTATCTATTCTGGAGGTGACGCCAGTTTGCGCGGCAATAGAACGCCCGAAGCGAACTTCGTTGCTCCGTTGCTCGAAGGGCTGGGAATTCCGAACGACCGCGTCATGCTGGAGTCGCGCTCGCGCAACACGGCGGAAAACGCTGCTTTCACAAAAGAACTCGTAAAACCGAAGCCGGGGGAGCTGTGGCTTCTGGTTACTTCGGCGCAGCACATGCCTCGTGCGATCGGCTGCTTCAGGCGGGTCGGATTTCCGGTGGAAGCTTATCCGGTCGGCTGGCGCACAGGTCGTGACTATCTGAGCGTGCCATTGACATTTGGCCATGCTCTGGCACGTTTCGATTTAGCTACCCACGACTGGTTCGGTTTGTTCGTCTATTGGATGACCGGAAGGACAAGCGAATTTCTGCCGTCGCCATAGCGACGAAAAACGCTATCGTTTGCGCATCTTTCGGCAGAATACATCGTAAATCGCGCCGATGACGACACGAGCTTCATCACTAGCGAGTCTATAGTAGATCGCCTTGCCGTTGCGGCGCGTCGATACAAGCCCGTCGGCTCGAAGGCGAGCGAGCTGCTGCGAAACAGTCGGCTGGCGCAGGTTTAACAAGTCTTCAAGCTCGCTGACGGATTTCTCGCCCTCGGCGAGAATACAAAGAATCATCAGCCGGCTTTCGTGCGCCAGCGCCTTCAGAAAATTGCTGGCGCGCTTCGCGTTGTCGACCATTCGATCGAGGTCGTTGGAACGCGAGCGGCTTTCCAGATGATGCAGTTCCATTAGTACACCAACAATCGTGTTGCGGCGCCGTCCGAATAAAGACGATCAAGCGACAGGGAGCAACGTTTTTTCAGCTGGCGACACTGGTTCTCCACCTGTCCTGACTGCATCAAGTTTCTTCATCAATGCGCCTAGCAGTCCCCAGAAGTGATCCTCGCCCGGATAACCGCGAATGCGGCCGATTTCCTGGCCACTGTGGATCAGTACAAACACCGGGGCGATCCGTTCGACTTCAACGAAGGCCAGGTCCGGCGGAACAGGGTTATCGATGCTCACGCGGCGCAAGGGTGCGCGCCGGCCTTCTTCTGTTTTCGGATAGATGGGAGCGATCTCGCGATCGAAAGTCTCGCACCAGGCGCAACCAGCCTGTTCGAACATTATGAGCTCAGCGGCACGGGCGTTTCCAAGGCCCAAAAAAATAAATATAGCGACAACACTCATGCCGAGAGAAAAACATTTCAGAATTTTTGACCCGCAGACCAATTTTTTCTCGCTCGAACGTAAGGCTTCGGACCGACGTCAATCGGCGCGTTCTATATCACAAAAGGGTCGATGTCGACGTGATGGAGAGACGAATTGACCGCCAATCAACCGTAACGGAAGGCCAGCAGATTATCGAATGAGCGCAATTCAATGAGTACCCGGTGGAGCAGGTCTGCGTCGCGGGTGGAAATCGCTTTCGGTATGAGCAAGAGGCTGGCTTTGGCGCCATCAACCAGCCGACGAAACTCGGGGGCCTCGCGCACGGTCGCGCTGGCAATCTCGTCACAACGGTCGAGCAAGGCACCATAGCCGCTGGCCTTTTGGTCGAGGCCAGAGCGGATTTCGGAATTGTCCCAATCGAGCGCGCGATCGTTGTAGACCATGAGCGCGTCCATCGTTGCATTCGCGTCGCGCACGCAATCGGCGAGTACAACGACCCCGCTTGCCTTGCGCAAGTCATAGAGATCGCCACGAACGGAATTGAGCGCGTTGCTGGCGGCATCAAGGCGCCCGGTTTTCAGCATGATATCGGCGCCGACCAACCGTGCATTCACGGCGGTGAACAGCTTGCCGTAAAGGTTGTTTCCATCGAAGGCACTTGGCCGTTTGCCCGAAAATCTTTCGCTGAACCGGCTCCAGGAATCGCGTAATCGGTCCAATTCAAGCGATGCGAGATCGGCGTTGCCTGTACGCAAATAGCCGATTGCGACCCTGTTATGGCCGCTGACGCTCTCGACCGCCGCATTGAAATCGGCAAGGTCGTCGGCGCGCGCCACGCTGCCGGACAAGAGAAGTGCGAGACATGCGACACGCGCAACCCAGAACAGCATCGACATTGACCTGATTTTGACGCACAAGTGTCGATTAAATATATGCATCATAGCGCCGACCGAAGAGGCCAACCTGGCCTTTTGGTTTATGAGAATTAATCATCATGCTGGGAAGACGTCGTCTGCTGCTAGGTGCCGCGTCTTTCGTTGCGCTGGCGGGCACGGGCGCGCGTTCCGAGGAACCGATTCTGACCGATGACGGGCTGTACAAGCAGCCTTGGTTCCTCGAGAGCTTCCTCGACCTTAGCGATGATCTTGAGGGCGCGCGCAAAGAGGGCAAACGCTTTGTCATCATGTGGGAGCTCAGAGGCTGCCCCTATTGCAAAGAGACGCACCTCGTCAATTTTGCGCAGCCCCGGATCTCCGACTACGTCAAAGCGAATTTCGAAGTGCTGCAGCTCAACATCATAGGATCGCGAAAGGTCACCGATTTCGACGGCACCGAGCTTTCGGAAAAAGAACTGGCGGCGAAATATGGCGTGCGTTTTACGCCGACGTTCCAGTTTTTCGCGGAAGAAGCAGGGCCCCTGAAAGGCCTGCCGCCCGCTAAACGGGAAGTGGCCCGATCTCCGGGGTATCTGCGGCCGGACGATTTTCTCGCCATGTTTCGTTACGTGCTCGAAAAGGCCTATGAGAGCAAAAGCTTCCGCGACTATCTGAAGGCGCTGCCAAGCTGAGCGGCGCTGCGACAGTTTCGTACATTCTTCTTTGTGAATACGATTTGAACAAGCGGCGGACGGCCGCTATGTTCGAGGCCCAACGGGACGCTCAGTCTCGGCACGATCTAGTGGAGGATCAATAGATGCGGCAATTGTCTCGTCGCACTGCCTTGGCGCTCGGCGCTGCCGGTGCAACGCTTGGCTTCGTAGGTTCTGGCCGACCCGCCTCGGCAGCTGCGAAAGAGGCGGCGGATCAGATCGCCCAATTTACCGGCGGCAAGACGGCGGAAAAGGGGAAGGTGACAGTCGAACTTCCCGAGATTGCCGAGAACGGCAATACCGTTCCCTTGTCGGTAGCGGTTGATGCGCCAATGGCCGCCGATAACTACGTCAGTGAGATTCTCGTTGTCGCCGATGGCAATCCAAATCCCGGCGTCGCGACATTCCATTTCTCGCCAATGTCGGGCAAGGCCGCGGCGTCCACGCGTATCCGCCTCGCCGCGACCCAGAACATCATTGCGGTCGCAAAGACGAGCAAAGGCGAATTCTTCACCAATCAGAAGCTGGTGAAGGTCACTATCGGCGGCTGCGGCGGCTGATCGGAAAGCTGAAGAAACAGGGGTCAAACCATGGCCGAAAAACCACGCCTCAAGCTTCCGGCAGAAGCCAAAAAGGGCGAAGTGATCGAAATCAAGACGCTGTTGCCGCATGTGATGGAGTCCGGCCAGCGCAAGGACAAGGACGGCAGCGCGATCCCGCGCAAAATCATCAACAAGTTCGTGTGCGAATTCAACGGCAAGCCGGTGTTTTCGGTGAATCTCGATTCGGCAATTGCTGCCAATCCTTACATGCAATTCAACGCAAAGGTCGACGAGAGCGGCACATTCAAATTCACCTGGACTGACGACGACGGCACAATCACGACGGCTGAAGAAAAAATCACCGTGAGCTGACGACGACGCCCGTGTTTGCGTAGCGGGCTATAGCGACAAGAATTTGTTGGGAGGATCAGATGTCTCGTGGAGGGATTCTGGCCGGCAGCGCGGCAGCCGCATTAATCGCGGCCGGTTTGTTTGTCATTGCAGGCGAGCAGGGCGCCCGCGCGCAGGCCAAAAAGGAAGCCCCACTTGATACGAAAGAAGATGCCTCGGCGCGGCCATGGAAGCGCTACGCCGGCTGGCCTGCACGCGATTACTCGAAATTCAACACCCTCGGCAATTTAGCCTCGCCTCCGGCACCAAAAGAGCCCCGCAAGATTTCCGGCCCGATTACCGGCGACGCCAAGAAGGGGGCCGACTTGGTAGCCGACCGCAATCGCGGCGGCTCATGTCTTGCCTGTCATGTGATGGGGCCGGCCGGTGGCGCCAATTTGCCCGGCAATGTCGCTCCTGACCTTTCGGAAATCGGCAATGCCGGCCGCGAGGACGAGTGGCTGTTCAATTACATCTATGATGCACGCGTTTATAACCCCGACACTATGATGCCCCCCTGGGGCAGCCACGGACTTTTTGACGACCAGGAAATCAACGACATGGTTGCCTTCCTGAAGACGCTCAAGTCTCCCGCCGTGTTCAAGACGGAACTTGACGATCCGACCAAGCGGCCGCCTCCGGTGGAGAAGCGCGAAAATCTGGATCCGATTGAAAACCCGGCCATGTGGGCCGTCGACAAGGCGCAGGACCTCTGGAAACAGGCCGGCGCCGCCGGCTCTTCCTGCAACACCTGCCATGGCGATCCCAAGACGTCATTCAAGACATGGGCGGCGTCGATGCCAATGTGGGAGCCTCGGGTGAACAAGGTCCTGGGCGTGGAAGAGTTTGTCGCACGCCACGCAAAGGCCACCACCGGTGCCAGTTGGCCGATGGAAACCGAGGAAAACCGGGCGATGTCGGTCTATCTGCATTTCCTTGCCAATGGCACGCCCATCAAGGTCGACACCTCGAGCCCGGAGGCAAAAGCAGCCATCGAGCGGGGCAAGGAGTTGAGCGCGCGCAAGGTGGGTCAGCTCAACATGGCGTGCACGGACTGCCATGGGAAAGTTGCCAACCACTGGATTCGGGGTCAGTGGCTCGGCGAACCAAAGGGCCAGTACGACCATTTCCCGACCTGGCGCACGAGCCTCCTCGCGATCTGGGACATGCGCCAGAGATTCCAGTGGTGCCAGGTCAACATTCGCGCAGACGAGTTGCCGCCAGATGCCAAGGAATACGGCGACCTTGAGTTCTATCTCGCCGTTCAGAACGAAGGGCAGAAGCTCAACGTGCCGGGCATCAGGCATTAGGCGGCACCGCCAGCGAAGCCGGCAAGGGACACGACGCCAACAGGCATGATCACGCGGCGTGAAATTCTTCAGGTCGGCGCGGCGACCGCGGCGCTTGCGGCCGGAGGAGATACATTCACACGCGCGCTGGCTCAGCAGCGGCTCACCGAAGAGGAACTTCTCAAGTTCGATCCGCTAGGCAATGTGACGTTGCTGCACGTTGCCGATATTCACGGGCAGCTGACGCCGGTCTATTTCCGCGAACCTTCGGTCAACATCGGGGTCGGTGAGGCGCGTGGGCAGCCGCCGCACATTACCGGCAAGGATTTTCTCAAGCACTTCGGCATTCCGGAAAATAGTGCCTCTGCTTACGCACTGGCCGATCAGAATTTTGAAGTTCTGGCCAGATCATACGGTCGTATCGGCGGGCTCGATCGGCTTGCAGCCGCGGTCAAGCGCGTTCGCGCGGAGCGCGGCAACGACAAGGTTCTTTTTCTCGATGGCGGTGACACGTGGCAGGGTTCGCTTGACGCGAATTCCACCCGCGGCCAGGACATAGTGGACTGCATGGCGCTGCTGAAGCCCGACGCCATGACCGGCCATTGGGAGTTCACTTACGGCGAAGCGCGCGTGAGGGAGCTCATCAAGAGCCTCGACTATCCGTTCCTCGCCCTCAACATCCGCGATACGGAGTGGAATGAGCCAGCGTTCGAGCCGATGAAAATGTTCGAGAAGGGCGGAATCGAGGTTGCCGTCCTCGGGCAGGCATTTCCTTACACCCCGGTGGCAAATCCTCGCTGGATGGTTCCGAAATGGTCATTCGGTATCCGCGAGGAGGATGTGCGCGCGAATGTCGAAAAAGCGCGCAAGGAAGGCGCGCAACTGGTTGTGTTCCTCTCGCACAACGGCTTTGATGTCGATCGCAAGTTGGCCGGGAGGGTCGCTGGAATCGACGTGATCCTGACCAGCCACACTCACGATGCGCTGCCAGAAGTCATCAAGGTCGGCAACACGCTGTTGATCGCTTCCGGCAGCCACGGAAAGTTCCTGTCGCGGCTTGATCTCGATGTTCAGGGCGGGACATTCAAAAACTTCCGCTACAAGCTCATCCCGCTGTTCGCAGACGCCATCAAGCCTGATCCGGAGGTCAGTGCCGCGATAGCGAAAGCGCGCGCGCCATTTGCCAAAGAACTTGCGCGCACCGTCGGAACGACTGAATCCGTGCTCTTCCGTCGTGACAACTTCAATGGAACGTTCGACGACCTTATTTGCGCGGCGCTTCTTAAGGAGCGCGATGCGGAGATCGCGCTATCGCCAGGATTTCGCTGGGGCACGAGCGTACTGCCCGGCCAGGCGATAACAATGGAAGACATTCACAACGCCACGGCGATCACCTATCCGCAGGTCTATCGAATGGCGATGACGGGGGAACGGTTAAAAGAAGTGCTCGAGGATGTCGCTGATAATTTGTTCAATCCGGATCCGTACTATCAGCAAGGCGGCGACATGGTGCGTTGTGGCGGGCTCGGTTATGCAATCGACGTCTCCAAGCCGATCGGTCAACGCATTTCCGCAATGACTCACCTGAAATCGGGCGAAGCGATCGAACCAAAAAAAGAATACGTGGTCGCGGGCTGGGCCAGCGTGAATGAAGGCACCGAAGGTCCGCCGGTCTGGGAGGTGGTTGAACGCTACATTGGAGCGGCCAAAACAGTGCGGCTTGAACAAAACACGAGCGTGAAAATTTCCGGGGGTTAGTGGCCATTCCCATTACATTCATGAAATAGAATGTGATAAGCCCTTGGAATACGATCTGCCGGGAGGTTGCGATGGCTGACCCGAACGACGCCGCGGGGACGACACGCCGTCGTTTTATCGCCGGTGCCGCCGGACTTGCCGCAGGCAGCGCAATAGATGCGCGCGCGGACAACGCAAAGAATCTTCCACCCAATATCGCCGATTGGACGCGCCAACTCGGCGAAGGCGTCGGCGTGCGGGCCTATGGCAATCCATCCAAATACGAAAAGGACGTGATCCGTCGCACGGTGCCCTGGTTGACGGCGACGCCTGAATCCTCGGTGAGCTTCACGCCTTTGCACCAGCTGGACGGAATCATCACCGCAAACGGGCTCTGCTTTGAGCGTCACCACGGTGGCATCGCTGAGATCGATCCGGCGGACTACCGGCTGATGTTGCACGGTCTAGTTGAAAAGCCGCTCGTCTTTACGCTCGACGAACTCAAGCGGCTGCCGCGGGTCAACAAAATCTATTTTCTCGAATGCGCGGCCAATTCCGGCATGGAATGGCGAGGCGCCCAGCTAAATGGCTGCCAATACACGCACGGGATGGTGCATTGTGTGGAATATACCGGGGTATTGCTGAAGGTCTTGCTGGAACAGGCCGGTCTCAAGTCGAGCGCAAAATGGATCATGGCCGAGGGTGCGGATGCGGCCGCGATGAATCGTTCGATCCCAATAAGCAAGGCGTTCGACGACTGCATTGTGGCCTACCGCATGAATGGCGAGATGCTGCGTCCCGAACAGGGCTACCCCGTGCGCCTCGTTGTTCCGGGCTGGGAAGGCAACGTCTGGGTCAAATGGCTGCGTCGCCTCAAGGTCGGTGATCAGCCATGGTTCACACGCGAGGAAACCTCGAAGTACACGGATCTGCTCGAGAGCGGCAAGGCACGAAAATTTACGTTCGTGATGGACGCGAAATCCGTCATCACAGCGCCATCGCCGCAGATGCCGGTGAAGCAAAAAGGGTTCAACGTCATTTCGGGATTAGCCTGGTCCGGACGCGGCAAGATCAAGCGCGTCGATGTTTCACTCGATGGTGGTCGAAACTGGCGTGCGGCACGGGTCGATGGGCTCGTTTTGGACAAGGCGTGCGCGCGATTCTACTACGAATTTGACTGGAACGGAGAAGAGTTTTTGCTCCAGTCGCGCGCCATGGACGAGACCGGTTACGTTCAGCCGAGCAAGGATGCCCTGCGCAAGATTCGCGGCGTCAATTCGATCTACCACAACAACGGAATACAAACGTGGGCGCTGAAACCCGGCGGCGAGGTCGAGAATGTCGAAGTCGGGTAGAATTGCGTTCGGTGCCGCGCTACTGATTGTGTTTGCGGTCGCGGCGATCGCTCAAGTCAAAAAAGAAACTCCGCGCAGCTATGGAATCGGTCACGTTGCCACGCCGGAACAATTGGCTGGTTGGGATATTGACGTTCGACCGGACGGGCAGGGCGCGCCGGCAGGCAGCGGGTCGGTGAAGGATGGCGAAAAGGTCTACATGGAAAAATGTGCCGCATGCCACGGCGAGTTCGGCGAGAGCGCGGGACGTTGGCCGCAGCTCGCACAAGGCAAAGGCTCGCTTGCCTCGCATGATCCGGTCAAGACGGTCGGGTCGTATTTCCCCTATTTGTCGAGCGTGTTTGACTACATTCGTCGTTCGATGCCGTTCGGCGATGCGCAGTCGCTCGAAAACAACGAGCTTTTCGCCGTTACGGCCTACGTGCTCTATCTCAACGACATCGTCGACAATAAATTCGTGCTCTCGAAAGAAACCTGGGGCGAGGTCAAGATGCCAAACGCAGCCGGCTTCTTCGACGACGACCGCGAGACGGCGGAGAAGGCCTTCTGGAATTCCAATCCCTGCATGAAGGATTGCCGCGGGCCCATGCGGATTATCGGGCGCGCGGGAGCGGTTGACGTAACCCCCGATGAAAAAACGCAGAAACGGGGCGTGGAGTAGCGCTCCGGTATTATTTCCCTTATGACATCCCGGTCACAGCTTTAGCCGGGATCTTTATGGCGAAACTCAACCTTTCCATTGCCGTGCGCGATTACGACCGTACACGGCCACTCAGCGACGGGATTGTTCAGATCGACGGGGTCGACGCGGTATTCATGGCGCTCGACCCCGAAGAAATCTTCTTCCGCGCCTTTCGCCATGCCGAATTCGACATTTGCGAGCTGTCGATGTCGAGTTTCACGGTCAAGACCGCACTGGGCAATTGCCCCTACGTAGGCGTGCCGGCTTTCGTCTCGCGTGCTTTCCGGCACACCGCCATCTATGTGCGCACTGATCGCATCAAGAAGCCGGCGGACCTCAAGGGTAAGAGAATCGGCGTTCCCGAATATCAGCTCACCGCCAATGTGTGGGCGCGCGCAATCCTCGAAGACGATCACGGCGTGAAACCGTCCGACGTCCATTGGATCAGAGGTGGGCTCGAGGAGGTGGGAAGGCCTGAGAAGATCGCCATAACGCTGCCGAAAGACGTGCGGCTCGACAATGCGCCGGAGGGGCGAACCCTCTCGAGCCTATTGGAGGCTGGCGAAATTGACGGATTTATCGGGCCCCGCGTTCCATCAGGTTTCGGCCGCCACCCGCACATCGGTTGGCTTTTTCCCGATCCGGTTGCGGCAGCGAAGGACTATTTCAAGCGCACCGGCATCTTTCCGATCATGCATATTGTCGGCGTCAAGCGTGAGCTTGCCCAGGCTCAACCGTGGTTGCCCGGTGCGGTTTTCAAGGCATTCGAGCGCTCGAAGGCGATTGCACTGGAGAAGCTCGCCGATACCTCATCGACCAAGGTCACGTTGCCCTTCGTCGAGGAGCGATTGATCGAAGCGCGTACACTGATGGGCGATGATTTCTGGTCATATGGTGTTGCGGCCAACCGCAAGACGCTTGAAACATTTCTGCGTCACCACCATTCCCAAGGTCTGTCGACCCGGCTGGTAACGGTTGAAGAAATGTTTCATCCGGGCACGCTCGAGAGTTTCAAGCTTTGATGGATGGGACCCGATGAAGACCATTTCGGGATTGGTCGCATTCTCCGCGTTTATGGTGACCAGCATGTCTGTATCGACGAGCGAGATCAGGGTTATGAGCGGCGGTGCGCCGAAAGAAGTGTTCGTGCTGCTCACGCCGAAATTTGAGCAGCAAACGGGAAACAAAGTCGTCTTCGTCTACGACGTGTTGACCGCTTTGCGCGAAAAACTGACTGCTGGCGAAAAAGCCGATGTGCTAGTCATGCCGGTGCCGATGCTCGACGGCTATGCCAAAGAGAGAAAATTGCGCGATAACACTCGCGCGACTTTCGGCATCGTCGGCACAAGCGTGGTTGTGAAGGAAGGTGCACCGAAGCCGGATATTTCCACCAAGGAGAAATTCCGTGACGCCATGCTGAACGCGCGGTCGGTGGTCCATGCGACTCCAGGAAAGACTCCGAGTGGGACGCACATGGGAAAAGTGATGCAGCAACTCGGCATTGCCGACGCGATGGCCAAAAAAGTCATTCACCGCACAGCGCTCGACGGCGGCGTGCAGCTTGTCGCGGAGGGTCAGGCCGAAATCGGCATTTATCCCGCCAGCGAGGTTGCCGGGGTCAATGGCTTGACCGTGGTCGGACCGTTACCGGCCGGCATCGACTTGAACACGCTCTATGGTGCCGCAGCCACGGCCGACAGCGCCGCGGGGGACACTGCGGCGGCCTTTGTTAGGTTCATGGCCGCCCCGGAAAATCGCGGAGTCTGGAAGCACGCCGGATTCGATCCGCCCGGCTCCTAGGTTTTGGACGGTTTCAGCCGGATGTGGATGTTCTTCTCCTGCGTGAAGGAGAGCATCTCCTCGAAACACTCTTCGCGCCCAAGTCCCGACTGCTTGAATCCGCCAAAGGGCGCGCCGAGAAAGTGTTTGCTGACCTCGTTGATCCACACGTAACCCGCCTGCACAGTGAGCGCGGTGCGGTGCGCGGTATTCAGATCATTGGTCCAGATCGAAGCCGTGAGCCCATATTCAACCGCATTCACGGTTGCGAGCATCTTCGCTTCGTCGCGCCATTTGAATACGCCGAGAACCGGCCCGAAGATCTCCTCGCGCGCTATCCTGTTCTTTTCGGTGACGGCGAAGACCGTCGGCTCAATGAAGAATCCGTTCTTGAGGGCCGGATCGGCGGGCGGTCCACCGCCGGCTATCAGCTCGGCGCTTTCATTTTTGGCCGACTCGATGAAAGTCATCACCCGGTCGAATTGTCTCTTGGACACGATCGCGCCCATGGTCGTCGCCGGGTCGGTGGGAATGCCGGGCTTATAATATCTGATCTTCTCTTTCACCTTCGCGACGACCGCGTCGTAGATACCCTCATGGATGAACGCGCGGCTGGTCGAGCCGCAGGACTGCCCGCACCATGTGAAATTCATGCCGCCAATGACCGCGGCTGCAACCTCGTCGGGGTCGGCATCGCCGTAGGCGATCAGCGCGTTCTTGCCGCCCAGTTCGAGCATGGTCCGCTTGACCGTGTCGGATGCCGCTTTCATGACCGCGCGTCCGGTCGGCACGCTGCCAATTAGTGCAATCACGGCGACATCAGGGTGGCTCGCGAGTCGCTGTCCTGCTTCCTGTCCTCCTGGCACGACGTTGAATCCGCCCGGCGGCAACAGGCCTCCGATCAGTTCGGCGAGCCGCAAGGAAGAAAGGGGCGCCTGCTCCGGCGGTTTGACCACCACGGTGTTGCCGGCCGCGAGCGGGGCTGCCGATTTGCCCGCGCAGAACATGAAGGGGTGGTTGAAGGGAATAATGCGGCCGACGACGCCCAGGGGCTCGCGCACGGAAAAATTGATCGCATCTGGACCCATCGGAATCGAAGCACCCTTCATTTCCGTGACAAAGCCGGCGAAGAATTCCATCTGCGCCGCAGCGATCATCGCATCGCTGACCATTTCCTTGACAGGATTGCCACAATCCGCGGCGTCGATCATCGCAAGTTCGTTGGCGTTCTGGCGGAGGATCTCGGCGATCCGCCGCAGAATCTTTGCACGCTCTAGCGGCAGCACGCGCCGCCATTCCATGAATGCAGCCTTTGCCGAGGCCACGGCCGCGTCGATATCGTCAGCACCTGAGTCCGCGACCTTTCCCAGAGACTTGCCGGTGCCAGGGTTGATCGACTCGACAAAACGGCCAGCCTTAGGCTCGTGCCAAGCGCCCGCGTAGTAGGCGCCACGGTTCTTGGGCAACACCACCGCCTGCGCGGCGGCCGCTTTCGGTGAAACGGCTGTGGTCATGGAACTGTCCGTCTGTTTGTCCTACTGACGCGGCGAAATCTGAATCAACTCGGCGATCTGTTCTTTCGTCAGCGGACCTGGAATGAACTTCAGGTTTACTGCTTCCGGGATCAGCGAGTCGAGCCCGTGAATCTGGTCGGGATTGACCAGGCTCTTGGGGAAGAATTCATCGCGCACCCGCTTCGCCATGGGCTCCGGCACCTTGGCGAACTCTGCGTAGTCGATAATGACATGCGGATTCGACGAATACATGTACTCGATGCTTTCACGATAGGCCTTCATAAAGCGATCGATGATGTCCTTGCGTTTTGTGAGCAGGTCCGCATTCGCGACAAGGACGCGGATTGTCTGCCCGCGCACCAGCGTGGCGTCGGTCGCGCGGGCAACCAGATGAATCTTGCCTTCTTCCATTTCTTTGAGGCCGAAGGGTGGTGACGCCCAGCCGACGTCAACCTGATCGGTCATGACGGCAGTCAAAGTTGCGCTTGGATTGCCGGTGGCCTGTGGTTTGGCGCTGAGCTTGAATTCATCGATGAAGGCTCGGACGACGCTATTGGTGGAGGATCCATTGGTTGAAAAAGCGATGGTATGGCCATTGGTGTCCTTCAGTGTCTTGATGTCCGGATTTTTGGCGTACCAGTAATCGGCCGCGCCGGTTGCCTGAGCACCAATAATACGCACTGGCGCGCCTTTCGCATAAGCCGCCATGGCGCCAAGCGTGCCAACTGCCAATCCGAGATCGACGCCGCCGGCGATCACCGGCTGCAGGGTTTCGCCGCTCCCTGAGGTGTAGATCATTTCAAGCTGCAAACCGTGCTTCTTGAAGATGCCGGCCTTCTCGCCGAGGTGGGTAATTGAAGTATCCCAATTGCCGCGCTGGCCAATCGTCATTTTCACGAGATCGTCCGCGGCGCCCGGACTGGCTTGAGCAATCGTTGCGACCGCAGCCGCAATTGCAAGGAAGTGTCTCATGAATCTCCCTCCCACGCTTTTTCTAGTTCCTCTTGATGCTGTCGAGACCGCCAAGCTTTCCGATCAGCGCATTGGCGGCGATCGCCAGCACGAAGAGGACGATGAGCATCGCGTACATCGCCGGCATGTCGAAAATACTGTAGGTCTGGATGATGAGGAAACCGATGCCTTTGTTGGAAAGCTTCGTTTCCGCGAGCAAAGTCCCGATCAATGCGAACCCAAATCCGAGGCGAATGCCGTTGATGATCGGGTGACGCATCGCGGGCAGATAGATTTTTTGTACCATCTGCCACGTGCTGGCGCGGAAGCTATGCCCAACCCGGATAAGGACTTTGTCTATTTGCCGCATGCCGGCAGCCACGTTGAGCGCAACGGGAAAGAAGCAGGACAATGTACCGAGGGCGACTTTAGATTCCGGCCCAACACCAAACCACATGATCATCACTGGGAAGAAAATGATCTTTGGTGTCGGCCCGAGATAATAGAGATAGGGCTCGAAGGCTCTGGACAGGAAGCGATTGGCGCCAAGGATGAGCCCAACCACCAGGCCGGCGGACCCGCCAATTGCCAAAGCCACCCCGATTTCCGCGGCGGTCACGCCAAGATTGAAATAATAGTTGCGGTCGGTGAGCAGCGTCGACATTGCGCGTCCGATGGACAGCAACGATGGTACGACGTCGCGGTAGAGCCAGCCCGAGTGGGCGAGAAATTCCCACGCTGCCAGCACCGCCAGGATGATGGCGATGCGCAGCAACGTCACGGGGCTGATGCCCCGGGAGGCAGCCGCCGTTTGGCTTAAGCGACTGGTCTCAGCCATCTTTCAGCCTTTTCCAATCCCATAAAGAACAGCACACTGACCAGGATCACGAAACAGATCGCGGCGTAGGTGCCGGCGAGGTCATAACGCTCGGCCAGATCGTTGATCAGCTGACCAAGCCCGCCGAAATTGATCAGGAACTCGGTGCCGACCACGTTGATTAGCGCGAAAATCAGACCAAGCCGGATACCGACGAAAATGGTCGGCAACGCAGCAGGAAACAGAATTTTCCAGAATTGCTGGGTCGCCGTCAGCTTGAAGCTGCGGCCGACGTTGACCAGAACTTTCCGCGTTCCGGATATTCCTTCGATCGTCTTGAGGATCACCGGGGGCAGGGCGGAGAGAAACCCCATCATGATGATCGTCCAGGCGTTGCGGCCGAAGATCACCATGAACAGCGGATAGGTCAGCACCAGGGGTGCCGAAGCAAATGCCGCCACCCAGGTCTCGCACGCGCGCTGCAACAGACTATAG
>Ga0310914_10000017_pt1 | contig 84708 bp, 82 predicted proteins | sample GREbulkMGAN108_FD_203450 | JGI IMG/M metagenome (GOLD analysis project Ga0310914, IMG submission 203450) | Lab enrichment of tropical soil microbial communities from Luquillo Experimental Forest, Puerto Rico - GRE.bulkMG.AN108 | ecosystem: Environmental > Terrestrial > Soil > Tropical forest >... | reverse complement strand
CCGGTGTTCATCGACGGCAAGAAGGCCGCCACGCTGCGCGGCGCGACGCTGAGCGCGGATTTCAAGCAGATGGTGATCGATTATATCGAGCGCCGCTGGGGCCAGGCCGCGCGGGCGGCGGAATAGACCGGGTTGCACGCGACTGCAGCCGCGCTACCATCCCGATAAAGGGGTGCGCCATGAGTTCCTTGAGCGGCAAAGACGGTCCTCGCTATCGGCACGCCACGGACGAGTCCGCGCCTTATGAGACGATCGGTGTGGAGAAACTGACGCCGATCATCGGTGCGGAAATTGACGGCGTCGATCTCGCAAAACCTTTGTCCAACCGGACGGTGGATGAGATTCACCGGGCGCTGGCTGAGAACATCGTCATATTTTTTCGCGATCAGCACATCACGCCGCAACAGCATCTCGCATTCGGACGCCTCTTCGGAGAATTGCACGTGCATCCCGCGGCGCCACACGAGCCAGGCGAACCGGCGCTGATGAAAATCTATGCCGACAAGAACAGTCCACGGGCGAACGGCGAGGGCTGGCATACCGACGTCTCGTGCGACCTTGAGCCGCCGATGGGGAGCATTCTCTACATCAAGCAATGTCCGCCGCACGGCGGCGATACCTTGTTCGCTAGCATGTATGCGGCTTACGACGCGCTGTCCGACCGGATGAAAACCTATCTGAACGGACTAACCGCTGTGCATGACGGGGAGCCGGTCTATCGCGGCCTTTATGCGAATACAGGCGTCGCCGACAAGCCGTCCTACCCGCGGGCCGAACATCCAGTTGTACGAACGCATGCAGTAACGGGAAAGAAGGCGCTGTACGTCAATCGTGGGTTCACAAATCATATCGTCGGCATCCCGCGCGACGAAAGCGATGCCATTCTGGCCTATCTCTATGAGCACGCCGAAAATCCACTTTTCCAATGCCGGTTTCGCTGGACCGAAAATGCGATCGCTTTCTGGGACAATCGCTGCTCGCAGCACCGGGCGATGTGGGATTACTGGCCGCACACGCGGTCGGGCAACCGGGTGACGGTGAAAGGCGAGCGTCCCTTCTGACGCGGCCAGAGTCCTGAGCCTTCGCGTCGCAAAGGGCTATATCCAGCCGCCGCCATCCTTGCCGCGGTTCGCAACGCTCGCCTCTTCGAGATCCAGCTCATATTCGATGCGACGGCGCGCCTCATCGGTAATCTTGCCTTCGCGCAGGAGCTGGTAGATGAAATCGCGTTCGATATCGATCAGCTCTTTCTTCAACTCGGCGCTCTGCCGTACGCGCGACAGAGCATCATCCATGTTTGTCGGCAGGATCTGCCTTCGACTCTCATTGCGGGTGCGCAGAAGTTGGACGACGTCATCATGCAATTCGCGCTCTGCGATCACTTTCTCGAGACGCTTTTCCACTTGCTCGAGCGCGGATGCGCGGGCTTCCAGTTCTGACTGGATCGCGCCGGCCTGCTCTTCCTTGCCGAGACGCGTAAGTCCAATCCAGCGAACGACAAACGGAAGCATCAGGCCCTGACCAACAAGCGTGATGATAATGACGCCAAATGTAATGAACAGGATCATGTCGCGGTGTGGAAAGGGCTGGCCATTGTTCAGTGCGAACGGGATCGCAAGCGCGGCCGCGAGAGAAACGACGCCACGCACGCCGACAAAGCCGATCGTAAAGGGTCCTTGCCAGGGAGGTGACGGGTCGCGCTTTGCGAGCGACCGGCTGAGCCACCGCGGAAGATAGGTAGCCGGATAAATCCAGATAAATCGTGCGGCAATTACCAGCAGCGTAATCCAGACTGTCGCAACAACCAGTTCGCGAATTGAAAAACCGTGTACGCGATCGATCAACGCGCGCGCCTGTGATCCGGTCAGCAGGAACACGAGGCCTTCCACGAGGTAGACCAACAAATCCCAGAAGAATATGCCTTGCAGCCGCGTAGCGGACGAAATCAAGCGCGGGCCGTTCCAACTGACATAAAGGCCGCACGCAACCGTAGCCAGCACGCCCGATCCGCCGAGATGCTCTGGCACCCAGAACGCGAGATATGGCGTCATCAGCGACAGTGTGATTTCCACTCGCGGCTCATGTGCCCATTGCCGCAACCTCAGACTCAACCAACCAACGGCGATGCCATAGAAAATCTCGCCGATGACAATGAACGTGAAAGTGCCGGCTGCCTCGGGCAGAGAGAATGCGCCGGTGACCGCCGCAGCGACCGCGAAGCGATAAAGAATTAGGGCTGTCGCATCATTCGCCAGTCCTTCGCCTTCCAGCACCACCAGCAAACGCCGCGGCAGCGCGAGTCGCCGCGCGATCGCTAGCGGGGCGACTACGTCGGGAGGGGCGATGATGGCGCCGAGGACAAATCCAATCGCCCAGTCGAAGTTCAGCAAGTAGTGCGTTGCGATTGCGACCGCGCAGGTCGTGAAAACCACGCAGCCAAACGCCAACAGGGTGATCGGCCGTAGGTTGAAGCGAAATTCACGCCAACTCATCGAAACGCCCGCCGAATAGATGAGCGGCGGAAGGATCACGAGCAGCACGACTTCCGGCGCGAGTTGAATGCGTGGCAGGCCGGGAATAAGCGCCATGCCGATACCGGCGATCACCAGCAGGATCGATGGCGCGGTTTTGAGCCGCTGCGCGATGACAGCCGCCGCGGCCAGCACCGCCAGCATGAACAGGAGCGTTCCCATGGTTAGCGTCATATGAGGTTCGCCACCATGTTCACTGTCAGCGCGAGTACGACGAGGTTGAAGAAGAAAGAAAGGACTCCATGAACTGCCGCCATGCGCCTGATGATCTTGCTGGTGACCGCCACGTCCGAAACTTGTGATGTCATTCCGATGACCAAGGAAAAATACAGAAAGTCCCGATAGTCGGGCTCGCGATCCTCGGGGAAGCGCAGCCCGCCAATCTTTCCGTCACTGCCCTCACCGTAGTACTCGTGCGCGTAGTGAAAAGAAAATATCGTATGAACGAATGTCCATGAGAGCAGAATGGTTGCGAACGCGAATGCAACGCTTAACGCGGTGCTACCCTGGGGTGCCTGCTTTGCGCCGCCGAGCGCGAAGACCACGGCGACAAGACTGGCAAACGTGGCGATGATTGACAGGGTCAGAATGGCACCGGCGCCCTCATCCTGTTGCGACGCACGACGACGGATGTGCGTAATAGTCGCCCGCCACATCAGGGGCAGCGTGAGGCTAAGGTAGACCACAATGCCCGCGTCCCATCCGGCGAGCGCGCGCGTTCCCCACCCAGGCGTAAGCGGTTTGACCGCTATCGAGACCGCGATGCCGACGAGGATGGCAAGTGCAAGTTTGGCGTGGAGTCCGACCATTCTCAGCGGCAGCGATGAGGGCGGACGTTTGGCGCTGGGCATCCTGGTTCGCCCTCAGGTTCTCCGCTCGGCGACGAAACGCGCAGCGGCACGCAAAGTATCGGCCTTTGTGCCGAACCGGGCCAGCGCGCTATCGGACTCGGTCACCAGTTCCTTGAGGCGCGCACGCGCGCCCTCAAGACCGAGGGCCGCGACAAGTGTCGCTTTGCCGGCCGCGGCGTCTTTGCCCGCGGCTTTGCCGAGCGTCTTGGTATCACCCTCAACGTCAAGCAGATCGTCGGCGATCTGGAACGCCTGGCCGATCGCAATGCCGTAGCGATCGATATCGGCGAGCGCCGCCATATCGGCTTTTCCGAGAATCGCGCCGGCCCGACAAGCGAAGCGGATCAACGCACCGGTCTTCATCGCCTGCAGTGTGGCGATCTCTTTTTCACTCAGGCGCTTCGGTTCGAAGCGGCCTTCGGCAGCAAGGTCGAGCATTTGTCCTCCCGCCATTCCGCCGAGGCCAGATGCGCGCGCGAGTTCTGCCACAAGCGCGATTCGTACCGAGGGATCGGCATGCACCTCAGGTCGCGCCATCACGTCGAAAGCCAAGGTAAGAAGTGCATCGCCGACAAGAATCGCAGTGGCCTCGTCGTAGGCTTTGTGCACCGTCGGTCGCCCGCGCCGCAGATCGTCGTCGTCCATTGCCGGCAAGTCGTCATGCACCAGCGAATAACAATGTACGAGCTCAAGTGCAGCGCCAGCGGTCAGTGCACCCGAGCGCGGGGCCCCGAACACAGCGGCGCTCTCGACCAGCAAAAACGGGCGCAGGCGTTTGCCGCCATCAAGTGCTGCATGACGCATTGCGGTGGTAAGCCGCGCCGGCCGGAAGATTTCCCCATCGAGGGGTGCGTCGCCGAGCAGTTGCTTGAGCAACATTTCGGTCTCAGCGGCAATCGAGGCAAGCCGCGCGGGGAAGTCGGTGATACCCTTGTTCATTCCTACATTGTTAGCTGCTGTGAATGATCTGGCAAAGTGGGGCGTATGACACCGGATCGGATAGGTTAATCTCCGACGGTGAAACAACCGGGCCTCAAAGGACGCTCTACGCTGTGGCGGGTGCTGCGCATCGTCGTCCTTGTGCTGATCGCGGCGGTGTTGCTGCCGTATCTGATCACACCGCTCTACGCAGTGGTCGATCCGGTCTCGACGAGCATGCTGTGGCGGCGCCTGAGCGGGGCGCGGGTTGAGCGTCAGTATGTCCCAATTGCGCGTATCTCGCCGTCCTTGTCTCTTGCGGTGATCGTCGCCGAAGACGGCCGCTTCTGCAGCCACCACGGCGTCGATCTCGCGGAACTTCGGGAGGCTTTCGCCGAGGCCGATGACATGGATGAGATGCGCGGCGGCTCAACCATCACTCAACAGGTGGCAAAGAATTTGTTCCTTTGGCAGGGGCGAAGCTACGTCCGCAAGGCGCTGGAATTTCCGCTGGCGCTTTGGATCGATCTGATTCTGTCGAAGCGTAGGGTTCTGGAAATTTACCTGAATATCGCGGAGTTGGGGCCCAACGGTGAATTCGGCGCCGAGGCGGGAGCGCGCCGCGCCTTTGGCAAATCGGCTCAGGACCTTTCTCGCTATGAGGGGGCCCTGCTGGCCGCAACCTTGCCAAATCCGACGATCCGCAACGCGCGCCGTCCGGGGCCGGGTCTTCAATGGCTGGCTGGCCTCTATGTGGCCCGGGCTGCAAAATCGCCGGATGCGGCCGCATGTCTGCGGCGAAGCCACTAGCGTTAGCGCAATCCTTCCTCTATAAGCCCGGCTTCAAGCTGACATATAATGACTTTCAGGAGTCCCCTCCCATGGCTGTGCCGAAAAGAAAAACCTCACCGTCGCGTCGCGGCATGCGCCGCTCCGCTGACGCGCTCAAGCGCCCGGCCTATGTCGAGGACAAGGATTCAGGCGAGCTGCGTCGTCCGCATCATATCGACCTGAAAACCGGCATGTACAAAGGCCGTCAGGTTTTGAAGTCGAAGACCGAGGCTTAGCGCGACGGGGCCGAGGTAAGCTGCGCCATGTTCATGCTCGGCTTTCCGCTGCTGCTGATTCCATTCGCGATCTACAACATCATCGCATTTCTCATGCCGGGCGTAGCGTGGAGTAGCGTGGTCTCCACGGTCCACATGATGTCGGGCGTAGATTGGACGATGACGACGAGTGACGTGCTCGTCGCGCTCTCGATTCTGCTGCTCTGCGGTGAGGTGATGAAATCGTCGCGCATCAGCAGACGCACCATCATCGACCACGCGTTGTCGTTAATACTTTTCCTCGGCATGTTGATCGAATTTATTCTCGTCAAGCAGGCCGCCACCGCGACATTTTTCCTGCTCCTCGTCGTGGGCTTCATCGACGTGCTCGGTGGCTTCGCGTTTACTTTGCGCTCGGCCCAGCGAGACCTTACGGTTGAGGGTGTCGAGCGCGTTTCGCCCTGAGTAAGTCGAAACTTCATCTGAGCCCGTCATGAGCCGCGATTTCCAGCTCCCCGGCCGCTCGCCCGTGATTGCCTGCGAAGGCATGGCGGCGACCTCCCATCCGTTGTCGACGCTTGCCGCGATCGACATGCTCCGCGCGGGTGGCACGGCAGCCGACGCGGCGGTGACCGCGGTTGCCGTCTTGTGTGTTGTCGAGCCGCACATGACGGGCATCGGAGGCGACTGCTTCTCCCTGGTGTCCCGGCCGGGCAAGCCGGTCTGGGGTTACAACGGTTCGGGTCGTGCGGGAATGAAGGCGTCCGATCAGGCGCTGCGCGCGAAGGGTCTGGCTGAAATTGGCAACTCCATCCATGCGGTCACCGTACCCGGAGCGATCGAAGCCTGGGAGGAAATCCTGAAGGCGCATGGCCGGTTTGGTCTCGATCGCGCGTTGGCGCCAGCGATCAAATATGCCGAGGGCGGATTTCCCGTCAGCGCCCGCGTGGCCTGGGACTGGCAGAGACACGTCGTCAAGCTCAAGGCCGATGCCGGAGCGTCCAGGCACTACCTTTTCAACGGCGGAGCACCCAAGGAAGGCGACGTTATTCGCTTTCCGGCGCTTGCGTCTACGTTGAAGACCATCGCCACGAAGGGTGCTCGTGCTTTCTACGAGGGCGAAATCGCCGACGACATGACTAGAACGCTTGCGGCTCGGGACTCTTTCCTCACGGCGGAGGATTTCACGCGCCATCGCGGCGACGCGGTTACGCCGATTTCGACCAATTATCGCGGGCTCGACCTCGTGGAGATTCCTCCAAATGCACAAGGGCTCACTGCGTTGGTGATGCTCAACATCCTGGAGAACTTTGACGTTGGTGCGCTGGACCCGCTCGGCGCGGATCGCTTTCATCTGGTGCTTGAGGCCGCGCGGCTAGGTTACGCCCTGCGCGATACGCATATTGCCGACGAGGCGCATATGCGCACTTCGGTCAAGAATCTGCTCGATAAAAAGTTTGCCAAGATGCTTGCGTCCCTTATCGACACGAAGAAGCGCGCGAAATTACCAAGCGCGCCCGGGCCCGGAAACGACACAGTCTATCTGACGGTCGTTGATCGCGACCGGACCGCCGTTTCCTTCATCAATTCCCTGTATTCCAGCTTCGGCACCGGAATCTGCACGGAGAAGACGAGCATCATGCTCACCAATCGCGGGGCTTGCTTCACGCTGGAGCAAGGTCACCCGAACGTCTTCGGTCCAGGCAAACGTCCGATGCATACGATCATTCCGGCTCTCGCAATGCGCAATGGCCGCTGCGACATGAGCTTTGGAGTCATGGGCGCGCACTATCAGCCGATGGGTCACGTTCAAATCATCCTCAACATGCTCGACTACGGCATGGACGTGCAGCAGGCGATCGACGCACCGCGTTTTTTCTTCGAGGGTGAGAAGGCCGACGTCGAGCATGGAACGCCGACAACGACAATCGATGGACTTACGGCCCGTGGACACGACGTGGTAATGGCGAGCTCACCTTGGGGTGGTGCACAAACCATCAAGATTGATTGGGATCGCGGCGTGCTGATCGGGGGCTCGGAGCCGCGCAAGGACGGTTGCGCACTCGGCTATTAAAGTGCGTCGAGCGCTGCTGTAGCCCGATAGGCAGCTAACGCCACATTAGGTTCGGCGCGGCGACGCTCGCTCATTTGCGGATGCCCATCCTTGGTCGCGACAAGCTGCGCCAGAAGCGAGACGTGGTAATGGGCTGTCGCTGGCTTGGTTGCCTGAGGTGCGCGCGCGAGTACAACCACCGCACGTGTTCCGGCGTTTTCACCGTAACTCGTCGCGTCGGATTGGCACACCGTTTGCTTCGCTTTCGTCAGGCCGCATCGCGGTACCGTTTCAATCCCGGGCAGAGCCGATTTCTCATGTATGGCATGGCAAGGCGCGTGCCATCCGACGCTAACCGGCTGGGACGCGCAATAGGTCCGTCATTTATCGGTTTGGTAAACGCCGATCACCGGAAATGTGCCGGCGTTCTTGAAGTTACGAGCGACTATTCCTTCTCACCGAGCTTATCCAGTCGCTTTTGCATCTCGTCGAGCTGGCGCTTGAGTTCGTCCATCTCGCTGCCCGAACCCTGCGGTTTTTCCGACGGTTTCGTCTGACCGCGTGCAAACGGGGCGAACATGGCGAAAGTCTTTTCGAACATCTCCATGTTTCGCCGGACCTGATCCTCGAGCGGCCCAAATGCACCGACGCCGAAAGCTTGCGCCATCTGTTCGCGGAATTTGCCCTGTTCCTTCGATAGAGATTCAATCGAAGCTTCCAAAAAACGGGGCACCAGCATCTGCATACTATCGCCGTAAAAGCGGATCAGTTGCCGCAGGAAGGTGATCGGCAGGAGGCTTTGCCCTTCCTTGTTCTCCTGTTCGAAGATGATTTGCGCGAGCACCGAGCGCGTAATGTCTTCACCGGTTTTTGCGTCGTAGACGATAAAATCCTCGCCGTTCTTGACCATCGCCGCGAGGTCTTCGAGCGTCACATAGGTGCTCGTTCCGGTATTATAGAGCCGCCGGTTTGCATACTTTTTGATGGTGACTGGCTCTTTTTTTTCCTCTGCCATGTGGATCACACGTCTTCCCTTGCCCAGGCCTTGAGCATAGCCAATTTCCGCTCATATGGGCCAGCCGTTTTGTGGCAGCGCGGGAGCGCCGTTCGTGATGAGGCGTCCCTTGCGGAAAGGCCGAAAAAGCGCCAATTGTCGGGAATATTCGAGTGGCAGGTCATGTTGACAGACCCGCATGGCCTGCCGAGGATGCGGCAGTGCCAAATATCTCCGCCTGCCCCCGAACGCGACGCAACAGGAGTTTCGTATGAAAGACGACATCGTCATCGTGAGCGCTACCCGCACCCCGGTTGGCGCATTCAATGGGGCATTTGCCAATCTGCCGGCGCATGAGCTTGGCAAAGCGGCTATCAAAGGCGCGGTCGAGCGCGCCGGTGTGGAAGGAGTCCGCGTCAGCGAAGTGATCTTGGGACAGATCCTGACCGCGGGTCAGGGCCAGAACCCCGCGCGGCAGGCCTCGATCGCAGCCGCTATCCCTGTCGAAACACCCGCTTGGGGCGTGAACCAGCTATGCGGTTCGGGCTTGCGCGCGGTCGCACTCGGCTATCAGGCGATCCTCAATGGCGACAGCGACATCGTAGTCGCGGGTGGCCAAGAATCGATGAGCATGGCACCGCACTGTCAGCACCTGCGCGCCGGGATAAAGATGGGCTCGTTCGAAATGATCGACACGATGATCAAGGACGGGCTTTGGGATGCCTTCAACGGCTATCACATGGGCACGACTGCGGAGAACGTCGCGAAGCAGTGGCAGATCACCCGCCAACAGCAGGATGAATTTGCCGTCGCCTCGCAGAACAAGGCTGAGGCCGCGCAGAAGGCCGGCAAGTTCAAGGACGAAATCACGCCGGTGACCATAAAGTCGCGCAAGGGCGATATCGTTGTAGACACCGACGAATATCCGAAAGCCGGCGTGACTATGGAATCGATTGCTAAGCTGCGCCCCGCCTTCGACAAAGAAGGAACGGTCACGGCTGCGAACGCGTCCGGAATTAACGACGGCGCCGCCGCCGTTGTTCTGATGAAAGCGAGCGAGGCCGTCAAACTCGGCAAGACGCCGCTCGCGCGCATCGTGTCGTGGGCACAAGCCGGTGTCGATCCGTCGATCATGGGTACGGGGCCAATCCCTGCTTCGCGCGCCGCACTCAAGAAAGCCGGCTGGAAAAAAGAGGACCTCGATCTGGTCGAGGCGAACGAGGCCTTCGCCGCGCAAGCCTGTGCAGTGAACAAGGACCTCGGCTGGGACACCAGCAAGGTCAATGTCAACGGCGGAGCCATCGCAATCGGCCATCCGATCGGGGCGTCGGGGGCGCGCGTGTTGGTGACGCTGCTTTACGAAATGCAGAAGCGCAATGCCAAGAAAGGGCTGGCCACCCTTTGCATCGGTGGCGGCATGGGCATTGCCATGTGCGTCGAGCGGTAGCCGGTTCGGCGTTAATTTAGGTCATGGCCGGGCTTGTCCCGGCCATGATGTTTTAAGAACATGTGTTTCAAGAAACTTATTTGAGGGAGCGAACCAATGGCGCGCGTTGCATTAGTAACGGGGGGAACCCGCGGTATCGGGGCTGCAATCACCAAGGCGCTGAAGTCAGCCGGGTACAAGGCCGCCGCCAACTACGGCGGCAACGACGAAGCTGCGCAGAAGTTCAAAGCCGAGACCGGCGTTCCCGTTTTCAAATGGGACGTGTCGTCCTACGACGCCTGCGTCGACGGCATCAAGAAAGTGGAGGGCGAAGTCGGGCCGGTCGAAGTGCTGGTCAACAACGCTGGCATTACCCGCGATGCCATGTTTCATCGCATGAAGCCCGAACAATGGACCGCCGTCATCAATACGAATCTCGGCTCGCTGTTCAACATGTGCCGGCCGCTCATCGAAGGCATGCGCGACCGCAAGTTCGGTCGCATCATTAATATCTCTTCGATCAACGGCCAGAAGGGCCAGATGGGACAAGCGAACTACTCGGCCGCAAAAGCTGGCGAGCTTGGCTTCACCAAGGCCCTGGCCCAGGAAGGGGCACGATCTGGCATTACGGTGAACGCAATCTGCCCGGGCTACATCAATACCGAGATGGTGCAGGCTGTGCCAAAAGACGTTCTGGAAAAATCGATCCTTCCGCAGATTCCGATCGGCCGTCTGGGCGAGCCCGAGGAGATCGCGCGCTGCGTGGTATTCCTCGCATCAGACGAAGCGGGCCTGATCACCGGCGCGACATTGAGCGCGAATGGTGGGCAATATTTCGTCTAGCTTAGGCCGCCGAACGTGACGAAGGCTCTCAACGCGATCGTTGCCATCTGCTTGTTCGCGCCGGCAGCGGCGACACCTGTTGCCGCACAGGACGTCGATGCGCGTTGCAAGGATGTCTACGACAAAGTCGCCTGCGGCTGTGCCCTTCAGAACGGCGGGCAAATCATTCCCCCGCCGGGTGGGGTCAAGCGCGAAGGGCTGAAGCTGCGGCCGACGGAGGGCCGTGAAACGACCCAGACGCTTGATGGAGGTCGCGTCGCATTTCCAAAGTACTTCAGGCGAGACGGACTGAAAATCCAGAAGAGTCGTGCGCTCGAGGGCTATATGGCGTGCATGCGCAGTAGCGGCCGCAAGTAGCGCGAACAGGAGTTTATCGCCGCGTTTGGCCGCGCGGCGACCAGTCCCCGGGCGCGAGTTCGAATCCGGCATCGACCCGGTGCCAATGCGACCGCTCGTCGCTCGCCAGCAGAAAGAGAATCGCGGCGGAAGCGGGGCGTCCTTCAGCCTGCTGCGGGTCGAGAAAGGTTTCGCGATAGTGCCCGCCCTCCGGGCGAGGTTTGAGTCCGAGGGCGCTTATTATTTCGGGAGTGGTGGGTGAGGGTCATGGATGCCGTTAAAATTTGTTCTTGCGCGCCCGAATTTCCGCGAAAACCTCAGCCGGCGGCCGACCAGCCATGCCAATTCCGGCCGCCACATTGGGCAGATCGGCGCGCAGAAAAGGGTTGGCTTTCTTTTCCTCGCCGATGGCGACCGGAATGGTCGGCTCCTTTCGTGCGATTTCCTCCTTCGCCCGCCGCTCACGTGCGGCAAGCGCCTTGTTGTTCGGCTCGATCGTGCGCGCGAATTTGATGTTCGCCTCGGTGTATTCATGACCGCAATAAATTTCGGTGTCGTCTGGAAGATCGCGCAGTTTTACGAGCGAATGCCACATTTGGTCCGGCGTTCCTTCGATGACGCGACCACAGCCGATCGAAAACAACGTGTCGCCGACGAATGCGAGCTTGTCTGCGTGAAACCAGTAAGCGATGTGACCGAGCGTGTGGCCCGGCGTTTCAATCACATTGGCTGACAAGGTTCCGACTTTGACCTTGTCGCCTTGACGAACGGTTTCGTCCACTGCCGGAATTTTGGAAGCTTCGGCCGCAGGCGCCACAACGCGGCACTTGTATTTTTCCTTCAGTGGTTTGATGCCGTCGGTGTGGTCGGCGTGGTGATGCGTGACCAGAATGTCGGTCAATTTCCACCCTGTGGCCTTCAGTGCGGCCTCAATGGGCGCCGCCTCTGGCGCGTCGATACTAGCAGTGGCGCCGCTGGCGGGGTCATGCAGCAGCACCCCGAAGTTGTCAGATCGGCAGAGAAAAAGACGGGTTTCCGCTGGCATTGGCGTTATTCCTGATTGACGTTTCGAGCAGAAATTAACCGTACCACGCCGATGTATGGGCGTGCACCTTCGTCCGGTTCCTCACGTTAGCGTTTTGCTACGGCGTTTCATGATAGTTTTGTGGCATGTCGATCGACGTTGTGGATCTTCGCAATTTCTACGGCCAGCGGCTGGGGGTCGTTGCCCGCCGATTCATCGGCCGTGGCATCCGCTCGTTATGGGGCAACACCGCGGGCCAACGCGTGCTTGGTATCGGTTACGCCACGCCTTACCTGGGTCTATTTCGCGAGGAAGCCGAACGCTGTTTCGCGCTCATGCCGGCGGGGCAGGGTGTGGTGAAATGGCCCACGTCGCGTCCCGCATTGTCGGCGCTGGTCGATGAAAACGAATTGCCGCTCGCTGATTCAGCAATAGATCGTGTGATGCTTGTGCATGCGCTTGAAATGACCAACGACCCGGGTGCGCTGTTGCGCGAGGTGTGGCGGGTGCTTGCCTCCGGCGGACGCTTGCTCGCCGTAGTGCCAAACCGGCGAGGTCTTTGGGCGCGAATGGATACGACGCCGTTCGGGCACGGCCGGCCTTATTCGCGCAGCCAGATCAATCAGCTCTTGCGGGAGACCTGGTTTACTCCAACCGGGTGGAGCGAAGCTCTTTACGTGCCGCCCGTTGAACGCGGCTGGTTCCTGCGATCGGCGGTTGCGTGGGAGCGGACCGGTGCGACGCTGTCCGCGCCATTTGCGGGAGTGCATCTGGTTGAGGCAACCAAGCAGGTCTATCGCGCGATCCCGGCGCGCCGCGAGAAGCGACGACTGGTGCCCGCGCTGGAGCCCGCACTGGCGCCGTCACCAGGCGCGTAGAGCAAACGTCATCAGTTTTGCAGGCGGCTGAAATTCTCGCTTGCGCAGGAACGAGCGGCGATCGTCGGCCTACTCAGGCTGACGTGGCTCATCGCCGCCGCCTTCGTCTTGTGCCGATTGCGGGGCCGCGCCTTGCTGATGGCCGCCGCCGTAGTCAGGCCGATCCTGTCGGTAACCACCACCACCACCACGGTGGCGGCGCCGACGGCGATGCATGCCGAAGCGGTCCTGGTTGCGATCGCCTTGGTTGCGATCACCCTGGTTGCGATCGCCCTGGTTGCGATCGCCTTGGTCGTGACCGTTCTGCCCGGAGTTTTGTTGCGGCTGACCGCCGCCGGTTATGAATGCCGGCAAGCCACCGACATCCTGCCCGCCTTCATGTCCCCCTTGATTCGGATGATACGGCTGCGGCTGATGCTGCTGGCGATTGTGGACTTGTTGGTCGCGCGGTGGAAATGGTTGAGCATCGCGAGGGAGATATGGCTGCTGCTGAGGTTCGCGCGGCGCATAGCTCGGTTCATTCTGGCCCATGAAAGTTTGGCCATCGTCATCGTCGCCGTCGAAACTCTCGTCGTTCCCTTGCTGGTGCTGCCCGCCGGGTGCGCCCTGTTGAGGCTGCTGATTGTAGTAGGGGTTCTGCTGGCGGAATTGTTCCTGCGCGGCGGCAATAAGACGGAAATAATGCTCGGCGTGCTGGTAGTAATTCTCGGCGGCAACCGGATCGCCGGAGCCCTGGGCGTCACGCGCAAGCTGGATATATTTTTCTGCAATGTGCGAAGCCGTGCCGCGAATTTTAACGTCAGGGCCGTTTGATTCGTAAACACGCGTCAGCGGATTTTGACTTTTGCGGTGGTTACCGCGTCCCCGCATGCGCTTCTGACCGTTTCTCATGTGCCTGTTATCGCCTTTTTGCCTGTCCCGGCTTTACCCGCCGACCTCAACCCGATTTGCAAGTCCATACACTCTCATTGCGCGGCCGGACCCGCATTTGTTGTCCGCGCCAATGATCGAACCGTTGTGTTTCTTTATCGCGTTAGTCGCAGCAACCCCTTAGCCGCGTTATTTCCGCGGCGTTGCCAAGCACTCTCGTTACGCGCATCTTCCCAGGTTTCGAAAAATGATGGCCCAACCGGTGAAGCATCCAGACCCATCTCTAGCGAATGTGTTTGCCGTCTATACGAAGTCGGCTCTTCGTCATCCGCCTTGCGCCGAACCACACAGAACATCAGCTCTGGGGCTCACGGCGATGCAACCGTCACGGGTCGATTCCGTGACTGGAACCTAGTCGTTTCCGTGGAATAATCCAAGAGGTTTTTTCGGTACAAAGAGCACTGCAATTTTCATCGGGTGGGAATGCAACTCGCTCATGGCACGAAACCTGCGCCGAGTACACGCGGTGTTCCAGTTAAGTCACTGCGTGCAACCCCAACCGCAAGTCCCGCATTGGTAAATATTTTGCGCACATTGGGTTCCTGTCCTGCACCCAATTCCACGAATAGTCGTCCGCCCTGTGCCAAAAGCCGTTTTGCATCCGCCGAAATGGAACGGTAGGCAGCCAGACCGTCGTCGCCGCCGTCGAGTGCCATCATTGGGTCGTAATCCCGCACCTCCGGCGCGAGAGAGGCAATATCGCCGCGCGCGACATAAGGAGGATTCGAAACCACCAGATCGAATTGACCCTCGACGCCGGCAGCCATGTCGCAGGAAATCAGGCTGCACCGGCCTTCGAACCCGAATTGGGTGACATTGATCTGTGCCGCTTCCAGAGCCGCGCGGCTGATATCGGTGCCAATTCCCGTAGCGTTCGGGAGTTCGTTTAAGAGCGCCACAAGCAAAGCCCCCGAGCCGGTACCGATGTCGAGTATACGCAGCTTTTCCATGCGCAGACCGCCGCGCACGACGAAATCCAGCGCACCTTCGACCACGGTTTCAGTCTCCGGTCGTGGCACCAGAACGTCCGGCGTAACCGCAAGCGCAAGACTCCAGAATTCCTTTCTTCCAAGAATGCGTGATACCGGCTCGCGTTTCAGTCTGCGCGCGGCTAGTCCAGATATCGCGTTGACTTCGCGAGCTTCCAAAACGCGATCCGTCTGACTGATCAAGCGGGCACGATCAAGATGCAGCGCGTGACCAGCCAGCACACGGGCGTCGACGTCAGCATCCTCGATGCCGGCGGTATGGAACGCATGGGCAACCAGCTGCAGTGCCCGGGAAAGAGAGGCTCCGTCCTTCAGTCCCGGAATAATTCTCACGCCGAGCCTTCGGCCGCCAGCAACTCGGCCTGATGCTCGGTGACCAGTGCGTCGATGACCTCGTCGAGAGCTTCGCCTTCGATGATCTGCGGCAGTTTGTGCAGCGTGAGATTGATTCGATGATCGGTGACGCGACCTTGCGGATAATTGTAAGTGCGGATGCGTTCCGAGCGGTCACCCGAACCGACCTGGCCACGCCGCTCGGCCGCGCGCGCGGAATCGCGTTTGGTTTTTTCGACGTCATAAAGTTTCGCACGCAGCATCGTCATCGCCTTTGATTTATTTTTGTGTTGCGATCGTTCTTCCTGTACGAATACAACGATTCCGCTCGGCATGTGCGTGATGCGGATGGCAGATTCAGTCTTGTTGACGTGCTGTCCGCCGGCGCCCTGCGCGCGCATGGTATCGATCTTGAGATCGGACTCGTTGATATGAATGTCGACATCCTCCACCTCAGGAAGCACGGCGACCGTTGCCGCCGAGGTATGGATGCGCCCAGAGGCTTCCGTGTCGGGTACGCGCTGGACGCGATGCACCCCTGACTCAAATTTAAGCTTGGCGAACACGCCACGCCCGCGCACCTCGGCGACGATTTCCTTGAACCCACCTTTCGTGCCTTCGCTCAGCGAAAGAATCTCCGTTTTCCAGCCCTGCTTGGCGGCATAGCGTTCGTACATGCGGAAAAGATCTCCGGCGAACAACGCGGCTTCATCGCCGCCGGTACCCGCGCGGATTTCGAGGATTGCATTGTGATCGTCCATCGCATCCTTCGGCAGCAAAGCGAGACGAATCTTTTGCGTCAGGACTTCCTTGCGTTCCTGTAATTCGTGTCGTTCGTTGTCGGCAAGTTTGCGCATCTCCGCGTCCGTGTCGGAATCATCGATCAGCGCCGAAAGCTCCGCGATTTCCTTGTCGGTGCCGCGATAGGCCTTGATCGCTTCGACGACCGGAGTGAGTTCAGCGAATTCACGCGACAACTTGACGTAGGCGTCCGGAGACAATCCGCTGGCGAGCTCACTTTCCACCAATGCATGGCGGGCCAGCAAAGCGTCCATCTTCTGTTGCGGCAGAATCGTCAAAGCTGCAATCCCTCGGCGACAGCGAAGGCCTCGAGCTTGTGGCGAATGGAAACGCTGCCGACCGGCTGCTCAAGACACGGCAGGAGGGTCTCTTCACCCTTTCGGCAATCGAGGTCTAGCAGAAGCGCTTTCACCGGCCCGACTGCGGAAGGAGTGAGGGACAACGTGCGATACCCGAGAATGGTCAGCGCCAGAGCGCCGATCGGCTGCGAGGCGAGTTCGCCGCACAGCGTAACCGGCTTGCCGTGCTTCTTTGCCTTGTCGGCGATGTCCTTCAGCGCGCGCAAGACCGGCGCTGAAAGCGGATCGAATCGTTCGGATACGCGCGGATTGCCGCGGTCGGCCGCGTACAGGAACTGCATCAGGTCGTTGGACCCGACGGACAGAAAATCGACCCGCTCGAGCAATTCGTTGAGCTGGAACAGGAGCGATGGGACCTCGACCATCGTGCCGATCTCGACCCGTTCGGGCAATTCGTGCCCGTGCCGGCGCAGGTGCGTCAGCTCGACCTCGACCAGCGACTTTGCCTTGTCGAATTCTTCGACGACGGCGATCATTGGAAACATGAGCTTGAGGCTGCGCCCGCTCGCCGCGCGCAGCAAGGCACGCACCTGGCTGCGCAACAAACCTGGCCTGTCGAGACCAAGCCTGATCGCCCGCCAGCCCAGGGCGGGGTTTTCTTCGTCGATGTTCCGCATGTACGGCAACACCTTGTCACCGCCGATGTCGAGCGTGCGGAAAGTAACTGGCTTTTTTCCTGCCGCATCGAGGACCGCGCGATAGAGAGCGAGCTGTTCGCCGGTGCGCGGCAAAGTGGTCGCAACCATGAACTGCAGTTCGGTGCGGAAAAGCCCGATGCCGGCTGCGCCCGTGTCCTCGATGTGCGGAAGATCAATGGTGAGCCCGGCATTGATCATCAGCGAAACCTTCTGCCCGTCCTTGGTGATGCAAGGACGATCCCGCAGCGCTCGATATTGGGCTTGCCGGCGGGCGCGGAGTTTTACGCGCTCACCATACGAAGCCTGGATGTCCTGCGGAGGACGCATATGAACGTGGCCAGTCGAGCCGTCGACGATGATGGGATCGTTCGGTTCGACCAGCCCCGTGGCATTCTCGATTTCGCCTACGGTTGGAATTCCGAGCGCGCGCGCCACGATCGAGACGTGCGAAGTCGGCCCACCTTCCTCGAGGATCAGGCCACGCAGTCGCTTGCGATCGTAGTCTAGAAGTGCCGCAGGTCCCATGGATCGCGCAACGACAATCGCATTCTCCGGCATCTGTTCTTTCGTCGGAGCGTGATCCTGCCCCATCAGCACGCGCATCAACCGGTTGGCGAGATCATCAAGGTCGTGCAGGCGGTCGCGCAGATAGTGATCGGAGGCTCGCAGCATACGTGCACGCGTATCCGATTGTACGCGTTCGACGCCCGCTTCCGCGGTGAGACCCGTCATGACGGCCTCGCGAATTCGATGCAACCAGCCCTGATCATAAGAAAACATGCGGTAGGCTTCGAGCACGTCACGATGCTCACCACCGTCAGCGATGTCACGATGTTCGACCAGCCGGTCGAGATCTTCACGCAAGGTAGCGATCGCGGCGTCGAGCCGCTTGAGTTCGTGCTGCACGTCGTCAGCGATGACGTTGGTGACGACCACTCGTGGCTCGTGCAGCACTACGTGGCCGAGTGCGATCCCATCGGACAGTGAACTGCCCGTGAGATGCATCGCATGTCGCGCGACCGGTTCCGCGCCGGGGCGGGCGAGCGAGGACAACTCGCCCGATGCAATCATCTCGGCGAGCACCATCGCCGTTGTTTGCAGGGCTTCTTCTTCTTCCTCGGTATAGGTACGGCGCGCGCGGTTTTGCACGACGAGCACGCCGAGCGTATTGCCAGCCCGCAGGATCGGCACGCCCAGGAACGAATGGTAGATTTCTTCGCCGGTTTCCGCCCGATACGAGAAGGCCGGGTGTGCCTGTGCGTCGGACAGGTTGATCGGATTGGCTTCGCTGGAGACGAGGCCGACGAGGCCTTCGTCCGCCTTTAGGACCGTCTGGTGGACGGCTTCCCGTTTGAGGCCCTCGGTGGCGTATAGCTCGAGCGTTCCGTCTACGCGCAGGACGTAGACAGAGCACACCTCGGCCACCATGTTGGCGGCGATCAGAACCACCACCTTGTCGAGGCGATCCTGCGCGCTGACCGGCTCGGCCATAACCTCGCGAAGCCGGCGTAACAGCACGCGCGGACCGCCGAGCGCGCCACGCATTATTGAGGTCCTCTGGCCGCAGCGTCATTACGGCCAAATCGTGTACGAACGGCGACCGTACGATTATGGATCGGCGGGCCGCTTATGTGTCAGGCTATAGCCAATGGGCCATGCAAGGGGCAAGCCAAAGCGCTGTTGGGTTTCGGCACGTGCACCCCAGAGTCGGCCCCACCATCCCCATAAGGCCGCACAGACACTGAGCCCCAGATCGCCCAGAGCAGGATCAGGATAGCGAGTTCGCTGGCAGTGCAGGTCTGCCCATCAATGCAGCGTCTTGAAAGGGGGCCGGCAAGGGCGAGCGTCGCGAGAAAGATCGAATACAGGATGAAGCCCGCAAGCAGATAGGCCGCAATCGCGGCTGCGCGCCGGACCGGTGAGGGCATGACCTGCGGTGTCGGCGGATCCCGCCGAGGCCTGAAATGGTAGGGTTTCGACTTGGTCAGGTCCCTCATCTGGACCGTCGAGCGGGTCAGAAGGTCGTGAACGGCCTGATGACGGGATGTCATCACCATTGCCAGGAATGAGTACCAGCCCAGCAACGATTTGATGATCATGCGGCCGAAGGGCTTGATGAAGCTGACATTGCCGCCACGGTCGTCGACTACCCACATGTTGCACAGGTAGTGGCCGATCGTGCCGCCGGCCAGAACGCACACACATGCAATGTATGCGTGCAGCCATCGCCGATCGCATAAGGCAGGATGGTCAATTCTTCAAATGCTTGGCTTTGAGAATTTCGAATTGCTCGGGCAGCGGCGCGAAACCGATCAGCGATCCGATGTCGCGGTCCAGCAACGGTTGGCAAAGTTCGGTATGCCCGATGTTGCTCGCGCCGATATTGACGACCGCCGCACGCCTTGTCGGCGTCAGTAACTCAAGGAGTTTGTCGTCAGCCATCGCTCAGATCTTGTCCAGTCCGTAGAGCGTATGCAACGTGCGTACGGCCAGATCGGTTTGGGTGGCCTTGATCAGCACGGAGAATTTTATCTCTGACGTTGTGATCGCAAGGATGTTGATCTTCTGCTCGGAGAGGGCCTTGAATGCCTTTGCCGCGACTCCGGCGTGGCTGCGCATGCCAATGCCGATGACGGACACCTTGGCGACATCGGTCGCGCCATCCAGCCGCTCAAAGCCGATGGCATTCCTTGCCTTGTCGAGAGTGACACGAGCACGCTCGTAGTCGGCGGATGGGACCGTAAAGGTCAGGTCGGTCGTGGCGCCATCCGCGGACACGTTCTGCACGATCATGTCGACATTGATGTTGTTGTCGGCGAGCGGACCGAAAATCGCGGCGGCGACTCCCGGCTTGTCCTGCACCCGACGAAGCGAGATCTGCGCCTCGTCCTTGGAAAAGGCGATCCCGGTGACGACTTGCTGTTCCACGATGTCTCCTTCGTCGCAAATAAGCGTGCCTGATGGCGGCTTTGTGGGGTCGATATCCTCCGGCTTCTCGAAACTGGAGCGCACAAAGATCCGCACATTGTGCACCATCCCGAGTTCGACCGAACGCACTTGCATGACCTTGGCGCCGAGAGACGCAAGCTCGAGCATTTCCTCATACGCGATCTTGTCCATCCGGTGGGCCTTGGGGACCACGCGCGGATCGGTCGTGTAAACGCCGTCCACGTCGGTGTAGATGTCGCAACGCTCGGCGCCGATGGCGGCCGCGATCGCGACCGCCGACGTGTCGGACCCGCCGCGGCCAAGCGTGGTGACGCGCCCGGTTTCCTTATGCATGCCCTGGAAACCGGCAATGACCGCGACCTGGTTGTAGTCCTTAAAGCGTTTGATCAGTTCGGCACCGTTCACATCGAGGATGCGAGCCGAGCCGTGTGCGTTGTCGGTCAGGATCGGCAGTTGCCAGCCTTGCCACGAGCGCGCATTGACGCCCATTCCCTCGAGAACGATCGCGAGAAGTCCGGCAGTGACCTCTTCGCCGGTGGCCACGACTGCGTCGTATTCACGCGCGTCATGCAGCATTGCTGCCTGCCAGCACCATTCAACCAGTTGATTGGTAACTCCCGCCATCGCGGAAACGACGACGGCCACATCGTAGCGCGCATCGACCTCGCGCTTGACGTGCCGCGCCACGTTGCGGATGCGGTCAAGGTCGGCGACGGATGTTCCGCCGAATTTCATCACCAGTCGAGCCATGACAGTCCCGGATGCACCGAAAACGTTAACAAACAATCGGTGCAAGCGCGCAAGGTTCGAGCGCCGGCCCGAAAAGGCGCGTATACATACCGGCGGTGTGCGACAACCGCAACATCAGCGCTGCAGCACCGGTCTAGCCTCGAAGAACCATGGCTAAATGAAGCGATACATCGATCATATCCTGCAGCCAGGCGAGACGGTGGCGACCACTTTGCACTGGGTGGTGTATCTGCCGGCGATAGGCCTCTGGCTATTGGCCTTCATAGCCCTGACGGTGGGTGGATTGGTCGCAATTGTCTGCGCGCTGGTTGGTCTTGGTCTCGCCTTCAGCGCGTGGTTTCGACGCTGGACAACGGAAATCGACGTGACCGACAGAAAGCGTGGATGTTGATCAGTCGATACTGGGATGTATGCTTAATTACGGCGACATCACGATCCGCGGAACGGGCGTGGGCATCGAGCCGCTGCATAATATCGATGCGCCGCTCGAATTCCGAAATAAGGTGACGGCCCGCTGACTTTGCGACCACCGGAGAGAGTTATGGCAGATAAACGTCACGCGCCGTCGATCGATCAAGCCGAGATCGAGCGTTTCTCGCGCCGCGCTGCGGATTGGTGGGATCCGCGCGGGCCCATGGCCGCGCTGCACAAGTTTAATCCCGTCCGTCTTGCCTACATCCGGGACCAGGCCGCCACCTGCTTTGATCGCGATCCCAAGAAGCTAGACTGCCTCAAGGGATTGCGCATTCTGGATATCGGATGCGGCGGTGGCATCTTGTCAGAGCCGCTTGCGCGCCTGGGCGCGGCAGTCGTAGGCGCCGACCCATCGAAGGAAAACATCAATGCCGCGCGTGCACATGCCGAGGATGCGCGCATCACGGTCAACTATCGCGCAACGACGGCGGAAGAACTGGCTGCTGCGAACGAGCGCTTTGATGTCGTGCTGGCGATGGAAGTCGTTGAGCATGTCGCTGACCTGAACGCGTTCGTCGCAACCTGCGCGACCATGGTAAAACCCGCCGGCCTGATGATCGCCGCCACGCTCAATCGCACGCTGAAAAGCTTCGCACTCGCCATAGTCGGTGCCGAGTACGTGTTGCGCTGGCTGCCGCGCGGCACGCATCAATGGGACAAGTTCGTCACGCCAGTCGAGCTGGAATCCGCGATAGAGAATAATGATTTGCAGGTGATCGGAGAGCGCGGCGTGATCTACAATCCATTTGCCGACCGGTGGCAGTTATCGTCGGACATGGATGTCAATTACATGCTCGTTGCGCAGCGCCAGAAAAAAAGGCGAGGTCGAAATGATTCTCGAACTGGTTGAATTCAATTCTCCGAAAGGATGGAGTCGTCAGCAGATCGCCGAGGAGGCGCGCAATGTTATTCCAAAATGGCGCGACAACAAGGAATTGCTGCGCAAGCAGTTCCTTCTTGAGCTCAACGGCAAGACCGGCGCGGGTGTCTATATCTGGCCTTCGGTCGAGGCGGCGAGAAAGGCGCACAACGAAGAATGGCGGCAGTCGATCATTAAACGTACTGGTGGCGCTCCGACCATCCGGTATTTTGACCTGTTCCTGCTTATCGATAATGAAAAGGGCGCCGTGACCGAATTTCCCGAGGCGGCGGAAATCCGGGCCAACGCCGCGTAGCGAATAGCTGCCTCGTCACGGCCGGGCTTGTCCCGGCCATCGACCCCTTGTTAGGAAAACAAGCACGTGGATGCCCGGCGCATGGCCGGGCATAACTGTGTAAGAGACCGACGAGATGCTCTGGGCCGTCTTTACGCTGATTGCCGCGGCGGCGCAGACCGCGCGCAACGCCATGCAGCGCGAGTTGACCGCGACGCTTGGGACGGTCGGCGCCACTCACGTCCGCTTTCTCTTCGGTTTTCCATTCGCGCTGCTCTTTCTCGCCGGCGTATTGATCGCAACGGGCGAGGCTCTGCCGAAGCCGCCAAATGTCTTCTGGCCTTGGGTGATCGCCGGCGCTTTCACTCAAATCGCAGCGACGGCGACTATGCTTTCCGTAATGGGCCAGCGCTCGTTTGTGGTGGCCTATGCCTACATCAAGACCGAGCCCGTGCATGTGGCCCTGTTCGGGTTGATCTTTCTCGGTGACAAGATCACGCCGCTTTCAGCGGTTGCAATCCTTCTTTCCACAGCTGGTGTGATCGTCATCTCCCTCAAGGGGGGGATCGACGAAAAGCCCACCGTGCGCTCGACCGTCATCGGCCTCGTGTCGGGCGCGCTGTTCGGGCTTTCTGCCGTTGGCTATCGCGGGGCCATCCTGTCGTTGCAGTTACCGGATTTTGTGCTGGCGGCGACATTTACCGTTGCAATCGGCCTTGTGATCCAGGCAGCGACCTTGTCGCTCTATCTTGCGCTGCGCGACCCCAAGGTTCTCCGGGCCATTGCCGGTGCGTGGCGTCCCTCACTTTTAGCCGGGTTCATGGGCGCGTTTGCATCGGAATTCTGGTTTCTGGCTTTTGCCATTACGACCGCAGCCAATGTGCGCACGCTGGCACTGGTTGAGGTCCTATTCGCGCAAGGTGTGACCCGTTTTGTGTTCAAGCAACCGACGACGCAACGCGAGGCTTTCGGGGTCGTGCTCGTCGTGATCGGCGTCGCGCTGCTCGTGTGGCAGCGTTAGTTCCGCTCGTCCGGCAAAACCGGCAAGGGATGGAATTCGACGCCTTCCTCTGAAAGCTCTTTCGCTTCCTCAGGCGAGGCAACACCATAGATCGAGCGGTGCTCGATTTCTCCATAGTGCATTTTGCGTGCTTCCTCAGGGAATTTCGCGCCGACATTGTCGGCGTTCTTGGTGAGGTGATCGTGCAATTCCTTCAGCTTGGTGCGGAATTCCCGCTCTTGCGGCGATATCATTGCGACAGGCGCGGCCGGCACAGGGGGCGCGACGTCGGCCGCGGGAGCCGGCGTTTCAATGGGTGCGCTTTGTTTTTTTGCCGTCGTTGACAGGCGCGGCGCCATGATTGCCTTCTCGACCTTGGTCGAGGCGCACTGGGGACAGCTCACGAGGGCGCGCTTCGCCTGTTTGTCGTAGGCGACGGAATCCTGGAACCAGCTTTCGAATTCGTGGCCGCGGTCGCAGACAAGCGCGTAGCGTATCATTCTGCCCCCCGCACGACGTGCAAATGAGCCGGCTCTGCCATCGGCTCGACGATTTCAAAGCGGCGGCCATGCTGCAGCGATGGAATGCGCGCGCGCGAATTAGCCACTTCCGCGGGATCGATCCTGGCCATCACTACCCCGGGCTCGGTGCCGCCCTCCGCAATGATGCGCCCCCAAGGGCCAACGATCAGTGAATGGCCATATGTGTCGCGGCCGTTCTCATGTCTGCCGCCCTGTGCGGCAGCGAAGACGAAGCATCCGTTTTCGATGGCACGTGCGCGGATCAGCACATGCCAATGCGCTTCGCCGGTTTGCTTCGTAAAAGCTGAGGGGATCGCCAGCATGGTAGCGCCGGCTTCGGCCAACGCGCGATAGAGGGCCGGGAAACGCAGGTCGTAGCAGATCGTCAGCCCCAATCGCCCCCACGGAAGATCCGCCAGCACCGCCGATTCACCGGGTCGGTAATTGCGCGACTCCCGATAACTCTCGCCGCCGGCAAGATCGACGTCGAACATATGGATTTTGTCATAGCGCGCCGCGATTTCGCCCTTTGGGTCGATAAGGAAAGAGCGATTGACGGCTTTATCGTGCGAAATTCTGATCGCCAGTGAGCCGACGTGAATATAGATACCGAGCCGCCGCGCCAGGTCGCGTAAAGTTGCGAGAGCGCGGTCTGATTCTTCCTCGTCGATCACGTCGAAAAGCTGCCCGCGTTTGGCGGCCAGAATGTTCGTCATTTCCGGCGTGAGTACATAGTCGGCACCGGCTTCTTTTGCCTCGCCGATCATGCGCACGGCGTCGTCGATGTTTTCGCCCGGCTTCAGGCTCGAACGCATCTGGATCATTGCGGCGTTGAAGCTGCCTGCGGTCATGCGGATGCCCCATCGCACGTTATTAGTGGATCGAGTTTGCCTGCTCGTTCAAGTGCGTGCAGTTCGTCGCTGCCACCGACGTGAACGGGGCCAATGAAGATCTGAGGCGCCGTCATGCGTCCGTTCGCGCGCTGGATCATTTCGTTGCGTCGCTGCCAGTCGCGGCTGACATCGATCTCGCTGTAGGTCGCGCCTTTGCGCTTCAGCAAAGCCTTGGCGGCGTTGCAATAAGGGCAATAACGGGTCGTATAGATCTCGATGGGCGGCATAGTATTTCTGCGCTTTCGGACCTTTCTATATGGGACTTCGCGCCGGCGCCACAACCCGCGCGAATACCAGCACATCGACCTGTGCAGCGCCCGCCCGCAATAATGTGCGGCTGCAGGCGTAGACCGTGGCGCCGGACGTCAGCACATCGTCGACCAGCACCAGGTGACGACCGGCAACCTCGACCCTGTGTTCAGGCTGGGACAAGAAATGCCCCTTGGACGTTATCGGCGCGCTCGGTTCGAGACCGTCCGACCTGCTGCGGTGTGGCGCCCGCCATGGGTGACAGGGACACCGCAAATCGCCGATATTGTGCGGGCAAGAACGGCCGACTGATTGTATCGTCGTGCCCATCGCCTTCGCCAATGCAGGGGTACCGGAACTGGCGCATCGGCATCGGCCAGAAGTTCGCAGCAAGCGTGCGCCATCAAGCGTCCCATCATGGGTGAAAGGTCGAGCCCGTCGCTATATTTGAGGCCGTGTACCAGGGTGCTGGCGACATCGTCGTAACGGGCGATGGCACGCGCCAGGTTGTAAGCCGGTGGATCGGCGATCGCTTCCGTCGACAGCAGGTCAGGCCTGGGGTGATAGGCAAATAGAGCACCCAATCGCATGCAATAAGGCGACTCGATGAGCGAGACTTTCGATCAGCTGGGCGCGCAAAGCCCTTTGCCCTCGCTGATAGGCTCACGGCAGGAGGGACAGAGCTGCGGCAAGGCAAAATCGAGAATGACCCGAAACGCTCCGCGCAAGCTTTCGCGAAAACGAGCGCCGTGCGATTCCGGTCCGTCCGGCCTTGCCGATACAAGCTCGTTCATGCTGAAACCGTAGCATAGTCGCGCGTCGCACTGACACGATCACTGTCGCGCTATCGGACAAGACAATGTCGCCAGGCCCCAGCATATTTGACCGACAGCTTCTCCGAGCGCGGCAAGCGCGTGCGCGCAAGCTTGGCCCGGCAACTTTTCTGCTCGATCGCACTGCGTCCGAATTGGGAGAGCGTCTTTCGGCTGTCCTGCGTCAATTCAACGTCGCAGTCGATCTGGGCACCCCGACCGATGCAGTGCGCGAGGTTCTTGCAGCAAGTGGGAAAGTTGGAACGATTGTCGCTACGAGCGTTCACCCGCTCGACGGAGACCGTCCATTCCTGCGTATTGCAGCGGACGAGGAGGAGTTGCCATTTGCCAACGCGTCGGTCGATTTGGTGGTGTCGGCACTGGCCTTGCAATTTGTCAACGACTTGCCAGGAACCCTGATCCAGATTCGTCGCGCACTGAAGCCGGATGCCTTGCTGCTGGCGGCGCTTGTCGGCGGCGAAAGTTTGTCGGAGCTGCGCGAGGCCATCGCAACTGCCGAGATCGAGATCGAAGGTGGAGTTTCGCCGCACGTTGCTCCATTTGCCGACGTCCGCGAACTCGGCACGCTGTTGCAGCGTGCAGGATTTGCTCTACCGGTGATCGACAGCGAACGGCTAGTCGTACGATACGATTCGATATTTGCCTTGATACGCGATCTTCGTCACATGGGCGCGACCAATATATTGAATGAGCGCAGACGAAAGCCGCTCAATCGCGCAACGGTACAGCGTATGGCCGAGATTTATCGCGAGCGGTTTGCTGACGAAGATGGTCGCTTGCGTGCAAGCTTCGAGATCGTCTGGTTGTCCGGGTGGGCGCCGCACGAGGGCCAGCAGAAGCCACTCAAACCTGGTTCGGCGGGGCGGCGGCTTTCCGATGCTCTGAATACGACCGAAATCTCGGCCGGAGAAAAGCCGGAGCGATTGCGTTAGAGCAAGGTAATCAGGTGCGCGATCAGGGGTACGTCAGCCGGAGGCATTTCGTACTCTCGCAACTTGTTAGGCCTTACCCAGGCAAGTTGCTGACCTTCGGTGGCAACGACGGTGCCTTCCCAACGCCGGCAGACATACAACGGCATGAGAAGATGAAAGTCCGGGTAGCTGTGGCTCGCGAAGGTGAGGGGGGCGAGGCAATTTTCGCTAACGGTTATTCCCAGTTCCTCTTTTAACTCGCGGATCAAGGTGTCCTCTGGACGCTCGCCGCTCTCGAACTTTCCACCGGGAAACTCCCACAAGCCGGCCATCGGCTTGCCTTCCGGCCGCCGCGCGATCAGCACGCGACCATCAGGATCCACTAGGGCGCAGGCGACAACCAGGACGACCTTGATAGCCACAGCCTCAACCTTGCCCATCTTACGATCGATAGTCGCCATTGATTGCGACATATTCCTTGGTCAGATCGCATGTGAGCACGCGATCGCGGCCCTTGCCCATTCCAAGTGCCACTTTCAGACTGATTTCCGGCTTCTTCATCGCCGCACTGACAGTAGCTTCGTCATAACCTGGGTCGCGGGCGCCTTTGTGCGCCACGCGAATCCCTCCAAACCAGATCGAAAGCTTGTCACGGTCTGCCGGTTCACCCGCCTTGCCGACCGCCATCACGACGCGACCCCAGTTGGCATCTTCGCCTGCAATAGCCGTCTTCACGAGAGGCGAATTGGCGATCGACATGGCGATACGGCGGGCCGAGACTTTCGAGACCGCGCCCTCGACCACGATCTCGACCAGCTTGCGAGCGCCTTCGCCGTCACGTGCAATCTGTTCCGAGAGATTGGCAAGCACGGCATGCAGAGCCTTCTTGAAACCTTTCAGACGTGGGTCAGAGGCCCGCGTGATAGGTGGCGCGCCCGCTTTGCCGGTTGCAAACATCATCAGTGTATCCGACGTGGACGTATCGCCGTCGATCGTTACGGCATTGAACGTATCGCCGGCATCATCTTTCAGCAGCGATTGAAGAGCAGGCGCCGAAATCGCTGCGTCCGTGAAAATGAAAGACAGCATTGTCGCCATATCGGGAGCGATCATGCCGGCGCCTTTGGCGATCCCGTTTATTGTTACATTTGCGTTGCCGATTTTTGCTGTCGCGGTTGCGACTTTCGGAAACGTATCCGTGGTCATAATCGCGCGCGCAGCCGCGAGAAAATCGCCAGCTTGAGCGCGTGCAACGAGGCCTTCCATCACCCCTTCGAAAGCCTGCGCCTTGAGCGGTTCGCCGATCACGCCTGTGGAAGCCAGAAAGACATCCTCCGGTTTACAGCCAGCAGCACGAGAGGCGATTTGCGCAGTGAACTTGCAGGCGTCTCGTCCGCTCTTCCCGGTGAAGGCATTGGCATTTCCGGAATTGACGACGAGGACGCGCGCCTTTCCCTTTTTCAGATGTGCGCGGCACCATTCGACCGGCGCTGACGGGCACTTCGAGCGCGTGAATACGCCGGCCGCGATTGTGCCCGCGGCAAAAAGCGCAAGCAGAACATCCGTGCGTCCGGCATAGCGGATGCCCGCGGCGGCCGTTGCCAGCCGGACGCCGGCAATTGTCGGCAGGTCCGGAATATGGGCTGGGGCGAGAGGGGAAACGGCAGTCGACATGGCGATCTCCGGCGTCGTGACCGGGGTTGTCCCGGGCATCTACTCGAAGCATCGGCATAAAAGACGTCAATGGCCGGGACAAGCCCGGCCATAACGAAATCATTTGATGAGTCTAATCCGCGTTATTTCTTTGCGGGCGCGGGCGCAGTCGGCTTGTCTTCGGCCTTGGCCGGTTTGTCCATGCGCTCGATCTTGGCGTCGGCGCGCAGTTTGGTGACTAGCTCTGCCTGCGCTTTGCGGACGACAAAGTTCTCGATCTGCGGCTTCACGTCTTCGAACTTGGGAGGCTGTTTCGCGCGCTTATCCTCAACCTTGATGACATGCCAGCCAAATTGGGTTTTGACCGGGTCAGAAATCTGTCCCGCATCCAGCTTGAAAGCCGCTTCGGCGAACTCCGGCACCATCTGATCTTTCGTGAAGTAGCCGAGGTCTCCACCGTTCGCCTTTCCCGACGGGTCTTCAGTAACCTCGCCGGCCACCTTGGCGAAGTCCTCGCCTTTCTTCAGCCGCGCAATCACGGCTTTGACCTTGTCTTCGGCTTCCTTGCTGCTCTTGTCGTCGCCGGCTGGCGTGCGGAACAGGATATGGCGGGCGTGCACCTCCTTCTCTTCGCTTGCCTGCTTGATAGCTTCATCATAGACCTTGTGCATTTCCGCGTCGGTGAGCGCTTCCTTACCGACCGACTGCAGCAGTCCTTCCATGAGAAGCTTCTTACGGGCGAACTCGAGCTTTCGCTTGAAATCGGGCGTGTCGCCGAATTTCTTATCTTGTGCGGCCTTTGAAACTAGGATCATGTCGGCCACGAATTGCACCAGATAATCCTGCTTGGCCTCCGGTGACATCGGCGGAATTTGACCGGCTTCATCCTCCGCGACGGCGAGGTCGCTTTGATGGACTTCGACACCATTAACTTTCGCGACAAGAGGGTCCTTGTCCTGGGCAAAGAGTGGTCCGCTCGAAAGGACGAGCAGCGCCAGAAAGGGGGCAACAAAGCCGGCCGGGCGGAGGCGGACCGGAAAGCCGGCGGGTACAGAAATCGTCATGGCGTTGTCCTTGGATATTAACGGCCGCCCTGGTTCAGACAGGCGGTGCGCGCGACTATTCGCCTAACAACCGTGGCTTTGCAATGGCCGACCAACGGATGAATCTAACGTCCGCGTGACTGGAGAACCGGTAAGTCATTGGCAGGCCGGCGATTGACAACAATCTGACCCCCTCATATCTCTCGCACGGCTTTGGCCGTTCGCTATCCGTCGACGTGTTTTGCGTCGAATTTGCCCGAAAAGTGCCGCATTCCGGAGTGCCGGAGGCAAATCCGGCCGTTGGCGGCGTGATATAAGTCCCCGGCCCACGTTAGGAGCTCCCGTATGATCGGCGCCGTTGCCCGCAAGCTGTTTGGATCCGCCAACGAGCGGCGTATCCGCAGCTATCTGCCCCGGGTTCGCGAGATCAATGAGCTCGAAAAGGAACTCGAAGCTCTTTCCGACGACGCGCTGAAGTCCCGCACCGAAGAATTCAAGAAGCAGGTCGCTGCAGGCGCCGCGCTCGATGAGCTGCTGGTCCCTGCCTTCGCTACGGTCCGCGAGGCCGCGAAGCGCACGCTCGGTCAGCGACATTTCGACGTTCAGCTGATCGGCGGCATGATTCTCCACGAGGGCAAGATTTCGGAAATGAAGACCGGCGAAGGCAAAACGCTGGTTGCAACCCTTCCAGTTTATCTCAATGCCATTTCGGGCCGTGGCGTGCACGTCGTCACGGTCAACGACTACCTTGCCAAACGCGACGCGGAGTGGATGGGGCAGATCTACAATTTCCTTGGTCTTTCCGTCGGCGTGATCGTGCATGGGCTTGAGGATGAACAGCGCAAGAAGGCCTACGATTGCGACATCACGTACGGGACCAATAACGAACTTGGTTTCGACTATCTGCGCGACAACATGAAGTATCGGCTGGAGGATATGGTCCAGCGTGGTCACATCTATGCCATCGTAGACGAAGTGGACTCGATCCTGATCGATGAGGCGCGCACGCCGTTGATCATTTCCGGTCCGCTCGACGATCGGTCCGATTTCTACAATACGATCGACAGCTACATTCCGCAGCTCGACAAGTCCGACTACGAGGTCGATGAAAAACAAAGAACCGTCACGCTGACCGAGGCGGGGATGGAGAGACTTGAGCAGCGGCTGCGCGATGCCGGTCAGCTCAAGGGAGAGTCGCTCTACGACGTGGAAAACGTTTCCGTCGTTCATCACGTGAACCAGGCGCTTCGGGCGCACAAACTTTTTCAGCGCGACAAGGACTACATCGTGCGCAATGGCGAAGTCGTCATCATTGATGAATTCACCGGCCGCATGATGCCCGGCCGGCGCTATTCCGAGGGCCTGCACCAGGCATTGGAAGCCAAAGAACACCAGCCGATCCAGCCCGAAAACCAGACGCTCGCGTCGATCACGTTCCAGAACTATTTCCGCATGTACGAAAAGCTTGCCGGCATGACCGGCACAGCAATGACAGAAGCCGAAGAGTTCATGGATATTTACGGCCTCGAAGTGCTCGAAGTGCCCACCAATATGCCACTCATTCGTCTTGATGACGACGACGAGGTCTATCGCACTGCCACCGAAAAGTACCGGTCAATCCTGACTCTCATCGAAGACTGCAAGACGCGCGGTCAGCCGGTTCTTGTGGGCACGACGTCAATCGAAAAGTCCGAACAGCTCGCGGAAATGTTGCGTCAGAAAGGCTGGGAACAGCACGATTTCTCCGATCCGAATGCGTTCGCGGCGCTCTACTCGGGGGACGAAGGGGCTTCGAAGAAAAAGGTCTTTGCGATCCTGAATGCCCGCTATCACGAGCAGGAAGCCTACATCGTCGCCCAGGCCGGCGTTCCGGGCGCTATCACAATCGCCACCAACATGGCCGGCCGCGGGACCGACATTCAGCTCGGTGGCAACGCCGACATGCGTATTCGTCAGGAGATTACCGATATTGCCGATCCGCGTGAGCGTGAGAAAAATCCTCGTGCCGAGGAAATTCGTAAGCAGGTTGCACGACTGAAGGAAAAGGCGCTTGCCGCCGGCGGCCTCTTTGTACTCGGCACCGAGCGACACGAAAGCCGGCGCATTGATAACCAGTTGCGCGGTCGTTCGGGCCGGCAGGGCGATCCAGGTCACTCCAAATTTTTCTTGTCGTTGGAAGACGACCTGATGCGGATTTTCGGATCCGACAAGCTTGACGGAATGCTGCAGAAACTCGGCTTGAAGGAAAACGAGGCGATCGTTCATCCTTGGATCAACAAGGCGCTGGAAAAGGCGCAGCAGAAAGTCGAGGCGCGCAACTTCGACATCCGCAAGAACCTGCTCAAGTTCGACAACGTGATGAATGACCAGCGCAAGGTTATTTTCGAGCAGCGTCTCGAATTGATGCGCGACGAGACCGTGGACGAAACGATCGCCGATATGCGCCAAGCGATGATCGAAGACCTGGTCGCCAAACATGTTCCCGAAAACGCCTATCCCGAGCAGTGGGACACGGCTGGTCTCGATCAAGCCTTGCGCGAAATCCTCACTTTGACTTTGCCTGTTCAGGATTGGGCGAAGGAAGAAGGCATTACGCCGGACGATGTGCGCGAACGCGTTACGCGGCGCGCAGACGAGTGGATGGCTTCAAAGGTGGCCAAGTGGGGCCCCGACGTTATGCGTTATGTCGAAAAATCAATTTTACTGCAAACCTTGGATCACCTGTGGCGCGAACACCTAGTGATGCTTGAACATCTGCGGCAGGTCATCGGTCTGCGCGGCTATGGTCAGCGCGATCCGCTGAACGAATACAAGGCTGAAGCATTCTCCCTATTCGAGGCCATGGTCGCGCACCTGCGTGAGGCGGTGACCGCGCAACTCATGCGCGTCGAAGTCGTTCAGGCGCCACCGGCCGAAGAGCCTTCAAAGCTGCCATACATGGAAGCCCACAAAGTCGATCCGACGACGGGCGAAGATGAAATGGCGCCTGCGCTGGCAGCCGCGCTGGTCGGCAACGGAAACGGAGCGCAGGCTGAACGCAAACCGAACGATCCGTCGAGCTGGGGTAAGGTCGGACGCAACGAGCTCTGTCCCTGCGGATCGGGCAAGAAATTCAAGCACTGCCACGGCAAATTCGGCTGACCCGTTCAGGGCAGCACGATTTCCGTAAGGACGCCACGTACGTCCATTTCATAGTCGAGTACGTCGACTGGCGGACGACAAAACTGCCAGGTCAGTCCGGCGCTTGCGGCGCCGCGGCGGACGATCTCGTCGGCCATGATGTGATGGATGTCGTAGACTGTGTACAGATGCGTTGCGGTTGAATCGGTCCAGGTGACCCCGAGCGCTGCCATCCGTCGCTCCATCTCACGCAAGACCCATTGCCCTTTCTCGCGGATCGCGTCTGGAGAGTGTTCGCGGATGCGAACCGCCTTTTCGCCATAGGTTTGCAGGCCTTCCGGCGCTTCGCCGCTGCCGGCAATGACGAAAGTCGGCGCGGCCGACGCAGTCATGGGCACGGTATAGGCGAATGCATAAAACCCCGGCTCCGAAGGCGGGTTCACAGCGGGACAGACATTGCTGCGGGCGATCGGATTTACGTCGTCCTTGACGATGCCCCACCGTCGCAACGGTTCGACGTAGCTTTTGTTGAACGCAAGAAAGCCGGCATCATCGAAGGGACGCGGCGAACGCAGTTCGCACGCACAAAAGGCGAAAATCGGGCGGCCCAGGCCGGCGAGATGCGCCTCGATCCTCTCGAAGCCTTTCTTGATCGGCAAAACCTTTGCGAAACGCGCGCGGACGATCTCAAACCCGGGTTCGGCGGCGACGCCGGCCGAATATTGGAACACGCCATTCACAAAGCGATATCCGCCCCGTGTGAATTTTGAAACTATGGCCCCAGCCATTCTGTCGGCACTCGAGAAATTCGACTATTTGATTCCTAGCGCCAGCTTCTTGCGAAAACCGCGGTCACGCTTGAGATGCCACTCGCGACTCATTGCGTGGCGTTTGCTGGCGCACCGCTCGGAATAGAGCAAAACCCATGTGCGGCCGCGTGTCGAACGTGCGCCCTTGCCGGCATTGTGTTGCGTCAGGCGGCGCGCGACGTCATCGGTCCAGCCGACGTAAGTCAGATGGCGGTTATGTGTGACGGTGCCGAGAACATAGACATAGCAGTCCATGTTTCGTCCATCTTGCTGCTGAGAGGACTACCGGAAGCTGTTGAACGAACCAACCGGTACCACCGGCTGGGCGCCCGCCAGCATGCCGTTGTTGCTTGCTGGCGGTGTCGTGTACGCGGTTCGGATTTCCGATTGCGGTGGCGGCTCAGCTTTGGCGGCTTGCACCGGTGCCGGAGTCCGGACGGTTGGCGCCGGCGCGGCCTGCGCACTTTGCACAGGTGCCGGAGCTGTCGTGCGGGCCGGAGCTGCGCGCTTCGATTTTGTATCCGCGGCGGTGGCGCGCGCGGCAGGCTGTTCCTTATCCGGTGCCGTGGCGGTTGTTTCGGCTTTCGAGCCGCTGAACCAGCCACCGATCAAGCCGGCAATCGTGGTCGGCTTGCGTTCGGGGGCAGGGGTTTCCTCCGGCTTGGCCTGCGGTGCAGTCCGCGGCACCGGCACGCTTGCCGTGGTGGACGGTTCGCTGGTCTTCGCTGGAGCGGTGGTTTTGGCCGGAGTGTCTGCAGACGCGGCCGGCGGCGTGGTGTCGCGTGGCAGTGCGCCAGGTGCGTTCTCTACGCGCGGCAGCGCGCCAGGTGCAGCACTGGCCACCTGATAACGACCGTTGTTATCGAACCCGATCTGCGGCGAAAGCTTTGCGACGAACACGGGATTCATGCCGCCATCAATGCCGGCGCGTGACGGGGCGGTTGCAACACCGCTGGCGATATACTGCGCCATTTTGTACTGCTCTTGCCGCCGGACATCGAGCACCGCGTCGGCAACGTTTTTGTCGAGCTGATAAGCGGGGCAAGCGCCCTTTGGGTTGAACGAGAGCGGCCTGTTGGAATCATCGGGCGCCGCTGCGTCGAAAACGTACCGCCGATCGCAAACCGCAACCTTCGGTTCGCGGTGCGTGGCGTTGAAATGGTCGTAGCCCTCTTTCAACATTTTCCAGAACGCGAAGTTCGGATTGTCGCGGTGCTTCGCCATGTTCAGCGGCGTCATGCGGAACGGAAACGCCTGCAGCTGGAACGCCTTTTGCCCGCCGAAGAACGACTCGCGTGCCAACGCGTAAATTTCCTGGATCTGCTCATCGGTCATGGCGTAGCAGCCGCGCGATGAACAATCGCCGTGCACCATCAGTTCTGCGCCCGTGTAGCCCATTGCACGGTCATAGGCGTTCGGGAAACCGGTGTTGAACGCCAGATAGTAGTTGGAGTTCGGATTCATCTGGCCGGGCGTGATCGTGTAGAACCCCTCTGGCGCCTGCCGGTCGCCTTCCTTTTTCTTGGGGCCGAGATCGCCGGACCAACGGCAAATCGGATAGGTCTTCAGCAGCACGAACTCGCCATCGCGATTCTGCTTCCAGATCTCCATCTCCGACTCTTCTTTGAAGATCCGACCGAGAATCGGGGACTCTTTGTCCATGTTTTTCGCCGCGATCTCGGCGACCATCTTTTCGGACAATGGGGCCTTTGCCCGGCCCGTGGGAGAAATGCTCTCAGCGTCACAGCCGGCCAGGGCAATCGCAGCTGCAATAGCCGCAGACGCCAGCAGCGCGCGAGCGAACGGTCGTTTCAAACCTGGTACTCCCCGAAGCGGCGGGTCCCTCAGTACACAATGGTTACCCGTTAGATGTGGCATCCGCAAGGCGTTCCCCACTATCCCGGCTTACCGCTAACCCATGGTAGACAAAAGTAAATTGCCAAGCCGTTAACTGCCATTGCGCCCCATCGCGAGGAACTTTTCCCGGCGCTGCTTGCGAACGGCCTCGCGATCCAGTCCCCGCAGGTCAGATAGGGCATTGGCAATGGCTTCCCCGGTCAACCCTATAGCCGCCTGGTGGTCACGGTGGGCCCCCCCGGTTGGCTCCGGCACGACCCTATCGATCACGCCAAAGCGGACCATATCCTGGGCAGTAATCTTCATGCTGGTCGCCGCCTCCTGCGCTTTGGCTGTGTCACGCCACAGGATGGATGCCGCCCCTTCGGGTGAGATGACGCTGTAGATGGCGTGCTCCAGCATCAGGACCCGGTTGGCCGTGGCAATGGCGATTGCACCACCGGAGCCACCTTCGCCCAGGATGACTGCAACGTTCGGGACACCGAGGGAAAGGCAGGTTTCGGTCGAGCGCGCAATCGCTTCGGCCTGGCCGCGCTCTTCCGCGCCGATGCCGGGATAGGCGCCGGCGGTGTCCACCAACGAAATCACCGGGATGCCAAAGCGGTCTGCCATTTCCATCAACCGGACAGCCTTCCGATAACCCTCCGGACGTGCCATTCCGAAATTATGTTTGAGGCGGCTCTCTGTGTCCGAACCCTTTTCATGGCCGATGACGCAGACGCTTTCACCGCGGAAACGACCGAACCCACCGACAATCGCTGCGTCGTCGCCGAACTTGCGGTCACCGGCGAGCGGAATGAAATTCTCGATCAGCCCGGCGATGTAGTCGAGACAATGTGGTCGTTGTGGATGTCGAGCGACCTGGGTTTTTTGCCAAGGCGTAAGTTCGGCATAGAGCTCTTTGAGCGCAGCCGCTGCTTTCGATTCCAGCCGACCGATCTCTTCGCCGATAGCGACCGCATCGCCCGTCTCGCCCATAGCGCGCAATTCTTCGACTTTGGCCTCGAGCTCGGCCACGGGCTTTTCGAAGTCGAGGTAACTGCGCATTGGGTCCGTGCAAAAGGTGCTTTTTCTAAGCGAAATGACGCGGGCAAAGCCCTTTAGTCAAGCAAACGGGTAATTTGGCTTTTACCTATGTTTTTGGCCAGTCGCGGCCAACGGGTGCAGGTCGCGCACCAGTGACTTCAGCCGTTCTTCCAGCACGTGCGTGTAGATTTGTGTCGTCGAAATATCCGAGTGCCCAAGCAGCGTCTGCACCACCCGCAGATCGGCGCCATTGTGCAGAAGATGACTGGCGAATGCGTGCCGCAGTACATGCGGGCTCAGGCGATCGGCTCGAATGCCGCATGCTTGCCCAAGTGCCTTGAGCTCGCGCGCAAAGTGCTGCCGGGTGAGGTGGCCCTGGGCGCCGAAGGACGGAAACAGCCATTTCGATTTGGCGTCGCACTCGGTTGCCGCGCGTAGTTCCAAATAGTCGGACATCGCGCGTTTGGCCTTCGCGTTGAGAGGCACGAGCCGTTCCTTACCTCCCTTGCCGCGCACAACCAGCATGCGCTGGTCGCGTCGCGCCGCGGATGTCGGCAGTGTCACGAGTTCCGAAACTCGCAAGCCGGTGGCGTAGACGACTTCCAAAAGACAAAGAAGACGCGTGGCCCGCACGCGTTGCGCAAGCGGCTGCTTGGCGTTCTCGCTGTTTACCTGCGCCTTTTTCAGAAGTGTTTCGACATCGGCGATCGAAAGCACTTTGGGCAATGGTCGTCCGCGTTTCGGCCCCTCGAGTACCGCGGCGGGGTCGTCGCTGCGTCGTCCTTCCGCATACAAGAATCGGTAGAACTGCCGAACCGCCGACAGGCGACGCGCAAGCGATGACGCCTTGAAGTCACGCTTCGACAGACTGGCGATAAAGTCGCGCAGATCGTTGGTCGTCGCGCCGGCCAGCGTGTGACTCGATGCGTGCATATGCGCCGAGAGATCTTCCAGGTCGTTGCGATAGGCGGCAAGTGTGTTTACGCCGGCGCCGCGTTCGGCTGCAAGCATGTCGAGAAACAATTCGACCAGCGCGTCGTCGGATGATCGTTGCCGGCGGGTCATCGCCACGCTTGCGTCCGGCGTCAGTGGTTCTTGAGAAACTTGTCGGGCGGAATTGTCACTATGATCTCGCGCGGCTGATATTTGACAAAGTTGGCAAGCGAAAACACCGCGCCGTAACCGAGCCCGACAAGCAAGCCAAGGAAAATCAGAAATCTAAACAGACTCGGCATGACTAAACCCGGCAAGTGTCCGTGCACCAGCGCCTAGCGATTTTAGGCGAGTTACGACCACGTTCCGGAACCGCTGGCAACACTACCCTCGCGGTTGGCGTGATTGCTGGTATATGGAACCGTGGATTCGTCCTGGAACTATAGCATGGTTAACGGCGCCGTCCAAAAACCGGCGGAAAATGGTCCGGAATCTGCGGTCGTCCGTGCACTCGGCAACCGCTCGATTGTGCTTGTCGGTATGATGGGCGCCGGCAAGTCGTCGATCGGCCGGCGACTCGCTGCCCGACTCGGTATTCCATTTATCGATGCCGATGCCGAAATTGAGAGCGCGGCCGGGATGACTATTCCAGAAATTTTCGACAAGCACGGCGAACCGTATTTTCGCGCGGGCGAAGCGCGTGTGATCGCAAGATTGCTCGACGGCGGTCCGCAGGTATTGGCAACTGGCGGCGGTTCCCTAATGGACGCGCAGACACGCGCACTGATCGGGGTAAAAGGCGTCTCGATATGGCTGAAGGCGGATATCGATGTCCTGCTCAAGCGAACCAAACGCCGCAACGACCGCCCGTTGGCGGAGAAAATCAAAGACCTGTTGCCGATACGCGAGCCTCTTTATGCTCAGGCGGACATCGTTGTTCAATCGCGCGATGAACCACACGACAACATAGTCGATGAAATCATGATCCAGTTGCCGAGACGTCTTGGTGTTGGCGGGAAGAAGCCATCGTGACCGCACCGCTACGTCAAACAGAACCAGACGTCGTGAAAGTCGCGCTCGAGGCGCGCGGCTATGACATTTTAATTGGTCGTGGGCTGCTCGCGGACCTGGGGCAGCGCATCAAGGCATTGCGACCGGGTGCGCGATGCGCAATCGTCACCGACGAGACGGTTGGGAAGATTCATCTCGCTGCCGCCGAGACGGCGCTCAAGTCGTGCGGAATTGACAGCGCACGCATCATTGTGCCGGCCGGCGAGAACTCAAAAAACTACGCGACGTTCGAAAAGGTCTGCGAGGCAATCATTGCCGCTCGGCTCGAACGCAATGACCTTGTCGTGGCGCTTGGCGGAGGTGTTGTTGGCGATCTTGCGGGCTTCGCTGCGTCTTGCGTGCGTCGCGGCCTCGACTTTGTGCAAGTGCCGACGACGCTTCTTGCGCAGGTCGATTCCTCGGTCGGCGGCAAGACCGGAATCAATTCGCGTCAGGGAAAGAATCTGATTGGCGCGTTTCATCAACCGGTCATGGTGATTGCCGACACCGGCTTGCTCGATACATTGTCGAAGCGGGAATTTCGCGCAGGCTATGCCGAGGTTGCCAAATTCGGGTTGCTTGCCGACGGTGCCTTCTTTGCCTGGCTCGAGAAGAATTGCGAGGACGTGTTTGCGGGCGGTCCGGCGCGCGAGCACGCGATTGCAGTCTGTTGTCGTGGAAAGGCCGGCATCGTTGCGCGCGATGAGCGTGAAACAGGCGAGCGCGCGCTGCTCAACCTCGGCCATACATTCGGTCACGCGCTGGAAGCCGGCTGCGGTTATTCCGACCGGCTGCTGCACGGGGAAGCAGTGGCGTTGGGCATCGTGCTGGCATTCGAATTTTCCGCGCGCAAAGGCCTGATTGCGGCTTCCGACGTCAGGCGCGTCATTACGCATCTTGCAGCGGCTGGTCTGCCCACACAAATAAGGGATGTGCCCGGCGGTGTTCCGGGCGTTGACGTCTTGATGGATCTTATCAGCCAGGACAAGAAAGTAAGACGCGGAACGATCACCTTCATATTGGTGCGCGTTATCGGCGAGGCGTTCATCGAAAATAAAGTCGATCCCGCCGAGGTCCGGGCCTTTCTCACCGAAAAACTTGCAAATGCATGATCCCGAGATGGGACCGGATGCCGGGTAAGATCATGCGCAAGAAAATACTCCGATGACTGGTTCCGATTGGCTGTCACTCGTTGTCGTCCTGCTCTGCCTGCTGATTTCAGCATTCTTTGCCGGCAGCGAAACGGGATTGACCGCGTCATCGCGCGCGAGGATGACACGGCTTGAGAAGCAGGGGAACCGGCGCGCGGCCATCGTCAATCGGTTGCTGTCGCAACGCGAGCGACTGATCGGCGGGCTGATGCTCGGAAACAACCTGGTCAATATCGCTGCATCGGCACTCGCGACCGGAGTGTTGCTGGCATGGTTTGGGACGGCGGGCGTGGCCTACGCCACGTTGATCATGACCGTTGTGGTCGTGGTGTTCTCCGAGATCCTGCCGAAGACGGCCGCGTTTAACGCGCCGGATCGCACGGCACTCATGGTGGCGAGGCCGATGTCATTCGTCATCAAGGTGCTCGGGCCGGCCTTGATGGCGATCGAAGCGTTGGTGCGGTGGCTGCTTAAGCTCATTGGTATGAACGTCGGCAAGGACCAGGCGGTCCTTTCGGCGCACGAAGAATTGCGCGGCGCGGTCGATCTGCTCCATCGAGAAGGCGGTGTCGAAGCGTCTGACCGCGATATGTTCGGCGGTGTGCTGGATCTGCGTGAACTCGCCTTGTCCGATGTGATGATCCACCGCACCAACATGATCACGCTCAATGCCGACGACTCGCCGGAAGGTGTGGTCAATGCGGTCATCGCCTCGCCGGTTACTCGAATTCCGCTGTGGCGCGAAAATCCGGAAAATATTGTCGGCATCCTGCATGTGAAGGATCTGTTGCGGGCATTGCACGCGGTCGACGGTGATACCACCAAAGTCGATATTGCCTCGCTGATGACGCCACCCTGGTTTGTGCCGGACACGCGGTCGGTCTCCGAACAGCTGAAAGCGTTCCGCCGTCGCAAAACTCCCTTCGCTCTTGTCGTGGACGAGTATGGCGAAGTCGAAGGTTTGGTGACGCTGGAGGATATTCTGGAGGAGATCGTCGGTGACATCACCGACGAGCATGATGTCGCGATGCCGGGTGTCCGGCGTCAGCCCGATGGATCAGTCAACGTCGATGGCGCCGTACCGATCCGGGATCTCAATCGCGTCATGGACTGGAATTTGCCCGACGAGGAGGCGACAACGATCGCAGGACTTGTGATCCACGAGGCACGTTCGATTCCCGAAGTGGGCCAGAGCTTCACGTTCCATGGATTTCGGTTCAGGGTGCTGCGTCGTGCACGCAATCGCATCACGGCATTGCGCATACAACCCCTACCGCGTGCGCAGACAATCAAGGCGTAAGTTCTAGGCTCCGCCTTCTCCCGGCGCGGTTGCATGGATCGCGAGTGCATGAACGCCGCCCGCGAGTTCGGTTGCGAGCAATTGATTTATCATGCGGTGGCGTTCCAGCCGGGTCTTTCCTTTGAAGGCATCAGACACAATATAAACGCGGAAATGTGTCTGTCCGCCCGGCCGATGCCCGGCATGGCCCTCATGCTGGTGCGATTCATCAAGCACCTTGAGGCTTTGCGGCGTGAAAGCCGCGGTCAACTTTTTTGCGATCAGATCGACGGTTCGCATGCTGACCCCGCTTAGGGTAAGAGAAGCCCGCCGGTCAATGGTTCGCTGGTGTTGCGAAGAAGTCTTGAAGGCGTCACCGGCAAAAGCGCATAATGTTCGGTCATGAAATTCGACTCACCCCTATTTGACCGTATTCGCGTCAAACCGGAAAAGGATCGCCGCCCGAAAACCGGCGGTCCCAACTGCGAATGGCACGGGTGCAAGGAAAAGGCGACGCATCGTGCACCCAAAGGGCGCGGACGCGAGAAGGACTATTGGCGTTTTTGCCTCGATCACGTGCGCGAATACAACCATTCCTACAATTTTTTCGCCGGAATGAGCGACGCGGCGGTGATGGCCTACCAGAAGGATGCCCTTACGGGACATCGTCCGACCTGGAAGATGGGAACCGGCAAGGGAACAGTTCGACCGGATGTGCGTGCATTTGGCAGCCACGCTGATCCGTTCGGATTGTTTGGCGAGGGTTTGCGTGCGGAGCAGAAGGCGCAAGCCGAAACTCGACCGATCCGCAACGCCGAGCGGAAAGCCCTAGATACGCTCGGGCTAGAGGTCGGAGCCACATCGCAGCAGGTGAAAATGCGGTTCAAGGAGCTGGTGAAACGTCATCATCCGGACGCGAATGGCGGCGACCGCTCAAGCGAGGACCGGCTGGTGGAAATTATCCAGTCCTACAATTACCTCAAATCGGTCGGGTTCGGCTGACTTCGGATTTCGGTGACCAAACAACCCAGCCCCGCCTTTCGCACAGGGCTGATCGTGCCTATCTCATTGAAATAATTGATGGTGCCATGGGCCACAGCGGGTTTTTTGCCGTGATTGGCTCTGCTAAGTTGCGCCCGCCATCAGCCGGACCGTATGAGTCGGACCGCAAAGGGGTTTCGGTATTCCGAAGCCACGGAGGATCAATGACCGCTGCAGTGCAAGAAGTGGCCGGGACCCCTGACATGAAAGTGTCGGTCCGGCAGGTTTTTGGAATCGACAGTGACCTTGAAGTGCCGGCTTACTCGCAGGCTGATGAGCATGTTCCGGATGTCGACCCCGACTACCGCTTCGACCGCCCAACGACGCTTGCCATACTCGCGGGCTTCGCCAAAAACCGTCGCGTCATCGTCACCGGCTACCATGGTACCGGCAAGTCCACGCACATCGAGCAAGTCGCTGCGCGGCTCAACTGGCCGTGCGTCCGCGTCAACCTCGACAGCCACATCAGCCGGATCGATCTGATCGGCAAAGACGCCATCGTCATCAAGGACGGTCAGCAGGTCACCGAATTCCGCGAAGGCATTCTGCCGTGGGCGCTGCAAAACAATGTTGCGCTCTGTTTCGACGAATACGATGCCGGTCGCCCGGACGTCATGTTCGTCATTCAACGCGTTCTGGAAGCATCGGGACGGCTTACGCTGCTCGACCAAAGTAAAGTGATCAAGCCGCATCCTTCATTTCGTCTGTTCGCAACGGCCAATACCGTCGGACTCGGAGATACCTCGGGCCTCTACCACGGGACCCAGCAAATCAATCAGGGCCAGATGGACCGCTGGTCGATCGTCACCACGCTGAACTATCTGCCGCACGACAACGAAGTGGAGATCGTGCTGGCCAAAGCGAAGCACTATCGCAACGAGCAGGGGCGCGACATCGTCAATAAGATGGTCCGCGTGGCCGATCTCACCCGTAATGCTTTCATGAACGGCGACATCTCCACCGTGATGAGCCCGCGCACCGTCATTACCTGGGCTGAGAACTCCGAGATCTTCAACGATATCGGGTTCGCCTTCCGGCTCACCTTCCTCAACAAGTGCGACGAGCTCGAGCGTCCGATTGTCGCTGAATTCTATCAGCGCTGTTTCGGGGTTGAATTGCCGGAATCCTCGGTCAACGTAGCACTGTCATGACTTTTACCTCTCTCGCTCGCGAGCAGAGGGGGGATGCGTGATGGCCTCCAACATCAAAGCCAAGCCGTCGTCGAAAGAATCCCCGACTGAACCGTTCAAGCGGGCAGTGACCGGTTGCCTGCGCGCCTTGGCGCGCAAGCCGGAACTCGAAGTCGCGTTCGCGGCTGAACGACCGGGACTGATGGGCGGAAAGGTCCGTCTGCCGGAACCGCCACGCAAGCTCGGCAAGACCGAGGCGGCTATCGTTCGCGGTCACGCCGATTCGATTGCATTGCGTCTTGCGTGCCACGATCAGGCCTTGCATCGCCGCCTTCAGCCGGCTGGCCAGCAAGCCCGGGCGGTCTTCGAAGCGGTGGAGCAAGCGCGCGTCGAAGCGATCGGCGCCCGACGCATGAACGGCGTTGCGCAAAATCTTACGGCAATGCTCGACGAGCGCTTCCATCGCGGCAAGTTCGACCAGATCACGGAACGTGCGGATGCGCCGATCGAAGACGCACTCGCTCTCATGGTGCGCGAACGCCTGACCGGATTGGCTCCCCCGCCGGCCGCCAAGCGGCTTGTCGATCTGTGGCGTCCGCTGATTGAAGAGCGCGCGGGGCAGGATCTCGACCGGCTGGAAAACCTGGTAGAGGACCAGCGACAATTCAGCGATGTCGTCCACGATCTTCTGGATGCCCTCGAAATGGGTGAGGATCGCAGCCACGACTCAGAGGATGAGGAAGACAAAGGCGAGGAGGATCGTCGCAAGCAGGAATCCGGTGAAGACGGCGATGCGGCCGATTCCGACGAAATGCAGCGCATGAGCATGGAGGACACGCAGGTGTCCGCCGAGGACATGCCTGATGCCGCGGCCGAAGCCGTCGACGCGCCCACAGACGACATGGCGGATGACACGGACATGGGCGATGCCGAAACGCCCGGCGAACCGCAACGGCCCCGCCATTTCGGAGCGAACGAGCCGCGCGGGCCGGACTATCGCGCGTTCACCACCAAATTTGACGAGACGGTTGCTGCTGAAGACCTATGCGAAGCGGAGGAATTAGACCGCCTCAGGGGTTACCTCGACAAACAGCTCTCGCATTTGCAGGGCGTTGTTGCGCGTCTCGCCAACCGCCTGCAGCGGCGATTGATGGCTCAACAGAACAGGTCCTGGGAATTCGATCTGGAGGAGGGGCAACTCGATCCGGCGCGCTTGTCGCGTATCATCATCGACCCTTTGCACCCACTTTCTTTCAAAGCCGAAAAGGATACCGAGTTCCGAGATACGGTTGTTACCTTGCTGCTCGACAATTCCGGTTCAATGCGGGGCCGTCCGATCACGGTCGCCGCCACTTGCGCCGATATTCTCGCGCGCACGCTGGAGCGCTGCGGCGTCAAGGTCGAAATCCTCGGCTTCACGACGCGCGCATGGAAGGGTGGGCAATCGCGCGAGCACTGGTTGACGGCCGGCAAGCCGGCAAATCCGGGCCGCCTGAATGATCTGCGCCATATCATCTACAAGTCGGCCGACGCGCCCTGGCGCCGTGCACGCAAGAATCTTGGCCTGATGATGCGCGAGGGTCTGCTGAAGGAAAATATCGACGGCGAAGCGCTCGATTGGGCGCACAAGCGTCTGTTGGGCCGCACCGAGCAACGCAAAATTCTGATGATGATTTCCGATGGTGCGCCGGTTGACGATTCCACCTTGTCTGTGAACCCAGGCAACTATCTCGAGCGTCACTTGCGCTGGGTGATCGAAGAGATCGAAACCCGTTCTCCGGTCGAATTGATTGCCATAGGCATCGGTCACGACGTGACGCGTTACTACCGCCGTGCGGTCACGATCGTCGATGCGGAAGAACTCGGCGGCGCGATGACCGAGAAACTTGCCGAGTTGTTCGAAGAACACGCTGCGACCGAGTGGCGAAGTCCCAGCTGGCGGAGACGCGTCGCTTGAGCTTTTTGCGTGGCCGTCCGTCGATTGTCGGACTCGTGCTCTTTATCCTGGCTGTCGTCGTTGCCGTTGCCGCGCCCCGTTATGCAACGGGGCTCGTGCGTGTCGTCATCGATGCAACGCCGGTAACCTCGTTCGACAATCGTGACCCATCAAAAGTGCGCTTTGGCAATCTGGAATTCCGCGGAGGGCTGGCGCTCGAGTCGAAATATCCGGCGTTTGGTGGGATCTCGGGAATCCACGTAGAACCTGGCGGCAACCGGTTCATCGCGGTCACCGACAAAGGCTCTTGGCTCCGCGGCCGAATTATTTATCGCGACGGCCGACCGGCCGGTATCGCCGACACGGAAATGGCGCCTATTCTGGGACAAGACGGCAGGCCGCTCGCCGCACGCGGCTGGTACGACACCGAGTCCCTCGCCGAGCGCGACGGCATTCTCTACGTGGGCATCGAGCGGGTCGAACAGATTGTTCGGTTCGACTATCGTCGCGACGGATTGCTTGCTCGTGGGCAACCGATCAATGTGCCGGCCGACTTCAAGACCCTCACATACAACAAGAGCCTCGAATGCGTCGCGGCACCGCAGCAGGGTTCGTTGGCGGGCGAATTGATCGCGGTTTCCGAGAAGAGCCTCGACGCGGCGGGCAATTTGCGATCGTTTGTGCTCGGCACGAACCGCGTCACGCGTTTCAGCGTCAAGCGGACCGACGAGTTCGACGTCAGCGATTGCACGATTCTTCCGCCTGACGATTTGTTGCTGCTTGAGCGGCGCTTTTCCTTTGTGCGCGGCATCGCGATACGCATTCGTCGCGTGCCTATCTCTAGTCTCAAAGAAGGTGTGGTGGTCGACGGCCGCACAATGATCGAAGCCGATCTGGCCTATGAGATCGACAACATGGAAGGAATTTCCATCCATCGCACGACGGGCGGTGAAACGATCATCACGATTGTGTCGGACGACAATTTTTCCGTTCTCCAGCGCAATCTGCTTCTACAGTTTGCGGTGGTGGGGGAATAGACACCCGAGCCGCGATCTCCCGGCCAAAAAGTGTATGCCCGGCACGACGCCGGCTATCGCCGATCAGATGCTCTGAAAAAGACCTGTCAGCCCGCCTGGGCGGCCGAGCGCTTCTTCACAATCTGGCGCTTGAGGTCGAGCATTCGCGGGGCCAGCTCGTCGTCGTTTGCCTTGAGCAAAAACGCATCGAGTCCACCGCGATGGTCGACCGTCTTCAAGGCGTTGGCGGAAACGCGCAAACGGATCCTGCGGCCGAGAGTGTCGGAGATGAGTGTGACGTTGCGCAGGTTCGGAAGGAACCGACGTTTCGTCTTGATATTGGAGTGGCTCACCTTGTGGCCGACCAGTGGCCTTTTACCGGTCAGGTCGCAACGCCATGACATAGCTTAGTCCTCAAGAACCCCGGCACGAAAACGTGCCGGTTCCGATCAAATCGTGTGGTTAAGATGGGCGGACGTATAGAGAGCGAGGTAAGTCGCGTCAAGCCAAGCTATTGGACGGTATTTAATAGGATTTCTATTCGGCCGGGCGCTGCAAAGCGAACACAGTTTCGACGAAATCCGCGCCGACGTAGTGACTGTATCAGGCGTTCCGTAATTAACTCTGTGGCCCGCTCCCGGCCAATCCCGCGTGGTGGATTGCTCCGTGAGTGATATTGTCCGGTGCCCCAATCGCGGAACGTCGCCGGTGCCGGCGAGCGGAAGGATCACGTCTTGCGTCCACTGACACAGCGTTTGCTCCTGGCGTCCGCCGCGGCGGCTATGGCTGTTACCCTGGTCGTGTCGGCGCACGCACAAGCGCGTCTCGAAGCTCACTACTCGGCGACAATTGCCGGCATTCCAATCGGTACCGGCAGCTGGGTCATCGACATCAGTGACACGCAATATAGCGCCGCCGTAAGCGGGCAGACGTCAGGGCTGCTGCGTGCATTTACCGGCGGTCAGGGTAACGCCACTGTGCGCGGCACGTTGAATGGCGGGCGATCCTTGACCTCTGTCTACATGGCCACCATCAACGGCCGAGGCAAAAGATTGGACTCGATCCGCATCGCCATCAGCAATGGCAACGTGAAAGAGTACAAGGTGGACCCGCCGGCCGACGACGACCCGGCACGAGTGCCGATCACCGAGACATCACAACGTGGCGTGCTCGATCCGATCACCGGTTCGATCGTGCGCATGGCGGGTACCGGCGATCTTCTCGTGCCAGAAGCCTGTCAGCGGACTCACGAAATTTTCGACGGCCGGCTGCGTTACGACATGCAGTTTGCCTTCAAGCGCATGGAAAAAGTAAAGGCGCCAAAAGGCTATTCGGGCCCGGTTGTGGTTTGTGCCGCGTATTTCACCCCAGTGGCGGGCTTTATTCCCACGCGAATGGCGATCAGATATCTCGCCAAGCAGCGCGACATGGAGATCTGGCTCGCGCCCGTCTCTGGAACCCGAGTCCTCGTGCCAATCCGCGCGCAAGGGCCGACACCCATTGGCCAGGCGGTGCTTGAAGCCACGGAGTTCATTTCGACCCCGATCCAGGCCGGCGCCAACGGCATGAAGACTCAGTAATACACTCTTGACTCTTCGGTTCCGGGCGCATCCACATTCGCATTAACCTTTAAAGGGGCTAAAGCGCACTTGAATCGAGGCCATGCTACTCCATCTTGTGGTTGCGCAGCCACTGCTCTCCAGATGTCGCCGTGAACGAAGTCATACAGCTCCGGAGTCAGTGATTCGGGCGCGTTTCGTTCCAGACTCGTTCTAAGTTTAACACACGCACATGCTTGTTGTCGCATTGTGATACAGGGAGGCCGCGAGAGGGCCCCTCCAGGCTCTCTCGCCAGTCCGGACGCGTAATGGCCATCAGTTTTTCCCAGCAGCCTGCCCGAGCATCGCGAGCCCGCGGCGCCGGTGTCACGGCGGTGCTGGGTCCTACTAACACCGGAAAGACCCATCTCGCCATCGAGCGCATGCTGGCGCATTCCAGCGGCGTCATCGGACTGCCGCTGCGGCTGCTGGCGCGCGAGGTCTACAACAAGGTTGTCGATCGTGTCGGCAAGGATTCGGTTGCCCTGGTCACCGGCGAGGAAAAGATCAAACCGCCGAATCCACGATTCTGGGTGTGCACCGTGGAGGCGATGCCGCGCGATCTCGACGTCGCATTCCTCGCGGTCGATGAAGTCCAGCTGGGGGCCGATTTCGAGCGCGGCCATGTTTTCACCGATCGCATGCTCAATGCCCGTGCGCGTGAAGAGACTTTGGTGCTTGGCGCCGCGACCGTTCGGCCGATGGTGGAGAAATTGCTGCCCGGCGCGCATGTTGTCAGCCGGCCACGCCTTTCAACGCTCACATATGCCGGCGAAAAAAAACTGACGCGGCTCCCGCCGCGATCCGCGATCGTAGCGTTTTCGGCCGAGGAAGTTTACGCCATCGCCGAGTTGATCCGTCGTCAGCGCGGCGGCGCGGCAGTCGTTCTTGGGGCGCTTTCGCCGCGCACGCGCAATGCGCAAGTAGCGCTGTACCAGTCCAGTGACGTCGACTACCTCGTTGCGACCGATGCGATCGGCATGGGGCTCAACCTCGACGTGGATCATGTGGCGTTTGCCTCGGACCGGAAATTCGATGGCTATCAGTTCAGAAAGCTTAATCCGGCCGAACTCGCGCAGATCGCCGGCCGCGCCGGCCGCGCCACACGCGACGGGACATTTGGCACTACCGGCCGTTGCGACCCCTTTGAGCCTGAACTCGTGCAGGCGCTCGAAAGCCACAACTTCGAACCTGTTCGGCTGCTGCAGTGGCGCAATACAAATCTTGATTTTGCCTCGATCGGTGCGCTGCAGGCTTCGCTTGCTGCGACACCGAGCGAACAAGGGCTGACACGCGCACCGATTGGCGAGGACATACTCGTCCTGGAACACGCAGCGCGCGACGAGGATGTTCGCGGTCTGGCGCGCGATCGAGCCGCGATCGCGCGGTTATGGGATGCCTGTCAGGTTCCCGACTATCGAAAGATCGCGCCGGCGACCCACGCCGAATTGGCCGTAACCCTCTATGGATTCCTGATGCGAGAGGGTAACATCCCCACGGATTGGTTCGCTCGTCAGGTTGCCCATGCCGACCGGACCGACGGCGGCATCGACACTCTCTCCAACCGGATCGCGCATGTCAGAACCTGGACTTTCGTTGCCAACCGCCCGGATTGGCTTGCCGATCCGGACCATTGGCAAGGCGTCACGCGCGCGGTTGAGGACAAGCTGTCCGATGCGTTGCACGAACGTTTGGCGGAACGGTTCGTCGACCGCCGCACCAGCATGTTGATGCGGCGGCTTCGAGAAAACGCAATGCTGGAAACTGAAATCGGAAAAGCTGGCGAAGTGACCGTCGAGGGCCATGTTATCGGCCGGCTCGACGGGTTCATGTTCGCGCCTGATGCGTCAGCCGCGGGCTCGGAAGCCAAAGCGCTCAATGCCGCCGCGCAAAAAGTGCTGGCCGGAGAGATCGAGGCGCGCGCCACTAAGATTTCGCAGGCATCGAACGATCAGATCGTTCTGGCGGCCGACGGTGCGTTACGCTGGACCGGTGACCTCGTAGGGAAATTGACGGCTGGCGACGATACTTTGCGTCCACGTGTCCGGGTGATCGCCGACGAACATCTCACAGGTCCCGCACGCGAGCTGGTTCAGAAGCGGCTCGATCTTTGGCTCAAGACCCACATCGAAAAATTGCTGGCGCCACTATTCTCGCTGACCGCCGCCGACGACATCACCGGCGTTGCGCGCGGTGTCGCGTTTCAGCTCGTGGAGTCGCTTGGCGTGCTGGAGCGGCAGAAAGTTGCCGAAGAGGTCAAGGGACTGGACCAGCCGGCCCGGGCCACTCTGCGAAAGTATGGCGTGCGCTTCGGGGCCTATCACATCTACTTGCCGGCGCTGCTGAAGCCGGCACCGCGTGCGCTTGCGACGCAATTGTGGGCGATAAAGCACGAAAGCCCGGAAGCGAAGGGCGTCGGCGACTTGCTGCATCTTGCAGCAAGCGGTCGCACATCGATCCCGGTCGACAAAGACACGCCCAAGGCGCTTTACCGGACTGCCGGCTACCGCATTTGCGGCGAGCGTGCGGTACGCGTCGATATCCTGGAAAGGCTCGCCGATCTCATCCGGCCGACGCTCTCCTGGCGTGAAGGCGCGCCGGGTCCCAAACCTGACGGCGTGTTCGACGGACGCGGCTTTCTAGTGACCGGCGCGATGACCTCGCTCACTGGCGCATCTGGCGATGATTTTGCGTCGATCCTGCGCTCACTCGGCTATCGGATGGATCGCAAGCCGAAGCCGGTCGAAACCGTCGCAGCGGCTCCTGCCACCGAAACGACCGCCAGTGACGATTCACTCGTCACCGCAAAAGCTACAGCTGAGGCTGGCTCGTCGTCAGAAACACTGGAACCGGCCGCCGAGGTGCAATCGCGCTCGCTGCTGCCTGAGCCTGAACTAGTGACACCCGAAACTGCGCCCGAAAATGCACCGGAAACTGTGCCTGGTGCGGACGCATCTGCGCCGGCCGCCAAACCCGCGGCCGAGGCGGCTGCCGCGAGTGATACGGCACCGGTGCCGACGGCTGAAAACAAGCCAGCCGAAGAACCTGCCTTTGTCGAAGTCTGGCGTCCGGCTGGTCGATCCGAACGACGACCAAATCGGCCTCGCCGTCAACGTCCGCATCAAACGCAAGCTGCTGCCGCCGACGCTGCCGCAGCGCCAGCAACCACGTCGGCCGAGGGTGCCGCATCAACTCCTTCCGACTCCACTCAGCCGTCGCGAAGTCCGCGCCGCCCGCGCCACGATCGTGGCGAGCGCCCGGACAGGGAGAAACGGCAGGAGCGACATGAGCGCCAGCAGCGAATGGAACGCCAGGGTGAGCGCGCAGAGCGGCAAGGTCACGCTGCTCGCCGCGAACGACCGCGGCGCGAACGTGGCGACCGTGTCGAGCGGGCCGAACGTGAACAGTATTATGCAAAGCCTTTCGGCAGCGGCTCAGGTGGGCGCGACAAACAACCGGATCCGAATTCCCCGTTTGCCAAGCTTGCCGCGCTCAAACAGCAGCTTGAACAGACCAACAAAGAGCCGTCTTGAGCACCAGCGCCAAGGAACTGGCACGTCAGCGCATCGACAAATGGTTGTGGCATGCGCGAATGGTGCGGACACGGACCGATGCCGCCGCGCTTACAACGGCAGGATTTGTCCGCCTTAACGGCAAGCGCATGACGGCCGCCGGTCATCCGGTGCGAGTTGGTGATGTGGTGACGGTTGCGCTTGACCGGACCGTCAGGGTGGTCCGGGTCGAAGGTCTTTGCGAACGGCGCGGGGGCGCGCCCATTGCGCGTGCACTTTACCGCGATTTGACCTGAGAATCCGCGAGCGGGGCCTTCTTTGCCATTGGATCACGCGGTTAGGTCGGGCGGGTCGCAGCCGCGCTGGTTGCAGCTTATCTGGGGTTGGTCTAGGCAGCGTTGCGAGTTGGTTTGCCGGAGTGGGGAATGACTTACGTCGTCGTCGAAAACTGTATTAAATGCAAATACATGGACTGCGTAGAGGTGTGTCCGGTGGACTGCTTCTACGAAGGCGAGAATATGCTCGTCATCCACCCCGACGAATGCATCGATTGTGGCGTATGCGAACCGGAATGCCCCGCAGAGGCGATTAAGCCGGATACCGAAGCCGGCCTCGAAAAGTGGCTCGAACTGAACGCTGAGTATTCAAAGACCTGGGCCAATATAACGGTCAAAAAGGAAGCACCCCCGGACGCCAAGGACTGGGATGGCGTGCCGGAAAAATTCCAAAAGTTCTTTTCCCCCCAGTCCGGAACCGGGGATTGAAGTTAATCTAGCTGCCATCCTCGGCTGCAGAGATTGTTACTTTATTGCGCGACGTTAACCGATTTAGCCAAAATTTATCCGACCGGCGAAGGGAAATCGCCATTCTACGTCGCCATAACGCTTTGATTCCGCCTAAAAATGTGCTATATATAGAAAAAATGGACAGGAACGACGTTGCTACCGGTGCGCTCCCCATTCGGGAGCCTTATTTTTCGGTGGTTGAGTTCCCCGGTTTACAGTTCAGAGGGCGTGCGATCCACGCGTGAGCAGTGGCAGGAAAAACGCGTCATAAATCAAAGAAAGGCTCCGCCGGCACGAGCCGGGGACCAAAAAAGTCTGCTGCAGTGCGGCGGACCTCCCACACCTCTCGCGGTGCTGTCCGCGGTGGGGTTCCTGCAGCCAAGATGGCCGGCAGCCGAAAAGGACCTGGCGAAGGAGTCATGCCCGGAATGACTAGCAATAAAAAGACTACACAACGACAAGGCTTCAAGACTAACGAGTTTATCGTTTACCCGGCCCATGGAGTTGGCCAGATCATCGCGATCGAGGAGCAGGAGGTTGCGGGCGCCAAGCTTGAACTGTTCGTCATCAACTTCATCAAGGACAAGATGACCCTGCGGGTTCCGACCGCGAAAATCGTATCCGTCGGCATGCGCAAGCTGGCCGAGGCACCGCTTGTCAAGCGGGCACTTGAGACGCTCAAGGGCCGTGCGCGCATCAAGCGCACCATGTGGTCTCGCCGGGCGCAGGAATATGAAGCGAAGATCAATTCCGGCGATATCGTCGCCATTGCTGAGGTCGTTCGCGACCTGTACCGATCGGAGACCCAGCCCGAGCAGTCCTATTCGGAGCGGCAGCTTTACGAGGCTGCTCTCGATCGGCTCTCGCGCGAGATCGCGGCGGTTCAGCGCGTGACCGAGACCGAGGCGATCAAGGAGATCGAAGCGGCTCTCGCCAAAGGACCGCGCCGCGGTCCGAAGCCGTCCGAACAGGCCGGTTCTGAGGAAGGCGTCGAGGAAGAGGCGGCCTGAAGATAGGCGCTCAAACACAATTTTCGAAAAGCCCGGCCCAGCGCCGGGCTTTTTTGTTTTTGAATGCGCCGTTTGAACCGCCGTATGTCCGCGCCCATAGTGGTGGGCAGCGCAGTAGTTGCTCGCCACGCGTCTCTGGCTTATATGCCGGCCAATCACCCCAGAAGTGGGAGTAAGGAATGACCGCTATTCGCGGCTATGTCGCGCCGACCACCGAATCCGATGCCCTCGGTGTGCACTCGCTCGACCAATTCGTCCTCGCGGTACCCGATGCATCGGTCGCGCAGGATTTTTACTGCAACTTCGGGCTCGATATGCAGCGCGACGGCAACGTCCTTGCCATCAAGACATTTGGCCACGACCACCACTGGGGTTCAGTCATAGAAGGCACCAAAGCGAAGGCGCTGCACCATCTTTCATTCGGCTGCTATGCCGACGACCTTCCGCGCTTGAAGACGCGCATCGAAGAGCAAGGGGTCAAACTCATCGACCCGCCGCCGGGCTTCGAGAGCAATGGTTTCTGGTTCCGCAACCACGAAGGCGTGTTGATCGAAGTGAAGGTCGGACCCAAAGTGTCTCCCGACCGGAAATCGGACAGCCAGTGGATCTCGGTTCCCGCGGGAGCCGCCGGCGCAACGACGCGAGATAAAGCGCCTCCGGTGCGCCCGCGCCGACTCTCGCATGTTTTGATCTTTACCCGTGACGTCTCCGAGTCGATCAAATTCTACGAGCGTACGCTTGGTCTTCGACTTTCCGATCGTGCCTCGGATATCGTTGCCTTCATGCACGGGATCCACGGCAGCGACCATCATCTTTTGGCCTTGGTGAAATCCAGCGCGCCGGGCTTTCACCATTGCAGCTGGGATGTTTCCAGCGTGAATGATATCGGCCTCGGCGCGATGCGGATGCATGACAAAGGTTGGACCAAGGGGTGGGGGCTGGGCCGGCATGTGCTCGGTTCGAATTATTTCCACTACGTGCGCGATCCTTGGGGGAGCTTCGCCGAATACTCCTGCAATATCGATTACATCCCGAAGGAAGAGCGTTGGCCGTCGGGCGACCACAAGCCCGAGGATTCCTTTTACCTCTGGGGTCCGGACGTGCCGAGGGAATTCACGATCAACTACGAAGGCGGCGAGAGCTGAACTCGACCCGAACGTCTCTCGTAATGGCCAAGACGCGCCCCCGCCATTTCGTTTTCAGAGGAGAATGAAATAACGATGCGAGATCGTGCGCGCGTCGTCACTCGACGACAACCTTGACCTTGTCGCCCGGCTTCAGCCTGTCCTGCTGTCCGAGGCCATTGAGCGTCCGGAATCTCTCGAGAGAGTGGTCGGACGTTGCCATGCGGTGTGCGAGTTTCTCGACAGTATCGTTTTGTCCGACAGTCACGATTTTAAGACGCAGCGGCCTGACCTGCTGACTCTCCTTCAAAGTCATGCGGCGAAAGCTCATGACCGATTCGCGAAACGCGATATCGACCTGCGTCGTCCTCGCTTTGGCTGCGAAGATAAAACGGTAGACCTCGCTGCCGAAGCGCACGGCGTACAAACGGAATGACCAGTTGCCGCCTCCAGCCGCAGCGGTTGCCGCCTGAAAACCGTTGACCGAGAACTCTTCGACACTTGCCGGGTCGACATTCTCCATCCAACCCGATTTGAGGTAGTCCGGCAGGGATTGCTCGGCCGGCACGGCCACTACATCGAGACGCAAGGCTTCGCCGCCGCCTTCCTTGAGTCCGAGCACCGCTTGCGCTGTATTGTCGAGTGTGAATCCCGGAGGTGCGGCAAACGTAAAGCCGAGCTTGGGGTGGAGAAAATGCCGGCCGCGCACGAAGCCTTCGCTCGGGTCTTCGCCGTAAACCATTCCGTCGAGATTGCTCAGGTACTCGCCGCGGTCACGTTCTCCAGGACCGGGACTGCTGAATTGCCTCGCGTTCGCAAGTGCGTTTTTCACGCGGTCCGGGGTAGCGGGATGGCTGGACAAAAAGTCCAGCGCGCGCGGGTCGGCTCCGCCGGCGGCGGCCTTGAGGTCCGCAGTTCGCTGCATCTCGGTCAAAAACCGGGAGGCCCCATAAGGGTCAAATCCTGCGCGCGCCGAAATGCCAACGCCGATTCCATCAGCTTCGAACTCCTGCGCACGCGAAAATGCCGCGAGCGTGAGTTTTGACTTGGCCAGGGCGAGAGCTCCGACCTGCGGGTCGCTCAGTACGTCGTTGACAACGTGATTGATGATCGCGACCTGGCGGGCCTGCTCTTCCCGAATGGCCGCGTGACGCGCGATCACATGACCCATTTCGTGCGAGAGGACCGAGGCGAGTTCGGCCTTGTCGTTGGCGAGCGCAATCAGTCCGCGCGTGATGTATAGCTTGCCGTTCGGAAGAGAGAAGGCATTGATGGACGGCGAATTGAGGATGATGACCTGGTATTTTAGGTCAGGACGTTCAGACGCGGCAACGAGACGCTCAACCGTCTTCTCGATCATCGCGTGCAGACGCGCGTTGTCGTATTCACCGCCATAGGTCCCAAGTATGCGCGCCTGCTCCCGTTGCGTTGCCGGCTCGAGGGTCGGCGACGGAACCTGCGTCACCGGCAAGGAAATCAGACGATTTTCGGACGTGCCAGTGCAACCGGCCAAAGCCGCGGCAAAAGCGACAAGCAGTGCTCGACTTGCGAACCCGGATTTACGCGTACCCATATCCGCCCTACGTATTTTGCTCGACGCGTTCGATCTGCTCAGGGGCCACGGCATCGATGACCGGGCCGCCAACCTGCTCGACCCAACTGCGCACTTGAATTGGACGCCCCTCCCAACCCCTTCGGGTCGATCCCCGCTGCGGCGAATTCTCGCCGATGACGCTTAAGAATCGTTACCGTAAAGTCGCGCGACCAACGCCGCCCGAAATTTCGAATATATTGTGGCGCCGCTTTCGCGCACCGACAATACCTTGCCCTCTACCAGTGCAAATTGGCCCCACGCGGATGCAATCCGGTTAAGATGTTCCGGCCGCAAAGGGGCGAAATTGGGGTCAGAGGCCGCGCCGCGCGGCGCGCGCAACCCGTTCTGAACGCAAGACGATATCGGCGCAAGCCTTGTCGCCGATCCTTGCTGCGACCCGCGCCTGGCCCTGCGCGATCAGTATTTCCTGGATCGCCTGTTGGCTGTCACCGACACGAACGAAGGCGACTACGCGTCCAAACCAACCCGCATAAGCTGCAGGTCACGGCCATCGACGAGCGATTGCAGCGCGTCACGACTGCTGCCGACAACTTCGACTGCCGCCAGTCGCACTTCGCGGCCATCGGTCAGCAACACCGTCCGCCCGTCGCGAACGACAGTGCCTCTTCCCGATGCAAGATTCCTGCCTTTAGCTCGAGGACCGAAACTGTCGGATACGCAATGGACAAGACCGTAAGGAATATCGCGAACGAAAAGGTCTTCGGCAAATCTGTAAACCCGCAATAAAGATGGCGGCCGGACGGCCACACGGTAGAATGCCCGAAAGCCAGCAAACGCCGGGAGGCTATCAATGCAAACGCGCCGCACTGTGCCTAGCCGCCGCGAGGTCCTGACATCGATTGCTGCCGTCAGCGCAATGGCTGTGACTGGAGCGCGTGGTGAAGACACCCGTTGGCCTGATCATCCGGTTCGCATCATCGTCCCTTATCCGGCCGGGGGTTCGACCGACGTGCTGACCCGGATTCTGGCGGAGCGGTTGAAGGACATTTTCGGCCAGCCTTTCGTGATTGAGAACCGCGCCGGCGCCGGCGGCAATATCGGCATCGCGGCCGTTACTGGGAGCGCGCCGGATGGCTACACGATTGGTGCCGCGACGATCGGCCATTTCGCGATCAATCAATATCTTTACAACAAGATGCCTTACGATCCCGAACGCGACATGGTCCCGGCGTCGCTCACCTGGGAGTTGCCCAACGTCTTTGTCGTCCCGACTGATCATGTCCCAGCAAAAACATTGGCTGAATTTCTGACCTGGGCAAAGCAAAAAGGCCGCGTCAGTTATGGTAGCCCCGGCGTTGGCACCTCGCCGCATTTGTCCGGCGTGATGTTTGCCAAGCAAACGGGCATCGATGGAATTCACGTCCCATTTCGCGGGGCGGCGCAGACCATCCCGGCCATGCTCGCCGGCGACGTAAATTTTGCGATCGACAACCTCGCTTCATATGTGCCTGTCATCCAGTCGGGAAAAATGCGCGCGCTTGCCGTGACCTCTGCGCAGCGCTGGCCGACACTGCCGGACGTTCCCACCATGAACGAAGCGGGGATCAAGGACTTTGTGGTGACATCGTGGGCAGCTTTCGTATTCCCGGCGGCGACCCCGCGTCCGATCGTCGACAGATTTTCCGCTGCCCAGCGCCAGATCGCCGGCGAACAGGCAATCCAGGAACGGTTCCTCGTCGCCGGTGCCCGAGTTCTTTCCAGCACACCGGAAGGTGCGGTTGCGTTTGCTGCGAAGGAACGAACGATGTGGAAGGATGTCGTCGCCGCGTCAGGTGCGAAGGTTGACTAGCTGAAACGATGCGTTAGACCCACGCCTGTGCTACATCGTCCCTGATAGTCCTGTAGCTCAGCAGGATAGAGCAGCGGTTTCCTAATTCTATGGCCTCCATTTCGGCAGGTTCCCGCCTGTCTCTTAACCCCCCAATCTGTCGCGCCTTTTGAGCAATTTAGGAACCCTCGTCTTTGCTCATCCCGCCTCGTGCTACCGAGTTCGGTAGCAAATTCGGTAGCAACGTACACCGATTGTTCTTACCGGTGTCGGCCTCTCATAGAGTCGCGACCCGCGCCATATTCGCCGCCCAATTCCTTTGAGTCAGGGCACATTGTTTCACGCCCCGCCTGAATGATGGCTGAGCAGGCCTCGATCTGCTTTTCGTCGGAACCGTTTTCGCAGTCCTTCCACTGTTGTGAATACTGTGCTGCCGCAGGCAGCAAGTTCGCCAATATGAAGGTAGGGACAACTATCGCCTTCAATACGCGCATCCACGTTTTCCTTCGAATGCGGGAGGAATACCAATCAGCATATCGGAGCAGTCATCTAATTAAACGAAACGCGGGATCGGCCCGTTGTGTGGGGTCATGCGATCCGAAAGATCGAACGCGACTTCGTCAATGTAGCACCAGCCCCATCCTTCGGGCGGATCGTAGCCTTCGATAATAGGGTGTCTGGTTGCGTGAAAGTGCTTCGTCGCGTGGCGATTGGGAGAATCGTCACAGCACCCAACATGGCCGCACGTACGACACAGACGTAAATGGACCCACTTGTCGCCTGTCTTCAAGCACTCCTCACAGCCCAGAGCGCTCGGTGTGACATTACGAATGTATTTCAAGTGACTGCATCCATTGGCCATCTGGGACGCCCTTTAAGCTGGGGCACTTTGAACGATCAAATAAGGTGAATGCGATGAGCGTACGCTTTCGGCGGTAAGGCGGACATGACTTTGTGCGGCGTGAATGTCTGCTTTTGACCCAAGGCGGACATTGGGTGCGGGCCGTAAGGCGCTTGAGGAAGTAGGACAGTTTAGTGAAATAGGCCCTATGCCGAACGTGCTCCGATTAGTACGGATGAGCGCCACGTTTTCGGGTCTGCTCCGCAGGTCCAGCGACGTAGTACGGGCTCGGAGTGCAAAAGCCTCGATTGCCTGCCAAAATATTGCCTCTGCGGTAGCAGTCTTCGAACGAGCCATACTGGCAGTCCCAATACCAGTCACCTGTGCCCATGTCGATCAACGCGCACCACGGAGCCTGTGCGCCCTCCGCGTGTCCGCGACTGAAGCTTATGGATGAGCCGCCACAGCCACCAAAATCGTACGTATCATCATCTTTCAAACTCCATGCAGGAGCTAGTAATAACACCAAGGAGGTTGTCGCTATTTCAATATGTCGTGGTACGCAAATCGCTTTCTGACTGACTCAGCAACGCCTCTTGGTCACGATGGCGGCAGCGATTACCAAGTTCACCGCCCTGCCGGTAACGTACCACCAGTATCAAATACCTGTGGGCGAGTCGGGATTCAGACGAACGTCCACGGATAGTGACCTCTATAATCCACGCCATGTTGAGGAGAGCCGCGCCGCTAGTGATCGCATTTGCGCTTATCGCGCCCGACGTTCAGGCGTCGCCGCAATGTATGACCAAGCAGGAGGCGCGCGCGAAATGGCCCGCGAAGCCTATCTATTTGCACGGTTCGAGCCGTTGTTGGAATGACCAACCGCTGAGCAGCCGCCATTTGACTACACCGGCTGTAAATACATCGGATAGCGCTACTAAGGCGCTCGCATTGGACTCCTCTGCGCCTCGCCCGAAAGCGACAAAGACCGAAATCTTTTTTCCGGCGGTCGTCGTCAGGAACAGCGCGAGTATCGATTTTTTCCCCGGCACGCCCGCGAGTACCGAGTTGTTTGCCGGCGCGCCAATGACTGGCTGGCCGCTGCTGATCAACGTTGATGACGAAGCACCAAAGCCGAACAACGGCGTCGACGGTTGCTGCTGGCCATCACTGGATACGCTGAGGGCGTTGGTAGAAGCGGTAAAATAAGCCTCTAAAATCATCCTCTCCATCATAAGGTTGGAATAAGAATTAGATTGGGCGGTCGGCTGAACGGGAGCGGGTCGTTTGATGATCTCACTTCGAACACTTGCCGCCATTTGCGCCACGTTGGTTTGGGTTGAAACATGCTCGGCCGATTGCTCCTCACTCCGAGCACTCGCTCAACAGCACGCCAATGACATGGCTCGCCGCAACAGTCTCGATCACGCTGGATTCATGCAGCATCGCGGGCCGGCCGGTGCCGTAGCCGAAAATGTGGCGATGGGATGCGCGACCGAGGCCTGTGCAAGGCGAATGTGGATGCAGTCGTCACCGCACCGCGCGAATATGATGCGCGGCGGCTGTCAGGCTGTCGCATCTGCGATATCTGCCAGCGGCCGCCGATATTGGGCAATGGAAATTGGTGGCAGCAGTAGTGCTCGAGTCCGTTATGCTGGTGCCGTTCGCGTTCGGGCCACGCGTAGAGGTGGCGGCCGCGCCGATGAATTTGGTCGGGACATGACCATTGATCCCTACCGTTGAGCGTTAACAGGTAACCTGACCTCGCTGCCGACCGCCGTGAGGCCTATCTAGAGGCCACGGTTGTCTCATCCGTCTGGCCACTCGTTGGAGCGGTTTGCCGCGATCAATCAGCACCCTCCTGAGCCAAACGTCCCGCCAAGCGACTTCTTCAATTGGGTGCGGCTCGGCAGTACTAATTTTCTTGTTAGGCATGGCCTGACACCAAGTCATTGCTCATCGGAAGGATGAATAAACGACAAATGCAAATTCCGATGAACTCACTCAATGACCCAGCTGAGAATAAAGTCATCGCTTCGTATACAGCAACACCATGCTCGGAATCGCGAATAGAACGAGCAAGAGGACGGAAAGGTCGCTCAACATTTCAGCTACACGCAGCTAAACTTGCGCAAAAAACATCGCAACAATTATGATGATATACGCTATTAATTAAGATTCTGTTGGTGGGCGTTTAGCGGCAACGACGCCTGTCTGCTTTTGGCCCTTGGCGAACATAGCCGTTACTTGGAATGAATATCGACTTCTGATGGTTGGTCGTATGCAAGGGCGATATACGCAACGCCCTCGTTCGTAAAAGCACCGAGATCGCGCATCCCCATTTTGTGGTGCGCTCGGAGCGACGGGGCATTATCTGCCCGCACAAATGTCATCAGAGGACGACCATCCATATGCGTTTGCAAGACTTTGAACAGCGCGGCGGCGAGCCCATTTCCGCGCTCATTTTCGGCGATGCAGACAGGCCCGTAGAGATAGCAATCATGGGGAGGTGGGAAAGCACGCAGCATGGTTTGGATGATCCGCACGTGTGCTTTCGCTGCCGGTGAAGTTCCCAAGACGTAGCCCACAACTTGCCCATTGCGCCGGCCGACCACGATCGATTTTTCTAAGATCGCATTCCTGAACCAGTCCGCGGTCTGGCGTACCGAAAGACTGCCGCCGTGATCGGGTAGGTTTGGCTCCTGTACCGTCAAGATGCCGGGAATATCGTCCGGGGTGGCGAGAGAAATGTCGTAACTGAAAGTCATCCGAGCCCAATCCCAACCAACCCAACAGTAGCGTTAGCCGCAGTATTTGGTCGAGTTAACCGACGTCCGCTTCTGGCCCATAGCGGACATGGGCTGTCGTACTGCAAATGTCTGCTTTCGGGGGTAGGGCGGATAGCCGTAGAACAAAACGGCACTACGCAAGGCTTTCTTGCATTTTTCAGCTTCGAAAAACCCGCGTGCGTAAAGGGCTGCGTAAACAAACGTGCAATGGTACGTCAAAATTAAATGCCTTCCTCTGGCGGCCGATTATTTTATCGCCATGGATACAGAGCTACGTGGCGTTGTGATTGGGTTGCTAATTATCATTTTGCTCTGCGGCGTTCTGTTGGTCGCGGCTAAGGGCGCACCTATTATCTTGAAATTTCTTGTCATGCTGTGATTTCCGACCGCTTATGCGCCCATGCCATAGGGGCCGGCCTCTTACATCAAACGGATGAAGATCGCGACGATCGCTGACAGCGGTGTCCCTCTATTGGCTCGGGTTTGGGCGACATCGCCAGCAACTAATATTTAGCTTTTGCCCGTCAACGCATTCCACTCATACTGGCTGAGGTGCAGTTCGTAGCTTCTCACCGCCCAAAATGTTGCGAACACCCAAAGGCCAGCCGCCTCAGCAAAAAATATCCGCTCGTCAGAAATTCCTAGGATGCGGGTCATCACAATTGCTGTGAGCGGCGCTACGATCATTAGGATCCCGAGCGTTTTGTAGGCCCACCAGAACCATCGACGTTTCCGAGTGTCAGACAATTTGATCAACGTTCCATTCGTACAGAACAAAGCAACAAGGGCGATGCAGGAAAAGGCAACAACACCAGCTATTTCGTGGATATAGGCAAATGTGTTGCTCCCACAGTTGTCGCAGTAGTCCGGCGTCTGCATTGGAACCAGCGCGGCAACGACGCCGGCTGTACCCGCTATATTCAGCAACCAGTCTTCCCACCATGAGAACCTTTTGTACAAAATCATAGTAACGCCAAGCATGAATAGGAGCCCGACAAACACGGCACGGCCGGGAAAAACGCGCAATGTCGAGTTCTCCGGTGCGAAGGCGAAGTAGTATGCGCTCATCGAACCCTGAAGATGAATCTGATTCCACCAGCCAATTGCGATAAGCAACAGCGGAAAGGCAATAGCGAGCACGCAAAACCCATTTCGAAGCCCGTAGTAGGTTTTGTAAATGTGCTCTTGAAGCTTTTCTGGCTTCATTGATCCCCCCGCTCATCGGAATGACGCCGCGTTTCATAGCACCACACAAGCCGCCTCGCCTGTGATCTAGTTCACATTCGCTCGAAATCTGGCACGTCATCGTAAAAAGCGCGAGTGGCCGATTTCTAAGCCACCCGTCCTCAAGCCTCACGCTTCAGTTCTGTCCGCTGCCCGATAGGTGGCCGCGAATGAGCAGAGCGCGGGTGCCCGACGTGGTGGCGGTGTGGCTGGGACCAAAGATCACGCAGCGAGTGACACCTCCGTTTATGACCAAGGCGCACGTGCCCGACATATCTCGCGCTAAGTCGAGGCCCTAAGGCGGTCGTATTGCGCAATTTTTGCGACGACCATGCGCGGACTCGGTTTCTTTGCTACTTATTTCTCGGACGAGCCCAGGCTTGGGCTGCCACCTCGGTCGTTCTGGTGAGCATGTTTCACTTCACGACTAAGTGAGCTAACACGCCAGTCGTCGTAGGTGCCTGATACTCTCGTATCGCAGCCAGATTTAATGCAGAATTTATTAGAACCAACGCCCCACGGTCATATTGGAACGGTAGCCTGCACAAAGGGACGGGTGTGTCCGTAAAGTGAGGATCACCCATGACAATACAGCGTGATCAAAGATCGTATTCCAATTTTGCAGCAGCAGGCCAACTAACGCTCTTTGGCGCGGCAGCAATCGTACTCTTGTTCTTCGCTTGGACTTACATCCACTAGCTTAATCAACTTTGAAGGTTTCGCGCAGGCAGCACCGCGTGAACCACCGTCCGCGTGGGTTGCCATCGCAAGGAGGGTGTCATGAACCGAGCTTCTATTACTACACTCGCGAAGATTTCTTGTGGCGAAGCAGCTTTCCGTAGAGTGAAGATGCTGGTCTTAGTCGGTGCGGCGGCTGTCGTTGCACGATCTTTTGTCGCGTTCGCTGCGGAAGTGCCCACCTTCGACCTCCACAAAACCTGCAGGGCCGATGTAGGGGCTTATCAGAGCACGACCACCGGCCAAGCTAGTGGTCAAGACAGCAGCCAAGTCAGTGAACAGGGCTGCCTTAAATCAGAACAAAGTGCGCGAGAAACGCTTGTAAGTCATTGGACGCAGTTTACCCCGGCAACCAGACGGGAGTGCTTAGAAATCCAAGGCGATGGTGCCACTTCCCGGAGCTACGTTGAGCTGCTCACCTGCCTGCAAATGGCAAATGACAAAACCTTTAAATAACCCGAAGCGAGGGACGGGAGACGAGGCCCCAGTCCTTGTTAGCAGGTCCGCCGGTCGCGATTGGTGCGGCGCCGGTAACCACATGAACACTAACTGCCGACGCGCGCCAAGAAGCCGTCGCACCAACCCGCGTACTCTGTTAGGATCCAGTTCCAAGGAGCTTGTCACAGGGCTACGACACTTTCGTGCCAGGGCCAGCACGCTAAAGGAAACCCGTTTCACGACGCTGGCGTGACGGTTTCCATATTGACGCTGTTTCCTGCTTTGCGTTCGACAGCGTCTGCCACGCGACTCCAGGCCATATAGCCCTCAAGGTCACCATTTCTTTGAAGTTTGTCGGCGGTCTTGCGCGCGTAATAGTGTGCCGATTTTCCATGTCGACCCATCAAATAGCGCGCGTAGATTTCGACGGCGTCATCCTCTTTTGGCATCCACATTTTGTATTTAACCCCCTTACTAAGACTGAAAAAGTCGAAACAAATGGCCGCGTTGGCCCATAGCAAACATTAGTGTTTGCGCGGCTGCGAATGTCCGCTTTCGAGCTGAGCAAGACCACTGTTTGCGACTTGCCAATCGGAAGTCATCAGTCGCCAATCCGGCCTAACATCGAACCCATCTTTGCAAAGACGGTTGGCACAGAGTTGGTGCCCGCTTGGGCTAAGGACCAACGCATCACCGCATTCTGCGCAGACTGTTAACAGTGACACTCTGTTGTGTTTCTTGGCCTTCATTACTCTGCCTTAAAAAAACCGCCGCGTTAGCGGCGGGTTGAAGACTTGGCCAAACGCGGCGCGCGAGGCAGCCCCCTCTGAAACACCTCCGCGAACTCGTTCCAGCACTTGGCTGTAATTTTGATTGTTCGCTTAAGGCAATTCGCTTGGCGCAGTCTTGTTATTTCCAGCCAAAGAATTGGCAGTTGCTTCCCAGTAAGACGAGGCGCGCACGGGAATACCGCCTCGAGTTCTGCGATGCTTGCACCGTATTGCGCAAATAGTCAGTGCCCTCCTGCGGACGTGCGCGGACGTTTGACTGTCCAACGTGCGCTTATGCGGAAACGGTAACTGTGAAATTCCGATAAGGCGCTAAAACATTTTCAGCGAACCGGGGCGAGCAAGCTTAGCCCAGCCTGCAAAGCGTATTTTAAACCGAGTTTACAGCAACAAACGAATCGTTGCCCCATGGTCCAATCCACGGGATACCACCCCTCTTGTATAATTGGAACGTTCGGGGGCTGGGAGCCATTGTCAGGAGCACAACATGGCCAAACTTTCTGAACAACTCGCTGACTTGTCAGTCCGCGCAAAACACGCAGAGGACGCCGCCAGTGCGGCGCAGAAGGAAGCGCATGACAAAGTGATGGCACGCAGGGAGCAAGCGCGCGCTGCGGCTACGGCGGCGGCCGAAAAAGTAGAGCGCAACATAAAGTCCGTTGGCGACAACGTGAAATCGGCAGGAGATGCTGCCACGAAGAAATGGGCCGCGTTCCAATCGAAAATTTCCAACGACCTGCAATCGATAAAGGAAGGCATTGCTCAGAAGAAGCATGACCTGGACGTAAAACATGCGGAAAAGCACGCCGATCGCCTCGAGTGGGAAGCCGGACTCGCCGTAGATTATGCTATTGCCGCTGTTGAACAGGCAGAATTGGCTGTCCTTGATGCTGTGGCCGGCCGAATGGAAGTTGGACAAACTAAGTGAAACTAGCGGTGGTTGCGAAGCCTTACGTTTGCGATTGAGCATCGAGGGTGCGGAGTAACGCATCCGCGCCCTCACGCCTCAGTCACTTTCAGGATTCACGATGCTTTTCCTTGCGCGTCGCCGACAATCTGCAAGATACGGCGCGATTCATCCGGGCCGCTTTCACTCGTAAGGAGAGCAGCTGCGATGGAGATCATGTGGATCGCTGCCTGCACTGCTACGTCGACGCCATCTCGGCAGTAGGCAATCCTGAGGATGGCCTCGGCGCTCTCGGCGTGCTGGTGCGAATCATCGACCATGATGCAACAGCATGCGCCCCGAATAGGTTGCGGACAACGTCGGCATAATGGTTTGTTGATAAATGGGACGCGGTTGCCACTTGTGCTGTATTGAGCCGGGGCGGCGCTGATAGGCTTAGCCGCGCGTTTGGATGTCTGCTTTTGGCGGAAATGTGTCCAACAGAGTCCTGTCGGCATGTTGTGATCGGCAACGCGTGGTTTTCATTAAAAACATGGCCACGTGTCGTGCATCGCTTGCATCACTCCTGTGTCCGCGCTTGTACTCCATTTTTCAAGATGTTCGTTTGCCCACTCGCTGAAGGCCTCAACCATCGCATCATTTGACACAAATGATTTTGGACATGCAGATGGGATTGTGTTTTTCGCTAGATCAGGGGGACGTTTAAGGTCTTTCAATGCGAGTCCATTCGTAAAGACCTGACGTCCGGCGTTTGAAACAAATTCCAAACAGAAGATTCTCTCAAGACTTCCTTTGTATTGGCACTGTTTGTAAAGTTCGTGAACATTCCACATAGTTTTTTCAGTTTCTGCAAATGTTGGAAGTTCGATAATTGCTGGGAGAACAATGGCCGCCGCCATCAGCATCACGTGAAGTGGTCTCGCGTTCATTGCTGCCCGGTTCCTTCAATCGACACGGCCAAAATTCGGGCACCATCAAATTCCGCTTCTATCCTATTCGGCGCATATTGCAGTTCTGTTGCGGCTATATGTACTCGCTGCTGCCACGTGATCTATGTGGGATAACTCACATCACGGCGAACTTTATTTATGAGTGAGGAATGCTACCGCGAAGGCTCACTCGTGCGGCGTCTTCCTTGGAGTAACAAGAGGGTTGAGGCAAAAACGCGGACGAGGTCGTTACGCGTCGGCTACAGCCAAGACGTATGCATGTCACGGCGGCTTCGCCATTTCATCATATGATTAAGTTAGGTGTGAGGCGCCAAGCCCATGTAATGGAGACTTCTCATGAAGCCTTTCGCATTTTTAATAGTGGCCGCGATTATTGTTACCCCCGGATCGGCAGCTCTTGCGCAAAAAAGTCAGACTGCGAAATCGAACGCGGCTTCGAAAGCCAACGCGTCTGTGCCGATGTCGAGAGATGAAGCACTTCAAAAATGTAATGCCGAAGCAGCGAAGTGGAGCTACCGAGATTTTCACCAATCTGACCGTCTATCGGGACTGCATGGCACGCCACGGCCAGTCGTCTGAATAGTCCCCCTGAGCCTCCCTGGGGCGATGTATTGGCCCATACAACATCCCGGCGGGTCCGCACCTCGCGCTTTCGCCGGGTAGTCCACCGCCGGCGTTTTCTGACCCACGCGGGGGTTAACAATGCTCACTTCCGTTTCTGCCGGCCGTAAAACAACCCACCCCAAACAAGCGAAGGAAACATCAGAATTCTGGGCAGTAGCCCTGCTCGTCGCGATCTTCCTTTCGCTTCTGAAGCTTGCGCTTCGCAGCGAGGACTTTGCTCAAGTGCTGCAACTTATCGGGCAGTGGTCCTGAGGTTGCCCCGGCCCCCTAACGGCGTCCATCCGTTGCGGGCCGTTACTCCGCTATTGGCCCAAAACAGGCATTTACACTGCAGGCAAATTCATCCAGCGAACCAGCCGAGCGGCCGCTATTTGTGTCCGTGATCTTCCGCGTGAGCTTTTCCTGCTTCCTCGGAATGATGCCGAGCATGAATTGCATGCCCGCTCGCGGTATGGGCGTGGTGGGCCGCTTTTTCGTGGTGTCCGCTTTCATGATGCTTGGCAGCTTCCGCATGGTGGTGCGCAGCGTGCTCATGATGCTCGGATGCCTTCTTGTGATGTTCAGCAGCTTTTTTCTACATTTGGAATCTCCAGATGCGACCCGGGCGAAACTCTAACCCTCGAGCGCGGATGATTGGTTTTGTTCGTGACAATGACGTGACGGGAGAACGAAACGGATGTCCAAGCGAGCGAGGCGCCGCATTTTTTTATGTTGTCTTAATGCTGGCCGATATTCGAAGCCAAACGTTCCGTTTGAACTAGATTAAAAGAATTATGACAGGCGCAATTTGCATCGAGCTATTCAGTGTGTTGAATGGCTTCAGAAAAGTGCTCTGCGACCGAATTGGTGACGATGCGCGGTGTTGTTCCGATTTCTATTGAGCAGGTCAGCCGCGCGTTCACGCGGTGGGATGCGCTCGCCATCCTGCTGACCTTTGGTGTTCTGATCTTCCTTGCCGAAACAAGCAGCGATCTGTTGCGGCCGCTTGCGGAATTGCAACAGGCGCCTGTGTCGCTCGATCCGCACTTTTTGCCAGAATACGCCGCCCGCACCACCTTACGAATGCTAGGCGCTTTGGGGCTGTCCCTCATTTTTACATTCACCTATGCAACGGCCGCTGCCAAAAGCCGGCGGGCCGAACTGATACTCATCCCTTTGCTCGACGTTCTTCAGTCTGTGCCGATCCTCGGCTTCATCTCAGTGACTGTCATTTTCTTTATGTCGCTTGCACCAGGCCGCGTACTGGGCGCCGAGTTCGCGGCCGTTTTCGCGATTTTCACCAGCCAGGCCTGGAATATGGCGTTCAGCTTCTACCAGTCCCTGCGGACGGTGCCGATCGAGCTGGTGGAAGCCTCGCGCACGTTCCGTCTGTCACGCTGGATGCATTTTTGGCGGGTCGAAGTGCCCTTTGCGATGCCGCAGCTAATCTGGAACATGATGGTATCGATGTCGGGTAGTTGGTTCTTCGTGGTGGCATCGGAAGCAATCAGTGTCGGCAACACGACGGTGACACTGCCTGGCATTGGTTCATACCTTGCCCTTGCGATTGATCAAAAGAATCTCGCTGCGGTGGGCTGGGCTATCGCCGCCATGCTGGTCGTCATTCTGCTTTATGACCAACTCCTCTTTCGACCGCTCGTGGCCTGGGCTGATCGCTTCCGTTTTGAGCAACAGGCCAGCGTCGCTCCGCCGCAGTCCTGGGTACTGGACGTATTCCGACGATCACGCGTTGTGGCTACGCTTGTTGTACCGGTTTCGCGACTTTGGCAGCGCACCTACCAGTTGTCTGTCGCTGAGCGAGCCAACAATAAGGTCGTCAAGTTGACCAGCGAGCGATCGCGATGGGGCGATTGCGTTTGGACCGGCCTCGTTTTGGCGCTCGCCGCTGTTGCGCTCTGGCGGCTTGTTAGTTTCGTTGCTGGCAACATCTCGCTGCAAGAATTGGTCAAAGCCAGTTTGTATGGTCTCGCCACATTGACGCGCGTGGTTATTTTGATCGCGCTTGCCAGCGTGATCTGGGTACCAATTGGAGTGATGATCGGCACCCGGTCACGCCTCACTCAACTCGTTCAACCACTCGTGCAATTCTTTGCGGCCTTTCCCGCCAACGTGCTGTTTCCAGTGGTCGTGGTTGTCATTGTTAACTACGGTCTCGATCCAGACATCTGGCTCAGCCCGCTGATGATTTTAGGCACCCAATGGTACATCCTATTCAATGTGGTGGCGGGCGCGATGGCGATCCCTTCGGAGATGCGTGACGTTGCCACCAATCTTCAGCTGCGGGGATGGCTCTGGTGGAAGAAGATCGCGCTACCGGCCATCTTTCCCTACTACGTTACTGGCGCAATCACAGCGTCTGGCGGCTCATGGAATGCCAGCATCGTCGCCGAAGTGGCGTCATGGGGTGATACGCATCTGCACGCCCACGGCTTGGGTGCCTACATTGCACAGGCGACAGAGGCAGGCGACATGCACCGCGTGGTTCTTGGAATCGCGGTCATGAGCCTCTACGTGGTCGTCGTCAATCGGTTGTTCTGGCGGCCCCTCTATTGGTTCGCCGAGCGAAAATTCCGGCTTGGATAAGGGTCATAACTATGAATGACGCGCTGCTGCAAATTCAATCTTGCTGCCAAGCCTTCCCGAAGCCAGACGGCGAGGAGTTACTCGTCCTCCAGGACATCAATCTTACCCTGCGAGACGGAGAGATTGTTGGGCTGCTCGGCCGCTCTGGATCAGGCAAATCGACCCTGTTGCGACTTATAGCTGGACTCGCGCAGCCAATTTCAGGTCAGGTCAATTATGAAGGCCAACGGGTCACCGGGCCTGCGCCCGGCATCGCAATGGTTTTTCAGAACTCAGCGCTATTTCCATGGCTAACCGTGTTGGAAAATGTGCAGCTCGGCCTTGAGGCGCTTGGTCTGCCTGAGGCCGAGATTCGGAAGCGTGCGCTGGCTGGCATCGACTTGATCGGTCTGGACGGTTATGAGTCGGCCTATCCGCGTGAATTGTCGGGTGGCATGCGGCAACGCGTCGGCTTTGCGCGCGCGCTTGTCGTGCACCCCAAAATTCTTCTCATGGATGAGCCATTCTCTGCACTCGACGTGCTAACTGCAGAGACGCTAAGAACCGATTTCCTCGAACTGTGGACGGAAGGTAAGTTGCCGATCAAAGGCGTGATCCTGGTCACACACAACATCGAGGAAGCGGTACTGATGTGTGACCGCGTCCTCATTTTCTCGCGAAACCCCGGTCACATCATTGAAGAGATCAAAATTAATCTGCCTCAACCACGCAGTCGTATGGAGCCGGCGTTCCGCGATCTCGTCGAGCGCATGTATGTCGCCTTGACTGCGCGTCCTATGACACCAACGCACACCATTTCTACACCCGAGCGTACTGCAGGCATGGGCATCGACATGGAGTTGCCGCGAGTTTCGGCTAATGCGATGGCCGGCCTGATAGAAGCAATTGCTGGTGAACCCTACAACGGCAAAGCCGATATGCCGGTTATCGCGAGCCAGTTGCATATGGAGGTGGACGATCTATTTCCTATCGCGGAATCATTGCAACTGATGCGGTTTGCCGAGATCGAGGGCGGCGACATCCACCTTACCGATGTTGGCAAAGAGTTTGCTGGCGCAGGGATCGATGAACGCAAGAAATTGTTCCAGAACCAGCTCCTAAACCAGGTGCCTTTGGCTACGCACATCCGGCGTATCTTACAGGAGCGTACCAATCATATGGCGCCGCGCACCCGGTTTCGTAATGAGCTTGAGGATTACATGAGTACTGAAAGCGCGACCCGCACGCTAGGTGCTGTGATTGCGTGGGCGCGCTTTGCGGAGGCCTTCGCTTACGATGCGCGCTCGGAAACCTTCAGCCTTGACAATCCGACTTAAAATTGATGCCGGCCATGGGTGGAGACCTCAACTTTGTCATCCCTTCGGCTCAGCGAATTGGCCGATTTCTAAGCCTCCTCGCCCGAATTTTTACGACAACTCATGCACAGACTTGGTGAACCCAAGCCGACCGGCCTATTCGGCGCCGGCCGATGACCCCGCTAGGGCGCGCGCTCTGGCACCGCACAAACAATCGACATCCTTAAAATCTGGCAACAAGATGAGAGTTATCCCCGTTTTTCACCGGTCGAACTTTGAGGTTGATTGCTGTGATTTTTGCTTTGAAGGACGGCGCCTAATCATTTGTCTGATTTGTGCCGGTGTCCTGCCGCGAACGTCGTAACCGCGCCGCTCGAGTTCGGCAATCGCCTCCTTTTTGAGCTCTTCGAGGGTTTTCTTTCGCGGAGCCATGATGCCGAGAATAGGGAAGCTCGGTTGGCCGTTCTGTGCTGGCAATCACAAAAGTCCAATTTATGATAATATGAGGGCAGTTCGGACTACCGGACGACGCTCAGAGGCGAGCGACCGGTGACTGATAGAGCCCTCGCGTACTTTGGGGGAAGTGGGATGCCGCCGCGACGTCAGCTGTTTACATATATTCCACTCGCCCACATAAAACCAATTGTTTGTCCGCGGTGTGGAGAAAAAGCTCGTGCCGTCTGGCATTCACCGCTCCCTGCAGGCTTAAAGGGAGAGATGCGCAGTTTTGAATGCGCGCATTGCGGTAAAGAAATGAAAATGATCGTTGAAGAAACGGAGCCACAACCCACCGGGCAATCTAGCGTTCAGTCATGACACAGCGCCTGCTTGGTCGACTACCGGTAACAAAAGAACGGCGGCCACATAGGCGGGCCGCCGCAAGTGAGGGTCATCTTCGAAACAAAAATATTGTTAGCCAAGCATCGTACCGTTCACAAATCTTCGACTTCTCGGGTGTGAAAAGCGTGTGTAATTAACAAATTCCTTTTTGGTGTAGCGGTCGTGCAACTTGCAGAACGATAAAAAAGCGCGGTTTTTGCCCAATTGCGTGTTCTCAAGACTGTCGGACTATGCCGACGCATACGCTCGCACCGCGTATTCTTGAAGAGGCGGGTCGTCTTTTTATCCCTGCTTCGCGGCGCGCTTGGGCGGCGTGTCGGGCGGCAAAGACACCCAAGGGTGACGTGACTCTTCCCACACTGCGATGGTCGGCGCGGCAAAATTCGGGTCGGCGAAGCTACCGACGGCAACAGCGACATATCCAGGAAAGCCTTCACCCTCCCAGTAGACGGTGGAGCCGCACACCGGACAGAAGTGAAAGGTCAATGCATTGCCGCTTTCGGCTCTGCGCGTCCACGCCGTAGCCTTACCCTCGAAGGTGATCTGCTCGCGGCGGAAGCGCGCCTGATTGCTGATCACGGCGCCGGTGCGCCGTTGGCACTCCAAGCAGTGACACATGGATATGCGCGAAGGTTCGCCCTCAATCGTAAGGCAAAGCTGCCCGCAGCTACAGGCGGCGCGTCGAGTGGTCATGGATTGCTCCGTAGCTGTCGTTATGGACGAGTGACATGGTGTGATGCGGCTCGGTCATGTACCAAGAACCCCGACCCGTTGCAAAATGCAACAAGGCTCATCCCGATCACCGATCGGCAGGATTGATCGGTCTTTTCTCTCTTGAGGGAGCTATGGAGACCTCAACTTTTGTCATCGCTTCGGCTCAGCGCATTTGGCTTTTTAAGGGCGAGCGGGCGTCGCCCGATAGCTAGCACGCGAATGAGCAGAGCACACGTGCCCGACAAATGGAAATTCCATCCGCCTGTAAAATGCTCCACGACCGTGTAACTCATTTGCATCAATCGAGCGGATTTCGTCAGTATGAATGCGTATCTTTTTCGGTTTCATTTTAGTGTCACGGATTAGAGATTAGGGTTTCGGTTTGGCGTCGTTTGTTCAGAGTACGGCCATGACAGAGCGCCGCTTGAACTATATTCCAGTGCCAACACTGACCGTCCCGCGCAAAATTCCAGCAGGGCAAATACTGGTACACAATCATATGACGCACGAAGAAAACACGCCCAGCGGTAAGGGTGGCTTTCGAGGCTGGTTCCAAACTCGATTACCGTCACGAGCCAAGCTGGTGTCGTGCGATTGTGGTTGGTCTGGATTGCCGCACTATCGAACGGATTTTTAATCTCTGATCAGGCCCGCTTTTTTCATTTGCTGCAGCTTCAGTTTGTTTCAGGCGTACTTCACCTCGCTTATGGCGGACGCGGCGGCAAGAGCTCTTTCTTCCGCCGACAACGTGACGCGGTTGGGTGATGTAGTTGGTCCCATGATCGGGGTGTATTCGCCGCGCGAAATAGGCGCGGCGGTCTGTTCGGCGGCATTCTGTTCGGCGCCGGCGGCTTTGTCATAACAAGCGAGTCGCTCGTTATCGTGGGCGCTATGGAGACCTAAACGTTTTGTCATCGCTTCGGCTCAGTGTGTTGGCCGTCACAGCCAACCGCCTCCGATTCTGGCACGATAATTACGTGAAAGTATTGAACTCACCTTCATGGCCCCTCCGGTGAATCGTAGTCCCAAAAGCTTGCATTCCCCGGCGGGGTTTCATGCGTCGCTAACGTTCAGGGAGAGAGCAAATGAATAAGCTTTTGAGATTCGCCTTAATCGCTGTGGCTGCGAGTTTTTCGGCAATTGGTGCCCAAGCGATGCCATTTAGCAGCACTCAAACTCACGACAGCTTAGTCGTTGAAGTCGCCGGTGGATGTGGCCTCGGGTTCCATCGCGGTCCCTATGGCGGATGCCGTCGCAATGGCTACTACGGCGGTGCGTACTACGGCGGCGGCGCTGTAGTGGTGCCGGGCGTGGCGGTTGTCCCACCGGTTGTTGTAGCGCCCGCATGCCGTCGAGTTTGCAACCCCTACCGATGCTGGCGGGTTTGCTGAAGATAACCAATTCAGACCAAACTTCATGGCCTCGCCTCGCGAGGCCACTGCCATTCATCCCTCACTGCGTCCTGGCTGACGAACCTGCTGGACTTGGCAAGAAGCGCGGGTGGGTTGGGTTAGCGCCCGAAAAAGAATGGAAAAAACGGCAGTAGCGGACGATTGTCGTCGTAGCGCGGCCGGGACTGTGACAGCGGCGCATCGTAGCTTGAGTGATCGGCAGCCGGCGCCGTCTGCGCCGCATAGATCGAGCTGTCTGGCGTCAATGGCAGGGGCTGAGAGCGCGCCACCGCCGGTGGACCGGCATCGCGGATCGCACCGTTTACCACGACGGTGGTGTTGGCCATCTTCTCTTGCTTCACCAGATTCCACAGCGTAGCGGCGTTCTTTACCGACAACCGCACGCAGCCATGCGACACGGCACGACCAAGATTGCGTTGCTCGTAAGTGCCGTGGATAGCGTTTCCGGTCTGGGTGAAGAAGATCGAGTAAGGCATCGGCGCGTTGTCGTACTCGTCGCTATAGTGGTCCATCTCCATGCGGAATGGCTTAAACGTCCCGCCCGGCGTGTCGTAGCCGCCCCCTCCGGTCGTCACCGGCCAGTTGTAAAGCTGCTCGCCATTGACCGTGACGGTCATGCGCTGGACGGATTTGTCGACTTTAATGAGCAGTTCGGCGTAAGCGGCTTGACCAAGTGGGAGTGCCGAGATGGCGGCGGCGGTTAACGGTGCGATGAGGTGCTTTATGCGCATGGCGAAACACTCCAGCCCTGATCCCGATTTAATAACCCTTAATAGAAAACCTATCGAATTGGTTCCGTTGTTGGTCGATAGTTGATTGCGCTTCGCGACGCGCCTTGGCTGAGGCTTCGATCCGTAGCTTGTTGGACGACGCTTCGGCCCGTGCCTCACGCGCCGCAGAGTCGATCCCTGCTGGAGCTTCAGGCGTCGCCGACTTAGGCTGAGCAGCCAGTACAGCTTGCGATGTCATGTCGGGAGCTGGTGCGGGCGCAGTGGTGAGAGTCTTTATCGCGTTAGCGTTGCCATAGTGTGGCGCTGGCAGACCGGTGCGTTGGCTCGTGACTATCGCAGGCGAACCGTTATCCAGCGTTGCATCCGCAACAAACAGCAATGCGATCAGCACCGAACCTACCACTGCAAAAAAAGCGAGAACTGGCATTGGCGCGTTCCGTACTTCAGAAAGACATACCGTTCAGGATCAACAGGCCCAAAAAAATGGTCGTGAGCGACAGACCAAACATTTGTGCCGTCCTATGCTCACTTGTACTGAACACCTGTGTAGTTGCGCGCTCCCTTGTATTTGTCATGACTCGATCCCCACACGTCGCAGTTTTGTCATCAGAAGGGAAACGCTAGAGTGCGGCGAGGCGGTCACGCCAGCATACGGAGGGAGCGGTCAACCATCGTAAGGCTTACAAAATTATACGTAAGTACAATACGGAGGTAGGAAGATGGTGCAGACCCGCGACCGGCCCAGACCGGCCCAGACCGACACGCCGGCCAGCTACGCCGGGTAAGCGCCAACGTAATATCTACAGGCAGAATGCCGCGGTTTGTTGCGAGTCCGGCGGTTTACTTTTCGGCCTTTTTGTTCTTCGTATCGTCTAGGTGCATACCGAAATAGAATGGGAGCGACCAGCTTGGCAGCACCAGCGGGAGCGCGTCCCTTAGAGCACGTCGGGTATTGTCGTGCTGCTTCGCTATTTCCTCAGCCTCTGTGCTTTGTTTTTGCTTCTTTTCCTTCGTGCCGGCCACAGTTGGAGATGATGCGGCAAAAGTGGCAACGACCAGCAATGAAATGAGCTTCCTCATAGATGCCCCCCATGGCTACGCAGTTGTGTCAACTAGCAATCTTATCATCGGCCATGCTGGGTCGTCGGGCACAATGACTTTATGATTAACGGCAGGACGACTTTTCGATCCACGCGAAGCCACGCTTTGGCATGCGTCTCTATTGGCAATAAGCCAAATTATCGGCGGCTATTTTTAGCGGCTGCATGATTAAGGAGCGAGGAATCCTTCAGTTGGTTCGTTGCTTCAATCATTTTCTGCAGAGCCATCGTCATGGCTTCGTCGTGGTGCAACTGGAGCCGCAACCGCCGACGTTCCCGCCAGATGTCAACGAATGCTCCCCATATTCTCAGGAACCATGTAAGTGGCTTATCCACGCTGTCACCCTGATTCGTTTTTTTAGGATACACCGTTAATATCAAGTCCCTGCGCCACGTCAGCGGTAATAACTTCTGGCGCATGGGCTATGCAGTAACAATGTATGACTCGCTGTCCACTCAGAGCGTATGGGGCGGCTCGCCAAGTAGTTTGAGTTTGGCCGTTAGCATCGCGATGCGTATATCCGCCTCGGCGCTGGTGAGGTTCGGCTTGAACGCATCTGGCTCGTAGGCGTCTTGCGCAAGCCTCTTCAACGTCGCTGCCTGCGTGACCGTCATCGGTTGCTGCTTGGGGGCGACAGTCATACAGCCTGTAACCATGCACCTTTTCTGGCTTGTAATGGGTAAACGTAAATTTTGCTCGGGTTGTCTTTCAAGAAAAGACTCCCCAAAGTTGGCCGCCTCGCTGCATTCCAGCCTGCTATGAAACACATCAAGGGAACAAAAAGACGAACTTCGGTAGCAATTTCGGTAGCAATTGAGCTTCGAGCCATCGCGCCTAATTATAAGATCGTTTACAGTTCAAATGGATGGTCCCGTAGCTCAGCAGGATAGAGCAGCGGTTTCCTAAACCGAAGGTCGGAGGTTCGACTCCTCTCGGGACCGCCAGGGAAATCAAAAACTTACCGACGACACCACTGAGAACGTAGGAAGTACGGCTGCAAGTTTGGACCCAAGTTGGACCCAAACTCGTTCTGGACCCGTTCGCTAGTCAGTCAAAGCACCGCCCAAGAGTTTGCCGATCTTGTTTGCGACATCGGTGTCCGCTTTTTTTGTGCGCTTCGCATAGCTGTGCAACAGCGCTGCTGGATCATGACCACATCGTGCGGCAACTACATGCCACAGGTACGCCAGCGTCGAGCAGGGCTGCATGTCCGCTTTTGGGTGTAAAGCGGACATTTCTGATCACTTCCGTTTGTTACCCTCCGTATTTCGCCATTAGTTGCAGGACATAAGCCTCGTATTTCGACGCGATGGCTGCGTCGCCAATGAGCAGCACATTTTCGGCGTTGCCCATCGCGTGGTTTGAGAGGTTAAAGCTTCCCGTCACCACGATGTCATCAGCAATAACCAATTTGTTGTGCATGAAGTTGTGCGGCTGGTGCGGCTTGTTCCGATCATAGGGTAGCGAGTTCTTGCGCACGAGATGGCCGACAACCTTATCCCATGTATTGATCTTATCGGCGCCAACACGCGCGGCTTGCCACTGCCGCCTCACCTGATCCATCTGCGGACCATCATAAATCCCCGCGCATGGCATGCCCCGGTCGATGGCTTCTGACAACGCAGCAAGGATGGGACCCGACGAAAGCACCACTGACGCCACCAGAAGTCGCTGCCGCGCGGCTGTGATCGCACCGACAATCTCCTTAACGATCGCGGGGCTTTGTTCGGGCGCAAAACCAACGGTCACCGGCACGTCTGCGACACGAATGGAATCGACGTCACGAACGGCGGGCCTTTCCGTAATCTTTCCCGCCGCCAGAAGATCGGTAAAGTTCTTGGAGAAACAGACAGCCAGAGGGCGCGACCGTAACTGCAAAAGATTATTCTCCTGCAATCCCCAGGAGTCGTTGGTATAGTTCGCTGAGCCCAGGAAGATCGCAGCGTTGTCAACATCGCTATCGCGCACCAAATATTTGCTATGCATCAACACCCGATAGCCGGTGATACCTTTTATCTGCGCAATGTCTGCGAAAGAGCGCACGAAAGTCTCCGTGCCTGGCGCCTTCTTGTCTGCCTCGAGGTGCGCAAGTGAACCGGCAGGCACGGTGTCGCCGTCCGGTTCGGTGGTAGCATCGTAAATGATGCGGATGACAACTTTGTTCTTGGCCCGCTCCCGCAGCGCGTCCGCAATGATTGCAGCGGCCTCATCGTGGAGCCGAAAATCGTAGATCGCGATGTCGAGCGTGCTACGGGCTTCGCTGATAAAACGTGCAATTCTACTAGCGACCTCACTAATCTGTGCCCTTCGTTCAGGCGTTGAAACAAAGGGATCGTCCCCCCTCTGGCGGAGAAACATAATCTCTATGCTGCCGCTGCCCGCAGAGACGGTTTCCATCAGCATTCAAGGCGCGCCCTTTTGCCGGAGTCAGTTTACTCGCGTCATTGAATTGATGGATAACCAGGGGGCCGTGGCCCGGCTTTCAATCCGCGCCTGACAAGCTCCTGCCAGGCCCCTTCGGAGTCATCAGCAAGCGAAAATAGGTCGAGATCAGCGGGGTCGATCATACCGTCCACGGCGAGCGTCTCGAAATTTATAACTCGCGTCCAATACGACTTGTCGACAAGGATGACGGGAACCGGTGGCATCTTGTTGGTCTGAATCAACGTGAGCAATTCGAACAGCTCATCGAGCGTCCCAAAACCACCCGGAAAAGCTACCAATGCATTGGCCCGCATTGCGAAGTGCAGTTTGCGGATCGCGAAATAGTGAAACTGAAACGTGAGATCGGGCGTCGAATAGGCATTAGGCTCCTGTTCGTGCGGCAGCCCAATGTTGAATCCTATGGACGGCGCGCCGGCGTCCGCTGCGCCGCGGTTGGCCGCTTCCATGATGCCCGGGCCGCCGCCCGTCGCGATGACATTATCGCGAATACCGTGATCCGAAATAAGCGCACCACCGCGTTCCGACACAAGCTTGCCAAAACGCCGCGCATCCTCATACCACCGTGCCAACTGATTACTGGGACGCGCGCGAGCGCTGCCAAATACCACGACGGTCGATCGAACGGTCCAGGTTCGTAATCGCTCCTCCGCCTTAGCGTATTCGAGCTGCAAGCGGACACCCCGCATGGAGTCGGCCAGCAGAAAATCAGGATCAAGCGCGGGAAGGCGAAAAGCAGTTGAATTTTTTTGCAAGCTGTTATCAGCCATGGACGCAGCGTCCTCCCCAATTCTCTTCCAAGAATCGATAATTCGAGCAAGTCATCAATCTTACCACGACAAAAATGCTGCGGGCTAAACGTGCCCACCGTTCTTATCGCTTGCCCAATGAGGTTGATTGAATGACGGTGAAAGTCTGCTCTTGGCGCAAAGCGGCCAATCTACCGGTGCAGCGCCCCGTCAAGTTGGGGTTCGTTACGTCCGGTTCAACGAATTGCAGTGCTCGTTTCTGCTCCGGGGAGTTTGGGCCCCAGTCTGCAAACCAATATCTCTGGCGAGGCTAAGAAGCGCGAAATTTTTGCTGAAGATGCACTCGCGTTGCTACCCCTAACTCGAACCTACGGCCGTTGCAGCGACCGGCATAAGCTGGGCTAATTGAACCACGAGAAAATTTCTTGAGTCGTCCTGGACAGGCGATACAGAATCACGGCCAACCCACGCGCCAAATCGAATCGGCGTGGATGCTTCGCCCGCTTCCGCCTGCTAACAGGGCGATAACAGCACCTTCATTTCGTCATTCCGGTTCAGGTAGGGTATTTCGTCCTATAGGTTGACTGATTGCGGCCGTATCTTGTCCGCCTGCTAACAGGACAAGAACTAGGGCGGACCGGCATTGGGAGCGCTGGCTCAAACAAAACCGCAGCGCGCGGCCGGGGTTCAGCTGAAGAAGGGTTTGTAGGACTTGCTCTGATTAAATTCAGCCCGTGACCCTGTAGAGACCGCTTATTTTCTGATGCAGTCCTTCAAGAAAGCCCTTCTTTTTGAACCGCTGAGTTTTTGTTCTTTCGCCTGCTTTCGGCAAGCCACTGATTTCGCTGCCCTCTGCTCCTCCTGTTGGGTTGGACTTATGTTTTGTGCCACTCGAAGCGATTTTGAAGCCGAGCTTTGCGCCCTCGCCGGCAAGCCCGCCAGCCCTAGGGCGACTACCAAGATACCCGCTGATGCAAAAAGGCGTAGCATGTGGTTCCTCCCTGAAGAGATCAGTAATTTCGCGACGACGGTAGCCTTGCCCCAAATCGAACTTAGCTCAAGCATGCAATCGCTATGTCCACTTTACCCCCGAAAGCGGACAGAACCGCGACCGCCAAAGGCACTCTTAGATCTCCCCTTCGGCAGCAGCGGGCGGTACACCACCGTCTCGATTCTTGGGTACAATGTACCATCAAGGCGGCGAACACTGACCAATGTGTACCCGGTCGATGCGAATCGCTTCGATTGAAGCTGCGCGATTTTATCGGCGGCTCCTCATATACAACCGCTGATGTCGCTTTCGGACGTAAAGCGGACATGGCCTTTTGCAATGCACATTTCCGCTTATGACCCAAGCGGACATTGGCCGGAACCCATAGGCAACTCGACGTTTTATCTCTGACAGGGCTAGGAAAATGTGAACGTTTCTTTTGCGCTATGTCAAAGTCGAAGTTGTATGATGTCACAGTATATTTTTATGAATAAAGCCTCGGACCCTCGGCTCGTCTGGGTCGCCACGGTGCTGGCTGTAGCTGTGTTCGTTCTTTACATCGTGCACGTCTAGAGTGCCGCGTCGGAGACGACCAGTCATAAAAACGTGTGAAGCCCGATTGGGTCCCGCACGCAACGTGGACTATTTACTAGCCAATAACGTTTCCCTCGGCCGCGGCCATCTTCAACCGAGGTGTGTGCATTGCCCGCATTCCAACGGCTAGACTGTCGAAACTTCGAGCAATCTGACAACCCATTCCGCCGATGCGAGGATGCTGGCCCGTTTAGCCAATTTATTAGTCGCGCGGAAATTTTGATTAAGCAGAGCTACCGCCGTGCGCCGTAGCTTCGGATTGACTCCAAAAACGGCAGCGGTTGTCACTCGCCGAAGCAGTTCTTGCCGGCGTCTCTCAAGCTCAAGATAACGCGCTCTCGAGCGTACCCGCTTCAGAGCCTGGTGCCCCACCCGCAGAACACGTTTTGGCATGTCCTTTCATTACGATGAGAGCTGCTGACTGCTAAATAAACATTGCATAAATTTGCCTCGATTACAGGAAGTTAGGGTAGTACGGCCCACTTTAGTCGTAATGACGCGACTGGGCGATCGTCCTAGCCTTATCGAGCGGCGACATGTGCTGAACTCGTAACAAGAAGCCGCACACCATCGAGAGGGTGACTATGACGACCGCCGGTTCTCAATCGGAAGCGGTCGGGAATTACATTGAAGGACCACCAGGGCCCTGTAAGCACGACGGTCTCTACTCCTCCTTTCGGCTGGTGCGCGATCCACATGCCAGCAGCAAACCGTTTTTCCAATACGGAGGAGGGCGATATGGCTGGACCTCAAATCCCTAAGAACTTTCGACAGGTGATCGTCGCCGCATCGGTCGGCAACGTCATCGAGTGGTATGACTTCTATATATTCGGCAGCTTGGCCGCGGTGCTGTCGGTGAAGTTCTTCGAGAAGACCCATCCGGTCGCGGCACTCTTAAGCACGATCGCACTGTTCACCGCGGGTTTTCTGATCCGCCCGCTGGGCGCGTTCCTGTTCGGATGGATGGGCGACAGGATTGGCCGCAAGTACACCTTCCTTCTCACCCTGACTGGCATGGGCATCGGTACTGGTGCCATCGGCCTGATCCCGACCTTCGAGTCGATCGGCATCGCGGCCGCCTTCATCCTCTTCGGCCTGCGCATGATTCAAGGCTTGTGTCTGGGTGGTGAATACGGCGGTGCCATCACCTACGTGGCCGAGCACGTCTCCGACGAACGTCGCGGCTATTACACAGGTTGGCTGCAAACTTCGCCGACGCTCGGGATCGTGGTGGCTCTGGCGGTCGTGCTCGCTGTGCGTGGCTACTATGGCGAACAGGTGTTCAATACCTGGGCCTGGCGCGTGCCATTCTTGATTTCGTTCCTGTTGGTCGCGATAGCGATCTACATCCGGCTCCAACTGGGTGAGACGCCGATCTTCCAGGAAATCAAGGCCAAGGGGCTGACGACTAGGAATCCCTGGAGGGAGGCGTTCCTCAGCGCGAATATCAAGTTCGTGCTGATCGCTAGCATCGTGGTCATCGGCGAAGGTGTGGTCTGGTATAGCGGCCAGTTCTGGGCGCTCTACTTCCTGCAGCAGGTCTCCAAGGTAGACTTGTTCAGCTCAAGCTACATCGTGATGGCCGCGCTGCTCATCGCGACGCCAACCTTGATCCTGTGGGGCTGGGTGTCCGATCACATCGGCCGCAAGCCGGTGATCCTGGGCGGCTTTCTGCTCGCTGCCGTCACCTATTATCCGCTCTATTCGTGGCTCGGGACGGTGACACAGCCGAACAATATCAACTATCCGATCGCGATCTTTATCATTGCCATCCTGGTGAATTACGTGGGGATGGTCTATGGGCCGATCGGCGCCTTCCTGGCGGAGTACTTCCCTGCCCGCATCCGCTACACCTCGGTATCGGTGCCATATCACATCGGCAACGGCTGGGGCGGCGGACTAGTGCCGTTCATTACCACGGCGGCGTTCGCAGCGACCGGCAGCCTCTTTTACGCGCTGCTCTATCCGATCCTTGTTCCTCTGGTGTGCTTCTTCCTTAGCCTCTGGCTGATGCCGGAAACGCGGCACATCAGCATCTGGAAAGAAGCGAAAGCGGCTGCCTAATAGTCGAGTTGGTGCGGGGCCCGTGTGGGGCCTCGCACTGCTATCCGCGTTCCAGCTTAGTGATCAGCTACTCAGCGGTGCGGACGGCACCCGTCGCACCGATGCCGGACAAAGGCGACTTTGGACTTGAACGAAGGGCACGAAACAACTCGGGGCGGCGAGCGCGTGCTGATCCGCCCGGTGCAGCCCGAAGATACGGCGTTATACCGGGATTTTTTAGCCGATGTCAGCGCCGAGGATCTGCGACTTCGTTTTTTTGCGCGCATCGCCGAGCTCAGTGCCGACGAGATCGATTGGCTCAGCCATCTCAACCACCAGCATGACATGGCGTTCATCGCCCTCGACCAAGAGACCGGGTGCATGCTCGGGCTTGTGCGGCTGAAAGAAGAGCTCGACGAAGAAACCGCGGAATTTGCGATCTTGGTCCGCTCACGGCTTAAGGGTCACGGCCTCGGTTGGCTATTGATGCAACGCGTCATCGACTACGCCAAAGGAAAAGGTCTGAGGCGCGTGTATGGCGATGTGTTGGTCGAAAACACGGCCATGCTGCAAATGTGCGCCGAACTCGGCTTTCGCGAGGAGGATTTAGGATCTGGCATGAAGCGCGTCGTGATCGACCTCGAAAATGACGACGGCCATTAAGCGTCAACCTTGTAGGCCCCATCGCAAAATCCATCGCGCTTTGCGAACGTTCCGCTTTGTCTGATTGTCCGCTATAGCCCTTAGCGGACATTCCATTTTGTCGCGTTTGATGTCGCTAATGGGGGTAAAGCGGACATGCCGTTGTGCACCCCATATGTCTGCTTTTGACCCAAAGCGGACATTTCGAGAATTGTTATATTGCATTCTTAGATCTGCTCGAAGCACTTGGAGGAGCCAGTGGTGCCACAAGGCTATGTACTTGGTCCCCGCGAGGGCGAACATCTGATTCTTCGTGGCGGGGACATCTTCATCAACGTGGACCCGTTAAAGGGCTCCAACGGTCTCACTACTGGAACTCAACAGATCCCGGTTGGCATAGGTATCCCGATTCATCGACACTTCGATATGGACGAGGCCTTCTACGTCATTGAGGGTAGCGGAAGTTTGATTCTTGACGATGTGCGCTATCCTATAGGCAAAGGTGTGTCCATTTTCATTCCGATGAATAGTTGGCATGGTTTTGAAAATGCCTCGTATGAACTAGTTCTGCTCTGGACTGTTGCACCTGCCGGGCTGGAACGTTTTTTCCGTGAAATAGCTACGCGACCCGGTGTATCGCCAACACAGCGAAGCAAGAAACAACTGAACGAAATTGCCAGCAAATATGGCACCGAATTCAAATAATGGGATGTCCGCTATTGGCCCAAAGCGGACATGGGCTAGTGCACTGCATATGTCCGCTGTTGGGTGTAAAGCTGACATTGCGCCGACATGGCTTGTTGTCCGTTTCTGACCCTTAGGCCACCATGGATACCCCGCTGCTATGGCACATCCCGCTCTCGCACTTCAGCGAAAAAGTGCGCTGGGCGCTCGACTACAAGGGCATCGCGCACCGGCGCGGCGTGCTCGGCCCCAACTACCTGGTCCGCGTTTGGCGCGCGACGGGCCAGGGCAAGTTACCTGTTCTGTGGCTCGACGGCCGGGCCATCGCCGATTCCACGCGCATCATTGCCGCGCTTGAGGCGCATTACCCCGAGCCGCCGCTTTATCCGTGTGACACCGCCACGCGGCAACGCGCGCTCGCACTGGAGGACGATCTCGACGAAACGCTTGGCCCGGCGTTGCGCGCGGCTATCGTGACGCCGCTGTTCCGGAACGATCCAGACATTGCGCTGCGCGTGCTGACGACGGGCATGGGCGACAAGGCCTACCGCACGCTCCGGCCGCTGCTCCGGATTTTTCCATCGCTCTACCGATTCCGTCATAGAATCAGCGAAAGCAATTTGGAGAGGGATCGGTCCACCGTCGCAGCGGCGCTCGACCGAATCGAACACGAGCGGCAAGGCCGCGCGTATCTCGTCGGCGAGGCTTTCACCGTCGCAGACCTCACGGCCGCCGCACTGCTGGGGGCGCTCCTGCAGCCTCACGAGATTCAGTACCCACTGCAGGTGGAGCTGCCGCTGTATCTGAAGGACTACCGCGCCACGCTGTTTCGGCATCCAGCTGCGCAATGGGCGGCCGGCATCTACCGCCTGCATCGCGGATACTCCTCGGAAGTTGCCAACCGCACGATTGCGCCGTAGTGATACCCGGCAATGTCCGCTTATGGCCCAAAGCGGACATCCCAACCTCTTTCTCGGTACACGTGAGTGTTGATACCATTTGCTGTTTTAGCCTCGGGGTGTCCGTGAAACGACGCGAGTTCATCGGCCTTCTCGGCGGCGCGGCAGCCGCGTCGCCGCTTGCAGCATGGGCACAAGGGACGCAACAGGTGCGGCGAGTCAGCATGCTGCTTGGCCTCGACGAAAAGGACCCCGAAACGAATAGCCGCGTTAGGGCGTTCCGGTTGGGCATGCGCGATCTAGGGTGGGTCGAAGGACGCAACGTCCAGATCGAATATCGGTTTGCCGGGACCAAACTGGAGTCAATAAATAAGCATGTCGCGGAGGTGATCAGGCTGGCACCAGACGTAATTGTCGCGCACTCCAGTCCGGTCGTGGCTGTTCTACGACCGGCGACAAGCACTATTCCAATCGTAGTGGCGATGGCGGTTGATCCAGTCGGTCAAGGATTCATTTCGAATCTCGCGCACCCGGGGGGCAATATCACCG
>Ga0310914_10000012_pt1 | contig 109175 bp, 119 predicted proteins | sample GREbulkMGAN108_FD_203450 | JGI IMG/M metagenome (GOLD analysis project Ga0310914, IMG submission 203450) | Lab enrichment of tropical soil microbial communities from Luquillo Experimental Forest, Puerto Rico - GRE.bulkMG.AN108 | ecosystem: Environmental > Terrestrial > Soil > Tropical forest... | reverse complement strand
ATCACGATCAACACCGCCCACGTCGAATACGAAACCGCCAACCGCCACTACGCCCACGTGGACTGCCCCGGACACGCCGACTATGTGAAGAACATGATCACCGGCGCTGCCCAGATGGACGGCGCCATCCTGGTCTGCTCCGCCGCTGACGGCCCCATGCCCCAGACCCGCGAGCACATCCTGCTGGCCCGCCAGGTCGGTGTTCCCTACATCATCGTCTACCTGAACAAGTGCGACATGGTTGACGACGCCGAACTGCTCGAGTTGGTCGAAATGGAAGTGCGCGAACTGCTGGACAAGTACGACTTCCCCGGCGACGCCACCCCCATCATTCACGGCTCCGCCAAGCTCGCCATGGAAGGCGACAAGGGCGACCTCGGTGAAGGCTCCATCATGAAGCTGGCCGACGCCCTGGACAGCTACATCCCCACCCCCGAGCGTGCCGTGGACGGCGCCTTCCTGATGCCCGTGGAAGACGTGTTCTCCATCTCCGGCCGTGGTACCGTGGTGACCGGTCGCGTTGAGCGCGGCATCGTCAAGGTCGGCGAAGAAATCGAAATCGTCGGCATCAAGGACACCCAAAAGACCACCTGCACCGGCGTGGAAATGTTCCGCAAGCTGCTCGACCAAGGTCAAGCTGGCGACAACGTCGGTATCCTGCTGCGCGGCACCAAGCGTGAAGAAGTCGAGCGCGGCCAAGTGCTGTGCAAGCCCGGCTCCATCAAGCCCCACACTCACTTCACCGGTGAGGTGTACGTCCTGTCCAAGGACGAAGGCGGCCGCCACACCCCCTTCTTCAACAACTACCGTCCCCAGTTCTACTTCCGTACCACGGACGTGACCGGTGCGATCGAGTTGCCCGAAGGCAAGGAAATGGTGATGCCTGGCGATAACGTCTCCATCACCGTCAAGCTGATCAACCCGATCGCCATGGAAGAAGGTCTGCGCTTCGCTATCCGCGAAGGCGGCCGTACCGTGGGTGCCGGCGTGGTTGCCAAGATCATCGCGTAAGGAGTCGACCATGGCCACCAAGCAAAAAATCCGCATCCGCCTGAAGGCGTTTGACTACAAGCTGATCGACCAGTCCGCTGCCGAGATCGTTGACACTGCCAAGCGCACCGGCGCCATCGTCAAGGGCCCCGTGCCCCTGCCGACTCGCATGAAGCGTTTCGACATCCTGCGCTCGCCGCACGTCAACAAGACCAGCCGTGACCAGTTCGAAATCCGCACGCACCAGCGCCTGATGGACATCGTCGACCCGACGGACAAGACCGTTGATGCGCTGATGAAGCTCGACCTGCCTGCCGGCGTGGACGTCGAGATCAAGCTGCAGTAAGCCATAGCAGTCCCGGGAGGAATCCCGGGGTTTCTTTCCGGCGAGTGGGCAGGGCTTGTGTTCTTCACGGGTTCGCGCTATACTCGCCGGCTCTGCTTTGTGCCGTTTCGGCATGGGCTGGGTTTTATTAACAGTCTTCCACGCTAAAACACGGCCGCCAATTGAAGTTGGTCGTGGTGGAAGTTACGGAGAAAACAATGAGTCTTAGCAATCACTTAGGGTTGCTGGGTCGCAAGGTTGGCATGATGCGCCTATTCACCGACGACGGGGACGCAGTTCCCGTTACGGTGGTGGATGTGTCCAACAACCGCGTGACACAGGTGAAAACCCAGGAGAACGACGGCTATGTCGCCTTGCAGGTGACGTTCGGTTCGCGCAAAGCTTCGCGCGTGACCAAGCCGGAAGCTGGCCACCTTGCGAAAGCAGGCGTTGAAGCCGGCGAAATCATCCAGGAATTCCGTGTAACCGCCGACAAGGCGGCCAAGTACGCCGCTGGCGCTACTTTGCCCGTCGCCGATGTGTTTGCCGTTGGTCAGAAGGTGGACGTGCAAGGCACCTCCATTGGTAAGGGCTACGCCGGTACCATCAAGCGCCACAACATGGCTTCCCAGCGCGCATCCCACGGTAACAGCCGTTCGCACAATGTGCCCGGCTCTATCGGTATGGCGCAGGATCCCGGTCGCGTGTTCCCCGGCAAGCGCATGACGGGTCATCTGGGTGATGCAACCACCACCACCCAGAACCTGGACGTGTTCCGCATTGACGAGGCTCGTCAATTGTTGTTGATCAAGGGTGCCATTCCCGGTTCCGCTGGCGGTTTTGTCAGCGTGCGCCCCGCAGTGAAGGCGAAAGCCGCGAAAGGAGCGAACTGATGCAGCTCGAACTCCTGAATGACCAAGGCCAGGCAACTTCCAAGTACGAAGTTCCTGAGACCGTGTTTGGTCGTGAATACAACGAAGATCTGGTGCACCAGGTCGTGGTCGCCTTCCAAGCGAATGCCCGTCAAGGCACACGCGCCCAAAAGGACCGCGAGCAGGTCAAGCACTCGACCAAGAAGCCGTTCAAGCAAAAGGGAACGGGTAACGCCCGTGCCGGTATGACGTCCTCGCCACTGTGGCGCGGAGGCGGTCGCATCTTCCCGAATATGCCGGACGAAAATTTCGGTCAGAAGATCAACAAAAAGATGTACCGCGCCGGCATGGCGTCCATCCTGTCCCAGTTGGCCCGCGAAGGTCGCTTGGCAGTGGTCGACTCCCTGAAGGTGGATTCTCCCAAGACCAAGGCACTGGCTGCCAAGTTCAAGGCCATGAATCTGCAGTCGGTGCTGGTGATCGCTGACGAAGTCGACGAGAACCTGTACCTGGCATCGCGCAATCTGGCCAACATCCTGGTGGTCGAGCCGCGCTATGCCGACCCGCTGTCGCTGGTCCATTACCGCAAGGTGCTGGTGACCAAGGCTGCCATGGACAAACTCAAGGAGATGTTCGCATGAGCCAAGCGACCACTAAATTTGACGAAGGTCGTCTGATGCAGGTGCTCGTCGCTCCCATCGTGTCCGAAAAGGCCACCATGGTTGCCGAAAAGAGCAATGCCGTGACCTTCAAGGTGCTGCAGGATGCGACCAAGCCGGAAATCAAGGCCGCCGTTGAACTGATGTTCAAGGTTGAGGTCAAGGGCGTCTCTGTGGTGAACACCAAGGGCAAGACCAAGCGCTTTGGCAAGTCCGTTGGCCGCCGTGACAACGTGCGCAAGGCCTACGTGACCCTCAAGCCCGGTCAAGAGCTGAACCTGTCCGGGGAGGCCGCGTAATCATGGCTGTTATCAAGATGAAACCGACTTCTCCAGGCCGTCGTGGCGTGGTGAAGATCTCGCGTGACCACCTGTACAAGGGTGCCCCGCATGCAGCGCTGTTGGAACCCCAGTTCCAGCAAGCCGGCCGTAACAACAACGGTCACATCACCACCCGTCACAAGGGCGGTGGCCACAAGCACCACTACCGCGTGGTGGACTTCAAGCGCGACAAGGACGGCATCCCCGCCAAGGTCGAGCGCATCGAGTACGATCCGAACCGTTCCGCACACATCGCTCTGGTGTGCTATGCCGACGGTGAGCGCAAGTACATCATTGCTCCTCGTGGTCTGGAAGTCGGTGCCAGCATCGTCAGCGGTTCCGAAGCCCCCATCCGCGTCGGCAACGCACTGCCTATTCGCAACATCCCCGTGGGTTCCATCATTCACTGCGTGGAATTGCAAGTTGGCGGTGGCGCCCAGCTGATCCGCACCGCCGGTGCATCGGCAACGCTGCTGGCCCGCGAAGGCACCTACGCCCAAGTGCGCATGCGCTCCGGCGAAGTGCGCAAGATCCATATCGACTGCCGGGCCACCATTGGTCAGGTCGCCAACGAAGAACACAGCCTGCGCCAGTTGGGCAAGGCCGGTGTCAAGCGTTGGATGGGTATTCGTCCCACCGTTCGCGGTGTGGTCATGAACCCGGTCGATCACCCGCACGGTGGTGGCGAGGGCAAGACCGGCGAAGGCCGTCACCCTGTTGACCCGTGGGGTAATCTGACCAAGGGCTACCGTACCCGTAACAACAAGCGCACGCAGGTCATGATCGTGTCGCGTCGCAAGAAGTAAGGGGTAGGTAAATGACTCGTTCTCTGAAAAAAGGTCCCTTTGTTGACCACCACCTCGTTGCCAAGGTCGACAAGGCCGTGACCACGAAGGACAAGAAGCCGATCAAGACCTGGTCGCGTCGCTCCATGATCCTGCCCGAGTTCATCGGCCTGACCATTGCCGTGCACAACGGCAAGCAGCACGTGCCCGTCTACATCACCGACCAAATGGTTGGCCACAAGTTGGGTGAGTTCGCGCTGACCCGTACTTTCAAGGGTCACCCTGCGGACAAAAAAGTCCAGAAGAAATAAGGAGTGACCATGGAAACACGTGCAACCCTCCGCGGCGTGCGTTTGTCTGTGGACAAAGGCCGTTTGGTCGCGGACCTGATCCGCGGCAAGAAGGTGGACCAGGCTCTGAACATCCTGCAATTCACGCAGAAAAAAGCTGCCGTGATCATCAAGAAGGTTTTGGAGTCCGCCATCGCCAATGCTGAGCACAACGACGGCGCCGACATCGACGAATTGAAGGTCAAGACCATCTACGTCGAACAAGGTGCTTCGCTGCGCCGCTTCACGGCCCGCGCCAAAGGTCGCGGCAATCAAATTCGTAAGCCCACCTGTCACGTCTACGTGACGGTCGGTAACTGAGAGGCCAGGTAGATATGGGACAAAAAATCCATCCAACCGGCTTTCGCCTGAGCGTTAGCCGTAACTGGTCTTCGCGTTGGTACGCCAGCAACAAAGACTTTGCCGGCATGCTGTCGGAAGACATCAAGGTCCGCGATTACCTCAAGGCCAAGCTGAAGAACGCTTCCGTGTCGCGCGTGCTGATCGAGCGCCCCGCCAAGAACGCCCGCATCACCATTTTCTCGGCACGTCCGGGCGTGGTGATCGGCAAGAAGGGCGAGGACATCGAAAACCTGAAGCGTGACCTGGGCAAGCAACTGGGCGTGCCCGTCGCCGTGAACATCGAAGAAGTGCGCAAGCCCGAAATCGATGCCAAGCTGATCGCCGACAGCATCACCCAGCAGCTCGAAAAGCGCATCATGTTCCGCCGCGCCATGAAGCGCGCCATGCAGAACGCCATGCGTCTGGGCGCCCTGGGCATCAAGATCATGTCCTCCGGCCGTCTGAACGGTATTGAAATCGCTCGTACCGAGTGGTACCGCGAAGGCCGTGTGCCCCTGCACACCCTGCGCGCTGACATCGACTACGGCACCTCCGAAGCCAAGACCACCTACGGTGTGATCGGCGTGAAGGTCTGGGTTTACAAGGGTGACACGCTGGGTCGTAACGACCTGCCGGCCGCCGTTGAGCCCCGCGCCGAAGAAGAACGTCGCCCGCGTGGTCCGCGTCGTGATGGTGACCGTCCTGCTTCCCGTGGCGCCCGTCGCCCCGCTGGCAGCAATGCGGCCCCTGCCGATGGCAGCGACAAACCCGCTGAAGGCTCTGGAGCCGAAGCTAAACCCGCCGTTAAGCGCGTTCGCAAAGTCGCCGCGCCTGCTGCAGCAGCAGACGGTAAAGGAGAATAACTATGTTGCAACCCGCTCGCCGCAAATACCGCAAAGAGCAAAAGGGCCGTAACACCGGTATCGCGACCCGGGGCAGCTCGGTCGCTTTCGGTGACTTCGGTCTCAAGTGCACGGATCGTGGTCGCCTGACCGCGCGCCAGATCGAGGCCGCACGTCGTGCCATTTCCCGTCACGTCAAGCGTGGTGGTCGTATCTGGATCCGCGTGTTCCCCGACAAGCCGATTTCCCAAAAGCCCGCAGAAGTGCGTATGGGTAACGGTAAGGGCAACCCCGAGTACTACGTGGCTGAAATCCAGCCCGGCAAGATCGTGTTTGAAATCGTTGGCGTGCCTGAAGAGCTGGCCCGCGAAGCGTTCCGCCTGGCTGCCGCCAAGCTGCCGCTGCGCACCACCTTCGTGGCCCGCATGATTGGTCAGTGATTCAGGAGAAATCGATATGACGAAAGCTGCTGAACTGCGCCAAAAAGACGTCGCTGGTCTGGAAACCGAAGTCAAGGCCCTGCAAAAGGCCCATTTCGGTCTGCGTATGCAAAAGGCCACGCAACAACTCAACAACACCGCTACGCTGCGCAATGCGCGCCGCGATATTGCTCGCGCCAAGACGATTCTTGTCGAGAAGCAAAGCGCTGAAAAATCCGGCAAATAAGGAGCGATAAATGACGGAAGCTAAAAAATCCCTCAAGCGCACCTTGATTGGCAAGGTGGTCAGCGACAAGCGTGCCAAGACTGTGACCGTGCTGATTGAGCGCCGTGTGAAGCACGAGCTCTACGGCAAGATCGTCGCCAAGTCCAGCAAGTACCACGCCCACGACGAAAAGGGCGAGTACCACCTGGGCGACGTGATCGAAATCACGGAAAGCAAGCCGATCTCCAAGACCAAGAACTGGGTTGCTACCCGCTTGGTTCAAAAGGCCATTGAGGTCTAAAGGGCTTGCCCTTTAAGCCGGCAGGCTTGCACACAACGGCCCACAATGTGGGCCGTTTTCATTTGTGCAGACCATTCTCAGGAGCGAACATGATTCAAGTCGGCGATACCCTTCCCGCAACCGTGCTGATGGAGTACTCGGAAGTCGAGGGCAACGGTTGCAGCCTTGGCCCCAACCCCGTGGACGTGGCCAAGGCCACCGCTGGCAAGACCATTGCGCTGTTCGCCCTGCCGGGCGCTTTCACCCCCACCTGCTCGGCCAAGCACGTGCCGGGTTATGTCGAGAATGTGGAGGCCTTTAAGGCTGCTGGCGTGGACGAGATCTGGTGCGTCAGCGTCAATGACGCCTTTGTCATGGGCGCCTGGGCGCGCGACCAGAAGACCGCCGGCAAGGTCCGCATGCTGGCCGATGGCAGCGCCGCATTCGCACAGGCCACTGGCCTCACGCTGGACTTGACCGCCAAGGGCATGGGCCTGCGCAGCAACCGCTATTCCATGCTGGTCAAGAACGGCAAGGTGGCCACGCTCAATGTGGAAGGCCCCGGCAAGTTCGAGGTCAGCGACGCAGCCACCCTGTTGGCACAGGCCAAGGCCTAAAGAGACTTGCAACGGGTTCCCGCTACAACTCAGCCTTGAGGTAGTGGGCCCCGGCGATGGGGTTGTAGTAGTAGGGCGGAATTTCCTCGAAGCCCAACTCCTGGTACAGAGCACGGGCGGATTCCATGTCATCCAAGGTGTCGAGCAGGATGCAGTCGTAACCGCCAAGGCGTGCAGCCTCCAGAATGGCTTCCGCCAGCATCCGACCCAGGCGCAGGCCCCGATAGGCTGGGCGCACGTACAGGCGCTTCATCTCACAGGCATTGGGGTAGTCCACGGCGTCCAGTGGTCGCATGGCGCAGCAGCCCGCCAACTCGCCATCCACGGTCGCCAGTACCAGTGCGCCCCGCGTCGCGCTGTACTCCCCGGGCAAGTTGCGCAATTCCTCGCCAAAGTTCTGGAAACACAGATCCACGTTCAGCGTACCGGCGTACTCCGCAAACAGCAGGCGGACGCCTTCCAACTCGGTGGCAGTGGTGGGAGTCAGCAGGCGGGTGTCGGGCGGTGTGGCACCGCGGCCAGTGCTGATCAGTGTTTCCTTCAATCGGCCCATGGCACCCTCCCAGCGACGGCTCCCGCACGGAGGCTCAGCAGCAGATTGTCATTGTGTCGCATGCGATAAAGAATAAAGGTGGCCATATTTAGCGGTGCTAGCCCGATCAGCACGACCCTGAATGTAGCGCAGAACGGCCGATGGCCTCTCCCTGGACGGGCCGGGCCAGCCAAGGCCACCGCGCGGCAAGGCTTGCCGGAAAAAACCATAATCGGAGCCACACGCCATTCAGGCGGAGCCGATACCTGAGGTCGCCACCATGCAAAGACGCCAATTCGCCATCACCGCTTCGTTGACCACCTTACTGGGCCTGGCCGCAGTAGAGCGGGCCCACGCACTCACCCTGGCTGACCTGAGCAATGCCGATGCCACGCAAGGGCTGAAGACGGCCTTGGAGAAAGGCGCGCTATCGGCCATTTCCCTGCTGGGTGCCACGGATGGCTTCCTGGGCAATGACAAGGTGCGTATCAACCTGCCTGGCTCGCTGCAGGATGCCGTCAACCTGTTGCGCACCCTGGGCCAGGGCGGGCGTGTGGATGAGTTGGTCACGGCCATGAACCGCGGCGCGGAGGCGGCGATGCCCATGGCCAAGGACCTGCTGGTCAACGCCGTGCAGACCATGAGCGTGACCGACGCCAAGGGTATCCTGACCGGTGGCGATACGGCGGTGACGCAGTTCTTCGCCGGCAAGACCCGACCTGGCCTGGCGGTCAAATTTCTGCCCGTGGTCACGCATGCCACGGAGAAGGTGGGCCTGGCCCAGAAGTACAACGATGTGGCCGGCAAGGCGGCGGAAATGGGCCTGATGAAAAAGGATGACGCCAACATCCAGCAGTACGTGACGGGCAAGGCGCTGGACGGGCTGTACTTCATGATCTCCGAGGAAGAAAAGAAAATCCGCCAAAACCCCGTGGGCTATGGCAGCGCCATCCTCAGCAAGGTCTTCGGCGCATTGAAGTGAACGTGGCATGGCAACGGGGTGTGGCACTCGCCGTGGGTGCCTGCGCAATGCTGGCGGCTTGCAGCCCGGAGCTCAACTGGCGCGAGGTGCGTCTGGGCGGCTTGGCGGCGTTGCTGCCCTGCAAGCCCGATGCGGCCCGGCGCACCGTGCCATTGGGCACGCAGGACGTGGCCATGGACATGCTGGGCTGCGAAGCCAAGGGCGCCTTGTTCGCCGTCAGCCACGTGCGCCTGGATGGCCGCCAGGCGGTTGACGCGGCGCGGGCACAGTGGCGCCAACAGGCCCTGGCGAGCCTGCAAACCCGGTCAGTGCAAGAACTCCCCTTTCACCTGGCGCCGCCTGGCGGTGGGCAGAGGGCATCGCAGGCCACGCAGGTACTGGCGGGATCCTCCACAGAATGGGTTGCCGCGCAAGGTACGCGCCCCGACGGCAGCCCCATCGAGGCACGCCTGCTGTGGCTGGCACAGGGCGAAGACCTCTACCACGTGGCCATGTACGCCGATCAGGTTTCGGATGAGGTCGTGGAGATGCTTTTCTCGGGCCTGGCCCTGCAATGACGCCATAATTGACAACCCAGGCAACCATGAACACCGGCATCCTCATCATCGCCCACGCCCCGCTGGCCAACGCCTTGCGGGAATGCGTGTTGCATGTCTATCCCGAGGCCGCCACCGGGGTGCTGGCACTCGATGTTCTGCCCAACGAATCCACGGACATCACGCGCACCAAGTTGCAAGCCCTGCTGGCCCAGTTGCCCGCGCCCAACACGCTGGTCTTGACCGACGTATTTGGTGCCACGCCGTGCAATGTGGCGCAGAAGGTGGTCGATGGCGTTCACGCCAAGCTGGTCGCCGGTGTGAACCTGCCCATGCTGCTGCGCACCGTCAACTATCGCCATGAACCGCTGGATGTGCTGGTGGCCCGCGCGCTCTCCGGTGGTGCCCAGTGCATCATGCAGGTGGCCGTGACCGCCCCGCAAAACCAGACCCGTAAAACGCATGATAAAAACCACCACGACCATCAGCAATAAATTGGGCCTGCATGCCCGCGCCTCGGCCAAGCTCACCAAGCTGGCCGGTAGCTTCCCCTGCGAGATCTGGATTGCCAAGGGCGAACGCCGTGTCAATGCCAAGAGCATCATGGGCGTCATGATGCTGGCCGCCGGCATCGGCAGCGAAGTCGTGGTTGATACCGACGGCGAGCGCGAACAGGACGCCATGGACGCGATCCTGGCCCTGATCGCCGACAAGTTCGGCGAAGGCGAATAAGGACCGATTCCATGACCTTCGCCATCCACGGCCTCAATGTCTCCCGCGGCGTCGCCATCGGGCGTGCCGTGCTGGTGGCCTCCAGCCGCGTGGACGTGGCGCACTATTTCGTGCAGGCCAGCGAGGTGGAGTCCGAGATCGACCGCCTGCGCAAGGGCCGCAACGCCGTCATCGAGGAAATCCACCGCCTGCAGGCCAGCATCACCCACATGGACCCCAAGGAGACGCCGCATGAGCTGAGCGCCTTGCTGGACGTGCACCTGATGTTGCTGCAGGACGAAGAGCTGGTGGGTGGCGTCAAGCGCTGGATCACCGACCGCCTGTACAACGCCGAATGGGCTCTGACCACCCAGTTGGAGATCATCGCCCGCCAGTTCGATGAGATGGAGGACGAGTACCTGCGCGAGCGCAAGGCCGACCTGGAGCAGATCGTCGAGCGCATCCTGCGCGCCATGAAGGGCCACGACGCCTCCATCATGGCCCAGCCGCACCCGCAGCGCACACCGCGCAAGACCTCGCAACAGGACCTGTTGCTGGACGACACGGTGGACGTGCCCCTGATCCTGATCGCGCACGACCTGTCCCCGGCCGACATGCTGCAGTTCAAGCAGAGCGTGTTCGCCGGTTTCATCACCGATGTGGGCGGCAAGACCTCGCACACCGCCATCGTGGCGCGCAGCATGGACATCCCCGCCGTCGTCGGCGCGCGCCTGGCCAGCCAGTTGGTGCGCCAGGACGACTGGGTCATCATCGACGGCGATGCCGGCGTGGTCATCGTCGATCCCTCGCCGATCATCCTGGCCGAATACGGTTTCAAGCAACGCCAGGGCGAGTTGGAGCGCGGCCGCCTGCAACGCCTGTTGCACACCCCCTCCATCACCATGGACGGCGAGAAGATCGAGCTGCTGGCCAACATCGAGATGCCCGACGACGCTCCCGTGGCCCTGGGTGCCGGCGCGGTGGGCGTGGGCCTGTTCCGCAGCGAATTCCTGTTCATGGGCCGCCAGGGGCGCCTGCCCGGCGAGGAAGAGCAGTACCAGGCCTACCGCCGCGCCGTCGAAGGCATGCAGGGCCTGCCCGTGACCATCCGCACCGTGGACGTGGGCGCCGACAAGCCGCTGGACGACTCCCTGCGCGACGACGCCCACCTCAACCCCGCCTTGGGTTTGCGCGCCATCCGCTGGAGCCTGGCCGACCCGGCCATGTTCCTCACGCAGCTGCGCGCCATCCTGCGCGCCGCCGCCCACGGGCGCGTGCACCTGCTGGTGCCCATGTTGGCCCACGCGCGCGAGATCCGCCAGACCCTGGCCCACCTGGACCAGGCCCGCGCCCAACTGGACAACCGCGGCACCGCCTACGGGCAAGTCAAGCTGGGCGCCATGATCGAGATTCCGGCCGCGGCCCTGAGCCTGCGCCTGTTCCTCAAGCACTTCGACTTCCTGTCCATCGGCACCAACGACCTGATCCAGTACACCCTGGCCATCGACCGCGCCGACGAATCGGTGGCCCACCTGTACGACCCCCTGCACCCGGCGGTGCTGCGCCTGGTGGCCGACACCATTGCCGAATGCCGCGCCCAGGGCAAGGGTGTGAGCGTGTGCGGCGAGATGGCGGGCGACGTGACGCTGACGCGCCTGCTTCTGGGCCTGGGCCTGCGCAGCTTCTCGATGCACCCGGCGCAGATTCTGGCCGTCAAGCAGGAAATCCTGCGCTCCGACACCGCCAAGCTGGCCCCCTGGGCGCAGCGCATCATGTGCGCGGACGACCCGGCGCGTGAGCTGACGGCGAATTGAGATTGCTGGGACGCTCCTGAATTAGGAGCGGCCTATGCAGTATTGACGAGGGCTGGCGCCCAGTTCCCCAAAAAGTTAGGCGCTGGGCACTGCCTTGCTCGCCGCCAGCGCCTGCTGGTCCGCGTGGTAGCTGCTGCGCACCATCGCGCCCACGGCGGCGTGGCTGAAACCCATTTCGTAGGCCTTGGCCTCGAACATCTTGAAGGTGTCGGGGTGGACGTAGCGCTTCACCGTCAGGTGGGCGGTGCTGGGCGCCAGGTACTGGCCGATGGTCAGCATGTCGATGCCGTGGTCGCGCATGTCCTGCATCACCTGCAGCACCTCTTCGTCGGTCTCGCCCAAGCCAACCATGATGCCGCTCTTGGTGGGGACGCCGGGGTGCAGGGCCTTGAACTTCTTGAGCAGGCTCAGGCTGAACTGGTAGTCCGAACCGGGGCGGGCTTCCTTATACAGGCGCGGCGCGGTCTCCAGGTTGTGGTTCATCACATCCGGCGGCGCGGCGTGCAGGATGGCCAGGGCCTTGTCATCGCGGCCACGGAAGTCGGGTACCAGCACCTCGATCTGGGTGGTAGGCGAGAGCTTGCGGATTTCGGTGATGCAGTCGGCAAAGTGCTGGGCGCCACCGTCGCGCAGATCGTCGCGGTCCACGCTGGTGATGACCACGTACTTGAGTTTGAGGTCGGCCACGGTCTGGGCCAGCTTCTTCGGCTCATCGGCGTCCAGCGGGTCGGGTCGGCCGTGGCCCACGTCGCAGAACGGGCAGCGGCGCGTGCACTTGTCGCCCATGATCATGAAGGTGGCCGTGCCGTGGCCGAAGCATTCGCCGATGTTGGGGCAACTGGCCTCTTCGCAGACGGTGACCAGCTTGTTCTTGCGCAGGATGTCCTTGATCTCGTAGAAGCGGGTGGTGGGCGAGCCGGCCTTGACGCGAATCCAGTCCGGCTTCTTCAGCACCTCGCCCTGCACCACCTTGACCGGGATGCGCGAGAGCTTGGCAGCGGCCTTCTGCTTGGCGCTGGGGTCGTAGTTCTCTTGGGTCTGCGCCTCGCGCACGGTTGGGGCGCTGGGGCCGGCTGTCGCGGCGGTGTTCGCGGGCGTGGTCGGGGTGTGACTCATGGTGTGTGGTGGACGCCGCGTGGCGTCAGGGTGCCAGGTAGGTTGCGAGCTTTTGGCTCAAGACGTCAGCTGCTTCCGACCAGCCGACCGATACCCCGATTGTAGAAAGGTCCACCGTCTGCAGCCCCGAATACCCACAAGGGTTGATGCGCAGAAAGGGTTCCAGGTCCATCGCCACGTTCAGGGATACGCCGTGGTAGGTGCAGTTGCGGCTGACCTTGATGCCGATCTGGGCGATCTTGCCCAGGCCGGTGAAGTCGGGCGCCGCGCTGGCGCCTTTTTGCGGGCGTTGCGGCAGTGGGGTGTGGCCGGTCGGATCGTCCAGGCGCACATAGATGCCCGGGGCGCCCGCCACGCGGTGGCCGGTGACACCGAAGTACAGCAGGGTGCGGATCACCGCCTCTTCGACGCGGTGGACGTATTCCTTGACGAAGTAGCCGGCGCGCTTGAGGTCGATCAGCGGGTAGCCCACGACCTGGCCGGGACCGTGGAACGTGACCTGGCCGCCGCGGTTGGTCTGCACCACCGGAATGTCGCCGGGCATGAAAATGTGTTCCGCCTTGCCCGCCAGGCCCTGGGTGAAGACCGGTGGGTGCTCACAAATCCATAGCTGGTCAAGCACTGTTGACGAGGGCTGCACGTCTCTTTGGCTTGTAAAAGCTTGCATGGCGGCATAGGTGGGCTCGTAGTCCACGCGGCCCAGGTGGCGGATGTCGAAGTGCGCGCTATCCGACATGGCGGGCCTAGAGCACCACTTTGACCATCGGGTGGGTGGACAGCGTACGGTACAGCTCGTCCAGCTGCTCGCGGCTGGTGGCGGTGATGGTGATGGTCACGCCCAGGTATTTGCCGCCCTTGCTCTCGCGCAGCTCGATGGTGGCGGCGTCGAAACCGGGGTCAAAGGCCAGTGCCACCTGGGTGATGGCGTGAACCAGGCCGTCCACCTTTTCGCCCATCACCTTGATGGGAAACAGGGACGGGTATTCGATCAGGGATTCCTGGCGCGGGGCTGGCGGTGGGGTGGTGGACATGGTGAGGCAATCAAACGGGTTGCGGGGCGGGCGCGGCGCATTGCCGGGCCTTGGCCGCCTGGTAGGCGCCGTACAGCGCGTGGTACACCGGGCCGGGTACGCCGGGTACGCCGGGTACGCCGGGTACGCCGGTGCCGACGGGCTGACCGTCGAGCCGGGTGACGGGCAGCACCTCCTTGGTGGCGCTGGAGAGCAGCAGTTCGTCGGCGTGCAGCACATCGTCGCGGGCGATGCGGTGCAGGTGGAAGGGGATGCCGAGGTCGCGGCACAGGGCCTCGATCAGGCCGTAGCGGATGCCTTCGAGCACCAGGTTGTCGCGCGGCGGGCCGTAGACGGCACCATCCTTGACCACCCAGACGTTGCTGGAGGCGGCTTCGCTCAGGTAGCCGCTGCGAAACATCACGGTTTCGGTGGCCTCGGCGTCCACGCTGATCTGGCGGGCGAACACCGAGCCCAGCAAACTGGTGCTCTTGATATGGGCCTTCTCCCAGCGGAAGTCCTCGGCCGTCACGCAGGCCACGCCGCTCGCGCGCTGGGCCGCACTGGGCTGGCTCATGCGGTTGCTCATGGCAAACACGGTGGGCGTGATCTGCGCGGGCATGGCGTGGTCGCGCAGGGCCACGCCGCGGGTGATCTGGATGTACACCAGCTGGTCGGTGTTTTCGGGCCTAGCCCTCGTGGAATCTGCGTAGCGTGCTATCAAATTTGCAACAAGCTCGCGCCACTGCGCGTCGCTTAGCGGGTTGGGGACGCGCAATTCATCCAGACTGCGCTGCAGGCGCGCCAGGTGTTCGGGTAGGCAAAACGGTTGGCCGGCGTAGACCGGGACCACCTCGTAGATACCGTCGCCAAAGATGAAGCCCCGGTCCATGACGCTGATCCTGGCGTCGGGCAACAGGGTGTAGGCGCCGTTGAGGTAGCAGGGCAGGGCGGGCAGCTGGGACATGGGCAAATTATCGCCGTGCCCAAACGCGGCCCTGGCTCCAGGGGGCGCCACGGTACGCACAACTACGTGGTTGTGGGGGCATTGGCCGAGCGTTTCGGGTTTCTACGTATAATGGGGGGCTTTGTCGCAGTCGCTGCGCGTAACCGATCTGTAAACTGGCTGTAATTTCAGATGTCAATAATGGCGCTTGATCCTGTTCACAGATATGGCTTCGATGCAGATGAGCTCGAAGATCAGGATTTCAAGCCCCTGACCTCGCAAGAAGCGCAGGCTCTGCGCGAGCGGGAGCCGGCCCTGTCACCCTGGTGGGTGGTGGGTCTGCAGTGTCTGGCGGGCTTGGCGGTTGCCTTGGTTGCCTGGGGACTCTCGGGTAAGGCGGCGGCTTGGTCGGCAGCGTATGGGGCTTTGGCGGTCATCATTCCCGCGGCGCTGTTTGCGCGGGGTTTGATGAGTCAGTTCTCGTCCCTGAATGCGGCGACGGCAAGTTTCGGCTTCTTCGTGTGGGAAGCAGTCAAGCTGGCGGTGAGCGTGGCCATGATTGTGCTGGCCTCGCGCCTGGTGGCGGATTTGAGCTGGCCGGCCTTGTTGGCCGGCTTGTTTGTGACTTTGAAGATGTATTGGTTGGCGCTGCTCAAGCGCCCCAAGCCTGAACAGATTTGACAGTTTGAAAGAGTTGAAATATGTCCGCAGAAGAGCACGTCGCAGCAGCGCCAACGGCCAGTGAATACATCGTTCACCACCTGACCCACTGGCAAAACCACAAGATGAACGGTATTGTGGACTTCTCGGTCTTCAATATCGACTCCCTGTTCTTTTCCATCACCCTGGGTCTGCTGGGCTGCTTCCTGTTCTGGAAGGCCGCCAGCAAGGCCACCTCCGGCGTGCCCGGCCGCTTCCAGGCCGCCGTCGAAATTCTGATTGAAATGGTGGATCGCGAAGCCAAGGGCATCGTGCACAACGCCACCAGCCGCAAGCTCGTCGCCCCCCTGGCGCTGACCGTGTTTGTCTGGATCTTCCTGCTCAACGCCATGGACTTGCTGCCGCTGGACCTGCTACCCATGATCTGGCAAAAGGCTTCTGGTCACGAGCACGCCTTCCTGCGCGTCGTGCCCACTGCCGACCTGTCGGTCACCATGGGCATGTCGGTCTCCGTGCTGCTGGTCTGCCTGGTCTACAACGTCAAGATCAAGGGCGTTGGCGGTTGGGCCCATGAACTCGTTACAGCTCCCTTTGGTACCAGCAAGAATCCGGTGTTCTTCCTGATTCTGGCGGTCGTGAACCTTGCCATGCAGTTGATCGAATTTGTCGCCAAGACCGTGTCCCACGGCATGCGACTGTTCGGCAACATGTATGCGGGTGAGTTGGTGTTCATGCTGATTGCCCTTCTGGGTGGCGCTTGGGCATTGTCCTTTGAGCCCTCGGGCTTGATGTTGCTACTCTTGCACGTGGTGGCTGGTTGGGCGTGGGCGGTGTTCCACATCCTGATCATTACCCTGCAGGCTTTCGTGTTCATGATGCTGACGCTGGTGTACATCGGCCAGGCCCACGACGCGCATTGATTTCGGTTCGTTTGTTTTTGTTTTCTTTTTAGTTCTTTAAGGAGTCATCATGGAAGTCATTAGTTTTGTTGCACTGGCAGCTGGTTTGATCATCGGTCTGGGCGCCCTGGGTGCTTGTATCGGTATCGGCGTCATGGGCAGCAAATACCTGGAGTCCGCTGCACGTCAACCCGAACTCATGGGCGAACTGCAAACTAAGATGTTCCTGTTGGCTGGTCTGATCGACGCGGCCTTCATTATCGGTACCGGTATCGCCCTGTGGTTCGCCACGGCCAACCCCTTCCTGGCTCAACTCGCCGGCCTGGCCAAGTAAATCCGTCCGCAACGCCTCGTTGTTGAGGGAGAACTACTGTGAGCATTAATGGAACACTGGTGGCGCAAGCCATCGTCTTCGCATTGCTTGTTCTGTTCACGATGAAGTTCGTGTGGCCGCCTATCGCGGCCGCATTGGACGAGCGTGCCAGCAAGATTGCCGACGGACTGGCTGCGGCTGACAAGGCCAAGACCGAGCTCTCGTCCGCCAACAAGCGCGTCGAAGAAGAACTGGCCAAGTCGAAGACCGAAACCGCAGCCCGCCTGGCCGATGCCGAGCGTCGCGGTCAAGCGATCGTGGAAGAGGCCAAGGCCAAAGCCACCGAAGAGGCTAACAAGATCATCGCTGCTGCCAAGGCAGAAGCGGATCAGCAGACGGTCAAGGCACGTGAGGCACTGCGTGAGCAGGTGGCCGCACTGGCAGTCAAGGGCGCAGAGCAGATTCTCCGCAAGGAAGTCAATGCCGGCGTTCACGCTGACCTGCTGGGTCGTCTGAAGACGGAACTGTAAGAGGTCACCATGGCTGAACTTGCCACTATTGCCCGTCCGTACGCCGAAGCGCTGTTCAAGGCCTCGGCGGCCGACCTGTCGACGGCTGCTGTCTGGGTCGATGAACTGGGGGTGATTGCCGAAAACGCGCAATTGCAACAGTTTGCCGACAGCCCCAAGGTATCCGTCCAGCAGGTGTTCGACCTGATTGCATCGGTAGCCAAGTCGGCCCTGCCAGACCAGGCCAAGAACTTCCTGCGCACCGTGATCGAAAACGGCCGCCTGAGCGCCTTGCCAGAGATCGCCCACCAATTCCGCGCATTGAAGAATGCGCAGAGCGGGTCGTCTGATGCGGTGGTTTACAGCGCCTTCCCGATCGATGGGAATGCCCTGGCTGAAGTGGCCGCCATGCTCGAGAAACGCTTTGGTCGCAAGCTCAACCCCTCCGTTGTGCTGCAGCCCGAGTTGATCGGTGGCATTCGTGTGGTGGTTGGCGACGAGGTGCTTGACACCTCCGTCAAAGCCCGTCTGGAACAAATGAAAGTAGCCCTCACCGCTTGAGGCGCAAGCCCGGGGCGTTGGCCTAAATTAACGAAAGAAGGAAAGAGTCATGCAACTCAATCCCGCAGAAATTTCTGAACTGATCAAGAGCCGCATCGAAGGCTTGGCCGCGAGCAGCGATATCCGCAACCAGGGTACCGTGGTTTCCGTGACCGACGGTATTGTCCGCATCCACGGCCTGTCGGACGTGATGCAGGGCGAAATGCTCGAATTCCCCGCTGGCTCTGACGGCCTGCCTACCTTCGGTCTGGCCCTGAACCTGGAGCGCGACTCCGTCGGCGCCGTGATCTTGGGTGAGTACGAGCACATCTCCGAAGGCGACACCGTCAAGTGCACGGGCCGTATTCTGGAAGTGCCCGTCGGCCCCGAACTGATCGGCCGCGTGGTGAACGCCCTGGGCCAGCCCATCGACGGCAAGGGTCCCATCAACGCCAAGATGACCGACGTGATCGAAAAGGTCGCCCCTGGCGTGATCGCCCGTCAGTCCGTGGACCAGCCCATGCAGACCGGCCTGAAGTCCATCGACTCCATGGTGCCCGTCGGCCGTGGTCAGCGCGAGCTGATCATCGGCGACCGCCAGACCGGCAAGACCGCCGTCGCCATCGACACGATCATCAACCAGAAGGGTCAGAACATGACCTGTATCTACGTTGCGATCGGTCAAAAGGCCTCGTCCATCAAGAACGTGGTGCGCGCCCTGGAACAGGCTGGCGCCATGGAATACACCATCGTCGTGGCTGCTTCGGCTTCCGAATCCGCCGCCATGCAGTACGTGTCGGCCTACTCCGGCTGCACCATGGGCGAGTACTTCCGCGACCGCGGCCAAGATGCCCTGATCATCTATGACGATCTGTCCAAGCAGGCCGTGGCCTACCGCCAGGTTTCCCTGCTGCTGCGCCGTCCCCCAGGCCGCGAAGCCTACCCCGGCGACGTGTTCTATCTCCACAGCCGTCTGCTGGAGCGTGCCGCCCGCGTGAGCGCCGACTATGTCGAAGCCTTCACCAAGGGTGAAGTCAAGGGCCAGACCGGTTCGTTGACTGCGTTGCCGATCATCGAAACGCAAGCCGGCGACGTGTCCGCTTTCGTGCCGACCAACGTGATTTCCATCACCGACGGCCAGATCTTCCTGGAAACCTCGCTGTTCAACGCCGGTATCCGCCCCGCCATCAACGCCGGTATCTCGGTGTCCCGCGTGGGTTCCGCCGCCCAGACCAAGGTCGTCAAGGGCCAGTCCGGCGGTATCCGTAACGACTTGGCCCAGTACCGTGAATTGGCTGCCTTCGCGCAGTTCGCTTCCGATCTGGACGAAGCCACCCGCAAGCAGCTGGACCGTGGTGCCCGCGTGACTGAACTGCTGAAGCAGAAGCAGTACAGCCCCCTGCCCATCAGCATGATGAGCGCCTCGCTGTTCGCCGTGAACAAGGGCTTCATGGACGACGTGGACGTCAAGAAGGTTCTGTCCTTCGAGCACGGCCTGCACGCTCACCTGAAGGACAAGCACGCCGCTCTGTTGGCCAAGGTGGAAGCCACCAAGGCGCTGGACAAGGAGGCGGAAGCCGAATTGCTGTCCGCCGTGGAAGCCTTCAAGAAGACGTTTGCCTGATTCGCGCCGGTAAGAAACAACCGTCACGAATCTGTTTAAGCAAAAGAGGCAACTATGGCATCAGGCAAGGAACTACGCACCAAGATCAAATCGGTGGAAAACACCAAGAAGATCACCAAGGCCATGGAAATGATTTCCGTGTCCAAGATGCGTAAGGCGCAGGAGCGCATGCGCGCCGCGCGTCCTTACAGCGAAAAGGTTCGCAGCATCGCCGCCAATCTGGGGGAAGCCAATCCCGAGTACGTGCACGCCTTCATGAAGACCAACGACGCCAAGGCCGTTGGGATGATTGTGGTGTCCACGGACAAGGGCTTGTGCGGTGGTCTCAATACCAACCTGTTCCGTGCCGTGACCGGTAAGCTGCGTGATGCGCAAGCCGCCGGCAAGACGGCCGTAACCGTGGCGATTGGCAGCAAGGGGCAGGGCTTCCTCGGCCGTATTGGTGTCAAGGTGGCGTCTCAGGTCACGCACCTGGGTGACAAGCCACATCTGGACAAGCTCATCGGGCCGGTCAAGGTGCTGCTGGACGCCTACGTCAAGGGTGAAGTGAGCGCCGTTTACCTCTGCTACAACAAGTTTGTCAGCACGATGAAGCAGGAGCCCGTGGTTGAGCAACTGCTGCCCCTGTCCGCGCAGAAGATGCAGGAAGAGACCAAGGCCAGCGGCTCGCAACATGGATGGGACTACATCTATGAACCCGACGCCCAGACCGTGATCGACGAACTGCTGGTGCGCTACGCCGAGGCTCTGGTGTTCCAGGCCGTGGCGGAGAACATGGCATCGGAGCACGCCGCGCGTATGGTCGCCATGAAGGCTGCCACCGACAACGCGGGCAACGTCATCGCCGAACTCAAGCTGGTCTACAACAAAACGCGGCAGGCGGCAATTACGAAAGAGCTTTCGGAAATTGTGGCCGGTGCGGCAGCGGTCTAAACGAATTTATTTTTGGAGCAAACATAATGGCTCAAGCAAATGTGAACGCAGGCGTTCAGGGAAAGATTGTTCAGTGTATTGGCGCTGTGGTGGACGTCGAGTTCCCCCGCGACAAGATGCCCAAGGTCTATGACGCGCTCAAGATGGATGGCTCCGCCTTGACGTTGGAAGTGCAACAGCAGCTCGGCGACGGTATCGTGCGTACCATTGCGCTGGGTTCCTCCGACGGCCTGCGCCGCGGCATGATCGTCAAGAACACCGCCAACCCCATCACCGTGCCCGTGGGCAAGGCCACACTGGGCCGCATCATGGACGTGCTGGGCACGCCCATCGACGAGCGTGGTCCGGTTGACCAGACCCTCACCGCTTCCATCCACCGCAAGGCTCCCGCCTATGACGAGCTGAGCCCGTCGCAGGAACTGCTGGAAACCGGCATCAAGGTGATTGACCTGGTCTGCCCGTTCGCCAAGGGCGGTAAGGTCGGTTTGTTCGGTGGTGCCGGTGTGGGCAAGACCGTGAACATGATGGAGTTGATCAACAACATCGCCAAGGCGCACAGCGGTCTGTCCGTGTTTGCCGGCGTGGGTGAGCGTACCCGTGAAGGTAACGACTTCTACCACGAAATGTCCGACTCCAAGGTTGTGGTTCAAGAGAACCTGTCCGAGTCGAAAGTGGCCATGGTCTACGGTCAGATGAATGAGCCCCCGGGCAACCGTCTGCGCGTGGCCTTGACCGGTCTGACCATCGCCGAATCCTTCCGTGACGAAGGTCGTGACGTGCTGTTCTTCGTGGACAACATCTACCGCTACACCCTGGCCGGTACCGAAGTGTCCGCTCTGCTGGGTCGTATGCCTTCCGCCGTGGGCTACCAGCCGACGCTGGCCGAGGAAATGGGCCGCCTGCAAGAGCGTATTACCTCCACCAAGGTCGGCTCCATCACCTCCATCCAGGCCGTGTACGTGCCTGCCGATGACTTGACCGACCCGTCTCCCGCGACCACGTTTGCCCACTTGGACTCCACCGTGGTGCTGTCCCGTGACATCGCTTCGCTGGGTATCTACCCCGCTGTGGACCCGCTGGACTCCACCAGCCGCCAGCTCGACCCCCACGTCGTGGGTGAAGAGCACTACAACACGGCCCGCGCCGTGCAGGGCACGCTGCAGCGTTACCGCGAACTGCGCGACATCATTGCCATCATGGGCATGGACGACCTGGCTCCCGAGGACAAGCTGGCCGTGGCCCGCGCTCGTAAGATCCAGCGTTTCCTGTCCCAGCCGTTCCACGTGGCTGAAGTGTTTACCGGTTCCCCCGGCAAGTACGTGCCCCTGTCCGAAACCATCCGTGGTTTCAAGATGATCGTGAACGGTGAATGCGATCACCTGCCCGAGCAGGCCTTCTACATGGTCGGCACCATTGACGAAGCGTTCGAAAAAGCCAAGAAAATTTGATGACATTGTGGGTCGGACCACTGGCGTAGCCATGTGCGCTGACCCCAACTGATTAGGAATCACATGAACACTATTCACGTTGATGTTGTCAGTGCCGAGGAATCCATCTTCTCGGGCGAGGCCAAGTTCGTGGCCCTGCCCGGTGAAGCCGGTGAACTGGGCATTTACCCCCGCCACACGCCCTTGATCACCCGCATCAAGGCCGGTTCTGTTCGCATCGAGAAGGTCGATGGCAGCGAAGAGTTCGTCTTTGTCGCCGGCGGCATTCTGGAAGTGCAGCCCAACTGCGTGACCGTCATGTCCGACACCGCCATTCGTGGCAAGGATCTGGACGATGAGAAGGCCAACGCCGCCAAGGCCGCCGCCGAAGAGGCCATCAAGAATGCCAAGAGCGAGATCGACCTCGCCCGCGCGACCTCGGAGCTGGCCATCATGGCCGCCCAGATCGCGGCGCTACGCAAGTACCGCCAAAAGAAGTAAGACGCCTTTGCACCGCGCGCAAAACCACCTTCGGGTGGTTTTGTTTTTTGTGCGCCGCGTGACGCCGTACGCTCAGACCAGGGTGGGTTGGTCGGGCAGTTCGTTTGGGCGCGCCTGGTCTGGTGCCAGGGGGAAGTGGGCCTGCAGCACGGTGGAGACTTCGGTGATAGCGGTGGCTAAACCGTCCTCAAAACGGCCCTCGCGCAGGGCCCCGCTCAGCCGCCCCACCATGGCGTGCCATTCGGCCGGGGTGACGCAGGCATTCAGCCCCCGATCCGCCACCAGGTCAATGCTGCGTTCGGCCAGCAACAGGTAGATCAGCACGCCGTTGTTGTGCTCCGTGTCCCAGACCCTCAGCTTGCCGAACTGGGTGAGCGCGCGTTGGCGCGCAATGGTGCGCACAGGGCCCGGACGAAGCAGGTAGCTGTTGGGCAGGCCGGCTTCGATGCAGACGCGAATCTCGCCGGTGTGCCCGGCCTCGCCAGCGGCGACCCGTTCCTTAAGTCGCCGCAGCATGGCCGGGTCCACGATGCGGTGGGCGTCTTCCATCCAGCGGTGGCGCACCAGGCGCTTGAGTCGCTCCCACATCACCAGTCTCCCGAGGCGCCGCCGCCCCCAAAGTCGCCACCACCACCGGAGCTGAAGCCGCCGCCGCCGGAACTGCTGCCCGAACTCCAGCCGCCACCGCCCGAGCCCGAACTGGTGAAGCCTCCGCCGCGTCCGCCGCGCGCCAGACTGCTGATCAAGGTGAACAGGGCCGCGACGACGCCGGCTACGACACCGACTGCGAGGCTGGAAGTCGCCATCTGCACCAGCCAGCCCACCAAGCCGCCGGTGGCCAGGGACCCCAGCTTGTTGCCCAGAAAGGCGCGTGCCAGGCGCCCGCCCAGCACCACGCCAAAGAACAAGAACACCAACAGGTTCTGCCATTGGAAGAGGTCGCTACTGCCGCTGCCGCCTGGAGCGCTGGTCGTGGCCGGCGCGGGCAGGTTTTCGCCCCGGATCAGGGCCAGAATCTGGTCCACCCCGGCGTCGATACCGCCAGCGTAGTCATTCTGTTTGAAGCGCGGCGTGATGGCGTCGTCGATGATCTGCTTGGCCGCCAGGTCGGGGATGGCGCCCTCCAGCGTCTTGGCCACCTCGATGCGCAGCTTGCGGTCGTTCTTGGCGACGATGAGCAGGAGGCCGTCACCAATGCCTTTGCGTCCGATCTTCCAGGCATTGGCCACGCGGTTGGCGTAGCTGGCAATGTCTTCCGGCTGCGTGCTGGCCACCACCAGCACCACCACCTGCGCGCCGTGGCTGGACTCAAAGCCCGCCAGCTTGGTTTCCAATGCCTGCTGGGCCGGACCGCCCAGCGTGGCGGTCTGGTCGACCACATGGCCGCTGAGTGCGGGCACGGGCTGGACGTCCTGGGCGCAGGCGCTGCCGGCCAGCAGCAGGCCCAGCACCAGTGCGACCAGCCAGCGCGTCAGCATCATGCGGAGCCCGCCAGGCTACTTCTTGTTGAAATCGACCACCGGCGGCGCGCTGATGGCGGCCTCGTTCTGCACGGTGAAGGCCGGTTTGGGCTGGTAGCTGAAGACCATGGCGGTCAGGTTGCTGGGAAAGCTGCGGGCCAGCACGTTGTACGCCTGCACGGCCTGGATGTAACGGTTGCGCGCCACGGTGATGCGGTTCTCGGTGCCCTCCAACTGCACCCGCAGGTCGCTGAAGCCTTTGTTGGCCTTGAGTTCCGGGTAGCGTTCGCTCACCACCATCAGGCGGCTGAGCGCGCCGCCCAGCTCGCCCTGCGCGGCCTGGAATTTCTGGAAGGCCTCGGGGTTGTTCAGGGTCTCGGGTGTCACCTGCATGGAGGTGGCCTTGGCGCGGGCCTCCACCACCTTGGTCAGGGTTTCCTGCTCGAAGTTGGCCTCACCCTTGACCGTGGCCACGATGTTGGGCACCAGATCGGCACGGCGTTGGTACTGGTTCAGCACCTCGCTCCAGGCGGACTTGGTCTGCTCGTCCAGCCGTTGAAAGTCGTTGTATCCACAGCCCGACAGCGCCAGCGCCGCCCAAACCGCCACCACCCATGCTTTTTTCATGCGATGCCCTCCAAGCGAATGAACCGAGGGTACAGCATACAGGGGAGCTGCCGGGAAGGGAATCCAAGGCGACGGCGGCTGTGGGATAAACGCGGCACAATGGCGCATTCCAGTCCTTCCCCAGTCCCCATGCCCAAAGCCCGCGCGCTTGCGGCCGCCTTCGGCGGCACACCCGATGAGGTGGAGACCTCGTTCTACGAGGCGCTGCAGGCCGCGGACATCGAAAAGCTGATGGCCTGCTGGGCCGAGGACGACGACATCGTCTGCATCCACCCTGGCGGGCCGCGCGTGGTGGGGGCCGGTGCGATCCGCGCAGCGTTCGACGCCATCTTTGGCCACGAAGGCTCCATCCACGTCCATGCCGAGGCCATCCGCCGCCTGGATACGATGGGCAGCGCCGTCCACCACGTGCTGGAGCGCATTGAGGTGATGACCAGCGAGGGCCCGGTGCAGGCCTATGTGCTGGCCACCAACGTCTACCACCACACGCCGCAGGGCTGGCGCCTGGTGGCCCACCACGCCAGCCCCGGTACCCAGGACGAGGTGCCCGAGATCAACCAGGCACCCCAGGTTTTGCATTGAGGGAAAAGCCATGCCAGCCCTCGTCGATACTGCATAGGCAGCTATGAATTACATAGCGCCCCGTTGGTTGCCCGGCGGCAACCTGCAGACCATCTGGCCGGCCTTGTATGCGCGCCCGGTGCTCGGCACGCCCCCGCGCTACCGCCGCGCGCGCTGGACCACGCCGGACGGCGACTTCATCGACGTCGATTTTCTAGAGGACGTGGAACACGGCGCCCGGCCGCTCCTGGTGTTGTTTCATGGCCTGGAAGGCTCATCCGCCAGCCACTATGCCCTGGCCTTTGCCGACTTTGCGCGCGCGCACGACCTGGCCTACGCGGTGCCGCACTTCCGGGGCTGCAGTGGCGAGCTCAACCTGGCGCCGCGCGCCTACCACTCCGGCGACTTTGCCGAGATCGGCTGGATTCTGGAGCGCTTCCGCCGCGAGCATGCCGGCCCCATCGTGGCGGTGGGGGTTTCGCTGGGTGGCAATGCCTTGTTGCGCTGGGCGCAGGAGGCCGGGGATACGGCCGCGCAGACCGCCAGTGCCGTGGCGGCCGTCAGCTCGCCCATCGACCTGGCTGCTGGCGGCAACGCCATCGGGCGCGGCTTCAACCGGCTGGTCTACACCCGCATGTTCCTGCGCACCATGAAGCCCAAGGCTCTGCGCAAGCTGGCCCAGCACCCGGGCCTGTTCGACCGTGAGGCGCTACTGCGCGCGGCCGACCTGTACGCCTTCGACAACGTCTTCACCGCCCCGCTGCACGGTTTTCGCAATACGGACGACTACTGGCAGCGCGCCTCGGCCAAGCCGCACCTGCGCCAGATCCGCATTCCGGCGCTGGTGGTCAACGCCCGCAACGACCCCTTCGTGCCTGCCGCCTGCCTGCCCTCGCACGCCGAGGCCGGCAGCCACGTCACACTCTGGCAGCCCGCGCACGGCGGCCACGTCGGCTTCGCCCAGGGACGCTTGCCCGGCCATGTGCGCTCCATGCCCGACGCCGTCGGTGGCTGGCTACTGCACCACCTGCCAACCTCCAAGGAGCCCGGTCATGGATGACATCGTGAAACAGGCCATGGCCAAATGGCCCAACGTGCCCGACTGCTACGGCTGGCTCGGCCTGGATGCGCGTGGCGACTGGTACATGCGCGACGACCGGGTGCAGGCCCTGGGCGGCTTCGCCAGTGGCGTGCCCGGTGCCAAGGGCTCGCGCCTGCGCCACGACAAGCTGGTCGCCTTCATCCAGCGTAACTACCAGGCCGACGACCAGGGCCGTTGGTTCTTCCAGAACGGCCCCCAGCGGGTCTTTGTGGAACTGGAGGCCACGCCCTGGGTCTGGCGCGTGCAGGCCGACTACGCGGTGCTGGCCCACACCGGCGCGGCCACCACCTGCAGCACCGCCCTGGTGGACGAGCACGGCTGGCTGTACCTGGAAACGCCCCTGGGGCTGGGCCTGGTTCACACCCAGGACATGGACCTGGCGGCCCAGGCTCTGGAGGCGGGCCACTGGGCGCAGCAGGCCGTGCTGCGCGCCGATCTGGCGGGCCGTTACGGTTTCGTCGCCAGCCCGGCGCAATCACAATTGCTACATAAAACATAGCGTTTCGCACTTATTCCACGGGGGCTGGCGGTGAATTTGCCGATGCGCCAGACGTAAAAAAGCCGGCACAGGGCCGGCTGATTCGGTGAGAGTGCGCGCTGCTTACTTGGCGGCAGCGGGTTGGACCGGCTCGGGGAACTTGGCGCCACCGGCATTGGCCATATAGGTTATGGCACGGGCGATCTCGAAGTCGGCGTAATCGCCGCCACCTTGGGCCGGCATGGCATTCTTGCCCTTGAGGGCGGAATTCAGCAGGGAGTCAAATCCGGTCTTGATGCGCGGAGCCCAGGCGGCAGCGTCGCCAAACTTGGGCGCGCCGACCAAGCCAGCGGTGTGGCAGGCCGTGCAGACGGCGCCGAATACCTGTTCGCCGGTGCGCATGGCGCGGTTGGCGTCGCGGATCTCCACACGGCCCACTTTCTGGATGCGGGCGGTCACGGCCTGTTCCAGATCCACCGCGCCAGCAGCCGGCTTGTTGGCCGAGGTCACGAAATAGACGATGCCGATGATCAAAAAGACCGGCACCACAAATGACAGAAATACCGCCTGCAGCAATTGCTTGGGGGTCTTGATGGGGCCGGTATGGACCTCTTCGTGGCCGGAGGTATTGATGTCGCTCATGGAATCCTCAAATAGTCAGGGCGGACGCTAAAAGAAGCCGGAATTATAGCGATCCACCCCTGCCGAGTCGTTGTGTAAATGCCACCACCGAGGCGGCTCGCCGTCGAGACACGCCGCTTACAATGGAGGCCTTAGCCTGACCACCCCAGCGCGCACCCGGCAACCCCGGCGCGGCTCTGTCCAACTTGAACTTCCTTTTCGTTTCATGCTGAGTGCACACGGTCTGACCTGCGTGCGTGGTGATCGGCGCCTGTTTGCCCAGTTGGACCTGGGGGTGAGTCCGGGCGAGTGGTTGCATGTGCGTGGCGAAAACGGCGCCGGCAAGACCAGCCTGTTGCGCTTGCTGGCCGGCCTGTCTCAGCCGGCGGAAGGCGAGATCCGCTGGTGCGGGCAGCCCATCAAAGCCTCCGATTCCACCTACCGCCAGAACCTGCTGTTTTTCGGCCACCACGGCGCCCTCAAGGAAGACCTCACCGCCCTGGAGAACCTGGGCTTTTCCGCGGCCATGGACGGCGCGACCTTTGCAGAGGCCGAGGCGCTGAAGGCGCTCTACCAGTTCGGCCTGAAGGGGCGCGAGGAGTTGCCGGTGCGTGTGCTCTCCGCTGGCCAGAAGCGCCGCGTCATGCTGGCCCGACTGGCCTTGCGCAAGGCGCCTTTGTGGGTGCTGGACGAGCCTTTTACCGCATTGGACGTAAAGGCGGTTGACCTGCTGTCGCGGTTGATCACCGACCACGTGGCCGGCGGCGGCATGGCCGTGCTCACCAGCCACCAGACCATGCCCATCCCGGGCGGACGGGTGGTGCAGTTATGAATGCGTTGCTGGCCGTCATGCGGCGCGACCTGCTCATGGTCATGCGCCGCAAGAGCGAGGTGCTGACCGCGCTGTTCTTCTTCGTCATCGTCAGCAGCCTGTTCCCGTTGGGCATCGGCCCGGAGCCCGTGTTGCTGCGCAAGATCGCACCGGGCGTGCTGTGGGTCGGCGCCCTGCTGGCCACCATGCTGGGCCTGCAGCGCATGTTCGCCGCCGACCATGCCGACGGCACGCTGGAGCAGATGGCCATCTCGCCCACGCCGCTGGTCGTGCTGGTGCTGGGCAAGGTCTTGGCGCACTGGCTGGTGAGCGGCTTGCCGCTGGTGCTGATCGCGCCGGTGCTGGGCCTGCAGTTCGACCTGGATACGGAGGCCCTGGGGGTGCTGATGCTGGCCCTGCTGCTGGGCACGCCGCTGCTGTCGCTGATCGGCGCCATCGGGGCGGCGCTTACCTTGGGCGTGCGCGGCGGCGGCGTGTTGCTGAGCCTGCTGGTATTGCCCCTGTATGTGCCGGCGCTCATTTTTGGGGCGGGTGCGGTAGAGTCGCACATTTCGGGCCTGGGGGCCGGTGGCCACCTCTCCCTGCTGGCTGCCTTGCTGACGTTGGCCGCGTTTTTTGCGCCGTGGGCCGCCACGGCCGCCTTGAGGATTGCATTGGAATGAGCAACCGTTTGATCAACTGGTTCAAATTCGCCAGCCCGGCGACCTTCTACCCCCTGGCGGGCAAGATGATTCCGCTGTTCTGGACCCTGGCGGCGGCCTTTGGCGCGGTTGGCCTGTGGCTGAGCTTCTTTGTCGCGCCCACCGACGCCACGCAGGGCGAGGGCTACCGCATCATCTTCATCCATGTGCCCACCTCCTGGATGTCCATGTTCATTTACATGGTCATGGCCGGCTGGGCGGCCATGGGGCTGTCGCTCAATGCGCGCCTGTCCAGCATGATGGCGCAGGCGCTGGCGCCCACCGGCGCGCTGATGGCGTTTTTGTCGCTGTGGACCGGCGCCTTCTGGGGCAAGCCCATGTGGGGCACCTGGTGGGTGTGGGACGCGCGGCTGACCTCCGAACTGATTTTGTTCTTCCTGTACCTGGGCTTCATGGCGCTGCAGGCCTCCATCGACGACCCTCGCCGCGCCGACAAGGCGGGGGCCATCGTGGCCCTGGTGGGGGTGGTCAACGTGCCCATCATCTATTTCTCGGTCAAATGGTGGAACACCCTGCACCAGGGGGCCTCGGTGTCCATCAACAAGTCGCCCGCCATGGTCACCACCATGCTGTGGGGCATGCTGCTGATGGCCCTGTGTTTGTGGATGTACTCCATCGCCATGGCCCTGACCCGGGTGCGGGCCATCATCCTGGAGCGCGAGTCGCATACCGACTGGGTCAAGCAGTTGAATGAGGTGAAGGCATGAACTGGAACTCTCCGGCGGAGTTTTTCGCCATGGGCGGCTATGGCCTGTATGTCTGGGGCAGCTTCGGCATCTGCGCCCTGGCCTTTGTGGCGGAACCTTTTTTGATTGGCAGGCGTCATAAAGAGATTGTGCGGACCCTGCGCCGTCAGGTCGTGGCCGAAAAACTGGAAATGGAAAACACGTGAAACGTTGGAAAAAACGCGCGGCCATCATCGGTGGCGGGCTGGTGGCGGTGGGCATTGCCGCGGCGCTGGTGCTCAACGCCCTCAATAGCAATATCGCCCTATACGTCACGCCCAGCGAGGTGTTTGCCGGCAAGGCGCCCAAATCGCAGGCCTTCCGCATTGGCGGCCTGGTCAAGGAAGGCTCCCTGCGCCGGGACAACCTGACCGTGCACTTCGTCGTCACCGACATGGTGAAAGACATCCCCGTGGCCTACACCGGCATCCTGCCGGACCTGTTCAAGGAAGGCAAGGGCGCGGTGGTGCAGGTCAAACAGGCCGAGAGCGGTGAGTACGTGGCCACCGAGGTGCTGGCCAAGCACGACGAGAACTACATGCCGCCCGAGGCCAAGGACGCGCTGGACAAGGCCCAGAAATCACAAGGGGCAAACAAATCATGACACCCGAACTCGGACACTTCGCCCTGATCCTGGCCCTGTGCGTCTCGTTGGTGCAGGGGACCTTGCCGCTGCTGGGGGCGCAATACGCGCGGCGCGAATGGATCGTGCTGGCACGCCCGGCTGCGCAGGCGACCTTTTTGCTGATGCTGGCTTCGTTCGGCGCGCTGGCCTGGAGCTTCTACGCCAACGACTTTTCCGTGCAGTACGTGGCCGAGCACTCCAATTCGCAGTTGCCCACCGTCTACCGCTTCGGCGCGGTGTGGGGCGGGCACGAGGGCTCTTTGCTGCTGTGGGTGTTCATGCTCTCGGGCTGGTCGGTGGCCGTGGCTTTCTTCTCCCGCACGCTGGATGAGACCATGGTGGCGCGGGTGATTGCCGTGCTGGGCCTGGTCATGACCGGCTTGTTGCTGTTCATCCTGTTCACATCCAACCCCTTCAACCGGTTGATCCCGGCCGCCGAGAATGGCCGCGACCTGAACCCGCTGCTGCAGGATCCCGGCTTGGTGTTCCACCCACCCATGCTGTACATGGGTTATGTGGGCTTTGCCGTGGCCTTTGCCTTTGCCATCGCCGCCTTGCTGTCCGGCCGCCTGGATGCTGCCTGGGCACGCTGGTCGCGCCCCTGGACCACCGGTGCCTGGATCTTTCTGACCCTGGGCATCGCCCTGGGTTCCTGGTGGGCCTATTACGAACTGGGTTGGGGCGGCTGGTGGTTCTGGGACCCGGTGGAGAACGCCTCCTTCATGCCCTGGCTGCTGGGTACGGCACTGCTGCACTCGCTGGCGGTGACGGAAAAGCGCGGCAGCTTCAAGAGCTGGACCGTGCTGCTGGCCATCGGCGCCTTCTCGCTGTCGCTGCTGGGTACCTTCCTAGTGCGCTCCGGTGTGCTGACATCCGTCCACGCCTTTGCGACCGATCCGCGACGCGGCATTTTCATTCTGATCCTGCTGGTCTTGGTGGTGGGCGCATCGCTGACCCTGTTTGCCTGGCGCGCGCCCAAGGTGGCTTTGGGGGGGGCGTTCGGCCTGATTTCGCGTGAGTCCATGCTGCTGACCGGCAATGTGCTGCTGGTGGTGGCCTGTGCTTCTGTGCTGCTGGGCACGCTGTACCCGCTGATCATCGACGCGCTCAAGCTGGGCAAGATTTCGGTCGGTCCACCCTATTTCAATGCCGTGTTTGTGCCGGTCATGACGCCGGTGTTGTTCCTGCTGGCGGCCGTTCCGTTGGCGCGCTGGAAGCACACCGACATCAAGGAAATTGCCTTGCGCATGTGGATTCCCGGTGCATTGGCCCTCATCGCCGGTGCGCTGGTGCCGATCGCCATGGGTGGTTGGACGGTGCTGACCGGGCTGGGCGTGGCCTTGTCGATCTGGGTGGCCGCGTCCGGCGTCATCCAGGTGGTTCGCCGCGTGCGCAGCAGCATGCCGCCGGCATCGTTCTGGGCCATGCACCTGGGTCACTTTGGCGTAGCCGTGTTCGTGTTCGGCGTGACCATGGTGGGTGGCTACCAGGAAGAGCAGGATGTGCGCATGGAGCCGGGCGACACGGTGAGCGTGGGCGGCTACCAATTCAAGATGATCGAGGTGAAGGACGTGCCTGGCCCCAACTACAGTGCCGCGCAGGGTGCCTTCGAGGTCTCGCGCAATGGCAAGGTGAGCCAGGTCCTGCAGCCTGAGAAGCGCAACTATTTCTCCTCCACCATGCCCATGACCGAGGCCGCCATCGACGCCGGCTTCACCCGTGACGTGTATGTGTCGCTGGGTGAGCCGCTGGAAGGCAAGGCCTGGGCGGTGCGGGTTTACTACAAGCCCTTTGTGGATTGGATCTGGGGTGGCTGCCTGTTGATGGCGCTGGGCGGTGTTTTTGCCATCACGGACCGTCGCTACCGTCTGCGCGTCAAGGCTGCGAGCACCGTGCCGACCGAAGTCGCCGCAGGGTTGAAAGGAGCCACACCATGAAAGCGAAATTTCTGATTCCGCTGGGGCTGTTTGTGGTCCTGGTGGGCTTCCTGGCCGTGGGGCTGGGGCTGGACCCGCGTGAGGTGCCGTCGCCGCTGGTGAACAAGCCGGCGCCCCTGTTCAAGCTGACCCAGTTGGAACAGCCGGAATTGGCATTTGCACCGGAAGAGCTCAAGGGCAAGGTCTGGCTGTTCAATGTGTGGGCGTCGTGGTGCGTGGCCTGCCGCCAGGAGCATCCGGTGCTGATGGAGTTTTCCCGTTCCAAGAACATTCCTGTCATTGGCCTGGACTACAAAGACCAGCGCAAGGATGCCATGGGCGTTCTGCGCCGTGCCGGCAATCCCTACGATTTGACGGCGTTCGACGGCGATGGGCGCGTGGGCATTGATTACGGTGTCTACGGCGTGCCGGAGAGCTACTTGATCGACAAGGCAGGCGTCATCCGCTACAAGCACATCGGCCCCATCACGGCAGAAGATTTGCAAAAGAAGATCATTCCCCTCATCAACGAGCTGAACAAATCGTGAAGTACCTGTACGCATTGGCACTCGCGCTGCTGTGCTGCGGCACGGCAGGGGCCAAGGAAGCCACCCTGCTGGCGGATGACCCCGTGGTGGAGCAGCGGTTGATCGCTATTTCCGAAGAGCTTCGCTGCCTGGTCTGCCAGAACGAGTCGCTGGCTGGTTCGCGCGCGGACCTTGCACAGGACCTGCGCCGCGAATTGCGCGGCCTGATCAAGCAGGGTAAGACCGATGCCGAAATCAAGGAGTTCCTGGTCAGCCGCTACGGCGACTTTGTGCTCTACCGTCCGCCCGTCAAGCCCACAACCTGGTTACTGTGGGCTGGTCCCTTTGGCCTGATGGCCGTGGGAGTGGTGGCGTTATTCATGTACCTGCGCAGGCGCAATGCCGCCATTGCGCCCGATGAATTGACCGATGAAGAGCGCCAGCGCGTGCAAGCGCTGCTTCAGGAAGGCGAGAAATGATGGGATTGTGGATTGCCGGCGCTCTGGCGACGGTGTTGGTGCTGGCTCTGCTGTTCCGGCCCTTTTTACTCAAATCCAGCGGTAGCGGTATTTCGCGGCGCCAGCTGAATGCGGCGATCTACCGCGACCAACTGGCGCGGCTGGAACGCGACCGCGTGGACAACATGCTGGCCGAGGCCGACTATGCCCAGGCCCGGGACGAATTGCAGCGCCGCGTGATCGAGGATACGCGCGACGAAGACGCCACTGTCACTGCCCGCGCACCGCGCAAGACCATGCTGGCGGTCGGGCTGGCCTTGCCCGCCGTGGCCCTTGGCCTGTATGTATTGCTGGGCAACCCCGGCGCTGTGCTGGAGCCCAGCGGCCCGCAGCACCAGGTCACGCCACAGGACATGGAGCGTTTGGTGGCGGGCCTGGCACAGAAGTTGGAGCAGGACCCGAGCAACCTGCAGGGCTGGGCCATGCTGGCGCGTTCGTACAAGATGCTGGGGCGCAACATGGAGGCCGAATTGGCCTTCGAGCGGGCAGGTTCCTACCTGGACAACGACGCCCAACTTCTGGCCGTCTATGCCGATCTGGCCGCCACCAATGCCAATGGCAATTTCGCCGGCAAGCCAACCCAGCTCATCCAAAAGGCGCTGAAGGTCGACCCCGAGAATCCCATGGCCCTGTGGTTGGCGGGGACGGCCGCATTCCGGGCCCAGCAATACGACGCTGCCATCCGCATCTGGGAGCGCCTGATGCAACAGTTGGAGCCCGACTCGGAAGATGCCACCATGCTGCAGGAATCCATCGGCGCGGCTTACGCGGCCTTGGGCAAGTCCGCGCCCAAGGCTAGCTCCGCCGGCAAGGCTTCCGCTGCGCCGGCGCCCGCCACCGGTGCCAGCGTCAGCGGTAAGGTGGATCTGGCACCGGCCTTGAAGAGCAAGGCCGCACCCGGCGACACCGTGATGGTCATCGCACGCGCGCCGGGCAGTCGTATGCCGGTGGCCGTGGTGCGGGCACGGGTCTCCGACCTGCCCCTGGCCTTCACTCTGGATGATTCCCTGGCCATGAGCCCGCAGGCGCGCATCTCCCAGGCCAGCCAGGTAGATGTGGAGGCGCGCATCTCCAAATCCGGCATGGCGCAACCGGAGCCGGGCGATCTGATGTCCGCGGTACAAACCGTCAAAGTTGGTGCCACCGGCGTTACGCTGCAGGTCAACGCCGTGCGACCCTGACACGGTATGCGCCGCTTGCCAAGTCTGCATCGGCCGGCGTTTGCCCTGGTTGTGGTTCTGCTGACTCTCGGGGCCAGTCCGGCGACTGCCCGCACGCCGGGTGAGGTGCCGATAGGCGCCGTGTTGCGCGACGCCCAGATGGATGCGCTAATCGGACCCAGCCGAAAGCTCGCGGACTTTCGCAACAAGCCTTTGCTCATCAATGTGTGGGCCAGTTGGTGTGGACCCTGTCGGGATGAGATGGGCTCTTTGGAGCGATTGGCGCGTCGCTATGGCGGCAAACAGGTTCAAGTCATCGGCATCTCCACGGATGACTACCGAGACCGTGCCAACAGATTCCTGCAGGCGTACAAGATCACCTTCCCCAACTACATCGACCACGCGCTCTTGCTGGAGAACATGCTGGGTGCGGACCACCTGCCGCTCACCTTGCTGGTTGATGCGCAGGGTAAGGTGCTGGGCAAGTACTACGGCTCGCGCGAGTGGGACAGCCCCGAAGCGGTGAAGCTGATCACTACCAGCTTCAAACTTTCACTCTGACGAAATTCGCGCCGTGGCGCGAAGGATGTGCGAAAATGCTAGCTGTTGCTTGCAACGTGCGACTGTAGCTCAGTGGATAGAGTATCGGCCTCCGAAGCCGAGGGTCGTGGGTTCGATCCCCGCCAGTCGCGCCACACATTCTGCACCACACTTCCCTGTCTGAAATTTATGCGGTCAATGGCCGCATACAAGGCCGGATTAGTGCTTTACTAAGAATTCACTACGGGACTTGCCTTCGGCTTCCAGGGCGCGCAACCACAAGGGTGTGCTGCCGCGACCACTCCAGGCCTCGCCGTTAGGGCCACGGTACTTGACAGGGGGCGACTTGCGAACCTTGTGTGCCGGTGCCGCTGCAACGACGGCCTTGGGCTTGCGGCCGCGCTTGGGCGCAGCATCACGGGAAACTACGTCGGTCGCGTTTGCATAGGCGTGCGAGGCAGCAGTCTTGGCATGGCCCAACAACACGGTATTGGCAGGCGACGACAACTCCATTGACTTGGCGTAGATCGCCTTGAGGCTGTTTTCAATGGCCCGCATCTCTTTGCTCAAAACCGCTAAGGCTTGCAGGTCCTTGAAGGCATTGACACCGTCACCGGAAATCAAAACGTCAGCACCCATGTTGAGCACGTACTCCTTCTGCTCAACCACGGATTTGGCGATGGCGGCGTTGGCTTCGAATAAAGCCTGACCGGCCTTTTGAATGGCTTGTGAGGTACGGGTGCGCAACGACATTGGGTGGACCTTTAATGGTTCTTGAAGGTTTGATTTTATCGGGCAGCTTAATCGTGAGTTCCCACGCTCTCCAAAAACTGCTTCCATCAACAGCGCTGATAGGGGCTTTGAACAGGCTGGACAATGCCGTCGGATCGTCATCATGCGCAACAGACTGGAATATAGAAGGTATTCACCGTGACCCCTGCCCAACAAGAACTGCACGAGAAGATACAGTGGCTGCGCCCCTATACGCGTGCGGCAGCATCCTTTTCTATGTCCACGCAAGGGTGGCTACCGGCACCAGTTCGCAATCTGCCATTGAAGGTGATCAAGCACATCATTGCCGGCTATCAACGCAAGATAGGCTCGGGGTGCAACGGCTGCGACTGAAGCGAACTTTTTTGTCTGCGACAAGTGGACTGTTCGCCGTTCAACGACCCGCAATAAAAAAGGGGGCGATTGCTCGCCCCCTCCAGGTCTCACCACCTGTAATTACTTGGCTGCAGGTTCGGTAGTGGTCTTCTCGGCGGCCTTCTTGGCAGCATGCTTCACGTGCTTGACCTTCTTGGCTGCGGGCTTGGCAGCGGCATCCGTGGTTGCTGCCGGCGTAGCCGGTGTAGCGACCGTTGCAGTGGCTGCAGCAGGGGCCGTGGGCTTGGCGGCAGTCGCAGGAGTCTGTGCGAAAGACACAGCAGCCACACCCACCAGAACGGTACCTGCAATCAGGGACTTGATATTCAACATGATGACGATTCACTCACTAACGTGAGTCGCAAAAGCTCCGACTCTTCTGAGCGGTCCAGCAATGCGCCGGACTCGACACTACAACGAGGCCTGCAACTCAGTGGATGACGCCTTTACACTCATTTACACAGGGGTGGCAGTGTGCGCGAACAGTGCCTCAGGTCCGTTGTGCAACCCAACGCGAGATCTGCGGGCCGAACAAAAACACCAGCACAAATCGACCTAACTGCATAGCCATCACAAATCCGGCATCCACCGTCGCCGCATGCGCAGCAATGATCGCTACAGAGTCTGCGCCGCCAGGACTGGTCGCCAAATAGGCGGTCAAAGGATCGAAGTGCCCGATGACAACCAGCAGTGTGGCCATGGCAGCGCCCAGCAGCACCAGGGCCGCAATGGACATCAGAACCCGCGGCAGAGCCTTCCATGCGTGGGCCAACGTTGCCGGTGTGTAGCGCAAGCCAATCGTCCATCCGATCAGCATGTAGGCCGCTGCCAGTACCAAGGGTGGCAATTCGATGATCAACCAGCCAAATGCCTGCAGTGCCACTCCGCCGATCAGAGGCAAAAGCATGGCTCCGGTCGAGAGCCGTGCGAAGTGGGATATGACCATACCCGAGACGACCAGTGCAATGGTCTTGAAGACATCGACATAGCTGAGAACCGTGAACCATTCTGAGGAAGCTGCCCCGGCAGTCACATCGCCGATCCAGATTCGGGTCACCAGGGCTGCAATGCACGTCACGATGACGACGCGGGAGTATTGCATGAAGGCCACAAGGCGGCCATCTGCTCCGTACGCATCCGACATCAGGACCATGGCGGAAGCGGCACCGGGTGCCAGACCCCAGACGGCCGTTGTACCCGGTAAGACCTGATGGCGTGCCAGCCACCACCCGAGTCCCGCACTGGCACCCATCACCAATGCGGCGAAACCCAAGAGAAGTGGCCAGTCGCCGGCAACCCGTGCCAACATGGAGGGATGCAGGCTCTGGGCCATCAAGCATCCGACGAGTCCCTGCGAGAAAAGAAAGGGTTGCTTGGGTACACGGATACTGAAGCTGCGACTCGACGTCAGGATCCCCGCGCCCATGCTCGCCAGCAGAAGGGCCGCCGGCATGTGCATCCATGCCATGACGGCGTACAGACCCATGCTCAACGCCGTGAGGATCGCCCATTGTGTTGCTTGGTTGTGCCAGGAGGTTGAAAGTGACATCTGCCAACTGTGCCATAGGCTACGTGGCTGTGGCGCGACCCGCTGATTCCAGGGTGAATGTTCCAGTCTACGCCCGCTATCAGCTTCGCTGGCAGAGATATGCGTCTACAAATACCCCGTCCTCGCCCTTGCAATTGGGGCGCAGGGGCCTATAGTCGTTTCAAGGGGAAAACAACTTTGCAGGTCACACGATCCACAAAGTTTCTCCGTGAAAGGTCGAAGCTATCGCAACCGAAGACAACACTGTCAACCCATCGCCGGGCTTGTGAGCCTGGAAGCGTTACCGCCCGGTAACGGCAAAGCGCCACGAGAAGTGGCACCGCAAAGGCCCTGCGAGATTCGCGGGGCTTTTGCATTGTGGATCGCCGCTGTGTGATTAATACCCAGGAAGATGCTTCACAGGAACCAGTCGGGAAACATGTACCGCGCCTGGACTACCGTCTTGTACCCCAATTCCACCAAATCGACGATCTCCTGATCTTCAACCGGTTCGGTGCTGCCGTGGGCCATCAACTCCAGATGGGTGTTGAGGTAGAGAATTTGATCCCGGATGCGGTTGGGAAGGCCCATCAACTCACTGGCAACCTGTATCGCCAACGCCCGGTGCCCAACCAACCCTGTCGGAAGGACACCATGTAGATACAGCACTCCCAGGCACAGGGCATAGATACCCTCATGCGCCATGACAAAGCGCTCCATCAGATTGAGTTCCGCTGTGCGGGCACTGCGTTGCGCAGTCAGCGCATTGGATAGAAGGCTGACCGCTGCGAATTCATCGAATTCGATCCGGTGCAACTGTTGCGTCAACACGAGGATGTCAAGCTCAGCACTTTGTTCTTTGGCGAGAGTGGATGCAATCATGATGGCCTGCCGCAGTGGTTGTCTGTTGTCGGTCCTGTCTCCTTTTCTATCGACCGAATGCGAACAAACCCAAGGAGCATTTGAATTGCTTAAATTCTGAGCATGATGGACGACGTCAAGCAGGGCGCGGGTTTCGGGAGTTATACAAGGAGTTTTCCACAGCTTGAATCACAGGCAATAGGGACAAGTATTCTTTGTACCAGCGTGGGAAGTCGCCTGATCCATGGTGAAGGCTTGGTGCCTACCGCTGCTGCATGTGTAGTCCTGGTTCTTGTGCGCCGGGTGGTCGACGCTCCCAACAACCCAGCGCTTGATGGGCGATTGCGGAGCTTAGTCAACAAAGTTCAGCGAATCGACCGTTAGGACACGGTTCGAAAGCCTCGCACCACGCTCGGCGCTTTGGATGGGGCTGCGAGGGCCGTTCGGGTAGGAGAGGTGGGCGGTGTTGTGCTTTCCCCGAACAGCTTCGACCATAAATTCTCAAATGACGTGGTGCATCCCCGCCGCAGTTTTTCTGTATCGGAGTATGGCAAAGCGAACGACGGGAAGGCGGCTGCTAGTAATGACCGTTCATGCTTTGCGCGCGGCGGGTAGCAGTCGCTGCAATTCTGGGCGCAGAGTTTCTCTATTTACACACCCAGTCGGTCGGAGGAACCCAGCGGCAGTTGGACATCAACCCGGACGGGCGCTCTGCCGGCGGTTCGGTCCTTGGCGCTGGGGTGGGGGGCGGGACCGGAGCAGGGGCGGCGATGGTCTTGGTGGTGGTGAGTTCGCGCAAGATGCCACCACCGGCCACACTGCCCTCGATTTTTCCCTGCCCCTGGATTCGGGCAATACAGTCCGCTTTGTCCTCGCCCTTGTGGACGTCGCATCGGACTAGCGCATTCTTCTCATAGTCCGCCGGTGTCAGGGCGCCGCCCATGCGCCCGCGCTTGGTCTCCGCCAGGGAGTTGCGAGCCTCTTTGGTGCAATTGGCCTTGCCCCCCGCCGATTTTTCCATCGCGCAAGCGGTCATGTCTTGCTGGTAACGGTTTTGTGCCGCGGAAACATCGTGAGGTGTTTGCGCGAAGGCTGCGGAGGCGGCCAAGTAGGCCAGCAGAGGGAGTTGTTTCAGAGGATGCATCGTATGGGGCGTGGCAGTGGGTGTACCAGCGATTGTCCGAATCCAGGGCCAAGATTTCAAGCATTTTTACCGTGTAGCGTGCAGTCTGTCGCATGGGTGGCACCGCCCCGCGCATGAGCCAGTCACAATTTTCGCTATTGGACGCGTGTGCCAAAGCCCCGGTAGGGTTGTGCAGGCGGTCCGCTTATTCTGGAGTAAAACGCCATGAGCCACACGATTTTGTCCACGGTTCTGTACGCCGTAGAAGAGGGCATTGCCACCATCACCTTGCATCGGCCCGAGAAGATGAATGCGTTCACCGCACAGATGCGTGACGACCTGGTGGCGGCTTTCGACATGGCGGATGCCGACGATGCAGTGCGCGCGGTCATCGTGACGGGCGCCGGGCGCGCCTTCTGTGCTGGGGCGGATTTGTCAACGGGCGGCCAGACGTTTGATTACGCCGCCAGGGCTGAAGAGGCGCGCGACGCCTACAAGGTGGGTGATGTGTACCGTGATGGCGGTGGCATCGTCACGCTGCGCATCTTCAAGAGCCTCAAACCCGTGATTGGTGCCATCAACGGCGCGGCAGTCGGCATCGGGATGACCATGCAACTACCCATGGACATCCGCATGGCCAGTACCGATGCCCGTTTTGGCTTTGTCTTTGCGCGTCGGGGCATCACGCCGGAGGCCGCATCGTCGTGGTTCCTGGCGCGCCATGTGGGCATGCAGACGGCTTTGGAGTGGTGCTACACCGGCCGCGTATTCGGCGCCCAGGAGGCGCAGGAGCGGGGGCTGGTCCGCAGTGTGCACGCGCCGGACGCGTTGTTGCCCGCGGCGCGTGCGCTGGCGCGGGAGATCGCCGACAACACGGCGCCGGTATCGATTGCGCTGACACGGCAATTGCTCTGGCGCATGGCCTGCGCCGACCATCCCATGGCGGCACATCGCGTGGATAGTCGGGCCATCCAGTCGCGCGGCCAGTCGGCCGACGCCAGGGAAGGGGTGAGCGCGTTTCTGGAGAAGCGCGCGCCCAGCTATCCCAACAAGGTCTCGGTGGACATGCCAGACTTCTACCCTTGGTGGGACGAGCCCACCTTCGAGTGAGAGGCGTTGCGGCGCTGGTGTGCCCAGCGCTGTGTCATGCCTTGTAGTTGATCACCAGCCCTTGCTGGAATTTGTCGATTTCCTTGGCGATCTGCATCGCTTCTTCGGATGGGTATTGCCAGATCAACGTATTGGTGCTGGTGTCCGTCAGCTTGACAATGCTCTTTCCGGTGTTCTGGTCAATCGAGAATTTCAGTTCGGGCGAGTAGGTCGACACCTTTTTCTGCAATTCGCTCACCGTCTTGATCAAATGGCCGGCCTCATGCGCTTTGCTTGGCGCGTTGCTGGCCTCTGTGGTCGGCCTCTGTGGTTCGGACTCGCCTGTATCCGTGGTCGCCAACGGGTCCAGCGGGGTGTCACGCGCCATGGCCTGCAAAGGCTTGATGGTGGGGGGCGGTTGGCTGAGAACGCCGCCCACAGAAGAACTGCTGCTCATACTTGGACTACCTCGTTGCGATCAACAAAACCCATTGCCATGACGTCCGCATGGCGTGGACTGCCCCGCCGTGGAGTGCGCGGCGACGTTGGCGGGCAAGTCGTGACGCTTGCCCCCGTAATTGGGATATCGGTAGGCGCCTTGAGAACTTGAGGGGTTGCGAAAACTTTACATTCCCCCGATTTAGGTACGCCTGGCGTATGCCGATAGACCTCTTACCGTTGCTATAACTTGAGGGTGTCGGGTCATGTTGTCAGTTTCTTCCACCGCCCTATCTGGCATGAATGCCGCACAAGTGGCGCTGGGTGCCTCGGCCGGCAACATCGCCAACCAGAACACGCCGGGCTATCGGCGCCAGGAGCCGGTCTTGACCGCGCAGGCCGATGGCGGCGTGTCCGCGTCCCTCCGGTCGGCAAGCGCCGAAGGCAGCGCGCTGGAAACCGACATCGTCAACCAGCTTCAGGCCAAGAATGCGTTTCTGGCAAATTTGGCCGTGTTCAAGGCCAGCGCGAAGATGGCCGGCGCCCTACTCGATGAGCGGGCGTGACGGGACGGCGATTCACACGGATTGCGCAGCCTTGCCGTTGCTCCCCGCGTGCTTGGCTGCAATGGCGTAGCGCGGCAGGCGCAGACTGATCAGGATGCTCAACCCGGCGATCACGGCGCACAGCAAAAAGGCCGCATGTGTGCCGCTCTCCAGGCCCTGGCGTGCCGCGTGGAGCAGGGGCTCGGCCTGCAGGCCCAGGTGCCGGGCCTGGGTTTCGAGTGCAGCCTGATCCTGCTGTCGGATCAGCACTTGGGGTGAGGCCAGCAGGGTCAGCAATGCCGTGTCGCTCACGTGCAGGGCGGACAGTGCCGCATCCACCTTGAGTGTGTAAATGGCATTGACCGCCATACTGGCAACTCCCACGCCCACCATGCTGCCGACCATGCGCGTGGACTGCGCCAGCGCGCCGGCCACACCCAGATGGGCACGCCCGCACACTGCCATCAACTGCAGCGTGAGGTTGGGGAGTTGGAATCCCAGGCTCAGGCCACACAGCGCAAAGACCAGCATCATGACGGTCTTGCTGGTATCGGCACTCAGGAGCAATAGGAGCAGGCAGCTGATGAGCATGCCCAACTGACCCCAGGCGATCAATCGCTCCGCCCGATGCAGGCGCGGCAGCAGACGCCCGTTCAGAATGCTGCCGATGGTGATAAATACCAACAGCGGCGTCATCACCAGTCCGGCTTGGTTGGGGGACTGGCCAAAGCTGCCCTGCAGCAGCAAAGGGGTGTAGAAGATCAGCATGAACATGCTCACGCCGGTTAGCGTGCCCAAAGCCATCAGCTTCTGCGCACCGGTGTTGTCCAGTACAGCGGGCGGAATGATGGGGGCGCCGGTGCGGTACTGGTGTCGGAAAAAGACCCAGGTAGCCACCGCCGTGGCAACGCCCAGTGCCAACTCCGTGAAGTTGACCAAGCCATGGCTTTGCGCGAACTCGGCACAAACCAGCAGGCCGCCCACAGCCAGTAGCAGCAACAACGCGCCTAGCCAATCGATGCTGCGGTCCTGTTCCTCATGGTGGACCACGTGCGGGAAATAGGCACCCACCATGATGAGCGCCGCAATAGCCACCGGGATATTGATGAAGAAAACCAAGCGCCAGCTCATGTGTTCCGTCAACCAGCCGCCAATGGAAGGGCCTACGGCTAGTGCAAAACCGTAGCTGGAGGACAGCAGCACCTGCCAACGCACCCGCTGGGCTGGGTCTGGAAACAGATCGGGCACGCAGGCCGATGCCACGCCCAGCAACATGCCGCCGGCCAGCCCCTGGGCTGCGCGGCAAATGATCAACTGCACCATGGTCTGTGCCAGCCCACAGGCCACCGACGCCAAGGTGAACAGAGCCACCGCCCACAACACGAAGGGTTTGCGTCCGTACAGGTCGCCCAGGCGGCCCGTGATGGGAATCATCACGGCGTTGCCCAGCAGGAATGCAGAAGCGGACCATTGGTACCACTCGTAGCCGCGCAATTCGGCCACGATGCGGGGCATGGCCGTTCCCACGACCGAGGTATTGAGAGCAATCAACATGAAGGCCAGGCAGATGCCCAGCATGGCCGCCAGGGATGCCTTGAAGCTGCGCGAGGTGGTGACCATGTCAGCGCCCCCCCTCGCTGGTGAGGGGGCGTAGCGCCTCACTCAGCGTGTGCAGGGCATTCGTCAGCGCGGCATGCTGCTCTGTGGGAATACCGGACAGCAGGGTGCCGGCATAGCTCGCCATCAAGTCATTGATCTCCCGCGCGCGGACCAGGCCCGCCGGGGTGAGGTTGAGCAATACACAGCGCCGGTCGCTTTCCTTGGCGGCGCGGATAACAAGACCGTCCGCCACAAAGCCATCAACCACGCGGCTGATCCAGCTCTTTTCCAGCCCGGCCGAGCGCCCCAGTTCGCTTTGGGTGATGGGCCCCAGTTTGAGCAGTGTGATGAGCAGGCGTACGTTGGGCGCAAGCCCCTGGTCATGCAGGTAGCGCCGCTGCAGCCCCATATAGAGGCCGACCAGTTCGCGCAATTGTTGGGTGAGTGCGATTGGGGATGTGTTGTGAATAGTTGTCATCCACAACAGTATGAACCGGATGGTTGCGTATCGCAACCATCCGGTTCGATAACCCTACCGCGAGCGTGTCGAGATCAGGCAGCGGCCAGCGCGGCGTTCAGCGTCTTGCTGGGGCGCATCACGTCGTCGAGCTTGGCGGCGTCGGGCAGGTAGTAACCACCGATGTCGGCGGGCTTGCCCTGCACGGCGGCCAACTCTTCCACAATGGTCTTCTCCTTGTCGGCCAAGGACTTGGCTAACGCCGCAAAGTGAGCCGCCAGTTCGGCGTCTTCCGTCTGGGCTGCCAGGGCCTGTGCCCAGTACAGGGCCAGGTAGAACTGGCTGCCGCGGTTGTCCAACTGGCCGGTCTTGGGGGACGGGCTCTTGTTGTTGTCCAGCAGCTTGCCAGTGGCGGCGTCCAGGGTCTTGGCCAGCAGCGTGGCCTTGGCATTGTTGTTCTTGATGCCCAGGTCCTCAAACGACACGGCCAGCGCGAGGAATTCGCCCAGCGAGTCCCAACGTAGGTGGTTTTCTTCCACCAACTGTTGCACGTGCTTGGGCGCGGAGCCGCCGGCTCCGGTTTCGTACATGCCACCGCCGGCCATCAGCGGCACGATGGACAGCATCTTGGCGCTGGTGCCCAACTCCATGATGGGGAACAGGTCGGTCAGGTAGTCGCGCAGGATGTTGCCGGTGGCACTGATGGTGTCCAGGCCGCGAATCACGCGCTCCAGCGTGTAGCGCATGGCGCGTACCTGACTCATGATCTGGATGTCCAGGCCCGTGGTGTTGTGCTCATGCAGGTACATCTTGACCTTGGTGATGAGCTGGGCCTCGTGCGGACGGTAGGAGTCCAGCCAGAACACCACCGGCATGCCGGAATTGCGGGCGCGGGTCACGGCCAGCTTCACCCAGTCGCGGATGGCTGCGTCCTTGCACTGGCACATGCGCCAGATGTCGCCTTGCTCCACGTTCTGGCTGAGCAGCACTTCGCCGGTGGCGATGTCGGTGATGTTGGCCACGCCGTCTTCGGCGATCTCAAAGGTCTTGTCGTGCGAACCGTATTCCTCGGCCTGCTGGGCCATCAGGCCGACGTTGGGCACCGTGCCCATGGTCTTGGGGTCGAAGGCGCCGTGCCACTTGCAGAAATTGATCATCTCCTGGTATATGCGGGCGAAGGTGGACTCGGGCATCACGGCCTTCACGTCCTTCAGGCGACCATCGGCGCCCCACATCTTGCCGCTGTTGCGGATCATGGCGGGCATGGAGGCGTCGACGATCACGTCGTTGGGCGAATGGAAGTTGGTGATGCCCTTGGCCGAGTCCACCATGGCCAGCTCGGGCCGGTGCTCATGGCAGGCGTGCAGGTCGCGCTTGATCTCGTCCTGCTGGCTCTGGGGCAGGGTGGCGATCTTGTTGTACAGATCGACCATGCCGTTGTTCACGTTCACGCCCAACTCTTCAAACAGCTTGGCGTGCTTCTCAAAGGCTTCCTTGTAGAAGATCTTCACGCAGTGGCCGAACACGATGGGGTGGGACACCTTCATCATCGTGGCCTTCACGTGCAGGGAGAACATCACGCCGGTCTTGCGCGCGTCCTCGATTTCCTTTTCGTAGAACTCCAGCAGGGCCTTCTTGCTCATGAACATGCTGTCGATCACTTCGCGATCCAGCAGCTTGGTCACGGGCTTGAGCACGATGGTCTTGCCGCTCTTGGTGATCAGTTCCATGCGCACGTCACGGGCGCGGTCCAGCGTCATGGACTTTTCGCCGTGGTAGAAGTCGCCGTGGTGCATGTGCGAAACGTGCGAGCGCGAAGCCTGGCTCCACTCGCCCATGCTGTGCGGGTTCTTGCGGGCGTAGGCCTTCACCGCATTGGGTGCGCGGCGGTCGGAGTTGCCTTCGCGCAGCACAGGATTCACGGAAGAGCCGATGCACTTGCCGTAACGGGCCTTGATTTCCTTTTCCTTGTCGTCCTTGGGGCTCTCGGGGTAGTCGGGAATCGCGTAACCCTTGCCTTGCAGTTCGGCGATGGCGGCCTTCAATTGCGACACCGATGCGCTGATGTTGGGCAGCTTGATGATGTTGGCTTCGGGCTGAAGCGTGAGCTTGCCCAGTTCACCCAATGTGTCGGGTACGCGTTGCGCTTCGCTCAAGGCTTCCGGGAACTGGCCCAGGATACGGGCCGCCACCGAGATGTCACTCTCGGCCACGTTGATGCCGGCCGGTGCGGCGAACGCGCGAACGATGGGCAGGAAAGAGGCGGTGGCCAGGCGAGGGGCCTCGTCGGTCAGGGTGTAAATGATGGTGGGTTGCTGACTGCTCATGGCTTATCTCCAAGAATCGTTATGGACACGCGGGCTTCGCGTCTTCGTCATTGCTGGGTACCAGAATTGGATGGTGGCCAATTCTGCTTGCGACGCCCTGACATGGATCAACAATTTTGCATCACAATTCAATATTCCGCATTGTGGGAATTTGGCGATTTGCATCCAAACGGTACCCGCCCGTAACAGTTGGTAAGACCTTGTGCTGCAACCCCCTGCATTGGTAACAGCCCCTTGCCCAGCGGCGCATGCATGCCGATCATTTCAGTCATGCGGGTACGAAACAGTTTTTGGGCCATGCTGGGCCAGGATGTCAGCAACACACCGGAGGCGTTTGAGCGCGTCCGGGGTGCCATGCTGCAACTGGCCGACGCACACTGCGCCGATGCCACCGACCTGCGCCACCGGCTGACCTACGCCAACGATATTGACGCCCTGTGGTACCTGCGCTCGCCCCTGATGGCGGCCATTGCCGCGCGTCGCGGCGAATCGGTGGCGCACGATGACATCGCCCGGGTAACCCTGCTGTTTAGCCGCAACCTGTCAGGCGTCAAACCGTAGCGGCGCTGACTGTCCTCTTGGCGGTCGGGTTTGGCACAATGCGCGCAAGCCCCTTCCACCCAAAACTCCCAGAGGACGTGTCACCCATGGCTCACACTGCAACCCCGCTCTCTCAGCGTTTGCCCCTTGTTTTGGTGAGCATGGCATTGGGGGGGCTGTTGGCGGGATGCTCGATCTGGCCGCAGTCCTGGTCCATGCGATCCGAGCCACTCCCGGCAGAGCAGGCTCAGGAGCCCGCGCCGCCGCCCGCCAGCGCAGCCTCGGCCCCGGCAACTTGCGCGGACTGCGCAGCCGCCGTAGCGGCCCCCCAGGTCAGCGCCGTCGCCGCACCCGTAGCCACGGCTATGCCCATTGCACCGGCGGCAGACACCGCGCAGCCAGTTCCACAGGTCACGAAGTTGGAAGTGGCGCAAGCAGCGCCGTCGTCACCGGCCACGCCAGTACCTGCCGCGCAGCCAGCATTGGTCCATGGCTTTTATGTGAACGTGGGTGTCTTCGCCGTAGCGCAGAACGCCAATACCGTGCGTGGCAAATTGGACGGAACCGGGCTGCCCATCGTGGCTGATACGGTAAAGGCCAAGGACGCCCAGGCCACACGCATCCGCGTGGGCCCCTTCGCCAAGCGCGCCCAGGCCCAGGCGGCGGCCAAGAAGATCCACGCCCTCAAGCTGGACGCGGTGGTGGTGCGGCACTAACGGCCCGGCCGCACGTTGTCGGTCAAACGCTCTCCAGCGCCAGCACAGCGGTGGCCGTGTTGGAGATGGGGATGTGGTAGTTGCTGCTCACGCGGCGCACCTTGGGGCCGCCACCGGTGGCCAAGGCCCCGCGCATGGCCAGCCACATCAGCAACTCCACGCCCTGGGTGCCGGTCTTCTCCACCAGCTCATGCACGCTGAATTGCGTGGCCCACTCGGGGTTGGTGTCCAGGCTGTCCAGGAACTGCAGATCAAACGCCTTGTTGATGAAGCCGGCGCGCTCGCCGTCAAGTTGATGGCTCAGGCCGCCGGAGGCCATCACGGCCACCTTCTTGCCGCTGTCCCAGGCGCGGATGGCCTCCCCCACGGCCTTGCCCATCGCGTACACGCGGCCCGGCTTGGGCAGGGGAAACTGCACGGTGTTGATGCACACCGGCACCACCGTTACCGGTGCCTCGCCGTTGGGCCAGAACAGCTTGAGCGGCAGCGTGCAGGCGTGGTCCACCAGCATCTCCTGGCAGGTGACGATGTCGAACTCCTTCTCGACCAGCGTGTTGATGATCTGCCAGGACAGGTCCAACTCGCCCTTGAGCGGCGACAGCGTGGGAATGCCCCAGCCCTCATCCGCGTTGTGGTACTGCGCTGCGGCGCCCACGGCGAACGTGGGCATCTTGTCCAGGAAGAAGTTCAGGCCGTGGTCGTTGTAGAACAGCACGATCACGTCGGGTTGCTTCTCTTGCAGCCAGGCGTGAATGGGCGGAAAGCCGTCGAAAAAGGGCTTCCAGTACGGGTCTTGTTGCAGGCCCTTGTGAATGGCGCCGCCAATGGCGGGGATGTGGGACGTGCCGAGGCCGCCGATGAGTTGTGCCATGGGATGTGCTCCTGAATGCTGTGTTTATTGGTTGCGGGCCGCGACCAGCTTGGCCTTGAATTCGTCCTTGGTCATGCCCGTCTGCTGGGCGCCGATGTCCTGCATATCCAGGCCAAAGATGCCGGCGAATTTGGCCAGGTAATAGGCGTTGCCGCCGGCGGCAATCAGCTGCAGCACGTTGCGCGCGCGGATGGCGGCGGCCTGTTGCTCGTTCAGGCCGTACTTGCGCATATAGGCCTCTTCGTCCTTCTGGAACTCGGCGCGGTTGGCGGCCTCGTTGAAGGAAAAGCACATCTTGTTCAGCGCGTAGCCCTTGCGGGCCTGATCGCCATCAAACGGCGTGGTGCCGGGAATCTTGGGTAGGGGGGTGGACACAGCGGATCTCCTTTTCTTGTGGGATGGCGCAGTATGGGTTGCGACTTGCAAAAGATAAATAGATGAATCATCATCAAATGCATGAACAAATTCGATTGGTCGAGCCTGGATGCCAACCTGCTGCAGCTGTTGGTGGCCGTGGTGGAGACCGGCAGCATCACCCAGGCCGCCCACCGCCTGGGCGTGACGCAATCCGCCGTGAGCCACCAACTGGACAAGTTGCGCGCCATCACCGCCGACCCGCTGTTTGTCAAAAGCGGCCGCGGCATCGTGCCCACGGCCCGGGCCGAAGGCCTGGCCGTGCAGGCTCGCGACCTGCTGCACCGCCTGCAGCAGTTTGCCCACAGCGAGAGTTTTGACCCCACCCAGTGGCGCGCCACGCTCACCATTGCAGCCAACGACTTCCAGCGCGACCTGCTGCTGCCGCCCTTGCTGGCCCGCTTGCGCCAGCAGGCGCCGGGCGTGGCGCTGCGCATCATCCCGTCCACCGTGCCGCCGCTGGAACTGCTGCGCAGCGACGGCTGTCACCTGGTCATCAGCCCGCGCCCGCCCGAGGGCAGCGACATCGTGCAAAAGCGCCTGTTTGAAGACCAGTACCGCGTGTTCTATGACGCCAGCCAGCGCCCGCCGCCGCGCACCGAGGCCGACTACCTGGCTTCTGAGCACGCCACCGTGGTCTACGACACCGGCCGTGGCCTGGACCTGGACCAGCGCCTGAGCGCGCGCGGCCTCTCGCGGCGCTTTGCGGTGATGGTGCCGGGCTTCAGCGCGCTGCCGGCCTTTGTGCGTGGTACGCCGCTGCTGGCCACCGCACCCGGCCTCCTGGCGCGCCAGACGCTGCAGGGGCTGGACAGCTGCCCGGTGCCGGTGGATTGCCCCAGCATGCCCATGTACCTGATCTGGCACGCGCGCTACCAGCAGGACGCCGCGCACAGCTGGTTGCGTGCGCAACTACAGGCAGTGGTTGCGCCCGCCCTGGCTTCTTAAAACCTAGAAGGTCTCGGTGTCGACTTCCGTCTGGTTTTGCGCGTTGTAGCGCGCGCCCACCACGTTCGCCTGGTTGATCAGGTCGTCCAGTGCGGCCATCACCTGCGGACTCAGACGCACATCCTGCGCGCCCAGGTCCTCCGCCAGGTGCGCCACGCTGGTCGTGCCTGGAATGGGGATGATGTGCTCGCTCCGGTGCAGCAGCCAGGCAATCGCCAACTGCGCGGGCGTGCAGCCCACCTCGCGCGCCAGCGCCACATAGGCCGGCAGCAGCGCCATGTTGGCGGCGTAGTTGTCCGGCGCAAAACGCGGCATGGCCCGGCGAATGTCCTTGGCGTCCAGCGTGTCCACCTCGGTCAGCGTGTTGCACAGGAAGCCGCGCGCCACCGGGCTGAACGCCACAAAGGCAATGCCCAGCTCCTTGCAGGCATCCAGCACCGCGATCTCGGGGTTGCGCGTCCACAGCGAATACTCGGTCTGCAGCGCGGCAATCGGGTGCTCGGCGTGCGCGCGGCGCAGCGTGGCGGCCGAGACTTCGCTGAGGCCAATGCTGCGGACGTAGCCCTGGCGCACCAGCTCGCCCAAAGCGCCCACGCTCTCCTCGATGGGTACGGCCTTGTCCCAGCGGTGCAGGTAATACAGGTCGATCACATCCGTCTGCAAGCGGCGCAGGCTGTCTTCGCAGGTCTTGCGCAGCGTGGCCGGGCGCCCGTCGATGACCCGCACCAGCTTGCCATCGCCATGCACATCCACTCCCTGCATGCCGCACTTGCTGGCCAGCGTGATCTTGTTCCGATGCGGTTTCAGCACCCGGCCCACCAGCGTCTCGTTGGCGCCAAAGCCATAGAGTGCCGCGGTGTCGAATAGCGTCACGCCCGCGTCCAGCGCGGACAGCAGCACGCGCTCGCCCTGCTCGGGCGCAATCGGCGCGCCATACGCGTGGCTGAGGTTCATGCATCCCAGACCGATGGCGGAGACTTGGAAGGGGCCGAGGGTGCGGTTGTGCATGGTGGGGTTGGGGGTGTAGGGGGAGGGTAGTTTAGGGGATGGGATGTTGGGGTGGAGGGCGTGCGGCCAAACACCATGCTGACTCTCGTGGGATATGCGCAGATGGCTTCAAATTTGGTAGCGATTGGAAGGTAAATTCCCCCGGAGTGGCTGTACGCAATGTCACGTTGCTGTCCTTGAAGGAGCCGCTCAGGCTTACTTTTAGCCTATTTTTCCTGAATGTTTGGGTGCTGTCTTCTTCGCATCCCGTTCTGCCTTCACCTTCTCGGCCGCCTTCTGTTTCGCGAACTGGCGCACGCCTTCGGCAATGTCCTTTGGGATGTACACGTACTTGACCACCTCATCGATGATCTCGGGATGTAGGAAGAACGGAGAGTTGCCGGCTTCCCAGTCTGATCGCATCTTCACGCCCTTGCGTCGTGATGGACCAAAGAACAGGTTGTTCCAGACTAATGCCTCACGCGCTGGGTGATCCTTCTTTTCGATGACATTTTCTAAGATGCCTCCCATGACGCACGTCCCTTTTTCGTGCTTCGCCTTCGCCTGATGAATGCGATCAAGTTCATGGCTCAGCAAGTTCACCGTCTTACCACCCACGTCAACAATGTCATAGTCGAGCGGCTGACAGTACCTTCTAAGCTCCCAAACTGCGCGGTCAAATCGAACAATATCAAACGGCTGGATGTCGTATGAAACCTCGTAGTACCGATACTCTGCTCCATCATCTTCGAGACTCTTGATGAACTTGAGAGTATCGGCACTGAGATCGAGTTTGAACTTGCCGTACTGCTTCATCCTCTCGACGCCGGGAAGCACGCTGTGGCCCATATGGGCCTTTACTCGGTTGAGGACAAGAATGCATTTGACGTACTTTTCCAGGCAGTGCAGGGCAGACCAGAGGAACGGCTGAGTCAGTCGTGCTCGGTAAGCCATCCTTGCAGCGATGTAGTCCTTGTCTGCGGTTTCACGGAAGCTTCTGATCGCGAAATCGTTGACCAGGATGTGCATCGGGTAAGGCATGCTTGTCCTCAGAAGTAGTAGGCCCTAATTGCATCTATGATGCGTTGAGCGTATCAGAGGCTGCAACCGAGCAAGGTGTCAGCTCGGTAGCTTCGCACTTCCTCCCGGCTGTTTGTAACAGGAAGGGACTATTGAGTCATTTGCGGTTAAATGAGGCATTAGCCCTCGTGGAATATGCGCGAGCAGCTATGTTTGCGATAGCAAATCCAGCCCCCTTGCAACCCCATCCATCACCCCCACCTGACACCCATGAAACCCATCCCCTTCCTCGCCCTCGCGCTCGCCATCCCCTTTGCCTCCACCGCCTTCGCCCAGCAGATCGGCGAGGTGGACACGGCGTTCAAGTTGCTGGGGCCAGATCACAAGATCGTGGTGGAGGCGTTTGACGATCCGAAGGTGGCGGGGGTTACGTGCTATGTGTCGCGCTCCAAGGCGGGCGGGATCAAGGGGGCGCTGGGGGTGGCCACGGAGAAGTCGGAGGCGTCCATTGCCTGCCGGCAGGTGGGGCCAATCTCGTCCACGGTGCCCATCCCCAAGCAGGAAGAGGTGTTCAGCGAGAGCCGTTCCTTCCTGTTCAAGAAGATGCGGGTGGTGCGCATGGCCGACCCGCAGCGCCAGGTGCTGGTGTACCTGACCTATTCCGACAAGCTGATCGACGGCTCGCCCAAGAACAGCGTCACCGCCGTGCCGCTGAACGGCGCCAAGCTGCAGTTCAAGTAAGCCGGCTGACCCGGCTCAACCATCCACCGGGTTCTGCGGCGTATCCAGCAGCAGCTGGTAGAAGGCCAGGTCCAGCCAGCGGCCGAACTTGAAGCCCACCTGCGGCAGCGTGCCCACGTGCTTGAAGCCCAGGCGCTCGTGCAGGGCGATGCTGCCGGCGTTGCTGGCGTCGATGCCGCCCACCATGGCGTGCACATCACGCTCCCGGGCCTCTGCAATCAGCTCCAGCATCACCGTCTTGCCCAGGCCGTGGCCACGGTGGCCCTTGTGCACATAGACCGAATGCTCCACCGTGTACTTGTAAGCCGGAAAGGCGCGGAACGTGCCGTAGCTGCCAAAGGCCAGCAGCCTTCCCGCGTCGTCCTCAATGCCGACTACGGGGAAGTTGCCTTTTTCCTTGGCGGCGAACCAGGTGGCCATGCTCTCCAGCGGGCGCGGCTGGTAGTCGTACAGCGCGGTGGAGGTGGCAATGGCGTCGTTGAAGATGTCCAGGATGGCCTGGGCGTGCCGGGCGTGGGTGCAGGCGACGATGTGCTGTTGTGTCATGGCGTTGTCGGGTGAAGTTCAGGCGGTGCTTGCCAGGGCCAGCACGTAGCGCGCGGGCTCTGAAGTGGGGTTGTGGAAGCTGATGCGCGCACCCAGCTCCATGGCCAGGCAGTCGCCCGCGGCCGTGTGCCAGGTTTGCGCACCCAGGGTGATGTCCATGGCGCCTTCCAACACCCACAGCTGCTGGTGGATGCCGCGCTTGCGCACCGGGTTGTCAAACACCACGGTTTCGCCGGCGGGGAACACCACCTCCACCAGTTCGATGGGCGAGTCCACCCCGGCTGGGCTCAGGTGTCGGCGCACATAGCCCGAGGCCGGGTCGGTCCACACCGGCTGGTCGGCGCGGCGTGAGAGCGGTTGGGGATCGGCGTGCGCGGCGTCGGCGGCGAACAGCGCGGGCAGTGACACGCCCAGCGCGTCGGCCAGCTTGTTGAGTACGGCCGCCGTGGGGCTGGTCTCCTGGCGCTCGATCAGCGAGATCATGGAGCGGCTCACGCCACTCTGGTCGGCCAGTTGCTCCAGTGTGAGCGACCGGGCCTTGCGCAGGTCGCGGACCCGGGCGGCGAGAAGGGCGTCGATTTCCATGTAATCCAGTATATTGGATTGCATTCCATTAAACAAGATTTGAAACAAAAATGCCCTCGGATTCCCCTGCGCTTTTGGTCAAATGCGGCGTTAGCCCTCGCAGAATGTGCGTTAGCAGCTATGCAAACGATAGCAATCTCCAACCAGTCCGCCGCCTATTGCAGACCTTGCAGCAAATCCAGGGTCGGGAAACCGTCCGCCGGCAGCCCCATGCTGGCCTGGTAGCGGCGCAGGGCGCGCTGGGTCGTGGGGCCGGCCAGGCCGTCGGGCGTGCCGCTGTCAAAGCCTTTGTCGTTCAACGCCTTCTGCAAGGCCAGCACCTGGCTGCGTGAGAGCGGCTGCAGGTCACGCGGCCAGGCGGCCTGCACGGCGGCACCCCCGGCCAGGCGCTGCGCCAGCAGGTTCACGGCCAGCGCATAGCTGGTGGCATTGTTGTAGCGCAGGATGGTGCGGAAGTTGGCGCCCACCAGAAAAGCCGGTCCGCGCGCACCGGCCGGCAGCAGGAGGGCGGCGTCTGTCAGGTTCGGCAGCGGCGCGCCGTCCATGCTGCGCACCCCCTTGTCGGCCCATTCCTCCGCGGTACGGCGCTTGTCGGCTTCTAGATAGTCAAAGCCGGATGGCAGGCGAACCTCGACGCCCCAGGCTTGGCCTGCCTGCCAGCCAGAACGGGCAATGAAGTTGGCGGTGGACGCCATCACGTCGGGCACACTGCCCCAGATGTCGCGCCGACCGTCACCATCGGCATCCACCGCGTAGGCCAAAAATACCGTGGGAATGAACTGCGTCTGACCCATGGCGCCGGCCCAGGAACCCAGCATCTGCGCGCGGCCGATGTCGCCGCTCTGCAGAATCTTCAATGCCGCCAACAACTGCTCGCGCGCCCAGGCCTCGCGTCGACCCTCGAAGCCCAGCGTGGCCAGTGCGTCGATGGCCGGGATGTCGCCTACGAAGGCGCCGAAGCTGCTCTCCACACCCCAGATGGCCACCAGCACCTCGGCCGGCACCCCGTAGCGTGCGGCGATGGGGGCGAGCTGGCTGCGCAACTGGCGCAGTTTCTCTTGTCCTCGGGCGATGCGTGTGGCGGACACGGCGCTGTCCAGATAGTCCCACACCGCACGGGTGAATTCCGGCTGCGCGCGGTCAGCTTCGATCACCTGCGGCAGGTAGCGCACGGTGTCAAATGCGGCGTGCAGCGTGGCCTCACTGATACCTGCCGCGCGTGCGCTGGTGCGGAAGGCCTCGACCCAGCGGGCAAAGGCCTGCGCGTGCTCGTCGGCGCGGGGTTCCGCAGGTTCCGGTGGGGCGACGGCCGGTACAGGTGCTGTCACCGCCGGCACGCTGGGGGCGGGCGCCGGCGCCTCCGCTGGGGGCGTGGCGGCGCAACCAGCCAACAGCAGGCCGGCCAGCATCGCAAGTGCGGTGGTGGCCGCTGCGGGTGGGCGTTGGGAAGGGGGATGCATGTTTAGCAGGATTCTAGGAGTCGGCTGCAGGGCTTCCGGTATGGTGTCACGCCGCCACGGCCGCCAGTTGCGCGCGCAATTGGGCGTTCTCCGCCTCCAGTTCGGCGATGCGGGCCTTCAGCGCCTCGACAGAATCGCTGACCTGCTCGCCGGCCTCGGTGCTGGGATTCCGCTTGCGCGCCTCGCGCACCCGCTTGGCGGCCTGGCGCAGCAGTTCCTTGCCGCCCTGGGCGGCCTCCACCTGTTCCTCGGCTGGCAGTGTGGCCACGGCCGCGGCGGCGTTGAGCGACAGCGTGCCGGACTTCACGGCGGCCACCACCTCGGGCGCGGCTTGCTTCTGGATCTTCTCGATCAGCACCACCTGGCTGCTGCTCAGGCGCGCGGCCTTGGCGATGGCCTCGCGGCTCTTCAGCGGTTCGGGTGCGGCCACGGTCGCGGCGGTAGCGGGTGCAGCGCTGTCGTCAGCGGGTGCGCTGTTCTCTGCCACGGCGGCAACCGGATCGGTCGCCAGGCGCCGGGCATTCAGGATTTCCCGCTTGCGCAGGGCCAGCACACCGCGCTGGTAGTCGGACACGCTGCGCCGGCCCAGGTGCTGGTCGATCATCCACAGGTGCACGTCTTCCATGCTCTGGAACAGCGTGCTCTGCAGCGTCTGGAACGGGATGCCGTGCTTCTGGCAGATGCCGTAGCGGTTGTGGCCGTCCACCAGCACATCGCCCCACAGCACCAGGGCATCGCGGCAGCCCTCGGCCAGTAGGCTGCGCTCCAGCGCGTCGTGTTCGTCGGGGGTCAGGGGGTCGATATAGGCTTTGAGGTCTTCGTTGACGACGATGGGCATGGCGGCGACGGTGCGGGAAAACAGCGGACAAAGGGGCGTGATTGTAGGTTCCCCCTCAGCCCGCCCAGGCGCGCGTAGCGGTCAGCAGTGCGCTGGCCATCAGCAAGGCGCCCATGCTGCGGGCAATGTTGCTCTGGCGGCTGCGGATCAGCGCGCGTGCCCGAACCGCCAGCGCGGCCACCGCGCCATAGACCGCGACCTGCGTGCCCACGGTGATCAGGACCATGGCCAGGGTCTGCAGGGCCAGCGAGCGGGTGTCGCTGCGCACGAAGGCCGGGAACAGTGCCAGCGTGAAGGCGTAGGCCTTCGGGTTGAGCAGGCAGGTGGTGACAGCGCGGCGGTAGATCGCCGCGCCGGAGGGCGGTGCCACGCTGACCAGCGAGGACGGTGCCGCATCGGCACTGCGCCAGATGCCCCAGCCGATCCACAGCAGGTACGCCGTGCCCGCCAGCAGCATGGCGCGAAACAGCTCGGGCACCACCAGCATCAGCGCGGCCATGCCGGTAGCACCCACCACCACATGGATGGCACCGCCGCTGGCAATGCCCAGCACGGAGCTGACGGCGCCGCGGCGCCCGCCCGACACGCTGCTGGCCATCACATAGGCCATGTCCATGCCGGGCAACAGGATGACGGCCAGCACGGCCAGGAAGTAGAGCCAGAGATCGGGTTGCATGGTGCGGTTCCTTCGGGTGCAAGTAGGGAGGAATGCAGTCTAGGGGCCATATAGGACCGTTTGTGACCTATATCGGCGTACCATGTGACCCATGGAAAAACCGCTGCAGCGCGTGCTGGCCGTGTTGGAACTTCTGCAATCGCACACCGCGCTGAGTGGTGCGCAGATCGCCAGCCTGGTCGGGGTGGAGCGCCGCACGGTGCGCCGCTACATCGTCGAACTGGAGCGCTTTGGCGTGCCCATCCGCACCGAGCGCGGGCGCGACGGGCATTACGCCCTGATGCCCGGCTTCAAGCTGCCGCCGCTGATGTTCAGCAACGACGAAACCCTGGCGCTGTCCGTGGGTCTGCGCGTGGCCGGGGAGTTGGGGCTGGCCGACATGACACCGGCCGTGGCCAGTGCACAGGCCAAGCTGGATCGGGTGATGCCGGCGTCGCTGCGCCGCAAGGTGGGCGATCTGCAGGGTGTGGTGGCGCTGGACCTGACGCGCCCGCAGGCCGCCAGCGATGCCACGGTCTTTGCCGAGATCAGCCGCTGCGCCAGTGCTGCACAGCGCCTGCGCCTGGTGTACCGCGCACTGGATGGCCGCGTTACGGAACGCGAGTTGGACCCCTATGGCATGGGTTACCTCCATGGCGCCTGGTACGTGGTGGGCCATTGCCACCTGCGCCAGGGGCTGCGCTCCTTCCGCCTGGACCGGGTGCAGTTGGCGCAGGCGCTGCCCAAGTCGTTTGGCCGCCCGCCGGACTTTGATGTTCTGGGTTATCTGCGCGAGTCGATTGCCACGTTGGCCCGTGCACACGCTGTGGTGCTGCGCTTTCGCGCCGATGCACCCGCCGTGCGCCGCGCCATTCCCGCCAGCCTGGGCACGCTGACCGCGCAGCGCGGCGGCAGCATCCGCGTGGACGCACAGATTGATGATTTGGACGCCTTCGCCCGCGACCTGGCCCGGCTGAACCTGGACTTCGACATCGTCAAGCCCAAGGCCTTGAAGACCGCCCTGTCAGACCACCTGCGGCGGATGCTGGCGGCGCATGGGTGACCGGGCCTTGCCAAAATCCTCGCGCGGCGCGGGACGCCACGGTCAACGATGGCAACGTTTGCCGCTTGCCCGTTAGCGAGTCCCCGGCAAGTTCGCCAGGATGCTCAAGCACGCCCGACGCGCGTCCTCGAACCGCAGCTCACGCATCGCCGTGTCCAAGGTTCCCAGCTCGGCGCTGGCCAGATCTGTCAGGTCGCGTTGCATGCCTGAAAACGCGTCCAGCGCAGCCAAATCGGCGGCCTTCAACAGCGCGCACAGGTCCTCCAGACGCGTTCGCAAGTGGCGCAATTGGTCGGATGAAATCGAAGGGTCTTTGGCCAGTCTGCCCGGTTGCATGACGGGGGCCGGATCGGACGTGGCCAATTCCTGCGTCAAGGCCCGTATCACCCGGTTGAGATCAGCAGTCGTTCGTTCAATTTCTGGGCTCAGCACGGCAGCCGATGCGATAAGGTCCTCAGTCTCGGGTGCCGACTGGCACCGCTTCTCAATTTCGAAAGCCAAAGAAGACAACGCGTCCGCACCGAGCAGGGCGGCAGTGCCTTTGAGGGTGTGCATGTGCCTGCCCGCGGCAGGGCGATCCACAAGCGCCAGGCGTCCGAACTCAGGGCCCACCGATGCCAGATGGTGGACAAAATCCTGAGCGGCACGTAGGTACAAGGACTTGTTGCCCGACATATGCGCCAATGCGGCATGGAGACGGATAGGGGAGCCATCCAGCGCGTTGCTCGCGAGAGCCCTGGAATGCGTCGCGGTGGCAGCCGCTTCCGGTGGCGACGCCCCGGTAACACGCAAGATTGTCAGGACCAATTGGTTGAGGTCAAATGGTTTGCCAACGTGCTCGTTCATGCCGGCGGCCAGGCACGCGCCCCGGTCGGACGCCAGGGCGTTGGCGGTCATGGCGATGATGGGCAAGCGGGTCAGGCCCAGGCTGTGGCGAATGGCCTTGGTTGCGTCGTACCCGTCAAGCACGGGCATTTGGATATCCATGAGCACGGCATCAAATGGCGGTATCGCTGCAGCCACCGCTTCGACGCCCAATTGCCCATTTGCCGCCAGCGACACCAGTGCGCCCTCGCGGCTCAACAGTTCCTCAGCGACCTGCTGATTGATCAGGTTGTCTTCCACCACCAAGACGCGGACGCCCTCCAGGCGGCGCTTGCTGGCGGCGAGGCGCTTGCCGCTGCGCAGCCCAACCTGCCCAGCGTCGGAGCGCGCAATGGCATCCAGCAGCATCGATGCGGTGACTGGCTTTACCAGGAAGCCGTTTAGCAGCGCCTGCTCTTCCTCCGTCCGCTGGGCCAGGGCATCCCGCGCATGGCCCGTGACCATGATGATGATGGGTTGCTCGCCCCCTTGCCGTTGGCAGAGGTCACGCACGCGACGCACGGTCTCCCAACCGTCCATCGCGGGCATGCCCCAGTCGACGCAAATGACCTCGAAGGGGAAGCCCCCCTCGCGCATGCCGGTCTCTATCCGTTGCAAGGCTTCCGTGCCGCTGGGAGCGGTCTCGGTTGGCCAGTTCCACGAGCGGGTGCATTTGGCTGTCAGTTCGCGGGCAACCGGGTTGTCGTCAATGACCAGAACCCTGCGCGGCTTCACGCTGAGTCGGCTTGGCTCGGCCCGTTCATCTGGTCCTTCGGCGAAGGTCCGAAGCTCAATCGTGAAGGAAAAATTGCTGCCCTGCCCCACGGTACTGTTGAGATGGAGCATGCCCCCCATGATGCCGATCATGCGCTTGCTGATCGCCAAACCCAGGCCCGTCCCCCCGAACCTGCGTGTCGTGGACGCCTCGGCTTGTGAGAAGCCCTCGAAGATGCCGGTCTGGTGCTCGGGCGCAATGCCAATCCCGGTGTCCCTGACCTCAAACAGCAGCCGAACGTTGGTCGCCTCCTGATGCACGACGCGCACCGCGATGACCACCTCACCGCGGTGCGTGAATTTGATTGCATTGCCCCCCAGGTTGGTGAGGATCTGCCGCAGGCGCATGGAGTCACCCACCAGCACTGGCGGGATGCCATCCTCAATGTCGTACAGCACCTCGATATCGCGCGCGCCCACGTTGCCGGACAGGATGACCGCCAGGTCGCGCATCAGTTGGTCGAAACGGAAGGGATGCAGGTCCAAGGCCATCTGTCCCGCCTCGATCTTGGAAAAGTCCAGGACATCGTTGATCAGCGCCAACAGCGCCTGCGCGGCACTTTGCGACTTTTCGGCATAGTCAAGCTGCCGTGGCGTGAGTTCCGTGTGTTGCAGAAGGTTGAGCATGCCCAGAACGGCGTTCATGGGGGTGCGGATCTCATGGCTCATATTGGCCAGGAACTGGCTCTTGGCGACACTGGCTGCCTCGGCGGCAGTCTTCGCCTCGGTGAGATCCTGTTCAATCTGCTTGCGTGCGGTGATGTCGATAAAGCACCACAGTGACACACCTTGCTCAGGGTCCAGCATGGCCCCGCTCAGGTCCACCCAGATGCGTTCACCTCCCTTGCGGAGGTGTACGACCTGCCATCTAAAAATTTTCCCGGCGCGTAGCGTCGGGTAGGCGGCGGATCCAACCGTCTGGTAGTCCTCGTCACTCTGGTAGTTCTGGCGTGTGGAGGTCCCGGCGAGTTCGCCATGCGCATAGCCCAACATACCTTCGAAGGCCCGGTTGGCCCAGACAATTTTTCGATCCCGCACCTTGACGATGCCAACCAGCTCGTTGTCCAGCATCGCCCGCTGCTCGGCCAGCAGTTGCTTGAGGTCCTCTTGGGTGCGTCTGCTTTCGGTGATGTCCTCGACGATGGACCAGATATACGGCGCTTGGTCATCGCCGGTTACCAGCAGGCCATTGAGGCGCAGGGGAACGCGATGACCATCCTTGTGCACGTATTCCTTTTCGTAGGGACCGTAGTGGCCGGTCTGTGCCAGCGACTCCAACTGCCGTGCTTCACTTTCCTTGTACTGCTCGGGAGTCAACCGCCAGTAATCCAGTGCTTTGAGCTCCTCGGTTGTGTATCCACAAATACGGCGAAAAGCCTCATTGAACTCCAGGTACCGGCCCTGCATGTCCGTCAGCGCGATGCCCAGTGGGGAGAGCTCGAACAGCCCGCGCAACTTCTCCTCGCTGTGGCGCAGCGTCTGCTCCACTCGAAGCCGCTCCGCCTGCAAGGCGGTGATGGTCAGTCCGGTGACGACCGTGGCGGTCATGTAAGCCCACAGCAGCCAGAGGCTGATCTGCGCGTCCGGTAAGTAGAACGTGCCGTGTCCAAAGGCGGTTGCCACCGCCGATGTCAACGAGTAGGCCAGGGCTGCAAGCATCACACCGGTGATGCCAAAGCGCAGTCCGGCCCAGGTAATCAGCGGTAGCGTCAGGAACGCCAAGGGGAGGGTGCGTCCCAATGCCGTGTTGTTGTAGAAGAAGGACAGCCAACCCACCGCGGCCGCGAGGCTCGCCCAACCCAGGAGCTCGCGGGGCGCCCGAACCAAGGTCTTGATGTTGGCGCTTGTCCAGGTGAGCAACAGCGGGGCCGCGAGCAGGAGACCGACCGAATCCCCCATCCACCAGGTAAGCCCAGCCATGGCAAACGATGACACGGGGAGTAGGCCGGCCAGCAGGAGGCTGCTGACGCCCCCAAACGCTGAAACCGACATGCCCAAAAGCGCTGCGGCCACAAACAGTCCCACATCCTTCTGACGGTCAAAGGCGGGGTGAAAGCCGAATGCCCGTAGCAGCCATACCGTGCACGCGGGCCCTGCGGTGTTGCCGACCGCGATGGCGGCAGCCAAAGGCGGGCTGGAGCCGATGGTCAGGTTCACCGCAAAGGCCGCGATGTATACCCCCGGCCAGATTCGCCACTGCCATCGGGATAGTGCCGCCACCGCGATCCCCGTGGGGAGCCAGATGAGCGTGATGTGGGCGCCGACGGAAGGCATCCGAAGCCCCAGCCAGCCCGAGATTCCATAGGCCAACGCGACGAATAAGATCCGCACCATGAGCGATTCCAGTGCGGGTGCGCGGGCGGATGTCACCATGAGTCAGTCGATTTCGTCTTTTCGGCTCCTGCTTTGAAATAGTATTGTGCAAGCCAACGCCTCACCCTGCGGTGATCGAACTGTACCCGGTAAAAGGCCAAGCACGCCAGCCATTGAGAGCTGGCGCTTGGACCAAAGGCCCATCCTCAGGCCAGTTGCTGCTCCAGCTGGTGCAGCACCTCGTAGCACGGCAGCACCTGGGCGATGCTGGCATTGGGCTCGCGGCCCTCGCGGATGGCGGCGAAGAATTCGCGGTCCTGCAGCTCGATGCCGTTCATGGACACGTCCACCTTTGAGACATCAATCTTCTCGTCCTTGCCGTTGAACAGGTCGTCGTAGCGGGCGATATAGGTGGCGCTGTCGCCGATGTAGCGGAAGAAGGTGCCCAGCGGGCCGTCGTTGTTGAAGGACAGCGACAGCGTGCAGATGGCACCATTGGCGGCCTTGAGCTGGATACTCATGTCCATGGCAATGCCCAGCGTCGGGTGGATGGGGCCCTGAATGGCGTTGGCGCGCGCGACGGGGCTGCCGCACTGGTAAGCGAACAGGTCCACGGTGTGGGCGGCGTGGTGCCACAGCAGGTGGTCGGTCCAGCTGCGGGGCTGGCCCAGCGCGTTCATGTTGGTGCGGCGGAAGAAGTAGGTCTGCACATCCATCTGCTGGATGGCGAATTCGCCAGCGGTGATCTTCTTGTGCACGTACTGGTGGCTGGGGTTGAAGCGGCGGGTGTGGCCGCACATGGCCACCAGGCCGGTCTGCTGCTGTACGGCGGCAACTTCCTCGCCCTCGCTGAGCATGTCGCACAGGGGAATCTCCACCTGCACGTGCTTGCCGGCCTTCATGCAGGCAATGGCCTGTTGCGCATGCATCTGGGTGGGCGTGCACAGGATGACGGCGTCCACCTCCGGCAAGGCCAGGCTGTCCGCCAGCTCGGTGGTGACGTGGCCGATGCCGTATTGGGCGGCCACTTCCTTGGTCTTGTCCAGATCGCGGCTGATCAGCGACACCACTTCCACGCCGTCAATATTCTTGATGCCGTCCAGGTGCTTGATGCCAAAGGCGCCAGCGCCGGCCAGCGCCACTTTGATGGGTTTGCTCATGTCAGTTGTCCTCCAGAATCAGGTGTCCGACCGCCGTGTTGCTGGCCGGTACATGGTAAAAACGGTGCCTAGCCCTCGCGGATACTGCGTGAGTAGCTACATCTTTCATAGCGCCGCGCGCGATGAGCCACATCACCAGTTCGATGCCTTCGCTGCCCGCCTCGCGCACGTAGTCGATGTGCGGGATGGCGGCGGCGGCCTCGGGGTTGGCAATCAGTTGGTCCAGCCAAGCGTTGTCCCACTCGCGGTTGATCAGGCCGGCGCGCGGCCCTTGCAACTGGTGGCTCATGCCGCCCGTGCCCCAGATGTGCACGTTCAGGTCCTCGTCGTAGCTTTCCACCGCCTTGCGAATGGCCTTGCCCAGGTTGAAGCAACGCTGGCCACTGGGTACGGGGTACTGCACCACGTTCACGGCAAACGGGATCACCGGGCAGGGCCAGGCTTCTTTCACCGGGTCCTTCTGCCCGCACATCAGCGAGAGCGGCACGGTCAGGCCATGGTCCACGTCCATCTTGTTGACGATGGTGAGGTCAAAGTCCTGCTGGATCACCGACTGCGCGATGTGCGAGGCCAGCTCCGGGTGGCCGATCACCTTGGGGCAAGGGCGCGGGCCCCAGCCCTCGTCGGCAATGGCGAATTCCGCCGCCGTGCCGATGGCAAAGGTGGGAATCATGTCCAGGCTGAACGCAGTGGCGTGGTCGTTGTAGACCAGGAAGATGACGTCGGGCTGGTTGTCCTTCATCCACTGCTTGGAAAACTCGTAGCCCTGGAACACGGGCTGCCAATAGGGCTCGTGGCTCTTGCCCAAGTCCAACGCCGAGCCAATGGCGGGCACGTGGGAGGTGTAGACGGATGCGGTGATGCGGGCCATGTCAGGAATTCACTTTCTTGCCGGCGCTGCCTTGGGGTTGGTGCTGGGGTTGGGCGTCGCCGTCTTCACCGGTGTAGCGGTTGCCTTCAACGGAGCGGCCCCCGGCGACCATCATGGCGCGGTACTCGTCCTCGGTCATGCCGGTCATGCTGCCGGCCATCTGCTGAAAGCTCTTGCCATCGGTTGCACCGATCTTGGCCAGGAAGTAGATGTTGCCGCCGGCACGCATGCAGCGGTTCAGGTCGCGGGCCAGCACGGCCAGTTTCTGCTCTTCCGTCATGGGCCACTCGTCCAGGTAGGCACGCTCGTTGGCTTTGAAGCGGGCGCGGTTCTCGGCCTTCATGAGCGACATACAGAACTGGTTGAGGTGGTAGCCCTTGCGCGATTGCTCGGCATCAAAAATGATGGTGCCGGGCACGTCCAGGTAGGGTTTGTCGAGTGCCATGGCGTCAGACCTGCTCCGGCCAATACAGCCGCATGGGGTTGTCCACCAGCAGCTTCTGCTGCAAGGCGGCCGTGGTGGCGATGTGGGGGATGAAGTCCACCAGCAGGCCGTCGTCGGGCATGTGGTCCTTCAGGTTGGGGTGTGGCCAGTCGGTGCCCCACAGCACGCGGTCGGGGAACTCTTCGACGATGGCCTTGGCAAACGGGATCACGTCGCGGTAGGCGTTCTGCTCACCGTTCAGCGCCTTGGGGCCGGTGGCCGACAGGCGCTCCGGGCAGCTGACCTTGCTCCATACATTGGTGTGCTCACGCATGAACTTGCGAAACAGCGTGAACTCCGGCCCGTCGAGGGGCTTGCTCACATCAGGGCGGCCCATGTGGTCCACCACCACCGTGGTGGGCAGAGCGGTGAAGAAGTCCCACAGCTCGGGCAGGTCCACCGCCTCGAAATAGATCACCACATGCCAGCCTAAGCGGGCGATACGGCCGGCAATTTCCATCAACTCGTCCTTGGGCGTGAAGTCCACCAGACGCTTGACGAAGTTGAAGCGCACGCCGCGCACACCGGCGGCGTGCAGCGTCTGCAGTTCCTCATCGGTCACGCCGCGGCGCACCGTGGCCACGCCGCGGGCCTTGCCGTTGCTGGCCAGGCAGGCATCCACCAGCGCACGGTTGTCCGCGCCATGGCAGGTGGCCTGCACGATCACGTTGCGGGCGAAGCCCAGGTGGTCGCGCAGGGCAAAAAGCTCGGCCTTGCTGGCGTCGCAGGGCGTGTACTTGCGCTCGGGCGCATAGGGGAATTCGGCACCGGGGCCGAAGACGTGGCAATGGGCGTCAACTGCCCCTGCAGGTAGTTTGAATGTGGGCTTGGTCGGGCCGGTGTACCAGTCCAGCCAACCGCTGGTCTTGGTGAAATCGCCTGTCGTGGGTTTGGTCATTGGTGTGCTTTCCAGAATCGTTGGTCAAGGTGCTGGGGTGGCGCGGCTGGGCGATTTCTGGCCGAAGGACAGTATGAGCCCAGATGCGCTGCCCCAGTACCGCTGTGAAGTGAAGCAGTTCTCAGTCGATGTACTTCAATCCCGCGGCCGCCAACGGCTCGCGCATCTTGTACATGTCCAGGCCCAGCACGCCGCTGGCCAGCTTGGCGCGCTTCTCGCCTTCAAAGCTCTCGCGCTTCTGTGCCGCGGCCAGGGTCTCCACCGCGCGGGCTGCGGGCACGCAGACCACGCCGTCGTCATCGGCCACGATCACGTCACCGGGCGTGACCAGCATGCCGGCACAGACCACGGGGATGTTGACCGAGCCTAGCGTGGCCTTGATGGTGCCCTTGCTGCTGATGGCCTTGCTCCACACGGGGAAGTTCATTTCCTTGAGTGTCTTCACATCGCGCACACCAGCGTCGATGATGAGGGCGCGTGCGCCGCGCGCCTGGAAGCTGGTGGCCAGCAGGTCGCCAAAGTAGCCGTCGGTGCACTCGGCGGTGACGGCGGCAACGACGATGTCACCAGGTTTGATTTGCTCGGCGGCAACATGCATCATCCAGTTGTCGCCAGGTTGAAGCAGCACAGTCACGGCCGTGCCCGACACCTGGGCGCCGGAGTAGATGGGGCGCATATAGGGCTTGAGCAGCCCCACACGGCCCATGGCCTCGTGCACGGTGGCCGAACCCCGGGCGGCCAGGCCATCGGCGGCCGCGCGGTCGGCACGTTGAATGTTGCGATAAACAACACCGAGTTCGTACATATTCTTCTCTCCAAAATTCTGTTAGTTCGTGGTGGTTGGGCGTTTTGCGGAGGCAAAGGAGGAGCCCGAAGGGCGGGGGACACGGAGCAAAACGTCCAGCCGCCGCGAACGCCCCAGAAGAACTACCTGCCTTTCGCCTTCAAGGCCACGTCCAAACGCGGGAACACGCGCCGGGCATTGCCTTCGTAGATCTGGAATCGGTCCTCGGCGCTGAGCAGCTTGGAGGCCTCGATGTAGCGCTTGGTGTCATCGTAGTAATTGCCGGTCTGCGGGTCGATGCCACGGACGGCGCCGATCATCTCGGAGGCAAACAACACATTCTTCACCGGGATCACGGTGTTCAGCAGGTCGATGCCGGGCTGGTGGTAGACGCAGGTGTCGAAGAAGATGTTGTTCAGCAGATGGTCTTCGAGCAGCGGCTTCTTGAGCTCCTGCGCCAGACCGCGGAAACGCCCCCAGTGGTAGGGCACGGCGCCGCCGCCATGGGGAATCAGAAACTTCAGCGTGGGGAAGTCCTTGAACAGATCGCTGGTCAGGCACTGCATGAAGGCCGTGGTGTCGGCGTTGAGGTAGTGCGCGCCGGTGGTGTGGAAACAGGCGTTGCAGCTGGTGCTCACGTGGATCATGGCCGGCAGGTCGTACTCCACCATCTTCTCGTAGATCGGGTACCAGTGCTTGTCGCTCAAAGGTGGCGAGGTCCAGTGGCCGCCGCTGGGGTCGGGATTCAGGTTGATGCCCACCGCGCCGTAGTCCTTCACGCACTTTTCCAGTTCGGGGATGCAGGTGGCAGGGTCCACGCCGGGGCTTTGCGGCAGCATGGCCACGGGCACGAAGTTGTCGGGGAAGAGTTGGCTCACGCGATAGCACAGCTCATTGCAGATGGCCGCCCAGGTGCTGGAGACGTTGAAGTCGCCGATGTGGTGGGCCATGAAGCTGGCGCGCGGGCTGAACAGCGTGATGTCGCTGCCGCGTTCCTTCATCAAACGCAACTGGTTGGTTTCGATGCTCTCGCGCAGCTCGTCGTCACTGATGTGCAGGTCCGCTGCCTTCGGCATCACCGACGCATCCTTGATGCCGGCGATCTGCTGGTTGCGCCAGGTCTCCAGCGCCTTGGGCGCCGTGGTGTAGTGGCCGTGGCAGTCGATGATGAGGGGCTGTTGGCTCATGGGTGGTCTCTCTCGGGTCGTGTTGTCGGGGTTGCGGTCTCAGGGCGCGTCCATGCCCTGGCGCTGCTTGGCAGGCAGTGCCGCAGGCGAGGCAAAGAAGTTCAGCAGGGCGCGTGTGGTTGCCACATCGCGGCACGTGGCGCAAATGCCGGCGGAGAACGTGGTGACGATGGCCACTTCGGCCGGCATGGGGCCGACGAGGGTGATGCCGGTCACGTGCAGCAGTTCACTGGTTTGCTGAAAGCCCAGCGCCACCTTGCCCTCGGCCACCAGGGTGCCCACGGGCACGCCGGGCGGGGCTTGGACGATGCGGCTCTGCAACTCGGCGGCCACGCCCCAGCGTTCAAACAGTTTTGTGAGTGCCACGCCGCTGGGACCGGTGGAGTAGCCAATGGTGGGCGCGGCCAGCACGGCGGCGCGCAAGGCGGCCTCGCTTCCAATATCGGGCACGGCCGCTCCGGCGCGCACGGCGACCGATACGCCGGAGCGCATCAGGTCCACACGGCTGTCGGGCAACACGTGGCCGCTGGCGATGAGCTTGTTGATGGCATCGCCGGCCAGGAACACGGCGTCGAATACTTCGCCGGCCTGCACGCGTTTGGCCGCGTCCACGCCACCCACCGATTCGATGGCCATGGGCGCGCCGCCCTGTTGCACATAGGCCTGCACCAGGTCGGCCAGCACGGCGCGGGTGGCCATGGACGATATGCCCGTCAGGGTGGTTGCGGAGGTGTTCTGCATGCGGAAATTCTAGGGATTGCCCCCCGTTTTGTCGTGCGGAATTGGCCACTAGCTGCTATAACTGCGGTGCATAGCTTGTGCGGCGTTATATCGAGATACGGCATGGACCTGAAACAGATTGAATCCTTTGTGCGTGTGGCCGAATTGGGCAGTTTTACCCGGGCCGCCAGCGCCCTGGGCCTGCCGCAGCCGCTGCTGAGCCGCCACGTGCGCCAGTTGGAGGTGGAGCTGCGCCAGACCTTTCTGCTGCGCAATGGGCGCGGCGTGACGCTGACCGAGCCGGGGCTGGTGCTGCTGGAGCACGGGCGCGGCATCCTGCACCAGGTGGCGCTGGCGCGCGAAGAACTGGAGTCCACCCGCGGCGCGCTGGGCGGCCATGTGTCCATTGGCCTGCCGCCTTCACTCAGCAAGCTCATCACCGTGCCGCTCACGCTGGAGTTCCGCAAGCGCATGCCGCAGGCGCACCTCACATTGACCGAAGGGTTTTCGGTGGCCATGAACGAGGGCCTGCGTTCCGGCCGGCTGGACATGGCCCTGCTCTACAACACGCCGCACTCGCCCGACATCGAAACCCAGGTGCTGCACCGCGAGACCCTGGTGCTGATTGCGTCCGAGGCTGCCGTGAAGCGCGTGCCGGAGGTGCGCCTCAAGAGCCGCATGCCGCTGGCCACCCTGGCCGAACTGCCGCTGATCCTGCCCAGCCGGCCCAACGCCTTTCGCATCTTGATCGAAACCGAATTGGTGCGCCTGGGCTTCAAGCCGCACATCGAGCTGGAGGTGGACGGCCTCAACGCCATTCTGGAACTGGTGGGCGAGGGCCTGGGCTTTGCCGTGCTGCCGCCCTACACGCTGAGCAACTTCACGGCACCGCACGGCTTTAGCACCCACAAGCTGTTCAGCCCGCAACTGGTGTGCGAGCTGATGCTGGTGACCTCGGCCCACCGCCCGGCCACCGGCACGCACAAGGGCGTGCAGACGCTGGTGGCCGACGTGGTGCGCGAGGCGATGCAGGCGTATCGCTGAAGCGTGCCTACTTGCGCTCGCCCAGCCCCCAAGGCTCCGGCACCAGGTTGACAATGCGCCGGTAGAACTGGCGGAACCAGTCGCTGTCCTGCACCGCGCCATTGCGCAGGGGGTCCTTGTTCTGGGCAAAGGCCTCGGCCACTTCCACCCAGTCTTGGGGCGTGAAGACCTCGATGGCCTTGGGCAGCACCACGGTTTCTTCCAGCGCCATGTGCTGGTGGTGGAAACCGGCGTAGGTGACACAGCGCTCGGCAAACTCTGCTTTGGCATCGGGGATTTCGGCTTCCATGCGACCCAGCACGGCCTTCAGGCGGTCCAGCGCGGGGTGGCCGTTGACGTGCTGGCGGCCCAGCTCGTCCAGGGTGTCGTTGATGTCGGCACAGCGCTGGCGCACGCGCGGGAACAGCACGGTTTCTTCCTTGGGGTGGTGCAGGCGTTCGGGGAATTCCTCGATGTAGTAGAGGATGGACCAGAGCAGCTTGTAGTCGGGCGTGAGCTTGTCCGCTGCCACGTCGGTGGCGACGTGCTTGAGGGCGTCGATCACGGCGGTGAGCGTGATGTGTTCGTTGCGGACGATGGACAGGGCTTGTTGTTGGGGTGTCATGGGAGGAGCTTCCGTTAGGCGGGCTTGAGGTACACCTTCTGCAGCAGGCGGATCAGGGTCTTGCGCTCGGTGGCGGTCAGGGCTGCGGAGGACTCGGCCTCCAGGTCAAAGGCCACCTTCTCGGCCTGTTTCATCAGCTTGGTGCCGGCGGCGGTGGGGTGCAGGCCCATGGCGCGGCCGTCGTTGGGGTGGGGGCGTCGGGTGATGAGCCCGCGCTTTTCCAGCGCGTTCAACAGGCCCACCAGGTTGGGCGGCAGCAGACCCAGCGCCGTGCACAGTTGGCGCGAGGTGATGCCGGGGTTGTGCACGATGAGCGAGGCCACCGAGAAGTCCACCGGGCGCAGGTCGAATTCGGCCATGCGTTCCAGGAACGCACCGATGATGACCAGCGTCGCGCGGCGGGTGTTGTAGCCGACCAGGGACTCCAGAAACTGGGTGTCGATCTGGTCAACGGCGGTGTCGGGGGCGGTGGTGCGAGAGGTGGCCATAGTTGCAGCGGTCAATGGGTGGAAGCGCTTTTGATCATAGCCAAGCGCATGTCCAGTTCCGGCAGTACCCAGCGGACGAAGGCCTGGGACGGCGCACGCCAGCGCGGTGCATCCTGTGGGGCGCGTGCGTCAATCTGCGACCAGGCCCACTGCAGCAGCAGCACGGCCACGGCACGCAGGTAGTCGTCCGCCACCCAGTAGGGCAGTGCCGGGTTGGACTGCGAGGCCTGCGCGAGTCGCGAGGTCAGGCCCTGCAGGGCGCGCACATGGGTGGTCAGCGCATGGCCGGGATCGCAGTCGCCACACAGATCGTCCAGCCACTCACAGAATCCGTCGCCACCATCGGCCAGCACCTTGCGCACCAGCAGGTCGATGGACTGGATCTCGTTGGTGCCTTCGTAGATCATGGCCACGCGGGCATCGCGCACATGCTGCTCGATGCCCCACTCGGACACATAGCCGTGGCCGCCAAACACCTGCAGGCATTCGCTGCCGCCGTAGAAGGCCTGGTGCGTGAACGCGGCCTTGATCACCGGGGTGACAAAGCTGCACCAGCGCTGCGCTGCCGCACGTCGGTCGGGGTCGGCATGGTGGCGGGCCTGATCCAGCTCGATGGCGGTGCGGTAGGCCAGCACGCGGGCGCCATCAATCCAGGCACGCTGCGTGTCCAGGATGCGGCGCACGGCCGGGTGCTCGGCAATCACACTAGTGTTCTTGGCCCCTGGCGCCCGCATCTGGCGGCGCTCCTGCGCGTAGGCGTCGGCCTTTTGCCAGGCGGCATCCAGCAGGCCCACACCTTGGAGGGCCACGTGCAGGCGGGCGGCGTTCATCATTACGAACATGGCGTTCAGGCCACGACCCGGCTCACCGATGATCCAGCCCAGGGCCTCGTCAAAGCGCATCACGCAAGTGGGGCTGCCATGCAAGCCCATCTTCTCCTCGATGCGTTCACAGTAAACGTCGCTGCGGGTTCCGTCGGGATAGAACTTGGGCACCAGGAACAACGACAGGCCCTTCGGTCCCGGTGGCGCATCGGGCAGGCGGGCCAGCACTAGGTGGACGATGTTGTCGGACAGGTCGTGCTCGCCACCGGAGATGAAGATCTTGGTGCCCGACAGGGTGTAACTGCCGTCCGCCTGGGGCGTGGCCTTGGTCCGGGCCAGACCGAGGTCGCTGCCGGCCTGCGGCTCGGTCAGGCACATGGTGGCCAGCCACTCGCCGGTGGCGATCTTGCTCAGGTACTGATCCTTCAGCGCCTGTGACCCGTGGTGTTTGAGGCATTCATAGGCGCCGTGCAGCAGGCCCGGCGCCATGGTCCAGCCGTGGTTGGCTGCACTGAGCATCTCGTACAGCGTGGCTTCCAGCACCGCGGGCAGGCCCTGGCCGCCGTCTTCCGTGGCGGCCGACAGGGCGGGCCAGCCGGCCTGCCAGAAGGCTTGGTAGGCGTCGCGGAAACCCGGCGCCATGGTGACCTGACCGTCGGCCCACTGCGCACCCACCTCGTCGCCCACGCGGTTGAGCGGGGCGACGACCTCGCCGACAAACTTGCCGGACTCTTCCAGCACCTGCTGCACCAGGTCGGCATCGACCTCGGCAAAGGCGGGCAAGGCCTGCAGTTGCGGCGTGGCCTGCAGCACGGTCTCCAGGATGAGGGCCATGTCGGCCACGGGGGGGTAGTAGGTGTTCATGTCTGCTATTGTTTTTGGAGCTGCTCACGCAATGTTGGCGATGGCTATGGCGTGTTTTTGTTGTGCTTCCTTGCAGGAGGCTTCCTCACGTCCCCCCTCACACCCCCCGCCCTCTCTCGCCCCCGCCGGGGCGAAAGAGGGAGCTTGAACAGCCGATTTGGCCGCGTCTCCAAACGAAGGGGAGTGCACGTGCCGAGGTACCAGCACCTGTCTCAGCGCGCGTAGCCCCTGGTACTTTCCACCTTCAAAGACGCGGCCCAATGTGGCTGTTCGGCTCCCCTTCCCGCCCTGGCGAGGGTGGGAAGGGGCGGGGGGGATAGGGGGTGTGTTCAGATCCATCACGCCGCCTTCTTCGCCGATCCCAGGTAGGTAGCAATCACCCGCGGATCCTCCGCCAGATCAGCAGCAGGTCCGTGGGCCGAGAGTTCACCCATCTCCAGCACATAGCCGTAGTCCGCCACGGCCAGCGCGGCGCGGGCGTTCTGCTCCACCAGCACGATGGTCACGCCGGTCTGGCGCAACTCGGTGATGATGTTGAAGATCTCGCGCACCACCAGCGGCGCCAGACCCAGGCTGGGCTCGTCCAGCATCAGCAGGCTGGGGCGCGACATGAGGGCGCGGCCCACGGCCAGCATCTGGCGCTCACCGCCGGACAGCGTGCCGGCCAGTTGGGTGCGGCGCTCTTTCAGGCGTGGGAACAGGTCGTACACATCGGCCAGGCGGTCGCGCCACTGGGCGTTCTTCAGGCGCATCTGGCGAAAGCCGCCCAGAACCAGGTTGTCTTCCACCGGCATGCTGCCAAACAGCTCGCGCTTTTCGGGCACCAGGGCCACGCCGAGCATCACGCGTTCTTCCAGCGTGGTGTCGCCAATGGCGCGTCCGTCGAAGGTGATGCCGCCCTGGCCGGGCAGGATGCCCATCAGGGTGTTGAGCAGGGTGGACTTGCCGGCGCCGTTGGGGCCGATGACGGTGATGACGCTGCCTTTGTCGGCAGAGATATCGATGCCGTGCAGCACCTCGGCACGGCCGTAGCCGGCGCGCAGGCCGCTGACTTGGAGGAGGGAGGTGGACATAACGGCCAATCCTTCAGTGTTCGGTGCCGAGGTAGGCGGCGCGCACCTCGGGGCTTTGCTGGATGAATTCCGGTGTGCCCTGGGTCAGGAAGGTGCCGAACTCCATCACCACCAGGTGGTCGCAGACGTCCATCACCAGGTCCATGTCGTGCTCCACCAGCAGAATGCTCATGCCTTCACTGCGCAGCTGGCGCAGCACGTCGGCCAGGGCCAGCTTTTCCTTGTGGCGCAGACCGGCGGCGGGCTCATCCAGCAGCAGCAGGGCGGGGTCGCCGCACAGGGCGCGGGCAATCTCCATCAGGCGCTGCGGGCCCATGGCCAGGTTGCCAGCCTGCTCGTGCAGGTAGGCGCCCATGCCGATGCGCTCCAGTTGGCGCTGGGCCTCGCGGAACAGCTGCTGCTCCTCGGCGCGGTTCATGCGCGTCATGGCGGTGAACACGCCCTTGACGCCGCGCAGATGGGCGCCCAGGGCCACGTTCTCCAGCACCGTCATGTCGGGGATCATCTTCACGTGCTGGAAGGTGCGCGACATGCCGCGCGCCGCGATCTCACGAGAGCGCAGGCCACCGATCTTCTGGCCGCGGAACACTACGTCACCGCTGGTCAATGACAGCACGCCTGAGATCAGGTTGAAGGTGGTGGACTTGCCCGCGCCGTTGGGCCCGATCAGCCCGACGATCTGGCCGGCCTTGATCTGGAAACTGATGTCGTTCACCGCCACCAGGCCGCCGAACTTCTTGCGGATGGCCTGCACGTCCAGCACCAGTTCGTCCTGGGCGGGTTTCGCGCGCTCGGGCAAGGCGGGGGCCTCTGCCCAGTCCACCGTGCGCTGGGGACGCGGCAGGCGCTTCTCGACAAAGGACCACAGGCCATCGGGCAGGTACTTGAGCATCAGCACCAGCACGATACCGAACACGATCACCTCGAAGCTGCCGCTGGTGCCGATCAACTGGGGCAAGAGCACCTGCAACTGGTCTTCCAGCAGCTTGGTCAGCAGCGCGCCGGTGATGGCGCCCCACACATGGCCCACGCCGCCCACCACAGTCATGAACAGGTACTCGATGCCCATCTTCAGGCCGAAGGGCGAGGGGTTCACCGTGCGCTGGAAGTGCGCGAACAGCCAGCCCGAGAGGGATGCCAGCAGCGCGGCGATCACAAAGACGGTGATCTTGTAGCGCAGGGTGTTCACACCCATTGCCTCGGCCATCAGTGTGCCGGTGCGCAGCGCACGCATGGCGCGCCCGGCGCGGGAGTCCAGCAGGTGCAGTACGGCCAACGCGGCCAACACCACCGTGGCCCAGGTCAACACATAGAAGCCACGGCCCTGGCCCAGGTCATACCCAAAAAGGGACAGGCCTTGCACGCCCAGCAGGCCGTCGTACTTGCCCAGGCCGTCGATGTTGCCCATCAGGTAGTACAGCGAGAGGCCCCAGGCGATGGTGGCCAGCGGCAGGTAGTGGCCCGACATGCGCAGTGTGATACCGCCCACGATGAGGGCTGATGCGGCCGTGATGGCGAGTCCAATGAACAGCGTCACCCAGGGCGACAGGCCGGCATTGAGCGTAAGCCAGGCGGTGGAGTACGCGCCGATGCCCACAAACGCCGCCTGGCCAAAGGAGGTGAGGCCGGCCACGCCCGTCAGCAGCACCAGGCCCAGGCAGGTCAGGCTGTACAGGCCGATGTAGTTGAGCTGGGTGATCCAGAAATCGGGCAGTGGAAGTACCGCCACGGCGATGAGCACGGCGACGAGCGCCCACAAACCATATTTGCGTAGCGACATATCAGCGCCGCCCGGCCGCCCGAAGGCGCTGATGCGCCCCCTCGGGGGGCAGCGATTTACACGAAGTGAAAGAGCGTGGGGGCTTCATTTTTTAATGTTCCTCGTCCGAATGACCGCCGTGCAGGGAGCGCCACAACAGCACCGGCAGAATGATGGTGAACACAATGACTTCCTTGAAGGCACTGGCGTAGAAGGAGCCGAAGGCCTCCACCACGCCGACGAACATGGCACCGACCAGCGCGCCGGGGTAGCTGGACAGGCCGGCCACCACGGCGGCGACGAAGCCCTTGAGGCCGATCAGGAAACCCGAGTCGTAGAACACGGTGGTGGTGGGGCCAATCAGCAAGCCCGACAGCGCACCGATGAAGGCCGCCATGGCAAAGGTGAGCTGGCCGGCGGCCGGGGACGAGATACCCATCAGGCGCGCACCCAGCCGGTTCACGGCCGTGGCGCGCAACGCCTTGCCGTACAGCGAGCGCTCGAAGAACAGCCACAGCAGCACGATGAGTGCGGCGGATGCGAAGACGATGATCAGGGTCTGCCCGGTCAGGCTGACGGGGCCCAGGCCCAGGCGCAGGTCCCAGAAGGCTGGGTTACGGAAGCCCTCGGCGCCAAAGAACAACAGGCCCAGACCCGTCATGGCGAAGTGCACGCCCACCGAGACGATGAGCAGCACCAGCGGCGAGGCATCGGCCAGCGACTGGTAGGCCACGCGGTAGACCAGCGGGCCAAAGGCAGTGACCACCGCCACGGCCAGTGCCGCCTGTACCAGCAGGGGCATATCCATGGGGGCCAGCCAGGCGGTGAGGCCGGACACGACCACCGGCACGGCCAGCGTGCGGGCGGCAGCCTTCAGGCTGCGTGCCGCATTGCGCTGGCGCAGCCAGACCTCGGCCGCATCCATGGCCGCCGCCAGGGCGGCCAGGATGAGTAGCAGCCACACCGTTCCAGGGACCTTGCCGGTCTGCAAAATGGCCAGCGTCAAGGCACCGTAGGCGACGAACTCGCCCTGCGGAATGAAGATGACCCGCGTGACGGTGAAGACCAGCACCGTGGCCAGGCCCAAGAGGGCATAGACGGCACCGTTGGTCACACCGTCCAGCATCAGGATGCTGGCGATCGAAAAGTCCATGGAATGATCCCGTTAGAAAAAGTTATTCGACTTTCCAGTCGCCGTTGACAACCTTCACCATCACGCCGGTGTCATTGGTGTAGCCCCAGTGGTCGTCCTTGGTCCAGTTCAGCACACCGTGGGCCACCACGGTGCGGCCCATGGTCTCAAAGGCGTCCTTCAGCGCCGCGCGGAACTCGGGTGTACCGGGCTTGGCCTTCTTCAATGCCATGGGCACGGCCTTCTCCAGCACCAGCACCACGTCATAGGCATGGCCGGCAAACTGGTTGTGCGTGCCGGCACCATAGGCCTTGTCGTACTTGGCTACGAAGTCCTGGGCCACCTTCTTGGAGGCATTGCTGTCGGGTAGCTGGTCGGGGGCGATCACGGGGCCGGACACCACGTAGGAGCCTTCCACGTCCTTCCCGCCAATGCGCATCAGGTCCTTGGTGGCGGCGGCGTGGGTCTGGTAGATCTTGCCCTTGAAGTTGCGCTCGACCACGGCCTTGTGTGGCATGGCGGCTCCGCTGCCGGAGGCGACGATCAGCATCGCGTCGGGGTTGGCGGCCACGAGCTTGAGGGCTTGGGCCGTGACGCTGGTGTCGGAGCGGGCGAAGCGCTCGGCGGCGATGATTTTGATGCCGGCCTTCTCACCCTCGGCCGTGAATGCCTTGAGCCACTGCTCGCCGTAAGCGTCGGTGTAGCCCAGAAAGCCCACCGTCTTCACGCCCTGTTTCTTCATGTGGGTGACCAGGGCGTGGGCCATCACGTCATTGCCCTGCGGCAGGCGGAAGGTCCATGCGTCCTTGCCGGGGGGCAGGCCCACGGGGGTCAGGGCCACTTGGGGCGTCTGGCTTTCCATGGCCACGTCGGCAATGGCCACCCCCACCGGCGTGGCGACGGAGCCGACGATCACGTCCACCTTGTCTTCGGTGACGAAGCGCTTGGCGATCTTGCTGCCGTTGGTGGGGTCGGTGGCGTCGTCGAGTACGGTGACCTTGAGCTTTTCGCCGGCAATGGTGGTCGGCCACAGCTTGACCTGGTTGGCGGCCGGAATGCCCAGGCCCGAGGCCGGGCCCGTCAGCGGTACGACTACGCCGATGGTGATGTCGGCTTGTGCCGAGGCGGCCAGCAGGGTGATGGCGGTGGCCGTCAGGGTTTTGTTGAACAGTTTCATGCGTGTCTCCTCTTGGTTTGCTGGGTGGGAACAGGAACAGGGGTGGGCTTGTGCTTCAGCTGCACAAGGCCTTGATGTCTTCGGGAACGGGAATGGCCTTGATGCGGTATTCCTCGCCGGGGACTTTGACGCAGAAGGCGCGGATCTCGGTGCCCTCGCACAGCACGTCGTCGCCGCGCTTGACCACGTGGCGGTGCACATAGGTCTTCTCGCGCCACTCTTCCACCGTGGTGTGGACCTGCAGCTTTTCGCCGTAGGTGGCGGGGCGTTTGAAGGTGGTGTGGATCTCCAGCAGCGGGTTGCCGATGATGCCGGTGGTCTTGACCAGCTCGCGCCAGGGCGGCACGCCGCACTGGCGGAAGAAGTTGAGGCTGGATGCGTCCATCCACTTGGAGAAATTGGGGAAGAACACGATGCCGGCGGGGTCGCAGTCGCCAAACATCACTTCCACTTCAAAGACAACGGTCTTGCTCATGGTCGGCCTTTCAACGGGGCGCCATGCGCAGGGCGCCGTCCAGGCGGATCACCTCGCCGTTGAGGTGACCGTTGCTGACGATGTGCGTGGCCAGTTGCGCAAACTCTTCCGGCTTGCCCAGGCGCTGCGGGAAGGGGATGCTGGCGGCCAGCGATTGCTGCACCGGCTCCGGCAGGGTCTTCATCAGCGGCGTGGCAAACAGGCCCGGGGCGATGGTGCAGACGCGGATGCCATGCTGCGCCAGGTCGCGCGCCATGGGCAGGGTCATGCCGGCCACACCGGCCTTGGAGGCGCTGTAGGCCTGCTGGCCCACCTGGCCATCGAATGCCGCCACCGAAGCGGTGAACACCATGGCGCCGCGCTCGCCGTCCTCCAGGGGCTCCAGCTTGGCGGCTGCCGCGGCAAACAGGCGGGCCACGTTGTAGGTGCCGACCAGGTTGACGTTGATGACCTTCACGAAGTCTTCCAGCGGCGCGGCGTTGCCGTCCTTGCCGACCACGCGCTTGGCGGAGCCAATGCCGGCGATCTGCATCAGGATGCGGGCCGGGCCATGGGCGGCCGCAGCCTGGCTGATGGCGGCCTGCACGCTGTCGGGGCTGGTCACATCGCACTGGATGGCCAGACCGCCAATCTCGGCGGCTACTTTGTTCGCGCCTTCGACGTTGACGTCCAGGATGGCGACCTTGGCGCCCAGGCGGGCCAGCTCACGCGCCGTGGCCTCGCCCAGGCCCGATCCGCCGCCGGTCACGAGTGCTGCCTGTCCTTGAATCTGCATGGTGTGGTTTCCTTGTTGCTATGAAATGTGTAGCTGGTTACGCAATATCGACGAGGGCTAGGGTGCAAAATGGTTAAGAGGCTGTAAGGCTGTGCGTTTTGCGTAGGTAAAGGAGGAGCCCGAAGGGCGGGGGACACGGAGCAAAACGTGCAGCCTTACAGACTCCTCCAACATCACACGCCTTCTGGGTTTTCAATCAGCAGCGCAATGCCCTGGCCACCGCCCACGCAGGCGCTTGAGATGCCCCAGCGCACGTTGGAGCGCTGCATCTCGCGCGCCAGGGTCAGCGTCAGGCGCACGCCGGTGCAGGCCAGGGGATGGCCCAGGGCGATGGCGCCGCCGTTCACATTGAGTTTGGACATGTCAAGGCCCAGTTCCTTGCCCACGGCCAGGGTCTGCGCGCCCTGGGCTTCGTTGATCTCAAAGCGACCGATCTGGTCCAGCGGCAGGCCGGTGCGTTCCAGCAGCAGGCGGATGGCCGGCGCCGGGCCAATGCCCATGATCTCCGGCGGCACGCCCACAGCCGCCGCAGCCACCACGCGGCCCAGGGGCTTGCGCCCCGCGCCGAAGTAACCATGGCCCTTGGCGTAGTCGCCCGAGGCCACCACCACGGAGGCGGCGGCGTCCACCAGGGCGGCACTGTTGCCGCCGGTCTGCACGCCGTCGGCAAAAACCGGTTGCAGCTTGGCAAGTACCTCGGGCGGTGAGAGACGTGCATGGGTGTCCTGCGCCACTTCGGTGATCTTGCCTTGCAACTTGATGCCCCGTGGCTTGTAGCCTTCCAGCTCGAACTTCTCGGTCACCACCGGCACGATCTCGCCGGCGTGAAAGCCGCTTTGCTGGGCGGCTACTGCCTTGGCAAAGGAGTTGGAGGCGAAGGCGTCCACCTCTTCGCGGGTGATGCCGTACTTCTTGGCCAGGTTCTCGGCCGTCTGGATCATGTTGATGCCGGCGGCGGGGTCTTTCAGCGCTTCCCACATGTAGTCTTTGAAGCCCACGGGTGCGCCCAGCTTGAAGCCGGTGCGGTGGTCGAAGGCGGCGATGGGGTTGCGCGTCATGCTCTCGGTACCCACCACCAGGGCCGCGTCGCAGGCGCCGCCTTGGATGTGCTCGCCGGCCTGGCGGAACAGCTCGAAGCCGGTGCCGCAGATGCGCTGGGCCATGATGGCTGGCACTTCCACGGGCACGCCGGCATACAGGCCGATGTGGCGGGGCAGGAAGAACTGATCGAAGTCGCCGGGCGCCATGTTGCCGGTGACCACGGAGCCAATGTCCGTCCCAGGCACCCCGGCGCGCTTCAGGGCCTCACGCGCCGCCTTGATGCCCAGATCGGTGGGGGAAATGTGGCCCAGTGCACCGCAGTAGTCCACCATGGGGGTGCGCACGCCGTCGAGCATCCACACGTCGTTGAATCCGCTGAAAAATCCTTTGGAAGCCATGGTTCAGTCCTTGGTTATTGGGGTGTCAGGGTATGGGGCAGCGTGCCGTCGTGCAGCGCCTGCACGGTGGCGGCGCGGTGGGCCAACACGGCGCGCTGGTTGATGGAGCCCTTGTCGGTGATCTCGCCGCGGTCGATGGTGGGCGGCTCGGCCAGCAGGCACAGCTTGGCAATGCGGTTCGCGCTGCCGGTGGCGCTGGCCGCCAAGGTGTTCACCACCTGCTGGAAGTGGGCCAGCACGGCGGGGTGGGTCAGCACCTGTTCGGGCGTGGCGCTAGCGTCCTGGCCAGCGGCCTTGCGGCATGCAGCCAGGTTGGGGAACACCATGGCGCCGACCTCGTGCTGGTTCAGCCCGGTGATGACCACATCCTGGATGCAGGGCGCACCGGCGGCGATGATCTTGGCCCGCAGCGGACCCACGCTGACGAAGGTACCGGTGGCCAGCTTGAAGTCTTCGGCAATGCGGCCATCGAAGCGCAGGCCCTGGTGGATGTTGTCCGGGTCGGCCCACTTGAGGGCGTCGCCCGTGCAGAAGAAGCCTTCGGCATCAAAGTGGGCGGCGGTTTCTTCCGGCGCGCGCCAGTAGCCGGGGGTGATGTTGGGGCCGCGGTAGCGCACCTCCAGCTTGCCGTCGGTGGGCACCAGCTTGAGTTCCAGACCCGGCGTGGGCAGGCCCAGGTCGCCGGAGGCCACATCGGGGCTGGTGACAAACAGGCCAAAGGGCCCGGACTCGGTCATGCCCAAACCGCTGGTCATGACGATGCGCTCGCCAATCTCGGCTTCAGCGCTCTCGAACAGGCTATCCCATACCGGTTGGGCCAGGGAGGCGCCGGCATAGAAGAACATGGTGACCCGCGAAAGGAAGTTCTTGCGCAGAGCCGGGTCGGTCTTCATGGCGGAGGCAATCGCCTCGAAGCCGGTGGGCACGTTGAAGTAAAGGGTTGGTGCCACTTCGCGCAGGTTGCGCAGGGTCTCGCCGATCAGGGCGGGCACGGGCTTGCCTTCGTCGATGTAGAGGGTGCCGCCGTTGTACAGCACCATGCCAAAGTTGTGGTTGCCGCCAAAGGTGTGGTTCCATGGCAGCCAATCCACCAGCACCGGTGGCGTCTCGGTCAGCACGGGCATGCTCTGGCGCATCTGCTGCTGGTTGGCGCACCACATGCGCTGGGTGTTGATAACGGCCTTGGGTAGTTTGGTGGAGCCGCTGGTGAACAGGAACTTGACGATGGTGTCCGGCCCGGTGGCGGCAATGGCCTGGTCCACGGCATCGGTCGCCGTGGTGGCCAACAGTTCGGCAAACGGCGTGCTGGCGCGCCCTTCCAGCGTACCGCTGGACAGCACCACATCCACATCACTGCCAATGGTGGCCTGGATGGCCTTGCCATAGCGCGCGGCGTCCGCAGCGAACACCAGGCCCGGGGTCAGGGTGGTCACCACATGGCGCAGCTTGGAATAGTCGGTGCTGATGGTGGAGTAGGCGGGCGATGCTGGCGACCACGGCACGCCGGCCAGCATGCAGCCCAGGGCGAGCAAGGCGTGGTCCAGGTCGTTCTCGCTGAGGATCAGCACGGGGCGCTCGGCACTCAGATTGCGTTGCAGCAGGTTCTGGGCGATGGCACGGGCACTGGACAGCGCCTGGGCGTAGCTGATGGTGCGCCAATCGCCCTTGCTGCCGTCCGCCTGGTGCATGCGTTGGGCCATCCAGGTGCGGTTGGGTGTGGTGGCGGCCCAGTGCAGCAGGCGGTCGGTCATGCGCTCGGCGCAGGCCTGCAGAGGGGTTTCGGCGCGCAGGTATTGCGCACCATCGGCGCCCACCGTGCGGACACCGCGCGTGACACCAAAGTGCAGGCTGCGGTACGGGTGGGATGTTGTTGTCGTTGTCATGGTGTTGTCTCCTCGGGCCGGGCCTTCAGGCCTTCTTCACCTTGGCAGCCTTGCCCTCCAGGAATGCCTTCACGCGGGCCTTGGCCTCGGGCGCGCTTTGGGCGATGGAAGACACCAGCGCCTCGGTCATGAAGCCCTGGTCGGCCGGCTGCTCGGCGATGCGCGGCAGCACATGCATCAGGGCGTAGTTGGTCATGGGGGCGTTGCGGGCGATGGCCTGGGCCAGTTCCATGGCCTTGGTGAAGGCTTCGCCAGCCGGCACTACGTATTGCGACAGGCCGATGCGTTCGCCATCTTCGGCGTTGTAGACGCGGCCGGTGAACATCATGTCGGCCATGCGGGCGGTGCCGATCAGGCGCGGAATGCGCACCGAGCCGCCGCCGCCGACGAAGATGCCGCGCGTGCCTTCGGGCAGGGCGTAGAAGGTGGAGGCATCGGCCACGCGGATATGGCAGGAACTGGCCAGTTCCAGGCCACCACCAACCACCGCGCCGTGCAAGGCCGCCACCACCGGCACGGGGCCGTATTGAATGCGCTCCAGCGCCTGGTGCCACATGCGCGAATGGAAGATGCCTTCGCTGGCATCGCGCTCGGAAAGCTCAGACAAATCCAGCCCGGCGCAGAAGTGTTCGCCCTCGCCATCGATCACGGCCGCGCGCACGGTGGCGGGCAGGCGGTCGAAGATGTCGCGGATGGCCAGGATCAGGCCGTCGTTGATGGCGTTGCGCTTCTTGGGGCGCGTGAGGCGGATGACGGCGATTGCCTGGTCGTCGCCGCAGATGTCGAGATGGATGTCTTGGTTGCTCATGATGGTGTGCCCTCGGTTTGAATAAATTATGGTTATAAAACATAACTAATTCAATGGCCGTGAATCACCTTTTCCTCGGTGTTTTCCCTAATGGGGCTGACCGCCAGGCGGTTCAGAGCCCTAGGTTTTGAGGTGCGCTCGAAGTGAACTTGCGTTCACCAAAAAGGCGGTGCCCAAATAAAAGCGGGGCCGTTGGTGACGGCCCCGCCAGGGTAGAAAACGCTTCGTGAGTGTGCGGTTCAGGCTGGACCCAATCCATAGGGTGCGGGCACCATGGACACGATGCGTGAGTAGAGTGAACGGAACTCGCCGGTGGGGCCGGACCATGGGTCTTTGTTGGCCTCGAATGCGGCATCGATGCCGGCCCAGTCCTGCGGTGCCAACTTTTGGCGCGCCACGGGCAGCAACTCGGTTTCCTCGGTGACAAGGTGCTTGCGCGAGGAGTCGATGTAGCGCATGGCGAGGGCATCGAACTCTGCGAAACCGGCAGCGCCTGCTGCTTCGTAGACATGCAGCGCTGCACGCAGCGCTTGGGTACTCTGTGCGCCCATCACGTGCTCATGCTGGAGCTTGGTGATCAGCGGTTGCAGTTCCGGCAACACCTCCAGAATCTTGACGAAGAGCACATCGTCTTCTTTTGGGTGGTGCAGGCGGTCCGGGACCTCGGTGATGTATTCGATCAGCGCCTCCAGCAGCGCAAAGTCGGGCTGCATGGTGCCGGCGCGGATGCCGTCCAGCACAAAGGCGAAAGCTTGCAGCACGGCGCCCAGGGCGCGGTGTTCGGCGTGGATGATGTCAATGGCTCGCATGGTCGTGCTCTCTCGTGGCGTGCACCGCTCAGTGGCTGGAAACGCCCAGCCAGCTGTCCAGCAGGGCACTGTCTTCCAGCAGGGGTCGGCTGGAGCCCTGGTAGACGCCCTTGCCGCGTTCCAGCACCAGGGCCTGGCGCGTGAGCGGCAGGATCTGGCGCGCGTGCTGTTCGACCAGGATGATGGCCATGCCGCTCTCCTCGGTGAGCTGCTGGATGATGCTTAGCAACTCTTGCACGATCAGCGGTGCCAGGCCTTCCAGCGGCTCGTCCAGCAGCAGCAGCTTGGGGTTGAGCATCAGCGCACGGCCCAGGGCCAGCATCTGTTGTTCACCGCCGGAGAGCTGGTTGCCCAGGTTGAGCCGGCGTTCCTGCAGGCGCGGGAACATGGCGTAGACCTTGGCCAGATCCCATGGGCCCTTGGTGGCGACCACGGAGAGGTTTTCTTCGACCGTGAGCGAGGCGAAGATGTCACGCTCCTGCGGCACCCAACCCAGCCCCAGGTGCGCGCGGGCGTGGGGCGCAACCTTGGACAGGTCCTGGCCACACCAGCGCATGGTGCCTGAGCGGTAGTTGGCCGCGCCCATGAGCGTGGACAGCAGCGTGGTCTTGCCCATGCCATTGCGGCCCAGGAGCGATAGGCTGTCGCCCTCATTCAGCGTAAAGGACACATCCTCCAGCACCACGGCCTCGCCGTAGCCGGCCCAGAGTTTGTCGACGTGCAGCAGCTCAGCCATGGACGGCCTCTCCGAGGTAAACCTCCTTGACCTTGGGGTCGTGGGCAATCTGGTCGGGCGTGCCTTGCGTCAACAGTGCACCACTGACCAGCACGGAAATCTGGTCGGCGAATCGGAAAACAAGGTCCATGTCGTGCTCGATCAGGAGGATGGTCACGTCGCGCGGCAGTGCGGCGATGGAGGCAAACAGTTCGCGACTCTCGGTAGTCGGCACGCCGGCGGCGGGCTCGTCCAATAGCAGCACCTGCGGCTTGGCGGCCAGGGCCAGCGCGATCTCGATCAGGCGCTGCTTGCCGTAGGCCAGGTTGCGGGTGCGCTCGTGGGCCACGTCGGCTAGCTTGAGTGTTTCCAGCAACTCGGCCGCTTCGCGCACCGCTTGCTGGTGGGCACCGATGGGGCGGAAGAAACGCGCACCCAGGCCCAGGCGTTCGTTCACGGCCAGCACCACGGACTCCAGTACGGTCAGGTCGGCGAAGAGGCGATTGATCTGGAAGGTGCGGGCCAACCCGCGCTTGACGCGCTGGTGCTGGGCCAGGCCGGTTACGTCGTCACCCTTGAGGATGACCTGGCCGCTGGTGGGCGCCAGGAAACCGGTGAGCAGGTTGATCAGCGTGGTCTTGCCGGCACCGTTGGGACCGATCAGTGCGTGGCGTGCGCCGGCTTCCACGTTCAGGCTGACATCGTTGGTGGCCACGAAGCCGCCGAACTTGCGCACCAGGTTGCGCGTCTGCAGGGCGTAGGTCGTGCTCATCGCGCACCCCCTTCCAGGCCCAGGCGGCGTGCCGCGGCGCGCACGCCACCCATGACGCCGTCGCGGGCAAACAGCACGATGACCAGCATCATCGCACCCAGCCAGAATTGCCAGTATTCGGGGTTCATGTCGGACAGCACGTGGTGGGCCGACATGAACACGATGGTGCCCAGGATGGCGCCATACAGGCTACCTGAGCCGCCCAGCACCAGGATCAGCAGCAGCTCGGCCGAGCGGTTGAAGGCCAGCACGTCCAGCGCCACGAACTGCGTGGTCTGCGCCAGCAGGGCACCGGCCACACCGGCATAGGCCGCGCCGATGGTGTAGATGGCCGCCAGGCGGGCATTGATGGGCGCACCCAGGGCCGGCATGCGGGCGGCGTTGAGGCGGATGCCCTTGATGGAGAGGCCAAACGGGCTGTGCACCAGTTTGCGCGCGGCCCAGAACAGCAGGAACAGCACGCCCATGGCATACCAGTAGGCGGTCTTGCCATACATGTCGAAACCAAAGCTGCCGAACAGCGGCTTCATCTCGATGCCCTGCAGGCCGTCCACGCCGCCGGTGAGGAAGGTCAGCTTGTTGGCCAACTCGAACAGCATCATGGCCACGCCCAGCGTCACCATCAGGCGGGTCAGGTCGGCGCCACGCAGTACCAACAGGCTGGTGATGAAGCCCAGCACGGCACACACGGCCGCTGCGGCACCCAGGCCGGAAATCGGCTCGCCCCAGCCATGGCTGGCCAGCAGGCCGGCGGTGTAGGCGCCCACGCCGAAGAAGGCTGCATGGCCCAGCGAGACGATGCCGGCGTATCCCAGGATCAGGTCCAGCGACAGGCAGAACAGCGCGGTGATGGCGATCTGGGTCAGCAGCACCAGGTTGTCGGGGAAGACGAAGTAGCCCGCCACGGGTAGCAGCCAGAAGGCCAGCTCGGCCGGCCGCCAGCGGTCGGCCCGTTGCAGCGGTGTCAGATCAATGGAAGAGGTTGCCATGCACCAGTCCTATCGCGCGGTCATGCGACCAATAAGGCCCTGCGGACGGAACACCAGCATGACCACCATCACGGCATAAATCACAAACGAGCCGACCTGCGGCACGTAGTACTTGCCGGCCACGTCCACTACGCCCAGGATCAGCGAGGCCACCAGCGAGCCGGCAATGCTGCCACTGCCGCCCACGGCCACCACGATCAGGAAGTAGACGATGTACTTGACCGGAAAGCCAGGGTCCAAGCCCAGCATCTCGACACCCATGGCACCGCCCAGGCCCGCCAAGGCCGAGCCCAGGGCAAAGGTCAGCGTGAAGACGCGTTCCACGTTGATGCCCACGCCGCGCGCGGCGCGCGGGTTGTCCACGGAGGCGCGCAACTGCGCACCAAAGCGCGTGCCACTGACCATGCGTTGCAGGCCATAGGCCAGCACCAGGCTCACCGCGATCAGGAACAGCCGGTAGATGCCCATGTCCAGGCCCGGCAGGTTGATCTGGCCCTTGAGGAAATCGGGCAGGTTCAAAGGCTGCTGCTGGGCGCCGAAGAAGTACTGCATGGCCGACATGGACATGAACACCAGGCTGATGGAGAACAGCACCTGGTCCAGGTGGTTGGCGGTGTAGAGGCGTCGGTACAGGGTGCGTTCCAGCACCACGCCCACCAGGGCCGTGGCCAGCGCCGCCAGCGGCAGGGACAGCAGGAACGGTACCCCTGCCTTGTTGAGCAGAGTGACGCACACATAGCCGCCCACCATGGCAAAGGCGCCGTGGGCCAGGTTGACGAAATTCATCAGGCCCAGCGTGACCGACAGGCCCACGCTGATGAGAAACAGCAGCATGCCAGAGGCAATGCCGTCAAAGAGTACGGTCATGGCAAAAGACTCGTCGGGTGAAGGCTGGGCCGGATGCGTGAGTCAAGCTTATTGCTTGCCGGGGTCCTTGAAGTTCGGGATGGACTCGAACTCCACGTTCTGCAGCTTGCCGTTCACCTTCTCCACCTTGCGGATGTAGATGGTCTGCACGATGTCGCGGGTCTGCGGGTCGATGCTCACAGGGCCGCGTGGGCTGGTCCAGGACAGGCCCTTGGCTGCGGCCATGAACTTGTCGCCGTTGGCGTCGCCACCGGTCTTCTCCAGGGCCTTGGCAATCAGCTGCAGGCCGTCATAGCCGCCGATGGACATGAAGTCGGGACGGTCCTTGGGGTAGGCCTTGTAATAGGCGGCCACATAGGCCTTGTTTTCGGGCGAGTTGTGCACCTCGGAGTACTGCATGGAATTGACGATGCCCAGGGCGTTGTCGCCCACGCCGTCGATCACGTCTTCACCGGTCAGGTCACCGGTGGCGATGATGCGGATGCCGGCCTTGGCCATGTCGCGCTCGACAAAGCCCTTGGTGAAGGCAATGGTCTGCTCACCGGGTGGCACGAACAGGAACACGGCCTGGGGCTTGGCGTCCTTGATTTTTTGCAGGAAGGGGGCGAAGTCGGGGTTCTTCACGGGGGTGCGCACTTCGCCCACCACTTCACCGCCGGCGGCGGTGAAGGTCTTCTTGAACTGGGCTTCGGCATCCTGGCCGGGGCCGTAGTCAGCCACCAGGGTGTAGACCTTCTTGATGTTGTTCTTGGCGGCCCAGGTGGCAATGGGGGCGGTCACCATGGGCAGGGTGTGCGACACGCGCACGATGTAGTCGGACTTGGTGGTGATGGCCGACGTGGCGGCATTCATCACGACCATGGGCTTCTTGGCTTCGGTGGCGATGGGGGCCACGGCAAAGGCCGAGGGCGTCAGGCCAAAGCCGGCCAGGATATCCACCTTGTCCTTGACCACCAGTTCCTGGGCCACGCGTTTGCTGATCTCAGGGGCCACGCCGGTGTCGTCCTTGATGAGCAGCTCCACCTTGCGTCCGGCAATGGTGCCGCCGACCTGGTCCAGGTACAGGCGTGCGCCATGCTCCATCTGCTTGCCGTAGGCGGCGAAGGGGCCTGACATGGGCAGCACCAGGCCGATCTTGAGCGGCTCGGCCGCCTGGGCGGCCAGGCTCATCAGGCTGGCGGCCAGCACGGCGGACAGTTTGAAGCGGAAAGTGGGTTGGGTCATGCTTGTCTCCAGGGTTGTGGTTGTTGCAGCATCGCGCCTCTACGGCAGAGGGAGGCCTTCCGTGGGGAATTCTAGGGACTAGCCTGTGCTTTGTCCCGCATGGATGGTCACTAGCTGATATTCAAATGTGATATAGCTCGTCTGCAGTTATGCAGTCAGAGGCTTGACTGGTCAAGCCCGGACTTAAGCCGCATCGGGCTGGGCCGCGGGCGCGGCGCGACGGAAGGCTTCCAACTGTCCGCAGGCCTGGTCGATGGCGCGGATGCAGGGATATGGCGCAAGGTCCACCTTGAAGCGGCGCGCGCCTTCCACTTGGGGCACCAGGTACACATCCGCCAGGGTTGGCGTGGTGCCAAAGCAGTAGTCGGCTCGATGGGTGTCCGCGGCCAGCAGCAATTCCAGCGCGTCAAAACCGGCGGTGATCCAGTTGCCGCACCAGGCGTTGATGGCGTCATCGTCGCAGGCGAACTGCTTGCGCAGGTATTCCAGCACGCGGCGGTTGTTGATGGGGTGGATGTCACAGCCCACCAGGGCGGCCATCGCCCGCACGCGGGCACGGTCCTCGGCGCCGGTGGGTAGCAGGGCCGGCGTGGGGAAGCGCTCTTCCAGCCATTCGATGATGGCGGGGGACTGGGTCAGCACCCGCTCGTCGTCCAGCACCAAGGCTGGTACCAGACCCTGCGGGTTCAGCGCCTTGAAGGCCGGCGCCAGGTGCTCTTCCTTGCCCAGGCTGACCGCGACATAGTCGTAGTCCAGTCCCTTGAGGTTGAGTGCGATGCGCAGGCGGTGCGAGGTGCCGCTGCGAAAGAAGTTGTAGAGCTTCATGCCGTCAGTCTTGGGCGAGGCAGTTGGACACGTTCCAGCCATAGAGCCACTCCATGGCGTCGTAGAAACGCTCGGGCGTGCGGCCCTTCCACAGGCTGTTGCGCACCAGGCGCTCCACGCCCTTGGCGTGGTACAGGCGCCCCATCTCGCGGCCGGAGAGCACGATGCGCGCGGTGCGGGCCACGCGGGAGCGCTGGTACAGGTCCAGGGCCTTGGTCCAATCCTTGTTGTGCACGCGCAGTGCCTCGCCCAGGGTCACGGCATCTTCCAGGGCCATGCAGGCGCCCTGGGCCATGTACTGGGTGGTCGGGTGGGCGGCGTCACCCAGGATGGTGGCGCGGCCGAACACCCAGGTGTCAATGGGCTCGCGGTCGGCCGTGGCCCAGCGCTTCCAAGTCTTGGGCAGTTCGATCAACTGGCGGGCTTTGGGGCAGATGCCCTGAAAGTAGCTTTCCACCTCTTCCTTGCTGCCTTCCGTCACGCCCCACTCTTCGGGCTTGCGGCTGTGGAAGGTGACGACCACGTTGTACTGTTCGCCGCCGCGCAGCGGGTAGTGCACCAGGTGGCAGTTGGGGCCGACCCAGATGCTGGCGGCGTTCCACTGCAGGTTCTCGGGGAAGTCCTTCTTCTCCACCACCGAGCGGTAGACCACGTGGCCGGTGATGCGCGGCGGGTCGTTCACGTATTGCTTGCGCACCACGGACTTGCCGCCATCGGCACCGATCAGGGCCTGGCCGGTGTAGGACTTGCCGTTCTGGTCGAACACGGTGACGGTGTCGGCATCCTGCTCCACGCGTTCGATGCGGGTGCTGGTGATGAACTTCACCTTGCCCGTTTCCTGCGCGCCTTCCAGCAGCGAGCTGTGGATGTCCACGCGGTGGATCACGGCGTAGGGGTTGCCGAAGCGCTTGCGGAAGGCCTCGCCGGTGGGGATCTTGCCGACCTGGTATTCGTCCAGGGCATCGTGCATGACCATGTAGTCGGTGAGCACGGAGCGGCTGCGGGCCTTGTCGCCCACGCCCAGGGCGTCGAAGGCGTGGAAGGCGTTGGGGCCGAGCTGGATGCCGGCGCCGATCTCGCCGATCTCGGCGGCTTGCTCGAATACCGTCACTTCAAAGCCTTGGCGCACCAAAGCCAGGGCGGCTGCCAGGCCGCCAATGCCGCCGCCGGATACCAGTACGGGTAGTTGCTGTTGTGTCATGGTTGTCTCCTCGAATCTTTTACAAATGCGTGTGTTCAGGCGGCCGGGCCGACGGTGAGGTGCACCTCGCCCATGCCTGCTACCTGGCCGGTAATGACGTCACCGCTCATCACGGCACCCACGCCTTCGGGGGTGCCGGTGTAGATCAGGTCGCCGGGCTGCAGGTGGTAGAACAAGGACAGGTCGGCAATGATTTCGCGCACGTTCCAGATCAGCTTGTCCACGTTGGATGCCTGCTTGGTTTCGCCGTTGACCTGCAAGGAAATGGCACCGCTGTCGATGATCTGGCCTTGCAGGGGAACGATCTCCGTGCAGACGGAGGAATGCTCCACATCCTTGCCCAGGTCCCAGGGGCGGCCCTTGTCGCGTGCCACCAACTGCAGGTCGCGCCGGGTCATGTCCAGGCCGGCGGCGTAGCCGTAGACCAGTTCATGGGCCTGGTCCTGGCTCACACGGAAACCGGCCTTGCCGATGGCCACCACCATCTCCATTTCAAAGTGGTAGTTCTGGGTCTCGCTGGGGTAGGGCGTGGTGGCGCCACTCTCCACCAAAGTGTCGCGCGACTTGGTGAAGTAGAAGGGGCGCTCGACCGACTTGTCGACCGGCTTGCCCATTTCGACGGCGTGCGCATGGTAGTTGCGGCCCACGAAGAACAGGCGGTTGACGGGAAAGCGTGCATCCTGCCCACGGATGGGCAGCGACTGGACGGGTGGGGGCGGGAACAGGTAGGTGGTCATGTGGGGTCTCAAAGTTCGTTCGAGGTTCAGCCGCGGTCTTCGTAGACACCCATCTTGCGGTGCAGGGGCGATTCGTCGGCCATGAAGATGAATGCGGGCTGGTCGGCACGCAGGTTCTTCAGCGTGACAGCTTCATAGCCGGGCGTGCAGCAGGTGTCGGCCTCGGCCAGGGTGAAGCTCTTGTCCAGCACCTGAACCTGGGCGGCGCCTTCGATCAGGTGGAACACCTGGGCCGGAGAGCGCACGGGCAGGCGCAGGGTCTGGCCGGGGCGCAGCATCAGGGCATAGAAGCCCAGGTTGTTCTGGGCGTCCTTGCCGGTCTCGGGGTTCACATAGGTGATCTGCACCGCTTCCAGGTCGGCGCGGTCAGCGCCCAGGGCCTGCAACGCGGCCTTGGCCTGCGCCCACGGGTAGCGCAGCATGGGGTAGGCCTTGTCGCTGCGGGCGAACACCGGGGTGGGCACCATGCCGCCAGCGGTATAGCCTTGGTCGCCGCGACCCGGCTTGACCTGCTGGCGCTGGCCTTCCACGGCGTAGGAGGTTTCCATGTAGTAGACGACCGGCAGGTCCAGCACATCCAGCCAGACCACGGGGTTTTTGCCGTCGTGGCCGTGTTCGTGCCACAGGCCGGTGGGCGTCAGGATCAGGTCGCCACGCTGCATGGGGCACTTCTCGCCATCCACGGTGGTGTAGGCACCTTCGCCCTCCACCACCATGCGCACGGCGTTGGGCGTGTGGCGGTGGCTGGGGGCCCACTCGCCGGGCAGCAGCAGCTGCATGCCCAGATACATGGCGGGGCTGGCCTTCATGGCCTCCAGACCATGGCCGGGGTTGGCCAGCACCAGCACGCGACGCTCGGCCTTCTCCATGGGGGTGAGTTCACCGGCCTGCATGAGCAGCGGGCGCAGGCCGGCATAGGGCCAGTGCACGGCCTGGGTGGCGCGGGTGGGTACCTTGGGCGGCAGCACGGCGCGCAGGCTGGGCCACAGGGGTACCAGGTTCTTGGCGGTCAAGTCGTCGCGGTAGCCTTGGGGAAGGTCTTCCAGGCGGCCCAGTTCATGCATGGTGTGTCTCCGTTGGGTTGTATGGGGTGCAATCGTAGGAATCGAGTTCTATGCTGTAAATCCATGTGGCCTAATACTGGCTATTCCAATTTCGAATAGTGGTGGCCATGCACAACCTGGATATCCGTCTGTTGCAGGTGTTCGACGCCGTCTACAGCACCCGCAGCGTCACCGGTGCCGCGCAGGCGCTGGACCTGGGTCAGCCCGCGGTGAGCGTGGCGCTGTCCAAGCTGCGCCAGCAGTACGGCGACCCGCTGTTCGTGCGCACCTCCACCGGCATGGAGCCCACGCCACTGGGCGATACCCTGGTGCAGCCGGTGCGCGATGTGTTGCAGGCGCTGGAGGTGGTGCTGGGGCACCGCGACAGCTTCGAGCCCGCCACCTCGATGCGCAGCTTTCGGATCTGCATGACCGACATCAGCCAGCTGGTGCTGCTGCCCCGGCTGTGGGAGACCCTGCGCGTGACGGCACCTCACATCCGCATCGAAGTGATTGCCCTGACGAAAGACATTGCCCGCATGCTGGAGAGCGGCGAGGCCGATCTGGCCCTGGGCTACCTGCCGCAGTTGGAGGCGGGCTTCTACCAGCAGTTGCTGTTCAGCCAGAACTTCGTCTGCATGGTCAGTAGCACGCACCCGCGCATCCAGCACGAGTTGACGCTGCACCACTTTGCCTCGGAGCACCATGCGGTGATCAGCTCATCCGGTTCGGCGCCGATGTTGATCGAGCAGGAAATTGCCCGCCTGGGGCTGCAGCGCAAGATTGCGTTGAAGATTCCCAACTTCATCGGCGCGGCTTTGGTGGTGGAGCACACCGACCTCATCCTCACCATCCCGGCGCGCCTGGGGGATGTGCTGCACGGGCGCGGCGCGGTGCGGACCTTTCCGGTGCCGTTCCAGCTGCCGCAGTACGACGTGAAGCAGCACTGGCATGCGCGCTACCACAACGATCCGGGGTCGCAGTGGATGCGGCGCTTGATTGCCGAGCTGTTGATGCCACCGGCTCTAGCGCCTTGATATCAAGCATTATCCGGCTCTAGCCCTCGTGGAATATGCGCGAATCGCTACGATAAAGATAGCAATCGACGGACGCATTCATGTGTCATCAGGCCCCGGCCGCCGCTCCCGGGGCGACCAACTGGTGCCGAAACGCCCGTGGCGACACCCCGGTGGCACGGGTGAACACGCGGCTGAAGTGGGCCGGGTCGGCAAAGCCCAGGGCGTAGGCGATGGTGGCTACGCGCAGGTTGGTGTAGGCCAGGCGCCGGCGGGCCTCGCGCATCACCCGGGCGTCGATCAGCGCCGATGCCGGTGCCCCGGTGGCCGCGCGCACCACGCGGCTCAGGTGGGTGGGCGAAATCGACAGGGCGCGGGCATAGTCAGCCACGCCCCAGTGCGCTGACCAGTGCTCCTCCACCAGGGCCTCGAAGCGTTGCAGCACCTGGGCCTTGTCCTGCTCGGCCGGGCCGGGGCCGATCAGCGCCAGCTGGCGCGCGGTCAGGCCCAGCAGGGTGGCGCACAGGCCACGCAGCACCAGGGCGCGCGCACCAGCCAGGCCGTTGAACTCGTTCCAGATGCGCTCGCTCACGTCCAGCATCTCCTGCGGCGCCGCGCACACGGTGGGCTGGCCCAGGGTGTGGCGCACGTCGCCGGCACTGGCCAGGATCAGGTCCAGGATCTCGTCGGCCAGGGTCACGACAAAGCCTTGGGTGTCGGGCTCGAAGCGAAAGGCATGCACGGCGCCGGGGGGCACGTTCATCAGCGTGCGCTCGCCAAAGGGGATCTGCCGACCCTCCAGGTGCGCGCTGCCTGCGCCGCTGTGCACCAGCATCACCTGGTGCAGCCGCGCGTGGCGGTGCGGGGCCAGCTCCCAGTCATGCAGGGACGAGCGCGCCGCGATGGTCTCGCAGTGCATGACGTCGGGCAGTTGGGTGGATTCCCCGAACAGGCCCGTGGCCATCAGGATGTCGGTGGCGTTGGGGCTGTTGGATGCGGGCATGTTCGATCTGTCCAAGTTTTGGATGGATTGTGGCATTGAAGCTTGCCTGCGCAACTTCTATTCTTCAGCCCACGCAACCCGCTTTGCGCGAACCAATCAACACAACGGAGACAAACCCCATGAAAACCAGCGTCTGCATCATCGGCGGCGGCCCCTCGGGCCTCATGCTGTCCCAACTCTTGCATTTGAAGGGCATCGACACCATCGTTCTGGAGCGCCAAAGCCGCGAATACGTCCTCTCACGCATCCGCGCCGGCGTGCTGGAGCACGGCTTTGCTGCCCTGATGCGCGAGGCCCAGTGCGGCGAGCGCATGGACCGCGAAGGCGAGATCCACGAAGGCTTCTTCATCGCCCACGATGGCAAGCAGGACCGGGTCGATTTGCACAAGTACAGCGGTGGCAGTTCGGTGGTGGTCTACGGCCAGACCGAACTCACCCGCGACCTGTACGAGGCGCGCGACAAGATGAAGGGCGTGGTCATCCACCATGCCGAGGACGTGCAACCGCACGACCTGAAATCCGCCAACCCCTACGTCACCTATCGCAGTGGCGACGAGATCATCCGCATCGACTGCGACTACGTGATCGGCGCCGACGGCTTTCATGGCGTGAGCCGCAAGTCCATCCCCCGCGACGTGCTCAAGGAATACGAGAAGGTCTATCCCTTCGGCTGGCTGGGTGTGCTCTCGCGCACCAAGCCGGTGTCGCCCGAACTGATCTACGCCAAGCACGAGCGCGGCTTTGCGCTGTGCTCGCTGCGTTCGCAGGTGCTGTCGCGCTACTACATCCAGGTGCCCCTGAGCGACACCGTGGAAGACTGGTCCGATGCCAAATTCTGGGAAGAACTCAAGCGCCGTCTGCCCGCTGACGTGGCCGCCAAGCTGATCACCGGCCCGTCCATCGAGAAATCGATTGCGCCGCTGCGCTCCTTCGTGGCCGAACCCATGCGCTATGGCAACCTGTTCCTGGCCGGCGATGCGGCCCACATCGTGCCGCCCACCGGTGCGCGCGGCCTCAACAGTGCGGCATCGGACATCTACTACCTTTACCACGCCATGGTGGCGCATTACAAGAATGGCGACGACTCCGGCCTGGACAACTACTCTGCCAAGGCGCTGGCCCGCGTCTGGAAGGCGCAGCGCTTCTCGTGGTGGATGACCAACATGCTGCACACCTATCCCGAGAGCCTGGCCTACGACCAGAAGCTGCAGGGTACCGAGCTGGAGTACCTGTTCTCGTCCGAGAAGGCCCTGGGCTCGCTGGCCGAGAACTACGTCGGCCTGCCCTTCTAAATTAAAGCCCCCGCGCCCAGGCCGGTCGCAGACCGGCGGCCTGCGGGCGAGCTATGGCGGCGCGCACCTCGGCCAGCAGGCGCGGCTTTTCGGCACCCAGCGTGCCCTTGAGCACCAGCCAGTTGGAGGCGTGGTCGCTGCGGAACACCGTGCGGCGGAGTTCCAGTGCCTGCAGGAGCTGTTCAATCTCGCGAAACAGCGCGTCCTGGCCCAGCGGCTCCCACTCGGGAAAGTTCTGGCGAAAGCGCGCCTCGCCCTGGGGAAAGCTCACCACCAGGCTGGCCAGGAACTCGGGTTGTGTGGCATTGGCCAGCCGTGCCGACTCCAGCGCGTGCTGCAGGGTATAGGCCGTGCCGCCCAGGCCGTTGAGCAGCATCACCGAGCGAGTGATGCCCGCCGCGCCCAGTTTGTCCAACGCGTCGGCCGTGCTGGCAAAGGTCTCGCCCTTGTTCACGCGCGCCAGCACCGTGTCGTCGCCCGACTCCGCGCCTACATAGGCCAGTGACAGGCCGGCCGCGTGCAGATCGCGCAGGTCCTGCACACTCTTGTTGCGCACATTGCGCGGCAGGCAGTAGCTGGAGATGCGCCGCACCTGCGGCAGGTGGGTGCGAATGGCCTCCAGCACCGCCATCAGGCGCCGGGTGGACAAGGCCATGGCATCGCCATCGCCCAGGAACACGCGCTGCACCTGGCCGCCAAACAGCTCGGAAGCACGTGCTATGGACTGGACCAGTTCGTCCGCATCGCGCACGGCGAACGCCTTCTGCGGCGCGGTGTACATCTCGCAGTAGGTGCACTGGTTCCACGAGCAGCCGTTGGTCACGGGCAGGATCAGCGACTGCGCCTCGCTGGGCGGGCGAAAGACCGGTTCGATGTAGCGGATGGGATAGCTCTGGCGCACGGCAATCCTGCGTTCAGTGCTGGAAGGCGCAGGCGCCAGGGCCGTCCGGGTGGCCGCAGGAGCCGCAGGGGCTGGGCATGGTCGGCAGGGCCTGCGCACCGGCGGCCGTGGTGGAAAACACCGAGAGTTGCTTCTCCAGCGCGGTGGAGTGGCAGCTGGGGCACTCGGGCACGGTGTCGGAGCGCACCAGGGTTTCGAAGCGGGTGTGGCAGTCGTTGCAGGCGTACTCAAAAATGGGCATGTTCACTCTCCAGTCAGGTTGACCGCGTGGGGCGCAAAAGCCGCTGCCTGCCTACAATGCAGCGCTTAGCCACGAATGGAAAGCGATGCATACGCAGGATCAGAACGCAGGCGGTCGGACAACCGCCAATGGTATTACGTCTGGTGAGGCGCCCAGCCCCCTGGAACAATTGCTGGGCCTGTTCCAGCTGCAGCCCATCGCGCCCGATCATTTTGTCGGCCAGAGCCTGGACCTGGGCTTTCGCAACCTGTTTGGTGGCCACATCCTGGGCCAGTCCCTGGTGGCGGCGGGCAATACCTGCGAACACCGCAACGCCCACTCCCTGCACGCCTATTTCATCCGCGGCGGCAACCCGCTGGCGCCCATCGACTACCAGGTGGAGCGGGTGCGAGATGGCAAGTCCTTCAGCGTGCGCCGTGTGGTGGCGTCCCAAGGCGGCCAGCCCATTCTGGTCTTGTCTTCCTCGTTCCAGGTGGACGAGCCCGGCTTCGAGCACCAGGTCGAGATGCCCCAGGTGCCGCCACCCGAGTCTTTACCCAGCGCGGCGCGCAGCAGCCGGCCGGTGCCGGAGTTGATTCCCAGCCAGGCGGAGTCCCAGGCCGAGCCGGATCTGGCCATTGAGATCCGTCCCATCGACCCGGTGGACCGTTTCCACCCTGAGCCCAAGGCGCCGCGCCAGTACGTCTGGTTCCGTGCCAACGGTGCGGTGCAGGGCTACCACGCGTTGCACAAGTGCCTGTTGGCCTATGCCTCGGACTTTGGCCTCTTGGGCACCAGCCTGCGCCCCCATGCCGCCACCTACTACCAGCCGGACATGGTCACGGCCAGCCTGGACCACGCCATGTGGTTCTACAACGATTTCCGCATCGACGACTGGCTGCTCTACGCCTGCGAAAGCCCGGTGGCCGGCCACTCGCGCGGCCTGAACCACGGCCACATCTTCCGCCGCGACGGCAAGCTGGTGGCCAGCGTCACGCAGGAAGGCCTGATCCGGCGCGTGCCGGCCGGCGCCGCATAGCAGCCATGGCAACGTACCGCGTGCTCTTTGTCTGCATGGGCAACATCTGCCGCAGCCCCACGGCGCATGGCGTATTCCGCGACCAGGTGCGCGCACGCGGTTGGGACGGCTGGCTGCAGGTGGACAGCGCCGGCACGCACAACTACCACCCGGGCAGCCCGCCCGACGAGCGCTCCCAGGAACACGCGCGCCGGCGCGGCTACGATCTTGCCGACCTGCGCGCCCGCCAGGTGCGCGAGACCGACTTCGCCGACTGCGACCTGATCCTGGCCATGGACTGGGACAACCTGGAGATCCTCCAGGACCGTTGCCCGCCCCGGCACCAGGGCAAGCTGCGCCGCTTCACCGAGTTCTGCCAGACCCACCGCGCCGACGTGGTGCCCGACCCCTATTACGGTGGTGGGGCCGGCTTCGAGCACGTGCTGGATCTGGTGGAGGATGCCTGCACCGGCCTGTTGCTGCACGTGCAGCAGGCCGCTGCCACCCACAAGGAGTCCCCATGACACAAGCCGCAACTTTGGTCCTGGTCCACGGTGCCTGGCATGGCGCCTGGTGCTGGCAGCGCGTGCTGCCGCGTCTGCAGGCGGCCAGTGTGCCGGCGCTGGCGCTCAGCCTCACGGGAGTGGGCGACCGTGCCCACCTGCTGGCCCCGGGCATCCGCCTGCGCACCCACGTGCAGGACGTGCTGAGCCTGATCGCCGCCGAGGAACCGGGGCGCGTGGTGCTGGTGGGCCATAGCTATGGCGGCATCGTCATCACCGGTGTGGCCGACCAGTTGCAGCAAAGCAGCCCTGGCACTTTGGCCGCCATGGTTTACGTGGACGCCGTCACGCCCCACCCCGGCGAGAGCTGGAGCAGCCAGCATGCGCCGGAGACGGTGGCGCAGCGCCTGGCCGCGGGCCAGGCCAGCGGCGGCATCAGCTTCCCGCCACCGGATGCCAGCGTATTTGGCCTTGCCGGTGCCGACCGTGACTGGGTGAACCGCCGCCAGACGCCGCAGCCACTGGGCGTCTACCAGGACCCGTTGGACTTTGACCCCCAGCGCCTGGCCGGCGTGCCGCGCACCTTCATCGACTGCACGGCTCCGTCCCTGGCCACCATCGCCGTGATGCGCCAGCGCGTGCGCAGCGAACCGGGCTGGGATGTGCGGGAGCTGGCCACTGGCCACGACCCCATGGTCAGCGCACCCGAGGCCTTGACCGACATCCTGGTCGAGGTGGCCCGACGCGGCTGATCTTACGTTTCAGGCCCGGACGATAAAGGCCTGTTCCAACACGCGGGCGTCAAAGCCTTGCGTGTTGCCACTACCCTCGGCGTAGCGGTACAGCGCTGCCGCGTAAATGCCGTTCAAGGCGCCATGCACCAGCCAGCCCAGCAGCAAGGCGCCCAGCGTCAGCAGCAGGCTCAGCACTGTCAGGATGGTGCTGCCCTGGACCACAAAGGTCACAACCAACGCGCCGCCCAGCAGCAGCACCAGAAACTGCAGCAGCGCAAACGCCGAGCCCAGGCCGGCCTGGCCCATCAGGTTTTCGCCCCACGTGCGCTTGAGGATGTCGGCGCTTTCCTTCACCGCGTCCAGCGGCCCCATGTTGCGCGCCACCAGTACCGGCACCACCAGGTAGGTTGCCAGCGACCAGCCCACGCCCAGCAGGCCGGTGACGATGCGCGCCACAAAGCCGACCCGCTCCGCCAGCGCACGCAGTGCCAGCCCGACGGTAGCGGCCAGGGCGGCATAGCCCAGGATCGCCAGCCAGCGTGCAGCGGCTGCGCGCAGGCCGTCGGCCATCGTAGGGGTGCCGCCGTCCAGCCGGATCATGGCGGCGGCCACCAAGGCGGCATTGAAGAAAAAGACGATGAAGTACTGGCTCAGGTAGAACAGGAAGGCGGTCAGCGCCAGCAGGCCGGAGCCCTGCGACAGCCCACGCCCGGCGCTGCCGCCCAAGGCCAGCCAGCCCAGCATGGGGATGGCGAACGAGGTCAGCACCGCCAGCAGGGCCATGGTGGAGATCAGTGGGAACAGCAGCAGCTTGTGGTCTTGGCGGAGGACGGCCGCGCTGGCCTTGACCAGCTGCCAACTGCGCGAAAGGCGTTCAAACATGGTGGCCGGGCTCCTGGGGTGTAGGGTTGGAGATGCGTGGGTGGCGCGAGCTTAGCAAAACCCCGGGGCCTGACGACACGCTCCGTTTTCGGAGACACTCGGGCCCAGTCTTTGTTTGGCCCCACAACCTCTTCTCTGGAGCACCACCATGAACAAGCGCGAATTTCTGATGGCCGCCACGGCCACTGCGGCAGTTGGTTTGCTGCCCATGGCCTCGGCCCACGCCGCCACTGCACGCGGCCCGGTGCTGCTCACCGTCAGCGGCGCCATCACCCACGCCAACCGCGGCGCGCTGGACCCGGCGCTGGACCAGATGATGGCCAAGCACGGCATCCAGTTTGACAAGGCGCTGGCGCTGGACGCGCAGGCCCTGTACCAATTGCCCAAGGTGCAGATCAAGCCCACACTGGAATACGACGCCAAGCCGCACACCTTGTCAGGCCCGCTGCTGACCACGGTGCTGGCCGCCGCTGGCGTGCCGGCCACGGGCGCCTTCACGGTCGGCATGCGCGCCGTGGATGGCTACAACGTGAATGTGAGCCTGGCCGAACTGGTGCGCATGCGCATGTTGGTGGCCACCCACCTGGACGGACGTCCGCTCGCGCTGGGTGGGCTGGGACCGCTGTGGGCGGTGTTCGATGCCGACACGGTGACACCCTTCAAGGACCTGCCGCTCAAGGAGCGTTTTGCCCAGTGCCCCTGGGGCCTGTACCACCTGGACGTGCAGCGCGCCTGATAGCCGCCACAGTGGTGCTGACCGGCCTGACGAGGGTTCAAGCTGGCAGAAGTCTGACGGAAAACGGGGCTAACGGGCGGCAAGTTCGTACTTCCTCTATTGGAGGGGATGGAATTTCACGCTAGGCTGAAATTAATTTCAGTTTCCCGGCGCCAGGGTCTTCGTACATTTGCGCACCGAGCGCAGGCGCCAAAAAAGGGCGGACGGGCGTTCGCACCAAAAACGCATTAACGGAGACACCCTCATGACCTGGCAACAAATCTACGATCCTTTCGGGAACATGGTCATCTCCACCTTGCTGGCCGCCGTGCCGGTGGTGGTGATGCTCGTGTGCTTGGGCTTCCTGCACATCAAGGCCCACATCGCCGCAGGCTTAGGCCTGATCAGCGCCCTGGCCATCGCCATCCTGGCCTACGGCATGCCGGCCGAAATGGCGGGCAAGGCGGCGCTGCTGGGTGGCTTCACCGGCCTCTTACCCATCGGCTGGATCGTGCTGAACATCATCTTTCTGCAGCAACTGGCCGAGCAGAACGGCAGCTTCAAGGTGTTGCAGGATTCGCTCTCTGGCATCACCGAAGACCGGCGCCTGCAACTGCTGCTGATTGCCTTCTGCTTTGGCGCCTTCTTCGAGGGCGCGGCGGGCTTTGGCACACCGGTGGCGGTGACGGCGGGCATCCTGATTGGCCTGGGCTTTTCGCCGCTGGCCGCATCGGGCCTGTCGCTGATTGCGAACACCGCGCCGGTGGCCTTCGGTGCGCTGGGCACGCCGGTCATCACGCTGGCCAAGGTGCACGGCTACGACCTGATGCAGGTGACGGCCATGATCGGGCGCCAGCTGCCTTTCTTCTCGCTGTTGGTGCCGTTCTGGCTGATCTGGGCCTTTGCCGGTCGCAAGGCCATGATGGAAATCTGGCCGGCCATTTTGGTGACCGGGCTGTCGTTTGCCATTCCGCAGTACCTGGTGTCCAACTTTATCGGACCGGAGCTGGTGGACATCATTGCCGCCCTCGTCTCCATGGTCTGCCTGATTGGCTTCCTGCGCGTCTGGCAGCCCAAGCAGGTGTGGCGCTCGACATCGCTGAAGGGCCATGAACATGACAGCGGCGAGGCCAAGCCCGCCGTGGCCCTCACGCGCCACTCCACCGCCGCCTTGGTCAGCGCCTGGACGCCCTGGCTGATCCTGACCGTGTTCGTGTTCGTCTGGGGCCTGCCCTCGGTCAAGACGTGGCTCAACAGCCTGTACGCCCCCAGCTTCCCCATGGGCGGCCTGCACAACCTGATCGAGAAGATGCCGCCGGTGGTGAGCAAGCCCACCAAGGAAGGTGCGGTCTATGTGCTCAACCTGCTGTCGGCCACCGGTACCGGCATCCTGTTGTCGGCCATCGTGGGCGGCCTGGTCATGAAGTACAACCCGTTGGAGCTGGTGCGCACCTTTGTCCGCACGCTGTGGCTGGTGCGCTACTCCCTGGCCACCATCGTGCTGATGCTGGCCCTGGGCACGCTGACCCGCTATTCCGGCACCGACACCACGCTGGGCCTGGCCTTTGCCAACACCGGCGTACTCTACCCCTTCTTCGGCACCCTGATGGGCTGGATCGGCGTGGCCATGACCGGCTCGGATACGGCGTCCAACGTGCTGTTTGGTGGCATGCAAAAGGTCGCGGCGGACCAACTGGGCCTGTCGCCCAACCTGATGGGCGCGGCCAACAGCTCGGGCGGCGTGATGGGCAAGATGATCGACGCCCAATCCATCGTTGTGGCCTCCACCGCCACACGCTGGTTCAACCACGAAGGCGACATCCTGCGCTACGTGTTCTTCCACTCCATCGCGCTGGCGTGCCTGGTCGGTATTTTCGTCACCCTGCAGGCCTATGTGTTCCCGTTCACTGCGATGGTGGTGCGCTAGTTTGCTACTAAATCAGTAGCTACTCACGCATATTCCACGAGGGCTGGATGCTGATTTGCCTCTAAGCCGTCGCCTCCACCTGCACCAGGCAGTCGTAGAAGGTCGGTCCGGCGCCCAGGTCGGTGAGCTTCTGGCTGGTGAGTTCATTGACGTTGGTGCCGGCCAGACCCAGCTTGCGCCACCACACGCCCAGCCCGTTGACCACGCCGGCGCGGGCGCGCGGCGACACCACGGCCTTGACGCGGTACTCGCCGCGTTGGTTGAACACGCGCACCACGTCCCCAGACTGCACGCCGCGCACCTGGGCGTCTATGGCGTGCATCTCCAGGATGGGCTCGCCTTCCATGTCGCGCAGGCTTTTCACGTTGACGAAGGTCGAGTTCAGGAAATTGCGCGCCGGTGGCGAGATCATGGCCAGCGGGTAGGCGGCGGAGCTGCCGGCGGCCTCGTGGTTGGGCACGTGGTCGGGCAGGCCGTCCAGCCCCTGGGCCTGCAGGCGCGCGCTGACAAATTCGCAGCGGCCCGATGGAGTCGGAAAGCCGCCCTGGGCAAACGGGGCATCCGCGCCGGGCAGCGTGGAAAAGCCCTTGCGCAGCAGCACCTCAAAGTCCACCACCGCGCCATAGGCGGCGCGGCACATGGTCTCGTCGCTGTCGGCAAAGCAGGGCTCGATGAACCCCATGCGCGCCGCCAGTTCGCGGAACACCTGGGTGTTGGGTTTGGCTTCTCCCAGCGGGGCGATGGCCGGGCGGTTCAGCAGCACGTCGGTGTGGCCGTAGCTGAGGTGGATGTCCCAGTGTTCCAGCTGCGTGGTGGCCGGCAGGATGTAGTCGGCATAGTCGGCGGTGTCGGTCTGGAAGTGCTCCAGCACCACGGTGAACAGGTCCTCGCGGGCAAAGCCCTGGGCCACCTTGGCGGACTCGGGGGCGACTGCCACCGGGTTGCTGTTGTAGACCACCACCGCCTCAATGGCCGGACCAAAGTCTTTTGATGCGGGGCGCAGCAGGTCGTCGCCAATGGTCACCATGTTGATGGTGCGTGGCGTGCGACCGGCCAGCAGGTCGGGGCGCTGCAGCGTGGCCTTGTTCACCGGGAATTGGCTGGAGCTGGACAGCAGCACGCCGCCGGCACGGTGGCGCCAGGCGCCAATCAGCGCTGGCAGGCTGGCGACGGCGCGCACCGCGTTGCCGCCTCCATGTACGCGCTGCACACCGTAGTTCAGGCGGATGGCGGCCGGCTCGCCGCGCTGCTGGCAGCCGCCGTAGTCGCGGGCCAGTGATGTGATCTGCTCCACCGGGATGCCGCAAACGGCGGCGGCCCGCTCCGGTGGCCACTCCAGGGCGCGCGCGCGCAGGGCTTCCCAGCCCAGGGCGTGCTTGTCCAGGTAGTCGTGGTCCAGCCAGTCGTTCTGAATCAGCTCGTGCATCAACGCCAGTGCCAGCGCGGTGTCGGTGCCGGGCAGCAGGGCGATGTGCTCATGGCACTTGTCGGCCGTCTCAGATTTGCGTGGGTCGATGCAGACCAGCTTGGCGCCATTGCGCTTGGCGACCTGGGCGTAGCGCCAGAAGTGCAGATTGCTGGTGATGGAGTTGCTGCCCCAGATCAGGATCAGCTTGGCCTCGGCAAAGAACTCCACCCGCATGCCGACCTTGCCACCTAGCGTCTGGACCAGGCCCTCGCCCCCGGCGGCGGCGCAGATGGTGCGGTTCAACAGGGACGCGCCGAGTTTGTGGAAGAAGCGCGCCGCCATGCCATCGCCCTGGACCAGGCCCATGGTGCCGGCATAGCTGTAGGGCAGGATGGCCTGCGGGTTGCGCGCGGCAATGGTTTGCAGGCGGGCCGCAATGTCGCTCAGCGCCTCGTCCCAGCCCACGGGCACGAACTGGCCCGAGCCCTTGGGGCCGCTGCGTTTGAGCGGGTGCAGGATGCGTTCGGGGTGGTAGGTGCGCTCGGTGTAGCGCGAGACCTTGGCGCACAGCGCCCCGTCGGTGTGGCGGTGGGCCGGGTTGCCATGGACCTTGGTGGCCACACCGTCCTGCACGGTGGTGACCAGGGAGCAGGTGTCGGGGCAGTCGTGTGGGCAGGCGCCGAGCACTTCGTGGGTGCCGGTTGCCGTGAGGGACGTAGAGGATTCATGCATGCCCGACATGGTAAGGCGTGCAGCGTAATAATGGACGGCTCAGCCCACAGAGTCCCCAGCCGTTCACCATGAATCTCATCGACGCCATCGTCTCCGCCGCCCCCGCCATTGCCTCCATCCGCCGTGACCTGCATGCCCACCCAGAGCTCTGTTTCGAGGAGCGGCGCACCGCTGACGTGGTGGCGGCCAAGCTGACGGAGTGGGGCATTCCCATCCACCGGGGGCTGGGCACCACGGGCGTGGTGGGCATCGTCAAGGCTGGGACCTCGGATAGGGCCATTGCGCTGCGCGCCGACATGGATGCACTGCCGATGCAGGAGTTCAACACCTTCGCCCACGCCAGCCAACACGCCGGCAAGATGCACGCCTGCGGCCACGACGGCCACACTGCAATGCTGCTGGCGGCGGCCCAGTACCTGGCACAGAACCGCAACTTCGACGGCACGGTGTACCTGGTGTTCCAGCCGGCCGAGGAGGGCGGTGGCGGTGCCCGCGAGATGATCAAGGACGGCCTGTTCCAGAAGTTTCCCGTGCAGGCGGTGTTCGGCATGCACAACTGGCCGGGCTCCGCGGTCGGCCACTTTGCCGCCAGTCCGGGGCCGGTGATGGCGTCGAGCAACGAGTTCAAGATCACGATCCGCGGCAAGGGCGGCCATGCCGCGATGCCGCACAACGCGCTGGACCCGGTGCCGGTGGCCTGCCAGATGGTGCAGTCCTTCCAGACCATCATCAGCCGCAACAAGAAGCCCATCGACGCGGGCGTGATTTCGGTCACCATGATCCACGCCGGCGAGGCCACCAATGTGATTCCCGATAGCTGCGAGCTGCAGGGCACGGTGCGCACCTTTTCCATCGAAGTGCTGGACATGATCGAGGCGCGCATGCGCGAGATGGCCGAGCACACCGCCGCTGCCTATGGTCTGGCCTGTGAATTTGAGTTTGTGCGCAACTACCCGCCCACCATCAATTCCGCGCCGGAGGCAGAGTTTGCCCGCAAGGTGATGGCCGGCATCGTCGGTGAAGAGCGGGTGCAGGTTCAGGAGCCGACGATGGGCGCCGAGGACTTTGCCTACATGCTGATGGAAAAGCCTGGCTGCTACTGCTTCATCGCCAACGGCGACGGCGGCCACCGCGAACTAGGTCATGGCGGCGGGCCCTGCATGCTGCACAACCCCAGCTACGATTTCAATGACAACCTGATCCCCCTGGGCGCCACCTATTGGGTGCGTCTGGCCGAGACTTGGCTCTCGCGGTAGCAGCGATATGATGCTGCGGTCAATCGTGGCGTAGGGAGTAGGGCATGACAAGCTGGAGCGAATTGAGTTCCCGGGAGAAATCGCCGGGGCTGGAGGACGCGATCAAGCGACAGATTGCGCACGGCGTGTCCCGCTACGTGTTTGTCCATGACGATGTTGAAGTGGACGACCCGGCGGTGGATGCTTCCGGGCGATTTTTCGTCTCCCCCCGCGAATACGGCTTCACGATTCGGGGCTTCAAGGGCGGCAAGACCGCCTGGGCGCGGGATTTTCGCAATGGAACCATGCTGGTGGTCAATGCCGAGGGCCTGTCCCACGTACTCTCACCCAAGGTGCCGGCGCGCATTTTGTTCGTGACCGATGATGGAAGCGTGTTGCAGGATACGGCCATGGGCCAGAGGGCGCCGGAGCGGGTGCCCGAACTGACCACGGTGCGTCTGACGATCAACGCCACCTTCGATCTGCGCGGCGAAAACCCCGACATGGCGCGCACCCTGCTGCAGCGTATGGTGGACCGTGCCCTGCTCAGCGGCCCCATGCCCGGTGAGTCGCAAGCCGTGGTGGTGGACCACATGTTCGAGTTCAGCTCGGTGGTTGGGCACGAGCGGCGGCGCCCTACCGACACCGATTTCTCGCAATTGCTCGATATCTGACCGCCTTTAGGCGGGAAAGCGCGCGGCTGCCATCTGCAGCAGGCCGTCAAAAATCAGGTTTTCCACCAGTTCAAACGGCACCGACATGCTGGGCGCCATCTTCCAACCCGCGCCGCCGGTCATGATGCACAGCGGGTCGGCTCCGCAGTGCTGGCGCACATGTTGCACCATGCGTTCCACTGCGCCGGCGATGGCGTAGGTGCCGCCGCTGGTCAAGGCGTCGCTGGTGTTGGTGGGAAATTCGCGCACTTCGCCAGTAGGCACGTGCAGGCCGGCCGTGCCGGACTCCAGCGCGCGCAGCATGATGCCGTGGCCGGGCAAGATCAAGCCGCCCAGAAATTTGCCACTGGCGTCCACGGCTTCGACCGTGACCGCCGTGCCCACCATCACCACCACCATGGGCCGTGCCGGCCCCTGGGCCAGCATACGGTGGAAGGCACCGATCACGGCCACCCAGCGGTCAGCGCCCAGGCGCGTGGGGTGGTCGTAGCCGTTGCGCAGGCCGGCCTCGGCCTCGCTGGCCACCACCCATTGTGGCGACACGTCCCATAGCTCCATCTGTTCCTGCAGGCGACGCTTGATGGCGTCAGCGGCGACCACGCAGCCCAGGATGGCGCGAGGCGCCACCAGGCCCTTCCAGGCGCCTTCGGACAGCTTGTCAATGTTTTCCAGGAATTCGGCGCCTTGGGCCAGCAGCGGTGCGTCGGGGCGGGGGGCGGCGTATTGCGCCCATTTCAGGCGGGTGTTGCCAATGTCCAGGGCAAGAAAAGTCATGCCCCATTATCCCTGCCGCCACGGCAGGCCCCGCATGCGCCAGCCGCCCTTGTTGCCGCGGTGCGCCTGGGCGTCGGGGTCGCCCTCGAAGCCTTCCAGGATGTTGTAGGCCTCCAGGCCCAACTCGGTGGCCCGCTTGGCCGCTGCCACGGAACGCACGCCGCTGCGGCACAGCAGCACGACCTTCTTGCCCGCCGGCACGGCGGCGCGCAGGGCCATGTCGAAGCCGGGGTTCATGGCCATGCCGGGCCACTGCTTCCAGGCGATGGCAACCGCATCGGGCACAAAGCCAACCCACTCTCGTTCCGCGTCGGTGCGCACGTCCACCAGTACGGCGTCACCGGCCTGCCACCAGGCGTAGGCCAACACGCCCGAAATGTCGCCAGCGTAGCCAGGGGCTGGCAGCACGGTGTGGGTGGTGCCGCCACCGGCGTCATGGCGCAGGCCGGATGTACGGTTGGCCGGCACGGCCTCGTCGATGCGTTTGGGTTTGGGCAGGTTCAGGGCATGCATGATGGCGACAAATTCCTCCAGGGTTTTGCCCGCGATGCGGGGATTGTTGGCGCGCTCGGCGGCTATCGTGGTGCGGGTATGGCCGTGGTAGTCATGGCCGGGCCAGACGGTGGTGGCGTCGGGCAGCTTGAAGAGCACCTGGGTGAGGCTGTGGTACAGGGCCTCGGCGCTGCCGGACTGGAAATCGGTGCGGCCGCAGCCGTTGATCAACAGGGTGTCGCCGGTGAACACATGGTCGCGCCAGCGGTAGCACATGCTGCCAGCGGTGTGGCCGGGCGTGTGTAGCGCCTTGAGTTCCTCGTTTCCAAAGCGCAACGTGCTGCCGTCCACCAGTTGCACCGCTGCGGTTTCGATGCCGCAGGCGCTGGGTGCCGCGGTCTGGGCCCCGGTGTGCTCGGCCAGCCGGCCCGCGCTGGTGATGTGGTCGGCGTGGGCGTGGGTCTCAATCGTCCAGGCAAGCTTGAGCCCGTACTGGTGCAGCACCGCCAGATCGCGGTCCACCTGCTCGTCCACGGGGTCGATGATGACCGCATCGCGGGATCCCGCATCGAAGACGAGGTAGGTGTAGGTGCTGGAAGCCGGGTCGAAAAGCTGGATGGGTTGCATGGCGGCCTCGCATTCGGTAGCAAGTGGGCTGGCATCGCCGACTCTAATGGATTTCAGCGCAGACCGTATTGGCCAGCCATGCCATCGGCTTGACGCATAGCAAGTTGATATATAGGGAAAACCCTTAGTATCGGATTCCGATATTTCTTAATAAATGGGGTTTGGGGTCAATTTCGACGATACGGCTGCGCCTGGATGTGGTTCACTCATAGCTGGGGCATCGGTTCCGTTTTTTGATTCGTAACGCCCACAAGCGCAACCCACACAGATAAACCCCCGAACCATGCTTGGGTCGGGGCGTGGCGGTTTTTCCCGCCAGGCCCAACCGAAGCCGCAGAAAGACTGGTAATGGCGTCGCCATTTTTAGGATTGAGTACGGCGAACATCGCTGTTTTGACGGCCGTCCAGTTGGACAGTCTGTCGACGGCCGACTTCGCGCTGCTCACTACCGACCAATTGCGCGCCCTGACAACCACGCAGTTGTCGTCGCTCAAGCCGGCCTATATTGCGGCGCTGGGCACCGAAAACATCGTGGCGCTGACCACGGACCAGGTGGTGGCTCTGCGCACCGACCAGGCCGCCGCGCTCAAGGCCAACCAGGCGGCCGCTCTGACCACCGCGGCGTTGGCGGCCATGGAAACGCGGGACTTCGCGGCGCTCAGCACCGCGGCCATCGCGGCGCTCAGCAGTGACCAACTCGTCAAGGCACTCGGCACCGACCAGATCGCGGCCTTGAGTACGTCGGCCGTGGCGGCACTGAGTACCGCCACCATTGCGGCGTTGACCACCGATCAGGTCGTGGCCTTGCGCACCGACCAAGTGGCCGCCCTGCGCACTGCACAGGCCGCAGCCCTGACCACAACCGCTATCGCGGCCATGGAGACCCGCGACGTGGCGGCTCTGAGCACAGCGAGCATCGCCGCGCTCAGCACCAGCCAGGTGTCCCAGGGTTTGACCACGGACCAGATTGCGGCGCTGACGACCGGCGGTGTTGCCGCCCTGACCACAGCCGGTATGGCTGCACTGACTACCGACCAGGTGGTGGCTTTGCGTACGGATCAGGCGGCGGCCCTGAAGACCAACCAGGTAGCGGCCTTGACCACGGCGGGCATTGCGGCGATGCAGACCCGCGACGTGGCGGCCCTGAGCACGGCCAGCATTGCGGCGCTCACCACCGACCAGGTGGCCAAAGGTCTGACAACGGATCAGGTGGCTGCGCTGACAACCACCGGTGTGACGGCGTTGACCACGGCCGGCATCGCCGCACTGAGTACCGACCAAGTGGTGGCTCTGCGCACAGACCAGGTGGCGGCGCTTAAGACCCAACAGCTCACCGCACTGGGCACCGCAGCCGTTGCCGCCATGGAAACACGCGACGTGGCGGCCATCACAACCGCCAACATCGGGGCATTGACTACGGCGCAAGTCAGTACGGGTTTGACCACCGACCAACTGGTGGCCTTGAGTACTGCGGCGGTTGCCGCCTTCAAAACCAATCAAGCCGCGGCGCTAACGACGAACCAGGTGGCGTCCCTGAAAACGGACCAGGTGGGGGCGTTCACTACCGCCAATGTTGCGGCTCTTACGTCAGCCCAGGTCTCGCAGGGTTTGAGTACCGCACAGATTGCTGCTTTGACGACGGCCGGCATCGCTGCGCTGACGACGGCTGGCATGGCCGCGCTCACCACGGACCAGGTGGTGGCCTTACGCACGGACCAGGTGGCGGCCCTGAAGACCAACCAGGTTGCAGCCCTGACCACGGCCGGCATTGCGGCGCTGGAAACGCGTGACGTGGCGGCCCTGAGCACGGCGGGCATTGCGGCGCTCAGCACGGCGCAAGTTGCGCAAGGCCTGAGCAGCGACCAAATTGGGGCGCTCACCAGTGCTGAAATCGCAGCGCTCAAGAGCAACCAGGTGCAAGCCCTGACGACGGCCCAGGTGGCCGCGCTCAAGACCGCGCAGGTGGCGGCGCTGACCAGCGCCAACATTGCCGCGCTGACCACTGCCCAGATTGCCCAGGGCCTGAGCACCGACCAGATCGCGGCGCTGACCACGGCGGGTGTCATGGCCTTGACCACGGCCGCCATGGCCGCGCTCACCACGGACCAGGTAGTGGCCTTGCGCACGGACCAGGCAGCGGCCCTGAAGACCAACCAGGTAGCTGCCCTGACCACGGCCGGCATTGCGGCGATGGAGACGCGCGACGTGGCGGCGCTGAGCACCGCCGGCATTGCGGCGCTCACCACCGACCAGGTGGCCAAGGGCCTGACGACGGACCAGATTGCGGCGCTGACGACTGGCGAAGCAGCTGCGCTGACGACGGCTGGCATGGCCGCGCTCACCACGGACCAGGTGGTGGCCTTGCGCACGGACCAGGTGGCGGCCCTGAAGACCAACCAGGTTGCAGCCCTGACCACGGCCGGCATTGCGGCGCTGGAAACGCGTGACGTGGCGGCCCTGAGCACGGCGGGCATTGCGGCGCTCAGCACGG